>OGXE01001159.1_pt1 | contig 23364 bp, 19 predicted proteins | sample 1576181 | NCBI WGS metagenome assembly OGXE01 (sample SAMEA3541478, study PRJEB24748) | human gut metagenome | biome: human gut; feature: human-associated habitat; material: faeces | place: China | collected 2012 | reverse complement strand
ATACACCGAAGCAAGCCGAGAAGTGGGTAAAGGAGCAGGCAATTCTATTTGAACGAGAGGTACAGCATACACCGGAACCCATTAACCGCAGCATTACGCTGGCAAAGTACATTGAGCATTGGGCGGCTGACATTGGACCGAAAAAGCTGGCGGACTCCACATACCAAAGAGATTTGCAGGATATTCGCAGAATCCTGCCCGCGTTGGGAAACTACAAGCTGACTGATTTACGCAAGGAGTTTATCCGAGATTTCTATGAGCAGATGAGGCATAGCCCTCGCATGGACGGCAGAGGTGACCTTTCAGAAAACTCAGTTGAGGGCTTGCATAACACTCTATGTAGTGTTCTATCATCCGCAGTGGATGAGGGATACCTTACACATGATCCTGCATGGCGGTGCTATAAGCCCAAAGGGAGAAAGAAAGAACGCCCCGTAGCCGATGAGGAAACCGTAAAAAAGTTGATTACAGCATTCGAGGGACAGAGCATGAAATATGAAACCTATTTCAAGCTGGTGCTGGCAACCGGGCTGCGGCGTGGGGAAGCCTGTGGATTAAAATGGAGTGATATTAACTGGCGCAAGAGGACGATTCATGTACAACGCGGGGTGGTCAAACTCAGTCACCAAGAATCAATCACGAAAGACCCCAAGACCAGCAGCGGTGATCGTATGGTCTACTTGAGCAAAGAAATGTGCCAGCTACTCAAGGCGTGGCGGAAAGAATGCGAATGGGATAGGGCGCAAACCGCGAACGAAACCGTATCTGAAGATGATTACTTATTCCGCCAGCCGAACGGAAAGCCTATGTGCCCTAGCACATTCACATATAGATTCAAGCTGATTTTGAAGGCTAACAACCTGCCGCTGGATTTGAGTGTGCATAGCTTGCGCCATACCAATGCCAGCCTGCTGATTGCACAGGGTGTTGATGTCCGCACGGTTGCCAGTTTGCTGGGTCATGCACAGGCCAGCACAACGCTGGATATTTATGCCCATGCGTTTGACAAGAACAAGCGAAAGGCACAGGAAAAACTGGGAAAGGCGATTGGATTATGATGAAAAAAATGAAATTAACTCATTCGGACAAACATATTTTGATTAAGGCGTTAGGAGTTGACTATTGTCAAAAGCGAACCTTCGGTGCAGACTGCAAGATGTAGTATGCCTGATATAAAAATTCAATTTTCTCCTAACCGCTAAAAGAGCAAGTTTCCCAATAGAAGAATTCCATCTTATGCGAATTACTATAAATAGACTGCGGGAAGAAGAACATTAAAACGATCAGTAGACAGACATAGCAAGTAGATGTACTACTGAAATCATCCCATTTATCAATTAACATTTCCTTATTCTGCCATAGGCAAAGGAATACGCAAAATATTCCTATTTGATGTGGTTCTATTATTGAGTTTTTGGCGAGGCATTATATATGACTGTCGATATTACATATGAGCTGACAACACAGAATAGAAAAGGCAAATCACTCCATGCGAAGCAATTCGCCTTTTCTTCAGTTTTTCCTCCAATTCTTTGTCGCTTTTAATGGGCACGATCGTATATATCAGTTGTTACTTTCTCACTGCTTGAGCTTTCCGCAGGCAATGATAGTAGCTTATAATTTTTGGCATATTCTTTATCAAAAATAACCGTCTCAAGTTGATTTGTGACCCATTCAAAGAAGATTTCAAGCGGACGTTTCATTGAAAGGAGCGTTCCTATTACTGAACCAGCTCCCAAAAGCATCAGAATTACACCTATAATGAAATCGGAATTCGCAGCACCGCCATAATTGTGCACAACATCACAAAGGCCAACAACAAACATAAATATAATAACACTCCACTCGATAATACCACATACGCACTGAACACTCTTCTTTACCTGTTTTGCCTTGTAATGCGCTGCCCTTTCTATTTGAGCACGTTGGGTGCTATATATTTTATCAATTTCGCGTTCCTTTTGTTGTTGTATTTTTACTATACTCTCATCCTTGATTTTAGAAATATATTTATCCCTTAACGAGGACACTGTATCAACTGTAACCGCATCCGGATTGTTTTCCGATTCAAATAGAAGCTCTTTTTGAATAAATCTCTCCGATCTTAGTGCAGCCGCCTCTTCGTTTGTCATTATACCCTCATTTTGCATCTTAGCTAAAATAGCACAGAAAGTGTCCATAACCTCTGGAATAGGCTGCATAGCCGCATATGCATTTGCGAGTAGCTCTGATTCTGGAATTTTATTATCAAAAGAGGCTGACTTGACCCAGGTAATAGCAGCAAGTTCACTGTCTGTTATAACCAATTGAGATGTTCTTCTTTTCAGTTCGTGAGCATAATACTTGTTTACGACACGCGCAAGATCTTTATTTGTCGTAACAAAAACAGCAGAAACTTTCTCTATGCTATCTGATACGACTCCATTTCTTAGTAAATGCGTTGCCGTTATAGATGAAATATCTACATCCAAACTTCTTTTTGGATACGATGGACGGGCCTGCATGATAAGCTTTTTTAATTTTGTTTCGTCAATAAGAACTTTCGATTCGTCTACAGATCCATCTGCCTTCTTAGGGTACTCAGGAATAGCTTTATAATAAATTGAAAGAGATTTCAACTTATGAATATATGTTTTCTTAGCTCGATCCACATCCGCTACGGTATAGCCTTGTTTGTCTAAGCCTTCCAATGTTCTTGAAGTTGTTGCTATAGTGACATTTTCGATAGCATGCTGGTAAGCAGATAAAATAGAATCTACTTCCCGTTCTGTCTGTGGAAAGAAACCAAAGTTTGCTTTTTGAAGTTGAAGTTGCTTATGAAGCTGTTTCGCAGCAAAATTTTCATCATCACTTTGATATCCAAGGAGACGCAAAAGGACAGGTGTATCGTAATAGAAGGTAACATCTTTATATGATTCAGTGCAAAGATTCCCATTTTCCGCTTGCATATAAATTGCCGCTTTTAAAAAATAGCCTTTGACAAGATTTAAAATCAATGTATATTCTTCACTTTTACTTTCCCTTGCATTTACGATATATCTCGCAATATAGTAGTCTGATTCATAATACTTTCTTTGTATCTCTGTAAAATCTATTTCCTCTTTGCCAACAGAAACGCTATATTTTGAAAAGAAAGCTTGCAATAGATTAATTGCCTGTTCGCGTGTATAGATATGCTCTTTTTTGCAGTGAGTTTGTAGATATGTTAGCAAGGAATCGCCCAATCGAGATGTTATTTGTATGCATTCCGCCTTTTTTCGATCTAATGAGGCACATTCATCATCTAATGGAACAATGAAAAAGAATGTGCCATGGTCTTCTCGCTGATAATGGGTTACGTCACGCTTTAGTACACGTTTAACGATTTCAGGTGGAACATCTGTATATCCAAATTGATTATCTAAATACTGAGACACTTTAGGTAAGTCGATTTTTTGACGGAGTGTCGTGCAATGTGCAACACTATAGTTTACAAATGGAGAAATTAAATCCAAAAGATCTTTTTGCCTTGTGTTCCACATGGTTTCTAACATTACAGCACCAACCAGTGACGGAGATGTATACATTTTCCAGCCTCCAAATCTAATGTAAATGATTTTTATTAATAGCATTGTGATCTATGATAAATGTTTGACACCTTATGAATTTGATATATTTAAACCAAATTATATCACAAAGAAGCCTACATCTACAACACATAAGAAAACAATTTAATTATTTATTTTGATTGTATAATGTATTGTATTCAATATCGATATAACTCTTTATGACATATTTTTTCTGCGCGAATTATGAAAACGTCAATATTTTTAAACACATGTTAAAAAGTGCATGATTTCTCCATATAAATTTTTTATTTTTCCATTTTTCACAGAAAAGCAACCAACAATAAAAAGACCTCGGTAGATTAATACCGAGGTCTTTGAGTGCGCCCGACTGGATTCGAACCAGCGGCCTTTGGAGTCGGAGTCCAACGCGCTATCCATCTGCGCCACGAGCGCTTATATATGAAAAACGTCGTCAAGACGTAATTCAACCTTTTGAAGTAGTCAAAAATCAATAGTGATCAATTCGTGGTCTGACTACCGTTGACCACCGCGTTTTTGTAAGTATAAACAACGCTGTATCGAACAAAAACGAGCCTAAAACCTGTCCTGTCGCAGTAGTCGGAGCCGAACGCTCTATCCAGCTGAGCTACGATCGCTTATATATGAAAAACGCCGTTACAGCGTATTTCAAACTTGTAAAGTAGTCAATTTCCAATAGTGGTCAATTCGTGGTCTGACTACCGTTGACCACCATATTTTTGCGAGCACAAATCACGCTGTATCGAACAAAAACGAGCCAAAAACCTGCCGTATCGCAGTTGTCGGAGAACTACGACACAGCGCATAATACGATGATATACAGTGATTTTTTGTTGGTTCTGCACTGCTACGGCACACCTATCACAAGCAATATAAAACAATGTGCCAACGATAAAAACTGACCACCCGCAGCAAAAATCACTGCCGGTGGTCAGTTGGTGGTCAATCCTGAATCATTTCTGTAAACAGTTCTTTCAGAAAATCGTCTACACCTCCCGCAGACTGAATCGTTGCAATCATCAAATCGTCAGAATCAATGCAGGTAAAATCCAATTCGTATCCTGCGCAGTGTGTTAATTGTGACAAAAACACACGCTGCATGCGACCGTTTCCCTCCCGGAAAGGGTGAAGCTCGTTTGTACGCTCATAGGGGTCTACTAATTCGTTTGTGAAAGCTGTTTTATTTAATCCACGCAAATAGTTTTGTGCTTGCAGGCGTGAAAAACCAGCCTGTGCTGTAGACTCAATCTGCACAGCAGGACAAAAAGGCGTTCCTTTTTTGGAAATATCAACCGTGCGTATCTTTCCGGCCCATTCGTACAAATCCTCAAAAAGGTATTTGTGAATCGCACAGTAGTGTGCAAAATCAAACGAAACCATCAGCGGATTTTCTTCCCAGAGCGCTGCTTTTGCAGGAACGATTGCGCTCTCTACTGCGTCTAAATCGCCTTGGTTATTAATGTTCAACTTGTTTATCAGAACCGTCGTTCCCTGGTAGCAGTCATCTGTCAGTGCATTTACCGAATAACTTGCCATTCCTTCAATTCCTTTGTTCCCTGCGCCTTGCCAGAATTTCTGCGGCAAGGGTGCGGGCATCTACCTTTCCGTTCATCAGGCGCAGGCAGTCACGGCGGGTCTGCTCATCTGCCTGATACCCCTCCATGCGGGAGGACGCTAATGCGTTATCCAAAATGTGATTGCGTGAACTCGGCTGCATAAAACTCCCCCTTTGGATTACAAGTTGTTGTTTTTCTATATAATACACGGAAATTGATACTTATTACAAGCGATATATGTGCTGGTTCGATACTGAGTGATTTCAAAGTTGAATCTTTTATTTTCTGCAAAATTATTAAAGGAATTTTAAAGTCGGTTATACTCAATACGGCTTCTCATTGCGTTCATAGCCAAAACGTCCCTTATACCAGCCGTTTCCCAACGTTACCTGCAAATCGCCGCCCTTTTGCAGCGCCGCAGTAATGTCATAGGTCTGGTATTGCAGCCAACTATTGTAGTTGTTGCAGTAGGGCGTCAGGTACTCGTCGCCGATTTTTTCACCATTCAGTGCGGCTTCATACAGCCCAAGCCCGCAGATGTACAGCCGCGCGGCGACCACATCGTTACAGGACAGGGTCTTGCAAAACACGGGATGGCGCGATTCGGCGTTGTCACAGGTAATCCACTTGGCCTGCCACGGTTCTTCCTGCTTGGCGGTTTCAAACCAATTTGTTTCGCCTGTGACTTCCTCATCGGCGTTGGTGCGTACCGTGACGCTCCAGTAATACCGCGTGCGCGGTTCTGTGGCAAGCTGCACGGCGGCGGCAAGCGGATGCCGCACCTGGTAAAGCGTCCCTCATAGCCGCTGCCGTCGGGGTATTCGTAAAGCTCCATATTCCACGAGTAGGGGTTGCGGTCGGCGGCCTTCAGAGCGGCAGTGGCTTTCATAGCGGCAATATCCTTTGCGGTAAATAGATGGTCTGCGGCAGATACCGTCTTCCGTTCGAGAAAATCGGTACCGCGTGAAAGAGCGGGTGCCCCAGTTTGTCAAGGAATATTCAGACGAGTGCAAAGAGTAGGCGTATAAGACTTGAGTGAAAGTTTGAGCATTGATTAACAAGATCAAGATGAATTTTAATAATATTAAATAGGAAAGTCAGAGTGCAAAACCGCTCTTAAATGAGAACGTGTTAGTTGAGCTCGAATCACCTTTGAACAAAAGTAAAAGGAGTACACAATGGAAAACAACTATAGCGGGATCTGTCTTCGAACGCGTTTTTTATAATCGATAGGATTTTCGCCGGTTTCCTTTTTGAACATGGCTGAAAAACCGGACAAGTTCGTATAGCCGCACAGGGATGCGACTTCGCTCACCGAAAGCTCGCCTTTGTTGAGCAGTTTTTTTGCCATATTGACCTTTTCCGTCGTGATAAACCGGTTTACTGACATGCCGGTTTCCTTTTTGAACACCCTGTCCAGATAATCGGGATTCAGGTACATTCTATTCGCGACGTCTTTTCGCGAAATATCTTTCCCCACGGAACTTCTCACGTACTGCTTCACGCGTTCCACCACGCTCTCCGACTCTCCAGCTTCCCTCAAGAGGAGGGCCGCGCTGGACAGAATTTTCCGAAGCCAATTCTCCATTTCCAACACGGTATTGACCGCTTCCAGACGTTCATTCAGCATGTTCCCCTTATAGAGAAACTGATGCGCCTGTATCCCGCTGTCCTGCAATGCCGTGTACAGAACCTGTTCAATATCATGCTGGAACAGCTGCAGCGAGTTTCTCGTCAGGCCTCCGTTCTGTTTCCCCTCCTGAAGCCATGCCAAGCAGCAGCGCAGCACCACGTTCTCCTTGCCGCTTTCCATCAGGCCGCCCCATTCGTCCATTGCCAAAGGAGGGAAGGGCGGACGTTTTTTCATGGATTTTGCCAGAAAAATTCCTCTGCTGCGGGCCACATTGTCCAGCATTAAATCCTGTAGCCGGTCCATCTCCTGGCGCAACTGGGACCAGCTGCAAGCTTTTCCAATGTAAGCAGTGTACGCAGTTTCCCAAGGGGCCCGGAGCAGCAGCTCTCTCAGATTGTTTCCTTCTTCCTCTTCCGAATTGGCCTCAATTAGAAGAAGGCCGGTTTTGGGCGCAAGCAAAACCTCCTTTGCTTTTCTTCCTTCCTGCTCCAGCCAATCTCTGAGCCCCCGCCTTCTGAGACCCTCCGGCTCCGTTTCCCCGATTGCCTGATCGTAATGATAACGGTATAGTATGGGGATGACATTATCCTTTAGCTCGTCACAGAGGTTTCTCTTTTCCGCCTCCTTCTTCCATTCCTCCGGCGTATCCCCGATTCTTCCCCAAAAGAAATCCTCCCAGAATTTCTCTCTCCAGTATTCCTGCTGCTGCATCCACATCTCACCATATTTGCTGAATTCCTCTTCCCAGCGCCTCCTTTGTATTTTCTCTTCGGCGGATCGGATCACCCTGATCAGCGTGTCCTCCGTGACTGGCTTCAGCAGATAGTCCAGGCTGCCCAGCCTGACGGCAGTCTGCGCATAAGAGAATTGCGCATGACAGGTTAAAATGATCGTTTCCGTTTCGGGCGCATTGTCTTTGCACCACGCCAAAAGCTCCAGCCCGCTCGACTGCGGCATTTCGATATCGCACAGGATGATATCGGGCCTGTAATTCCGGATGATGCCCTTTGCCTGCTCCACGTTGCCCGCTGTCTCAATATGGCTGATTCCAATCCGCTTCCAATCCGTAATGGTGATCAACTCTTCCAGAATCAACCGTTCATCGTCAACAAGTAGTAATCTCATTGCTGTTCCTCCGCGGAAGTTTTATGCATACGCGCGCGCCGCTGGACTCCATATTTTCAAACGTAATGGAAGCCTCTTGTCCATAATACAGTTTCAGCCGGGAGACAACATTGCTGATGCCGATGTGCTCCCGGTCTTCTTTATAGATGGGCTTTCCTTCGCGAAGCGCCTGGAGAATTTCCTCCGGGAATCCTCCGCCGTCATCTTCTATCTGAATGACCAGTTGATCTTCCGACAGGGCGGCGTAAAGGCGAATGTCCAACTCTTTGGAATAATTTGTCGAATACTTGATTGCATTTTCCACAAATGTGAGCATGACCATGGAAGGGACCGGAACCTCTTCCGCAGCCTTTTCCACTTCATAATGGATGTGGATATTCCCATCATAGCGGAATTTCTGTACAGCAGCGTAGCTTAAAACAAGATTTACCTCGTCTTCCAGCCGGACAATATCTCCTTTCCCGGAAAAGACGTTTTTGAAATAATCCAGAAGATAGGTGAGAATCTTGTTAATTTGCGCATGCTCCCTTCGCTTGTTCAGCAAATACAGGGTGTTGAGGGAGTTGAGAAAAAAGTGAGGATTGATTTGCAGCTTCGAGCATTGAATGTACAGCTCCTGTTCGGCAATTTTCTTTTCGTAGATGTCGATTTTCAACTGTTCCATCTGATCCATCATATTGTTGAAGGTCTTTGCAATCAGCTGGAATTCTGACAGCTTTTTGATTGGTGGTATGCGGATGGAAGTGGCTCCGTCGCCGACCTCGCGCATCGTGTTGACGATGCTGCGGATCGGTACGATCATGATATGGTGCAAGTAAAGGAAAAATACTGGGAGCAAAATAATCAGGAGCAGAATGATAAAAAGGCTCTGGTGCAAAAAGACATGCAATTCCTCATACAGGCGTTCCGACGGGACTCTGATTACAACGTCGAAATTCCCGTATTCCGAGGGGATTCGAATCAGCAGGTCATCGTCGCTGATGTTTTCCTCCCCGCTTTCGCCGGTTTGAAAAAACACATCGTAGTCGCTGAGACTAAATTCCCCAAGAATTTCCAAAAGCTGCTTCTCACTCACACAGGCTCCAAGACAGGTGTCCTGGAACCACAGATACCGGTAAATATATCGCTCCCCATGGATATAGCCAAGTTCCCACTGGGAGTTATATCTGTTCGCCCTCTGAATGACTGTCTCCATCAGGGCAGACAGCCCTTCTTTCATCTCGATGCTGTCCAGCGTTCTGGTCTGTGTGGTAGACGGCACCAGCATCATATCCGCTGGTGAATAGATGAAAAAGTATTCCGCCGGCTTGTACATGAGAATATCATGAGACATCTGCGAATACAGCGCTTCTTTTGCCAAGGCATATTTGTCTTTGCGGTTTTGCGCATCCGCATACACAATCGTCTGGAAATCCGACTCCATGCTGCTTCCCGCCAGATATTCTGCGATGGCGTACAGCTTAGTGTCCAGATCTTTGGTATAGTACTTCCCCATGGATAAATAGGAATCAGACGCCCTCTCCCGGACCGCCCGCGTGGCATACAGATTGCAGTAAAAAAGCAACGCCGCCATAATACTAATCAAGGCGGCAATAATCAGAACCGTCCTTCCCACAAAGGATCTTCCAATTTTAATGAGCATCCATGTTCCCTCCCTCTCCATCGGGGCCGCAAATCCTTCAGCTCCGGCTGTCCCCGGAGACTGTATTCAGCCTCGAGCGGAAAAGCCCCATGTCTGGGATACCGCTTTGCGCCTGACGACAGGAAGCCCCTTTTTGAAGATTTTAGCACTCTTATTCGGAACGTAAAATAAACTAAATGAGGCGAATTATCACCCTGTTCCGGCAAAATCGAGATGACAATTTATCTTTTCTGCGCCGGATACAGCTCTTTTTGCAGCCAGCCCTGACGGTTTCATTATAGCACATTCCCCCTTGTGTTACTATGCTTCTCTGAAAAAATTACAGGAGCGGCCTCCTCCTGAGCAGCCGCATCGCCCTCTGGAGGGTGAGCCGGTGGGCAGGGCACGGGCGCTCTGGGAACGGCCTGCCGGCAAGGTAGAAAATTCATAAATCCTGGTCGAGTTTGAGGTAGAATCCGGGGCGAATGATTTCTATAATAAAACTATCGAAGCCACAATACCACGGAGAGAGACTAACTATTAAAAGTCAAGCCCCAAAACAATCGTACTTGTCCTTTGCAACATCGATACCAACAAAAATCATTTCTTTTTACCTCCGGCGTTTTATTTTACAGTGCTGCTTAGAGCCACACCTCTTTGCTATGTAACCTCGTTCTATATAAACCGTCTGGCGGTATCTAACTGATTAACACTAAAAACAAAGAGCCATGATTGGAGCCTTTCGGAAACCGTCTTGCGGTAGGAGGTTTAAACCAATCCACAGCACCTTGTCTATTGTAGAATTTTGTCCTTGGAGAGGGACTTTAATAACTACTACTTTATAACACGAGGAGATCATTATGAAAAGGAATCGAAAAGGGATCGCACTGTTTCTGGCATTGAGCCTGATGGCAGGCAGCTGTAGCTTACAGGGCTGCAGCAGCTCCGCAGGACAGTCGCAGGAATCGAACGTATCAACGGTCGGAACGGACGGCGAAGAGCCTTATACGATTGTATACGCATTCGACGTGTGGATGCAGCAGCCGGACTGGGATCTGGTGGAGGAAAACCTGAACAAGCTGGTGGAGGAGAAGATCGGTGCGCGGGTGGAACTGCTTCCGATGACGGGGGCAAACTACGATCAGCAGATCAATCTTATGATTTCCAGCGGGGAGAAGCTGGACCTGTACAACGCTTCGGCAAGGACGACATTCACGACCGATGTCTCCTCCAACAAAATCATGGGTCTCGATGAGGAAATGGTGAAGCAGCATGCCTCGGGGCTTTTGGACGTAGAGGGAGACTTTATCAAGGCTACGACAATCAACGGGAAAATTTACGGTTTCCCCACCATCCGCGACATGGCGAATGCATACGGACTCATCATCCGGGATGACATTGCCCAGAAATACGGTGTTGAAATCAACGACAAGATGGGCGCCCTGACCGTGGATCAGGTGGATGAGTTGTTCGCTAAGATCAAAGAAGGGGAGCCGGACATGTATGTCACACAGCCGCAGGGCCAGACGACCAGCGTGCTGGACAGCTTCTTCAAGCAGCATGACAGCATGGGGGACGATATGGGTGTCCTTCTCGATCACGGGCAGGGGAGCCTGAAGCTGGTCAATCTGTTTGAAACTCCTTATTATGAAGATGCTGTGAGAAAGGCACGGGAATGGAACGAAAAGGGATACATCCTGCCGGACGCCTCCACGAACCCGGACACCGGCGTATCCTATTACAAAACCGGAAAGGTAGCGACAACCTTGTCGCTCATTCATCCCGGCGTCCCCACGGATAACAGCAACATGAGCGGAATCAAATCCGATGCCGTAATCGTGAATCCGGCGTTCACCAATACGCAGCAGGTGGGCGCGATCATCCAAGCCATTCCGACGACTTGCGAAAACCCGGAAAAGGTTCTGGAATTCCTGAACCTCTTGTATACGGATGCAGATGTGTACAATGCGCTGGTGTGGGGCGTGGAAGGGACTCACTACGCCCACGTCGACGGAAGCGACACGTGGATCACTTATCCTGAGGGAGTGAGCGCAGATACTTCGGGCTATACCCTGAGCGCGACGTATGCGTTTGGCAACAGATATTTGAGCTACATCTGGAACACGGACCCGGAAAACCTCAACGAGAAGTTCAAGGAATTTAACGATAGCGCGATCAGATCCAATGCATTGGGATTTGTATTTGATCCTTCCAATGTAAAGACAGAAGTGGCCGCCGTGCAGGCAGTTTTTGATCAGTACAGACTTCCGTTGGAAAACGGCGTTATTGATCCGGACGAAAATCTTCCCAAGTTTATTCAGGCGCTGAAGGACGCGGGAATTGATACGGTGATTGCAGAAAAGCAGAAGCAGCTGGACGAGTGGGCTGCGGCAAATTAACCCAAAACGGCCGGGCATGGACACCATGACCCGGCCGTAGGTGAATTACGCTGAAAAATGAAGATGAATGGATGTGATCAAAGTGAAGAAAACACTGTTATACATCAGACAGACTTATCCGCTGTATCTGATGATGCTGCCAGGAGCGCTTTATCTCCTGATCAATAACTATTTCCCGATAAGCGGCCTCGTCGTGGCATTCAAGGATTATGATTACGGAAAAGGAATTTGGGGGAGCGACTGGTCGGGGCTGAAAAATTTTGAATTCCTGTTTAAGAATTCCACGGCCTGGGTGATTACCCGGAACACCATCCTGTACAATTTGTTGTTTATCGCATTGAATACGGTGATTGGCGTATGCATTGCGATTCTCCTCAATGAGGTCAGGAAGAAAACGGCGCTGAAGGTCTATCAGACGGTGATTCTGCTCCCTTATCTTTTTTCCATGATTATCATCAGCTATGTGGTGTTTGGCTTTTTGAGCACTGACACAGGGCTGCTGAACAAGGGAATTCTTCAGCCTCTGGGGATGGCTTCTGTCTCTTGGTACAATGAAGCCAAATACTGGCCGATCATACTGCCGATTGTCAACACGTGGAAGGCGTTCGGGTTTCAGAGCATCATCTTCTTTGCCACTGTGGTGGCGATAGACAGTTCTTACTTTGAGGCGGCGGAGCTGGACGGCGCGAGCAAACTGCAGCAGATTTGGTTTATTACCCTTCCGTTTTTGAAGCCGGTCGTGATCATGATGACCCTTTTGGCAGTGGGGAAAATATTTTATTCTGACTTTGGCCTCTTTTATCAGGTGACGCAGAATTCCGGAGCAATTTTCAGCACGACCAATACGATCGATACTTATGTGTACCGCGCGCTTACCCAGATGGGGGATGTCGGCATGGCTTCGGCGGTGGGCGTATATCAGTCTGTCGTCGGATTTATCCTGGTTCTTGTGGTGAATCTGGTAGTGAAAAAGCTGAGCCCCGAAGACGCGATGTTTTAGGAGGAATGAGTGATGAAGAAGAAGCGCTTTCCTGTGTCGGCAATTGTGGCCAACGCCATTCTCTGCCTGGTGTGTTGCTTTTGCGTTCTGCCCGTGCTGCTCCTGGTGATATCCTCCTTTACGGACAACGATACGGTATTCAAAAACGGATATTCCTTCTTTCCCGAGAAATGGAGTCTGGGTGCGTATGAATATCTGGTGACGCAGTCGGAGACCATCACGCGGGCATACGGGATTTCCATTTTCATCACGCTGGTCGGCACGGTGGCGGGCCTCCTGTTTACGGCAATGTTTGGATACGCCCTTTCCCGAAAGATCATCCGTGGGCGCAGGGGACTGAATTTTTACGTTTTTTTCACGCTGCTGTTCAATGGCGGAATGGTGCCCACGTATTTGATGTACGTCAACACGTTCCACATCAAGAATACGCTGTGGGCGCTGCTGATCCCCAGCAATATTTTGGTAAACGGGTTTAACATCCTGCTGATGCGGACTTATTTTGACGGGAACGTCCCGAATGAGCTGATCGAATCAGGCAAGATAGACGGGGCGGGAGAATTCAGGATTTTCCTTCAAATCGTGCTGCCGATCTCCACGCCGATCCTGGCGACGGTAGGCCTCCTCATTGGAGTAGGATTCTGGAACGACTGGTATAACGGGCTTTTGTATATCACAGATCCGAAATTGTTCAGCCTGCAAAATTATTTGAATCGCATTCTGCTGGACATCCAGTTTATGACCCAGAGCATGTCCGGAAATGTGGATGCTTCCAGCGCGCTTGCAAAAATGCCTACGATCACGGTCAGAATGGCAATTGCGGTCATTGGAATTGTCCCGCTGATCATTGTTTTCCCCTTTTTCCAGAAATATTTTTCCAAGGGAATTACAGTGGGCGCGGTCAAGGGATAACAGAAAGAACTCAAAAAGGAGAAAAATCATGCGTTTTGTCAGATTAGGAAACACATCGCTGCGGGTCACCGATCTTGCCCTCGGAACGGGGGCGCTTGCCAGCCGGGTGGACGAGAAGACTTCGCTGGCGATCATGGATTGCTATATCGGGGAAGGAGGAAACTTCATCGATACGGCAAATGTATACGGAAGGTGGAATCCCGGGAATCTGCCGCTGTCTGAGATGATGATCGGGAAGTGGCTGTCCTTCCATCACTTGCGGGATAAGGTGGTGCTGGCGACCAAAGGAGCCGCGGACAATGAGGGAGAAAAGGGAAAGAAACGCCTTTCCAGAGAGGAAATCCGGCATGACCTGCACGACAGCCTGAAGAATCTGAAGACGGATTACATTGATTTGTACTACCTGCATCAAGATGATCCCATAAGGGAAGTGGGGGAAATCATGGAAACAATGAATGAATTGAAACGGGAGGGGTTGGTACGCTATTTTGCCTGCTCCAACTGGAGCGCAGAGAGGATGGAGGAAGCGGACCGCTATGCGGCGGCGCATGGCCTTGCCGGTTTTTCCGCGGATGAGATCATGTTCAACCTGGCCAAGGCGAATGAGGAGGCTGTCCTGGAGGCAACGCAAAGCTGCGTGAACGAGAATATTTTCCAGTACCATCAGCAAACGCAAAGGCCGATTACGGCGTATACCTCTCAGGCGGCGGGCTTTTTTACGCTCTACCGGGAAAAAGACTTTATGACAAGCGAGAAGTACAGCTTTCCCAGAGAGTTTTTCTTCAATGAAGCAACCATGCACCGGGCGCAGCGGGTGTCCATGCTGAAAAAGATGACGGGCCGTTCCGAATTGGAAATTACATTAGGCTATTTGTACGCCCAGCCGTTTCAGGTGATCCCAATCGTGGGACCATGGAAGGAAGAAGAGCTCAAAAACAGCATTCGGGCGTCTGAGGGAAGACTTTCAAACGAAGAACGGGAGTTTCTGCTGGGAGGGGAGGAGTTCTGACATGTATGGCCTTGCTCAGGTGCCGGTCACAGAGAGGACGATGTTGGAAAAGGATGAAGCGCTGAAACCGGCGAACATGGTGACAGGACGGCTCGGCGGCAGATACGTCGGAAGAAACAGAAAATGGCAGGGAATCCCCTCTCTCACCAGAACGCGGGGAGGCAGGCTGTACGTCTGCTTCTACAGCGGCGGAGAGGGGGAAGGCGCGGAGAACTATGTTCTGCTGAAAAAGAGCGATGATGACGGAAAGACCTGGTCCGAACCGGTTCTGGCGATTGATCCGGCCGGAAACGTGAGGGCGTTTGACCCCTGTCTGTGGACGGCGCCGGATGGAAGAGTCTTCTTGTTTTGGGCGCAGAGCTACGGCGGCTTTGACGGGAGAGCCGGGTGCTGGTATGCCACATGCGAGGCACCGGATGTAAGGCGTCCGGAATGGAGCGCTCCGTCCCGTATCGGGGATGGAGTGATGCTGAACAAGCCGACAGTGCTGCATACCGGCGAATGGCTCCTGCCGGTCAGCCTATGGAAAGCGATTCCCTCGGAATATAACCCCTCCCGGCCCAACCGGCTGGCCAATGTGTATTTGTCGTCGGATCAGGGAAGACATTTCCGGTATCTGTCCGGCGTCGATATGCCGGACAGATTCTATGACGAGCATATGCTGGTGGAGAAGCAGGACGGAACGCTGTGGATGCTTCTCCGGCTGAAGACGGGGATCGGAGAGGCATTCTCTCCAGACGGAGGAAAAACCTGGCGCGAGGTCAGAAAAAGCGGCATATGGGGGCCTAATGCCAGATTTTTTATCCGGAGGCTTCGCTCCGGGCGCCTGCTCTTGGTCAACCATGCACCGGAGGAAGGTGGGGGCGCATCCAGCGGAAGAAGGAACCGCCTTGCCGCATTTTTATCTGAAGATGACGGCAAGACCTGGTCAAAGCCCCTGATTCTGGACTGCAGAGAGGATGTATCCTACCCTGACGGGGTGGAGAGAGAGGACGGGCTGATCTATATCATCTATGATCGCAGTCGGTTTGAGCAGAAAGAAATTTTGATGGCAAAGTTCCGGGAAAAGGACGTTCTGGCGCAACAGATGGTTTCTGTGGATGGGGAACTGCAAATCCTGGTGGATAAGGCGGGTGAATAGCTACGGGAGAGAACAGAGGGATTCAATTATATTGCACCGTAATCAATCGGGGCAACGAGGACGGCATCTATCGGTTCTGTTTTGACGAAAAAAGGGAGGAGCTGTCCGCAGAAGGAAGGGAGAGCCCATTCCCGGCGGTTGCGTTGGCGATCTGTGAGCGAGACAGGGCTTTGTACGCGGCAGAAGAGAAACCCAACGGCTGCCGGCTCCGCGCGTACTCGATCAGGCAGGACGGAAGCCTGCTGCAAAAGGCGGAGAAAGAATACGGGTTCTTTGGGATCAGCCATTTGGCAGTCAGCCGGGACGGGCGTTTTTTATGGGTCGCCGCATATGGATGCAGCGCGATTGCTGCTGTGTCCCTCCGGGATGGCTGCCCGTCGGATGTTGCGGCGTGGAAAACTTTCCCGGGCCATGGCGCAAACAGGGAGAGGCAGGAGGCTTCTCATCCGCATTTTGTCCTGGAGACGAAAGAGGGCCAGCTGTTTGTGCCCGATCTGGGAACCGACAAAATCCACAGGCTGATACTGGAGGAGAAACAGGGCAGGCTGTCTTTTCGATGTCTTGGGGAGACGGAGCTCCAGGCAGGAAGCGGACCCAGACACATGGCCTATCATGCCGGCAACGGAGAGTATTACCTTGTAACGGAACTGGGAAGTGAACTTTTCAGGTACACATGGGACAGCCGGAGTGAGGAATTGATTTGCAGACAGCGGCAAAGCCTGTTGACCGGGGCTGGCAGCAAGAAAAATCTGGCAGCCGACATCCGCGTGTTTGCAGATGGAAGCGGATTGCTGGTGTCCAACAGGGGGGAAAACGAGATCAGAGTCTTTCAGGTAGACCGCAGCAGTGGAGCGCTGGCGTTATCCCGGCGCATTCGCACGGCGGGATGGACGCGGAATGTGAGGACGGACAGAAAAGGGCGTTGGATTTTCGCGTCGAACGAAGCATATGAGGACAATCAGGGAAGTCTGGAAGTCTTTGAAGCGGACGGAAACCGGATCTGCAAGATACCTCTGGATGGAGCGTATGCGATGGAACTATTCTCTGAGGAGGGGATAATGTGAAGCAATTCAATTGCAGGGCAAATTTGATTCTGGATGTGAGCAAAACTTATGGGTATGCCCGGGAACCTGTTCTGGCAAGAATGGGGGACGGTTCGCTGATCTGTACATTTTTGAGCGGGGGCCATACAGAGCCGGAAAACCAGAACATCACACTGGTGACGAGAAGCTATGACGATGGCTTGACATGGAGTGACCCGCAGGTTCTCTTCTATCATCGGAAAAGGGCTGCCTATACGACGGAAATTTTTACAGGCGCAGAAAAACCGATGATGTTTGTGCATACTTATGCTGCGGAGAGCAGGTATCGGGAAATCTGTACGTTTCTGTCCGTGTCCGATGACAACGGAAAAACCTGGAGTGAACCGGTGTCGCTCCCGGGGGCGGCATCCCACGTAAACGTGAGAAAGGGGATTGTCCTTTCAAACGGCAAATGGCTGTTCCCTGTGTACTGGCAGGAGGTAAGGGAGAGATGGGATTGGGAGCAGATTCCGACATCCAACGAAATCCACAACCACTGGCCGTCCTGCTGCGGCGTACTCCATGGGGAGAAAAACGGGACCTGTTTCAAAGAATCCGGGTATCTCACGTCCCCGTATGTGCTGATGGAAAACAACTGCGTGGAAGCAGAGGCGGGTCATGTCATCATGCTGATGCGGGCGCAGGGGTGTACGGAGCTGTACCGCTCCGACAGCTTTGATTACGGGGAGACGTGGCAGGACGCGTATCCCTGCGGAATACCCAGCGCCAGCTCCAAGATAACCCTGCTCTCCAGGAGAGGAAAAATCCTATTGATCCACAATGCGTGTGAGGAAAAGGAAAGCATGGAGGGACGGAAAAACCTCAGCATCTGGGTCAGCGAGGACGGAATGCATTCGTGGAGCACGAAATACAAGCTGCTGGCTCAGGACGAATCCATGTTTTATCCGCATGCGTTTCTGGATGAAGAGAGGAAAGCCGTGTATATTGCCTGTGAGAATACCAGACAGTCCTATTGCCTACGTGTTCCTTTTAGCGAATTGTGGGATGAATAGGAGGAAGAAAAATGGGAAAAGCATATGTATATGTGGGCACCAATTCGCTCAGAGGCTCTCAGGGAATCTATACCCTGTCTCTGGATACGCAAAGCGGCATAATGGAAGTGATCGACACGGCGGCTGCGCAGGATTCGGCATATCTTTGCCTCAGCAGGGACGGCAGAAGACTTTATGCGGTGATGGAATCCCTGGAGTACGAGGGAAAAAAGGGCGGAGGAGTTGCCTCCTATCAAATTGAGGACGGGCATTTGACCCGAAACGGGCAAGTCTATGCGGGAGGGGGATGGCCCTGTCACATCAGCTTTGGACCGGCAGAACGGGAGGTTTACGTTTCGGTCTTCCGCAACGGAAGCTGGATGATCTTCCCGTTGGACCGGGCCGGACGCCTGTTGGAAGCGGCGGGGGAATTCCATTATAGCGACCCCAATGGGCGGCCGTCCCATGTCCATGCGGCGATGCTTGATCCCGCAGGAAAACACATTGCTGTCGCGGACTGCGGTCTGGACGCCGTCTATCTGTACGGGGCCACATCGCACGACCAGGTGTGGAGGGAGGAATTCCCGGAGGACACCGGCCCGCGGCAGCTGGCATTCAGCCGGGATGGGAAATACCTTTATCTGGTTACAGAAACCAGCTGCGAACTGTATGTCATGCGGTACACACCCGAAGAAAAAGAAAAACTTCACGTGGTTCAGGTGGTCAGCACGCAGCGCTGCGACGGATACGAGGGCAGAAACTATGCGGGAGGACTGCATTTTCATCCGTCCGGAAAATATCTGCTCGCGACGAACAGGGGACACAATTCCTTCGCCGTCTTTGGTGTGGACCGGGAAAACGGGATGGTCAGGCTGCTCGGCCACAAGATGCTGGCGGGCGATCACTGCAGAGAATTCGCGTTTACTTCAGATGGAAAAATGCTGGTGGCCGGACTGCAGCATACGGATAAGATACAAAGTTTCTTTTTTGACGAAAAGACTGGGCGAATCTTTGACACAGGATATACTCTGGACATTCCTTCTCCTTCGGCAGTGGTTATTTTTGAGAAAGAAATGCAAGAATAACAGCAAGAAATTTGTGAGGATGGAGGGTGTAATAGCTAATGCAAACGAAGCCTTCCTGACAAGAAAACAGTTAGCAGAAAGTATGTGAGATATTCAAAGTTTGCAGCCACAGAGGAGAGCTGGGTTAAAGATTTATAACAGAGGAAGCACGTTCAGTCTAGTGTTGGAGGCGACCGAAAATATGCATAAGGTCGTACAAGCAAAAGAAGTTTAAATTGCGGGAGAGGGCCCAGAACACCCTCTCATCAAAGGGTCAAATTCTTTTTGTTGGTGAAATTAGATGCAACACGAACTTGGTCCAGATCTGTGCGAGACGGGAGAGAGTTTCTTTTATCCGCACGGATTTTGGGACCCAGCTGTGCGGCAGATCTACCTCGCATGCGAAAATGGACAGGAGCATTATCTGATGAAAATTCCAGGGGAAGTTCTAAACTAAGCGCAGACAAACCCCGTTTGAAACATTACAGGAGGTGAGCCGTTTGAAAAAAAAGATTCATCCGCGCCCTGATATTGATGAAAGACTTGTGCGCCCATTTCGAGAGATGGAAGATGTGTTGTCTTTATCATGTGTAGTAGGGGATGCAATGGAACGTTGCAATATCATGCATCCCGACATCAAGCCGCGTGCTGCGGATAAAAAGATTATCGGGCCAGCAATCACCGTGAAACTGACCGCCGGCGATATTGTGGACTGTTTGGCTGTGTATCAGGTGGCGCGCCCCGGCGATGTGATCGTCATCGACGCTTTCGGCGAGATAGAAACTTCTATCTGGGGGGGGCTGATGTCCGGCCTGGCGCATAACGGGGGAATTGCGGGTGCCGTAATCGATGGCAGCTGCCGCGACACCGATGAAGCGCGCCTTCTGGGATTCCCTATCAGTGCAAAGTCGGTGGGACCCCGTGCGTCCCACACCGCCTACTCTGGCCGCCAGGAACCCATAGAGATCAATGCTCCGGTAGTATGCGGTGGGGTCCTTGTTCGCCCGGGTGACCTGGTGATTGCTGATGAGATCGGTGCTGTGGTGGTTCCCAGCGATCGGCTGACTGAAGTATACAAGCTGGCACGGGAACAGGCAGACCGGGAGGAGGAAACCCGGCGTGCAATCATGGCCGGTGCCACCGTGGAGGATTTGCTGGCCCGTTTCGGCCGGATATAAGGAAAAGGAGATGTGCCGTTTGAGAAAATGCCTACTGCTGCTGGACGGTGGAACCACCAACACCCGCTTTACGCTGGTGGAGAACAACCAGATCCTGGCGCAGAGCCAATGCCGTACCGGTGCTGTTGACGCAGCGCGGGAAGGCCAAAATCATCTTTTACAGGCAGCGGTGCGCCGAGAAATGAATGCCTTGCAGAACCGATGGGATTGCTCCATCGAGGAAATATACGCCGCAGGGATGATCACTTCAGATACCGGCCTGTGCGAAATCAAACATATCGAAGCACCGGTGGACTTATTTAGGTTGGCCGCAAGTGTGCAGGTACGTACCCTCCCGGAGATCTCAAATGTTCCGTTTTGCTTTGTGCCGGGCATCCGGTTCGAAACTGGCGGCCCGGATAACACTGATATGCTGCGCGGTGAAGAAGCGGAGGTCTTTGGAGCACTTGACTCTGAAGATGACGGAAAACAGCTGTTTATCCATTTCGGCTCTCACAACAAAATTATCTACGTGGAGAATGGCAGCATCACACAGGCGGCTACGACCTTGAGTGGAGAACTGCTGTGGGCTGTCTGCAATCACACTATTTTAAAAAGTTCAGTGCCGCGACCCGGTACTATCGGATGGAAGATGGACGTGGCCAGTGTGCAGCAGGGTTTCCGCACCGCCGAACAATACGGCCTCAGCCGCGCGCTATTCTGTGCACGAGTACATCAGAAGATGCACGGCATTACACAGCAACAGATACTTTCCCAGGTACTGGGTGCTCTCACCTACGCGGATTGGCAAATGTTCCGACATTTTTTTGAATTGGAATACAAAAAGGTGACCCTGTACGGGCGTCAGGTCTTTGCGGATGCTTTCTTGTTCTGTCTGCCGTTAATGGGAATTCCCTTGAGTCTGGGGCAAAATCTGCGCGTTATTCGATACGAAGAGAGTGGCAGCCTCAGTGTCCGTGGCTTGTTGAAAATTCGCCAGCTGCACGGGGCGTCTGTCTCAAATGGTTAAAAGGGTCTGTTTTGTATTGGAAGGAGAAAATTATGCAAACGTATCATGCGCTGCAGGAAACGGGAACTATCGCCATTTTGCGTGGGTGGTCTTGCATACAGGCAGTGCCTTTGGTGCAGGCACTGTACGCGGGCGGCATCCGCATGGCTGAAGTGGCGGTGGACAACTTGGACGCATTTGAAACAGTTGCAAAATTGCGCAAAATCTGGGACGGAAAGATGTACATTGGTGCGGGAACGATCACCGATGAGGAACGATGTGCCTGTGCGTTGAAGGCGGGTGCGCAGTTTATCGTCGCGCCAAATTATCACTCGGGGGTTGTATCTTTGTGCCAAAAGAACGGCATCATGGTTCTCCCCGGTGTATTAACCCCGAGTGAAATACAGGCCGCTCTAGCGCAGGGGTGCGAATATGTCAAGCTATTTCCTGCGGGACGAATGGGGCCGGGTTACATCCGGGATATTCTCTCACCCTTCCCTGAGGCAAAAATCGTGGCTGTGGGTGGTATTTCTGCTGACAACGCACCACAGTACTATGCAGCTGGGGCTGTGGGCGTAGGCGTGGGTGGTAGCCTGAGTGCTTTGGTGGATGTTGGCGATTGGGAAAGCATCACACAGCAGGCCCAAAGACTGGTGCGCGCTTTCCGGGACCGTTCGGACAAGAGATGAGCCGGATCTTCAGAATGAACAAATATCCCCCGTTAAAGAGGTGGGATATTTGTTCGTTTAATCCGTGCGGATTCACCTATGCAATAAAATCCTTTTGGGATCACATAATGAAATGGATAAAGGTTCGCCACAAGGCCCGAATCCGCTACCGCTTGGATCCCATGGATGGTTTCTCACGCGAACTGTGCTATGCCTGCTAAAGAAGACTGACAATCTGGAATCTGTTGGTGCTAATGAGAGCTACGGCTCTGGGGCGGGGAAAATAAGCGAGTTGGCGGCGATGAGACCAAAGGAGGGCTTTGTGAAAAAGACAATCTGCAAGTTGCTCGCAGGCGTCGGTGGATTCTATCTGGGATTCGACCGATTCAACTAAGACTGGGAGACTACTAGGTTCTCCCAGTGGGAACTAGGCACCAAAATACAATGGTCGCAGGATTCGCTCACATACCATGACAGAGGAGTTTTCGTTTCCGACAGTATTTATAAAACTAAGTACCGTCTATTATCTGAATATGCTGTGGTGGACATTTGAAGTGGCCAAAATGTTTTTCCGTAGGTGTTGTATGTTTTCCCAAATCGGTGTGAGAAAAATGCCACAAATACCCATCGTTTTTCAATTGAGAACACTTTATTTTTTGTTTCATCTGGTATCATAATGGAGGATAAAAACTTTTTCGCAAATGCCCATTGTTTTATCTTAAGACTGAAAATGAATCCGCAGGAGGATAGATCCTATTTCGCACCTCACAAAAAACATCAATTTGGGCGGCAGTCTCCTTACGGATACCTACCATTTTTGGCGGAACCGTAGATCTGTAAGGCCGTAGTTTCGACGGAAAATGACACAAATCCGTACTTCAACGAAGACAAACGCGATACTGAAATTCACTGAATATTTCGTCCATCTGAAAGCCGGAATGAATGAGGATTGAATCCCCCTAAATCATACCAAAAGCACGGAAACAATGCCTGCAGAAAACGGCTTGTTTGCGTGCTTTTTACGGTGTTTTCGTGCGTACTAACTATCGCATAAAATGGGATTTTAGAATCTATGAATTAAGAATTCCAGCAAGTTTTTGTTCACAAAACAGATTAAAAAGTACGCAAAGCTGCTGGATTTTCTGGAGTGCGAACGAACGCGGAACATATACCGGGAAAGCGCAGCACTGCTCTTCAGCTGCCGCATAGAAAAGGCATCGGCAACACCGAGATTGCGAAACAGATCGGCGTGTCGCGCCAGACCATATATAAGTATATCTATAACGCCGAGCATTTCAGCAAGAACCCGGATTTCACCATGCGGATGAACTTCATGAATGGCTCACAGCTATGTACGGTCATCGACATTGATTTCAAGCACGAAGTTGTCCGCATGAAGAACTACACCGACC
>OGXE01001154.1_pt1 | contig 23421 bp, 23 predicted proteins | sample 1576181 | NCBI WGS metagenome assembly OGXE01 (sample SAMEA3541478, study PRJEB24748) | human gut metagenome | biome: human gut; feature: human-associated habitat; material: faeces | place: China | collected 2012 | reverse complement strand
ACTTTTTACTACGCTTTTCTAAGGGATGTGTCTCAGGAATCACCAATACGGCAACGAGCATTAAAAGTCCTATACCAACAAGCAACCAGAATATAGAATGCCATGTATACCATACAAGTAAATGTCCGGCTAACATTGGGCCTGCTATAGGCGCTATAGCCATAACAATGGCCAATGTAGACAACATTTTAGCCGCCTCAGTCCGACCATATAAATCCCGAATCATAGCCCGTGACAACATCGGTCCTACACAGGCACCAAAAGCCTGAAACACACGCCAAGCTAGTAATTCTAGCATAGACGAACTTAGGGCACAGCCCACAGACCCTATGATAAATAAGACTATCCCTATAATCAGTGGCTTCTTACGACCAATTTTATCGCTAACAGCGCCCCAAAAAAGCTGAGCCAGCGCAAAACCTATTAAGAAACCAGTCAACGTTAATTCTGCATCACCATGGAGATCACGCCCCATCTCTGGCATGGCAGGCAAATAAATATCCGTCGACAACGATGTAAACGCCATCAAAGCACTTAATATAGAAGTAAAAAGCCATCCTTTATTGCTAATCGTCAGCATAAAGACACCACTTTCATGTAAAATCGCACTATAATATGTATTTATTTAGATTATATCAAAAACAAAGTTAATCCTATATAGTTTTGATATTTTTCAATAAAAAAGCGTAGTAAAATACTACGCAAAAATTGGTATATAACCAAATGTCAATTCTATTTTTCCTAAAATTACATTGATATACTAATGCTAAGAGTCATCACGTGAGTTAGGCTCATCACCGAAAGGTGGTGATACTATGAGCAAATTCGAAAAGTACTACTTAATTCTTTTTGTAATTTCCATAGCAATATCACTCTTTGCACTATTCAAATAATGTAAAGACAAAAGCCTAACGCAACAGAGTATTCAAAATACTCGCACGCTAGGCAATCCTTAAAAAGTATTTATAAGATGAGCCTAACGCAACCACACGTTGATGGCTCTCTTTTTATTTATTATACATCAAATGCGAAATTTCTTAAAGGAATTATATGATAAATGGCTCATTATCATTAACGATATACACATTTCTATTAGGTACTAATGCCTCTAATCTCTCAGGATTATCAGTGTGAACCGGAATAATAACGTCAGGATTAACTAATTCTATAAACTTAATCAAATCATCTTTAGACACATGACCACTGGCATGACATATATAAGATGGATAGATATTTAGTAGATTTCTTAACGGAAGATTTTCCTCAATATATCCTGTCCACATTGAATATATAATACGTACATCATCTTTAGGGAACTCTTTAATTTTAGAAATAAAATTTTCTGTCCCTCTTACTAAGGATACAAATCCATGTTCCATATAGTATTTAGGATACTTGCCTTTATCAAGAACTAGCGGACTATCATGTCTACGATACAAAGAACTTTCATAATATACATTGTTAATCACAGTATCTAATATTCTTTTCTGATAAGCATCACAAATGAGTACTTTATCAGTTGGCATATTCTGCCAAATCCCCATAATACGGTCAATATTCGTAGAGGAACACATAACAAAAACATATTTCCCATCTTGAATATATGAAGAAATATCGTCTAACACTGTGGCTTCAGATATATAATCACCTGCGTCTCTAGACAATGAGGTGCCCTCTGTAATTAATACATCAACCTCACCTATATAGGTATTAACTAATTTGTCTAATACGTGATGGCGCAACCCATGCATCCGGAAATCACCTGTATATAAGACACGTTTACCTTCTGCTTCAATGACAAACATATAACTATCCGCAGCACTATGATCGATAACTAAAGGTCTGATACGTATATCACCAATAGAAAAGACATCTCCGCCCCGAAATGTATTAGCACCTAATAAGCGCAAGTATAAACCTCTATCTTGATACTCAGCACCTATTAGCGCGATTTCCTTACTTAATTCACCCATATATAATGGAATTTCTGATAGTGCAGAGGTTAGTTGGCCTAAATGATCCATATGATAATGAGAAATCACAATACCGTCACAATCCGGCGTTCCTTTTGTAACGCCGTCTATATCCAGATTTATAGGTGTGTACTTTTCATCTAAACTTAATTCATTACCAAAATCTAACATAATGCAAGTAGATGCTGTACTAATTTCTATAGCACTACCACCAATCTGATGAGTGCCACGATGGATAATTATATTCATACTTAACCTTTGCTAGGAATAGTTAGTAATGTCTCTGCTCGATATAAACGATCCAAATTTTCTGACCAATTATCTACTTTATTTTTATAAGGCGCTTTACTTACTTTTTGAGCTTGTAATACAACAAAACGGATTTGTTTTAATTCAGGCTCTTGTTTCAAAATATTTTCGCACAAAGATCGTAACCGCTTACGTTTACTAGAGTCTATCATTTCTTTGCATTCTTTAAACTGTTGTGACACAACAGTTTTGGATGGATAACTAGGAGTATTAGGTTTATCCGGATCAATACGAAGCATCAAATTGGTCTCTGCTCCACCGTCCTCTTTGGCACAAGATCTTTCATCAAATAAAACGACTAACTCTGCTTCATTTGTATGTTTATATCCATGTAATTTCTTTAGCTGCTGTATACCCTCATGCTCCTTCACAGAATTAATCTGTTTTATATCTAGAAGTCTATAATATGTATAAGCTTCTAAAACGCATCGTAGTAAAGTTTCCTCACTGCCAGAAGGCCGATACTTTAATTCAATGACAGAATAACATTTATTATCTTTGTTATATCCTAATAAATCTATTTTTCCGTAAGAATCATTTTGTGTCGCTTTTAAAGGTGTTTGATAATCAAAGATATATCCTAATCCATCGACGTTACCTTGATAAAATAATAGCTTCGCTAAGATTTCCTCTTTTCGATTTGTAATTTTTAGGGCATCCACGTTTTCATCTGTATTCGGATGATTTATCTTAAAATGTTCTGGTCTTACAGGTATTAAGTTTAACCAGTCCTTTATAAAATTATCATTTATAAGGGTTTCGGCAATAACTTCACTATACAAGTCTTTAGAACCAGTTACTTTTCCCTTGTAATTTACAACAGCTGACTTATAAAAATTTGCTGCAAATTTTGTACCACCTATTTCATCAGAAGGAGTTAAACCATAGGTTGTTTTAAACTCTTTAAACTTATCATCTCGCTCAATACAATCAAATATTTTCTTAATAGACAGCTTACAAGCTACCATAATAAATTCCCTCCAAAAAGCAATTTACTTCCTAAACATAGCCAATAATTTAGCTCACATTACATACAAACAATCAAGGTATTTAATCATAATCTCATTATATCAATAGCTATTTCATGAGTAAATAATGAAGAAGTCGATTAAATACTAATGCTCTCTTTATCTATATATACTTTATCATAATTAACGAGTAATAATTTCCCCATATTACCCTCTTTTATATAAAAAATACTTACACTATTTAGATTAAGCAAAAATTCTATAGAAAATCCTTGCGTCATTATTCTATATAATTTACTATATATAGAGAAATCTGATTATAAAAAGGAGTCATCATGGCTAATATTAATGAAAACTATTTAAACCTACAAGGTTCTTATTTATTTGCTAATATCGCTAAAAAGGTTGCAGATTATCAAGCAGCTCATCCAGATGCAGATATTATTCGTCTTGGTATTGGCGATGTTACATTGCCACTAGTTCCAGCAATTATCGACGCTATGAGCAAGGCCGTTCAAGAAATGGGCAAAGCAGAAACATTCCGTGGTTACGGCCCTGAGCAAGGTTATGACTTCTTACGTCAAGCTATTGTTGATGGCGACTACAAACCATTAGGTGTAGACATTGCGATTGACGAAGTATTCGTTTCCGATGGTGCAAAATCTGATGTTGGTAACATCCAAGAATTATTCAGCGAAGATAACATCATCGCTATTACTGATCCAGTGTACCCAGTATACCTAGATTCCAACGTTATGGGCGGTCGTACTGGTGAAGCTGTAGACGGTATCTTCCAAAAGGTTGTATACCTTCCTACTTACGCAGAAAACAACTTCTCTCCAGAATTTCCTTCTGAAAGAGTAGATATCGTATATCTTTGCTCCCCTAACAATCCAACTGGTACTGTTTTAAGCCGTGCTCGTTTAGCAGAATGGATTAAATGGTGTAAAGATAATGATGCGATTTTGATGTTCGACTCCGCTTACGAAGCTTTCATCAGTACAGAAGATACTGTAAAATCCATCTATGAAATCGAAGGCGCTCGCGAAGTAGCTATCGAATTCCGTTCCTTCTCCAAAACTGCTGGTTTCACAGGTACACGTTGTGCTTATGCTGTAGTGCCTAAGGAAGTAACTGGCAAAACTAAATCTGGTGAACGCCAACCACTAAACCCTATGTGGAACCGTCGTCAATGCACTAAATTCAATGGTGTTCCTTACATCATCCAACGTGGTGCTGAAGCAGTATACACAAAAGAAGGCCGCGAACAAACTCGCGCTAACATTGCATACTACAAAGAAAATGCTCGCATCATCAAAGAAGGTCTTGAATCTATCGGCCTTACTGTATATGGTGGCGTAGATGCTCCATACATTTGGTTAAAAACACCTGGTAACATGACTAGTTGGGAATTATTCGACATCTTGCTCGAACAAGTTCAAATCGTATCTACACCAGGCTCTGGCTTTGGCCCTCATGGCGAAGGTTACCTTCGTTTAACAGCTTTTGGTAGCCGTGAAAATACAATTCGTGCCGTTGAAAGAATTAAAACATTAAAATTCTAATAGGATAATCAGTATAGGGTTTATCCCCTATAGAAAACTAATACCTATAGAGACAAAAAGACCGATTGTACACCTATATTAGGAGTACAATCGGTCTTTTATATATATCATCAATTAATTCTATAGAAAAATATCAAATGCCCTAGTTTTGTGCTATAATAAGAATGTTAATTATTAAATTTCTCGATTTATATAGGAGGCTAATATGAGCAAAATTCGTATTGGTATCGTTGGCTACGGCAACTTAGGTCGTGGCGTTGAAGCATCCGTAAAATTACAACCTGATATGGAGCTTGTTGGTGTATTCTCTCGCCGTAAAGGTTTAGAAACAGTTTCTGGTGTTCCTACATATACTATGGAAGATCTACCAAACTTCAAAGGTAAAATCGATGTTATGGTTCTTTGCGGTGGTTCTGCAACAGACCTTATCGAACAAACTCCAATGGTAACAAAATACTTCAACTGTATCGATTCCTTCGATACACATGCACGTATCCCTGAACATTTCGCAAACGTAGACAAAGTAGCTAAAGAAGCTAAAACTGCTACATTGATTTCTTGCGGTTGGGACCCAGGCATGTTCTCTTTACAACGTGTATATGCTGAAAGCATCTTGCCTCAAGGCAAATCTTACACATTCTGGGGCCGTGGTGTTTCCCAAGGTCACTCCGATGCTATCCGTCGTATCGATGGTGTTCTTGATGCTCGTCAATACACTGTTCCTAAAGAACAATACCTTGAAGCAATCCGTAATGGTGAAACTCCAGACGTTGATGGCTACAAAGGTCACCTTCGTGAGTGCTATGTAGTAGCTGCTCCTGATGCTGACAAAGCTAAAATTGAAAATGAAATCAAAACTATGGAAAACTACTTCGTAGGTTATGAAACTGTAGTAAACTTCATTTCTCAAGAAGAACTTGATCGCAACCACAAAGGTATTCCACATGGTGGCTTCGTTCTTCGCTCTGGTGAAAGCACTGACGGCACACGTCATGTTGTTGAGTATTCCTTAAAACTTGACTCCAACCCTGAATTCACTGGCTCTGCACTTGTTGCTTATGCACGTGGTATCTACCGCCTTGCTAAACACGGCGGTACAGGTTGCTATACTGTATTCGATATTCCACCAGCTTGGATCTCCACTCATTCCGCTGAAGAATTACGAGCGCACTCTCTATAAGACACAAAATAAAATCCCACACTAGTGTGTGGGATTTTATCTACTTCTATGGTATACTACTTAGAAGAAGTGAGGCGTAGATGTTTTCCGGCGTCAGCTCTCACATCTCTTACTAGTTTGAAAATGTGACCTGACACATCTAGAGGCCTCGACATCAATATATAATTTGTCGATTTCTATGTAAAGGGATTTAGTGACACTACTAGTCACCAATGTGACTAATAGTGTCACTTTTTTAGTACAAATTTATAGCATCTATATGATATAATATTTATTTGATAGAGTTTCTACGGAAGCTTTCACAAAGAACGAAATCAATTAGTTAATAAAAGGTGGTACCATGAGCACAAATTTAGAAGTAGGCATCGTAGGCCTTCCAAATGTTGGTAAAAGTACATTATTCAACGCCATTACAAAAGCAGGCGCTGAAGCTGCCAACTATCCATTCTGTACAATCGAGCCAAACGTAGGTGTCGTTGACGTTCCAGACAATCGTTTAGCGGTATTGGCTGAAATGTTTGGTTCTAAACGCATCATCCCTGCAGCTATGCGCTTCGTAGATATTGCAGGCCTTGTAGAAGGTGCGTCCAAAGGCGAAGGTTTAGGTAACAAATTTCTTAGCCATATTCGCCAAGTAGACGCCATTGCTCAAGTTATCCGTTGTTTCGATGATCCTAATATTACTCACGTTGCAGGTTCTATCGATCCAATCCGCGACATCGAAATCATCAATACTGAACTTTGCCTTGCTGACCTTGAGTCTGTAGAAAAACGTAAACAACGTATTGAAAAAATCGCTAAATCTGGCGATAAAGACGCTCGTGCTGAGTTACCATTACTAGAACGCATCATCGAAGGTCTAGGTGAAGCAAAACCAGTTCGTGCACAAGGTCTCGAAGAAGAAGAATTAGAAATGATCAAAGAGTTGACATTGCTTACAGCAAAACCATCTCTTTATGTAGCTAACATTTCTGAAGATGAAGTATCTGATTACTCTTCCAACGAATATGTAAAACGCGTTGAGGAATATGCGAAAAACGAAGGCGCTGGTATCGTTGTTGTGTCCGCTCGTATCGAGTCCGAAATTGCAGAGTTATCCGAAGAAGAATCCGCCGCATTCCTCGAAGATCTTGGTCTTGAAGAATCTGGCTTAACTAAACTTATCAAAGCAAGTTATGCACTATTAGGTCTTATCAACTATTTCACTGCTGGTGAAATGGAAGCTCGTGCTTGGACAATTGTAAATGGCACAAAAGCGCCTCAAGCAGCTGGTAAAATTCACTCCGATATCGAAAAAGGCTTCATCCGTGCTGAAATCGTATCCTTCGATGACTTACAAGCTTGCGGTAGCCAAAATGCGGCTAAAGAAAAAGGTCTTGTACGCCTAGAAGGTAAGGAATATGTTATGAAAGACGGCGATGTAACACACTTCCGCTTCAACGTATAATACAAATTAATAACAAAAAACCAGTAAATCGAACGATTTACTGGTTTTTTTAATGCTACAAAAAGCTTTTATTTAATTTTATTTGTCATCATTGCCCAATGCATTTTTAAGGCCACTAATCGCACCTTCTACAGCATCTTTAGCATCATCTGCAGCTTTCTTAACATCATCTGCAATATCATTAGCAGCGTCTTTTACTTTTGCTACTGTATTTTCAACAACGCCTTCTGCTTCCATTTGTTTGTCATCAGTTAATTTGCCAACATTTTCTTTTACTGCACCTTTAACTTGATCTAATTTATCATCTAATGCCATAATTGTGACTCCTTTCATGTAAAATCACGTTTAACCATATAAAATCTACTTTTATAAGTAAAGGGCTATCCTTTTTTTCCGAAGAAAAATGAGACTACAGCAACAACAATTACTGCACCCAATACAGATGGAATTAAGGACATTCCTGCTAAGCTAGGACCCCAAGTACCAAATAGGGACTGACCTACGGACGAGCCAATTAAACCAGCAACAACGTTAGCGATAACGCCCATTGCACCGCCTTTGTTAGTGATGGCACCAGCTAGGAACCCGATAAAACCACCAACAATAATTGACCATAACATACAATCACTCCTTCCTATTCAATCAAAATATTCATAAATCCTATCAAATAATGCAGTTTTTATAAATATTTTAGAATCATTGTATATTTATAATATAGCATTCAATTCTAAAGATTAAATGAAGAATTTCGATTTAGTTCTACATATATGATCTACTCAACTACTGTTACAATTTCGTCTAAAGTACGGCGCGTTTTATTACGATGTGGTTCTTCGTCTCGGTAACCAAAGGCAGCCATTACAGCTATGCCAAAGTGTTTAGTATCGAATAGGCCAAGTTCATCACCTAAGAGTTCTGTCATGTCATCTTGATTGAAGCCTTCTAATGGACAAGAATCTAAGCCTTCATACGCTGCCATAGTCATCATATTCGCCATAACGATATACGCTTGTTTAGAGGCCCAATCAAAAGCAGCACGTTCAGACTCAAATGTTTTATAATCACTTGTAGTAAATTGAGCATATTTTTCTTTATAAATAGCATCTACTTCAGCAGGTAATTGTTTAACCTCTTCTTGAATATAACGTACATAGGGAGAATCAAATTCTAAATCTACCTTTTTACGTGTTAAGAATACCACAAAATGACTTGCTTCAAGGCCCGCATGAATGCCCCAGCCATGAGCTTTCATTTTTTCCCGAATTTCTGGATTTTGAATAACTAGCAATTCAAAAGGCTCAAAACCAAGGGATGTAGGTGCCAAACGAGCTGCTCTTAAAATAGCATTCCAGTCTTCTTCAGAGATTGTCTTATTGCTATCAAACTTCTTACAAGCATAGCGATAGGTCATAGCGTACTCTAAATCGTTACGATCCAATTTAGGGGCTGTTAATTTTACATTTTCTATTTCATACTTGCTCATATATACCTCCATAATGATAAAAAATATCATATATTTATAGTACCATAGTTAGCCGTTAAATTACAGAAGAATGAAAATTTTAATAAAAAACAAGAAAAAGCCTAGACGATGTCTAGGCTTTATATGGTACAGCTAGCTCACCTTTTTCATACCAAAAGAGGCCAGATGTACTAATCTTATGTTCTTTTAAAATAGTCTGAACCTGCTCTACAATACTTGGATCTATTTGCACAGATAAACCACACATATCGTAAAGCTCTGGAGGTGTAGCCATCAATTGATGAGGCACCGCTAATTCTGTTAGTATCTTGTCTGCTTTATCGCCAAAATAATAGGACGTAAAGACGACAAGTAATTTTTTATTTTCCAATGCCTCACCTCCTACCACAATCGATACGATTATCTTACTTCCATCTCAACTACTCTTTCGAGAAATAAAAAATCTAATCTAAATCAGTAGCGCTAAATCAACATATCAATATAAAATGCTAACATTATAGCTTAACAATATTGTCGCTAAGGATTGCATCTGTAATAGCATACATATTTGTAATACTACCTACGCCAACATTTTCTTTTTCACCATAGAAATCTAGGCAAATGCCACAGGCTGCGATTTCAACACCTGCGTCAGCTAGTTTTTTAATATTTTCCAAATGAACAGAATCCTTAGTTACCATCTTAACACTGCTGTTGATGAAATAGATCTTAGATGGTTTTACATCGGCTTCAAGCATGCATACCCAGAACGTTTTCATTAGGTTACGGCCTAATTCTTCACTACCTTCACCAAGATAGTCCTTTGTCATCAAGATGACACGGTTGCCATAACTCATTGGTTCACAACTACCAGCTGCTACTGGATTATCATTAGGGGTCATAGTGAGGTAAAAATCCTTACCATCTTGGCGGATTGCCACACCATAACCACGAGACTTGCCAAATTTTTCTACATTATCACGACTCACTTCATTATCTACAATAGTAGTAATAACAGCATCTGGATTCGCATCGCTAACCTTCTTAGTTTCAATCACAGGTTTTGGACATAAACTACCACGTACATCTACAGTTAATTCATTTGTATTGCTCATCATACACCTCTATATTATATACATTATATATTTTGTAAAAGTATTACCTATCAGCTATCAGCTATCAGCTATCAGCTATCAGCTATCAGCTATCAGCTATCAGCTAATGATATTTTATTTAACACCTTATACGCTATATTATATTGTTTCTAATGTCATTCCGTTACGCGTACAGCCAATCCAGAGAAGCTTTCAACAGTACCAATAATAGCCGCACAGTCTATACCAGCCTTATGTAACGCCTCTACGAGTTGTTCACCTTCATTAGCGGGAACAGAGAACAGTAAACCACCCGAGGTTTGTGGATCAAAGAGAATATCCGTCCATACAGGGTCCAAAGCCTGATCTACTTGAACGTCTGTTATAGCCTTTCGATTCCCATAGGATGCAGCAGGCACCAAGCCCATTTGAGCTGCTTCGATGACATTATCAAATAGTGGAATGTCATAAGCTTTAATATGAATGGTCACATCAGAGGCACTAGCCATTTCTACGGAATGTCCCATTAGACTAAAGCCTGTTACGTCTGTACAAGCATGGATGGTAAAGTTGTGAGCCACCTCTGCTCCCACCCGATTTAACGTACTCATGCTAGTGACAGCCTGCTCAGTACCTACAGGGAATAAATCTGCTTTCAGAGCATTATTCATAATACCTGTTCCAATACGTTTAGTTAGAACCAATACATCCCCTACTTGGGCCCCTTTATTCTTCCAAATTCGATTTGGATTCACTTGCCCTGTTACAGACATACCGAAGATAGGCTCTTTATTTTCAATGCTGTGACCACCAACGATAGCTGCACCAGATTCAGCCACGATGGACCCCGCTCCATTTAATACATCTGTTAATATACCTTGTTCAACAAGAGGCACAGGGAATCCCACAATATTCATAGCCGTTAACGGTGTTCCGCCCATAGCATATACATCACTCAAAGCATTAGCAGCCGCAATTTTACCAAATAAAATAGGATCATTAACCATGGGCGTAAAGAAATCTAATGTTTGCACTAATGCTAGTGTATCTGAAAGTTTATATACCCCTGCATCGTCAGCACCTGTCATATCTGCCAGTACGTGTTCATTGGTAACAGGTGTCACCGCTTTTAATACACGATTTAATATATGAGGCCCAATCTTACACGCACAGCCCCCACTTGTTACGTAATCAGTGAGTCGTACCATCCGTCCTCCTTATTCATTCTCGGGCAATCGAGATACGATTTTCTTAACTGCCTTTTCAAATTTCGGGCGCGGCATCAATAGTTGATGACCACAACCATTACATACGATGAGAAAGTCTGTGCCAATCCGCTTAACTTCCCATTCATCACTGCCACAGGGATGTGACTTTTTCATTTTCACCACATCGCCTACGTAATATCTAACAAATGCCATAGCGCCTCCTTTTACGTCGTTCAGTATTTATATACTTATTATACAAAAAATACAATGTTCTATAAACATATCAGAATTCTATAGTTATATAGTTATTTTATGGGGAGTTATTAGTACATTTAACAAAAAGATTATTAATACGTAATCAATAATGATTTTTCATTTAGTTATCATTCTCAATATCAAAATAGACTTATTTTATAAATCCCATACTATTCAACCTTTAAGAAACCGCATTTTTACTACATTGATAATATTTATCATTTAGAAAATTTTCGAAATAAATTTTACAAAAACACTTGCATTTCTCATTTAGTATGTTACAATATAGTCAACAATGATTATTCGTTAAGTATACGGATACACCATTGTATATAAAACTGTTAAGACGGCAAGTGCCGAAAAAACAAAAATCAGTAAGTACTATTTTAAGAGTTAGGCAAGTGTCTATTTAATCCAAGAATAAGTTTTCTTACTAAGGCGAAGTCGCCCACGAAAATTGTAGAATAAGTATTCTATTATTTGAATTCACAACCAAGTGGTTATGAATATATAAGTTAAGTAACAAATTTGAAAATTATCGTAAGTACAAAGGAGTATTAAAATGGCAGAATTAAAAGGTTCTAACACTGAAAAAAATCTTCAAGCAGCATTTGCTGGCGAATCCCAAGCATTCCAAAAATATACTTTCTACGCAGCAGCAGCTCGTAAAGCTGGCATGAACGAAATCGCTGATTATTTCGAAGAAACAGCTCACAATGAATCCGCACATGCTAAATTGTGGTTCAAAGCTCTTCATGGTGGCGACGTATCTTCCGATATCGAAGCTAACCTTCGTGATGCAGCAGCTGGTGAAAACTACGAACACACTACAATGTACAAAGATTTCGCTGACGAAGCTGAAAAAGAAGGCTTTGCAAAAATCGCTTACCAAATGCGCGAAGTTGGTAAAATCGAAGCTCGTCATGAAGCTCGTTACCTTGCATTAGCAGCTCAAGTATCCGGTAACAAAGTATTCACTAACGATGAACCAGTTGCTTGGATCTGCGCTAACTGTGGTTACGTACACGTTGGTGAAGAAGCTCCTAAAGTTTGCCCAGTATGTGCTCACCCACAAGCTTTCTTCCACCGTTTCGTGGAATCCATCTAATCTGTAAGTACGACACTAACTAAACTAACAACCTGTAAGTACAGATTTAAATTAAACACACCTGTAAGTACAATATAATCTTACAGTAAGTACTAACAACTTCCTTAACAAAAAGACGATGACTTATGTCATCGTCTTTTTTGTGTTCTATTCGCTATTTAGTACTATCCACTATATGCTTAAACTGTTGTACCGCCTCATAAGGGTTATCTGCATGAGCAATAGCAGATATGATGGCAACACCACAGGCTCCCGCTTCTAGTATAGGCTTCGCATTGTCTAAAGTTATTCCCCCAATACCAACACATGGTAAGGTCAAGCCTTCTGCTTGTAGTTCAGCGACACGCTCCGGTCCACATGGCTCTTGTGCATCAGGTTTACTACTTGTAGCATACATAGGACCTACACCTACACAGTCAGCATAGATTATATCAGTCTTATGAAGTTCCTCCACGGAGTGAATGGAGATGCCAACCACCTTATGGCCTACAAGATTACGAACGGATTCTAGGCTCATATCCTCTTGCCCTACGTGAACGCCATCAGCATTAACAGCTACTGCTAAGTCTACATCATCGTTAATAATATAGAGTACATTGTACTTAGCACAGATTTGTTTTAACTGTTGGGCTAACTCTAGTTTCTGTTGCCCCACTAAAGTACTTGCGCCCTTTTCTCTAAATTGGAAACAAGTCACACCGCCTCGACAAGCATCCTCTACGATAGAGAGTAATCGATTTTCATTCAATTCCACATCTTGCGTACCACTGATGAAATATACTTCTAATTGATCCGGCACAACTAGAGGACGTATACGATTCTCGGACTTAAGCACCGCATCACCAAGAGAATATAAGGCATCCATAAAGGCTACACTAAAGCTACCAGGTTTTACGCCACTTACCTGCACTGCACTTTCACCGGCTAAACCATAGTAAGCCAATGCATAGGCGAGAAATTCACCGATAGATAGTCTGTTTTTACATGGATAATAAGCACTGAAGAAAGCCGCCAATACAGCACCTAATAGACAGCCCGTACCCGTTACAGTCGTCATAATAGGGTGTCCGTGTGGTACTGCAAATACCCGAGTTCCATCGGAAACATAATCCTCTTCGCCAGTAGCTACAACAGGGCAGTTAATGAGGCGCGCTAGACGATAGACGATTACAGCACTATCTTCGACCTGTCCTCCATCTACACCTTTACCGGTAGTGGAAGTATCTGCCTGATTATTAGGACTTAAAGCATCGTAGATTGCTTTGATTTCACTTTGATTGCCTCGCAATAGAGAGATATTACCAGTCTTAATCAAGTCTAAAACCACAGATAAACGATAAGCCCCCCCGTGACATCCCACTGGATCTAAAACAATAGGCACCTCATGTTTCTTCGCTAGTGCTATGGCATCTTTGTAGTAACTAACCTTGTCTGGGGTAAGAGTGCCAATATTGATGAGTAACGCCGATGCATGAATGATAAGGTCTTTTAAATCTTCACTACACTCACTCATCACCGGTGATGCACCAATAGCTAGTAAACCATTTGCCGTAAAGGTTCTCACCACATCATTAGTAATACAAATAACGAGAGGGTTTCTCTGGCGCAAGATTTCTAATATATTTAGTTCGGTCCAAATTTGACTGTTCATATATGGATTTTCATAGGTCATATCATAATCTCCTCTCATCATTTTTCAAGAGCGCCTCCATCGTTTCAGGTCCATTAGATAACAGTCCATAAGCCATATGATTAACAGGACCACAGCCATTTCCTAGTGCAGGATTATGTTTAATAGCAAGGGCAATATAGTCCTTTGCGATGCCAATAGCATCCATTACATCACGGCCTTTTGCAAGCTCTGCCGTAATCACTGCAGAGAAGGTACAACCCGTACCATGAGTATGCACTGTATCATATTTAGGGCTTGTCCAAGTACGGATGCCACCATCTTTAGTGAAAGCATAATCCGTCGCATCTTCGCCGATGTGACCGCCTTTAATGATAACTACTTGAGGCCCTAAGTCCTGTAAGATACGATTTGCCGCTGTTGTTATGTCACTTTCACACGTAATAGACATGTCCGCTAAGACCTCAGCTTCGCTGCGATTAGGGGTAATAACAGTTGCGGTAGGAATTAGTTTAGATTTTAAGAAATTCACCGCCTCATCTGATACGAGTCGGTCACCGCTGGTAGCAATCATAACAGGATCCATTACATATGGAATTGGTTTACTCACATAAGGATAGATAAGATCCATCATCTCCGGCAAGGCAATCATGCCCGTCTTAACAGCTTGGGGCGCAATATCTGAGTAAACATCGTGTAATTGTTTATCTATACTCTCTAAGGATAGATGTTCTACGTGGTGAACACCCGTAGTATTTTGAGCCACTACGGACGTAACAACGGCCATACCGTATACATTTCGGCTTTGGAAAGATTTTAAATCGGCCATAATACCAGCACCGCCGCTTGGGTCAGTACCAGCAATTGTTAGTGCAGTATGTAGTTTCATTATGCCTCCTTATGTAATAGATGACGACGAGATAGGATTTGTAACACAATAAATCCAATACAAGCCCCTACTATAGAGCTCATGGAGAAGGATGTAATCAAGGTCAACAACGCTAATGGTTTGCCTAATAGGAAATGAGCAATAGGATAGCTCACAAGAGCACCAAGGAGGCCTGTACCGATGATTTCACCTAGAGCTGCCGCCCAGATGGCATTGTATTTTTTATATAAATACGCAGATAGCCAGGCGCCAATCATGCTACCAGGAAAGGCCAATGGAGAACCTAGTGCCAATACATTGCGTAAACAAGATGTACTAAATGCGGCACCTACAGAGAATCTTGCACCAACTATAACGGCTAAAATTACATTAATCATATGTTGAAACGGAAAGATACGAGCCGGCCCAACAGGAATAGATGTTGTTGACAATACCACACCTAAGGCCACACATATGCTAGCAATAATCAGTTTTTTCATAATACCTCCAAATATATAAAAACAAGACCACTCCAAATGGAATGGTCTCGTAATAGTTTAGTATTATGTTTCACTCCACTTCCCTACGCCAGTATTATCTGGATCAGGTCTAGGGTTTTGAATGGTCAATCTCAGCAAAAGCACCCCTAGTGGCAATATATTTTTATACTCTAGTTATAACATTATTATACAATCTATGCAACAAAAGATTTGACTGTTTCCTATTAACCGCCTATAATGAAGCCATAACGGGGTGCTCACACGAGTGGGCTGAGAGTAAGCTAATGCTTTAACCCATAACCTGATTTGGATAATGCCAACGTAGGGAACATAGAGGATTAAAAGCCGAGTTCCTTTGAGCTCGGCTTTTTCTATGACTTCCTGGCAAGGAGGACGTATGAAAGATACACACATTACACAACCACAGTTCGCCATGATATGGTTTGGTGCCGCTCTATCCATAGCGGAGATTATGACGGGAACCTATCTGGCCCCCTTAGGGCTCACTCAAGGTCTATATGCTATCATACTGGGGCATATCATCGGCGGTATATTACTCTTTGGAGCGGGTCTCATCGGTGGTCGTTTACGGCAAGGCAGCATGAATACTACTGCCTTTAGCTTTGGCCCACTAGGGGCTAAAGGCTTTGCCTTTTTAAATATGCTTCAACTCATCGGCTGGACTAGCATCATGATCTACGATGCTATGCTAGCCCTACAAGAACTAGCACCCCTATCCCCTATGATTTGGACGATAGCTATTGGAGCGCTTGTCATCCTGTGGCTCTTCATCGGCCTTCACAATACGGGCTATATTCAAGCCATCGTATCTGTTCTATTGCTAGGCCTCACCCTCTACATGGGCGCTCACATGATATCGCAGTGGCCTAGTGAAGGTAGCCTTCTATCTAGTGGAAACATGAGTTTCATCGCTGCTCTTGAATTATCTATTGCCATGCCATTATCTTGGCTACCTCTCATCAGTGATTATACTCGTGAAAGTAAAAATCCTTTCTCCGCATCCCTTACAAGTGCTACAGTCTACACTATAACAAGTATCGTTATGTACACCTTAGGTCTTAGTGCCGCTATCTTTGGCGGTGGTGATTCCATCATTACTATCATGATGAATGCAGGACTTGGCCTTGCGGGCCTCATCGTTATCATCTTCTCTACCGTTACTACAACCTTTATGGACGCTTACTCTGCAGGCGTATCTAGTACGACTATCTATAACGGTGCATCTAGTAAAGGTATCGCCGTCATCGTTACTATTGTGGGCACTATTGCAGCTATTCTATATCCAATGGATGATATTACAGACTTCCTATACCTCATCGGCTCTGTATTTGCACCGATGATTGCCATCTTATTGGCGGACTACTTTATCAATCGCCAACAGGTACAAACATTATCCGCTTATCTCGTACGAGGTCTTATTTGGGCCGTATCCGTTGGTTTATACCACTATATGTTACATAGTGAAAGCACAATAGGTGCTACATTACCAGCCTTTACAATGGCATTTGTTGTTACAGCTATCGTTGGATTTATAAGTAAAACAGCGCACATATCAACAGAAATTAAGTAGCATTAGCAAGTAACATCTATTATAAACGTACTAATTCAATATTAAAGATTAAAGATAATAGTAAGTACACTGCTATCATTGCTATCAACTATCTAAAAAGAAAACACCTTCACAATCCACTAGTTACTGAACTATACATCTCAAAATTGTGTCCAATTTTTGGGGTACAGTTCAAGGATTATGAAGGTGTTTTTATGTATCTGTTCTTTAATTTTCGAAGTATGTTACCATTACATCAAAATTATATGTTCTTAAGCTTTACCCTTATTTAGGAATGGTAATGATTCCGTTTTCACAGGTCCAGTGTCTATCGCCCACGCTTTCTGCTTCGCTTTCATCATGGGTAACCCATACGCAAGGTACATCCCATTCACGGATGATAGATACGAGATCCTCACGAACTTGTTTTCTCAAGTTCCAATCTAGTGCAGATAAAGGCTCATCGAGGAGCAAAACAGTCGGTTTAGAGTAAAGAGCACGACCAAGTGCAACCCGTTGTTGCTCACCACCAGATAATCTCCCCGCCTTAGTATGGCGGTATTTTTCTAAACCTAACCGTTGTAACAACGTATTACACATGTCAGGTGTGCCTCGTTTGCTATAGGTAATATTCCGTTCTACCGATAGATGGGGGAACACAATATTGCCTTGTGGCATATAGCCTACTTGGCGCTCTTGAGCGGGCACCCAAAGCTTTTTATCTCGATCAACCCACGTCGTTTCATCACATTGAATACTGCCAGTTGTGGGTTTTACGAGGCCAGCGATGCATTTGATAAACGTACTTTTACCACTACCGGACTGTCCAGTCAGCACAGTAATGCCAGACGGCAGCGCACCATCGGCTTTCACAGTCACAGAAGGTCTAGCTACAGTAAAAGAAAATGTAATCATAGAACCTCCTAATTATTATCTGTATGGCGGAACAAGGAACCTTTTGTAATAAGGTGAATCCCGCTCAGTAACGCCAATGTAAGAACACAAATATAAATAACGAGCTCAAATGCATCCATGTACTGCCCTGCTTCTACATAGGAGTAGATAGCTAACGGCATAGTACGTGTTACCTTTGGAATATTGCCAGCAATCAAGATGGTAGCACCAAATTCGCCCATAGCACGGCAGAACGCTAAAATACTACCTGTTAAAATACCTTTCCATGCGAGCGGTACAGATATGGTAAAGAAAATGCGTAGCTCTGAAGCACCTAATGTTCGAGCTACATCCTCCATATTATGATCTACGGACTGCAATGCAGAACGTACTGTTTGATAAAACAGTGGAAATGCAATAACAGAAGAGGCTATGACGGCACCGGAAGCGGCAAAAACGACACTCATACCATGAGCTTCAAGCCAAGCCCCAAAGGCATAACCCGGTGTAAATACCATAAGCAGCGCAAAACCAACGACTACAGGAGGTAGTACTAGAGGCAATGTAATAAGAGCATCAAGAATAGCAATGCCGCCCCATTTACAGCGATTCATCCAGTAGCAAACGGCTAAGCCACTTAAGATAACAATAACGAGAGCAATGCTCGCCACCCACAGCGATAGCCAGAATGGACTCATGCTATACCCCCTTTCTATTTAATAATGCTGAAATCATATATTTCCAGCTAGGACTAACAATAATAATATATATATTGTATCATAAGAAAACGCTAGCCATGAGAGCTAGCGTTTTACCCTTATTTAGAAGTGGAGAAACCGTATTTCTCTAATACTTTTTGACCCTCTGGGCTCATTACATATTGGTAGAAATCTTTTGCCAATGCATTGTCATATTTTTTAATGATACCGATTGGATAGATAACTGGATCATGAGAGTCTGCAGGTGTTACTGCGGAAATTTGAACGGCATCACCTGCTGCAATGGCATCCGTTTTGTAAATGAAGCCAGCATCACCAGCACCTTGGCTAACGGAAGCTGTTACGGCTTTTACATCTTTTGCATATACTACATTAGGCTCTACTTGTTCCCAAACGCCTAATTTTGTTAATACTTGTTTACCATAGTTACCAGCTGGCACTGTTTCAGGATTACCTAAAACGATACGTTTAACAGAAGCAATTTGATTTAATTCAATTTTAGGTTGCCCTTTTGGAACTACAAGAACGAGTTCATTTGTAACGAATGGTTTTACATCAGTTACAAGGTCTTTCTCTTGTAACATTTTCATATTCTTTTCGTCAGCAGAGATGAATAAGCTAGCTGGTGCACCTTGTTCAATTTGTTGGCGCAATGTGCCAGAACCAGCAAAGTTAATAGCAATTTGATCATCTGCTAAATTATGGCTTTTTTTGTAAGTATCAGCCAGTTCTGTAAGAGCCCCTTTAAGACTGGCAGCAGCTTGTACAGTAATCTTTTCAGATGTGCTTGGTTTACCTGTTTCTGCCGGTTTGCTTGCATCATTACCACAGCCTACTAGAAAAGCAAGCATAAAAACGCTCATTAATACTAATAGAATTCGTTTCATAATTCCTCCTGTGCATCCCTTCGAACTCCACACTGTGAAAGCTATGGTCAAACCTTGAGACACATCGACTAACAAGAAACTAAATATACAATATATTCACATTATACTATAAATACATAGTTTAGGTCGCATGCAAAAACTCACATTCTGCATAGATATTTCTGATGATTATGATTAGTAATCATAATCGATAAATTTTTAAACCTCAAACAATACATACTATGGTATGATAATACTATAGAGGATAAGAAAGCTCTGAGCATATTTTAAAATGTATCCTCTAATCATTCATATAATACTAACTGTATATTTACTCTATACGGTTATATAATAAGTTAAAACTATGTCCTATTTTAATAAGAAACTCTAGGTGAGGTAATGAATTTATTAGTATTAATAGGCCATATCTTTATGAATTCCATGATACCTATTTTAATACTTATAGGGGTTGGATTTATATTAGATAGAAAATTTAAACTCGATCTGTATACGCTGAGTAAGCTGAACTTCTACATATTATTACCTACTTTTATATTTAGAGCTATGTATGAAGCAAAGCTTAACTCAGGCACATTAGAAATTGTATTTGTTGCATTCTGTGTACTTATACTAAACTCCATACTATCGGATGTAGTTGGTCGAATGCAGGGTTATGACGTAGCCAAAATCGCGACCTTAAAAAACTGTGTTATGTTTAACAATGTAGGGAATATGGGTGTCGCCCTTGCTATATTTGTATTTACAAACGTCCCCTATGTTATTGATGGCGCCACCCCCTATGCAAACTTAGGTCTTGTAAGTGTCGTATCCATCATGATTATTCAAACCATCAGCAGTAATACGTATGGGTTCTACCAAGCTGGTGCGGGCAGGCTAAGTCCTCGAGATGCACTAAAAGTAGTGTTCCACATGCCAATGGTATATGCCATCCCAATGGCTCTACTCTGCCAGTGGCTACCCTTTGATTTACATGGTCTCTTCTTCTTTGCACCGCTTAATATCTTCGCCAACGCTTTCGTCGGTGTTGCTATGATTGCCTTAGGTGTACAAATTAACAGAACGCCATTAAACTTCTTTAAACTAGATGTTATGCTTGCAACGACGTTGCGACTTGTAATAAGCCCACTCATAGCCGCTGCTATGACCATACTCTTCATCAAGTTCTATGGCCCTATGCATCCAATAGCAGCGCAAACTATTATCATAACCTATAGCGTACCAACAGCTATCAATATGTCTCTCATTGCAATTGAAATGAAGAATAACCCAGAGTATGCTACACAAATCGTTATGGGCACTACAATTCTATCAGCAGTAACTATGCCGCTATTCATTACAATCGCCTATTATCTTTTCCCATTATATTGATACTAGTATACCTATACAAAGAGGAGCCCTTTAAAAGGGCTCCTTTTTTTACATTTTAAATAATCATCTTTTTATTTACTGATGAGCTACGTGTTCCATACCCATTCTTACGAGACCTTCTACATGATCATCGTTTAGAGAGTAGTATGCAGTTTTCCCTTCCTTACGATAGGTTACAAGGCGTGCTTGACGTAATACACGTAGTTGGTGTGAAATAGCAGATTGACCCATTCCCATTGTTTCTGCAATATGATTAACACACATTTCATTTTCTAATAATAATTCTACTATTTTAAGGCGCGTAGGATCTCCCAAGATTTTAAACAGTTCTGCTAGCTTTAGCAATGCTTCTTGTTTGTCGCTCATATAATCCCACATATCTTAAATCACTATTCATGTTTATGTATCATTCTTATATTACTTATGTTCTTACTCATTTGTAACCCCGTGGGGCATACATATAAATATTATATCATTTTTATTATATTAAAAAAGAGACTTTGTTTAAACAAAGTCTCTTTTTATATCATATCTATACAGGATATGAATTATTTAATGATTAATACAGGGCAAGTGGAGTGACTAGTTACATAGCTACTTACGCTACCCATGAACAAGCCTTTCAATGGACCAAGGCCACGGCTACCCATTACGATAAGATCAGCATTGTATTTTTTAGCTACTGCCAACAATGCAGGGCCAGGGGAACCAACTTCGAATACGCTTTTAACTTTTACGCCTGTAGGAATTTCTTTCACTACATCGTTAAGAATTTCTTTACCAGTTTCTTCCATATCTTCTGCAATTTGTTCAGATACGTAGCCACCGGAAATTGGTGTTTGATCGAAATTGGAAATAGCAGACACAATATTTGCAACGTGAACAATAATCAATTCAGCATGGTTGCGGTCCGCTACAGCGAGAGCATGTTCCAACGCACGTTTAGCATTTTCAGAACCATCAGTAGGTACGACAATAGTTTTGTAGGTAACCATAATAACCCCTCCTATTTCTAATCCCTCAAAGGGGATATGATCAAAGATCGTTTAGCCTATATTATTATATTCTAGACCATCAAGGAAAACTCCTCTTTTTCTAGAGGATTTCTTTTATTATAGCACAAATTATACAGAATTATACAAATAAAAGAATATTATGTGTATATTATAATACTTGCGAAGATGGGTTCGTATTCAATGTAGTAGTCAACTTGAATCCATCGAGCACATCGATAAACTCTGGTGTACTAAGGCTTGTGCCTGCTGGGCCAATCATACGAGCCACAGCTACATTGCCTTCATTACCTAAGATAATAGTAGCTGCGAAGGATACCGGTGCCGCTGCAGATGTATCAGCTGTATTAGGATTCTTCATATGACCTGCCAAGTAGAACATAACATTACCATCGATGATATGCGTTTCGTATCGAGTGATGGTTGCCTTATTCACCTCAACCAATTGTTTAAGATAGTAATCACCTAGCATTTGTTTGCCCATCATTGTAGGCATGCCTGTGCTAACCGCTTGTACAGGAATTGTAAAGGATTCAATATCGAGGCGTACATTATGCTTAGCAAAAGCAATTTTACCCTTTTCATTTAGACGGGTAAAACCTTTTGGATAGGCAAATTTAATGCCTTCAGCTACACTGATATCACTTGTGCCAGAGATAAACTGCTTAACACCTTTAATTGTACTAGAACCAGACTTATTTAGTAATTCAAAGGATGGAATTGTATGCTCCATCAAACCTAGCTCCATAAACTCTGCACGAACAGGAGCATATGTGCTAGACAAATTGTACCGATGAGTTGGATCTTTCTCCATGATAAATTCTGCTTCAAATACAGACTGAACCGGCTCTGTAGATGTCATGTCCGCATAAGATTTTGGTGTACTCTTATCCCAGCGTGCGGAAACTGCACCTTTCTTAGTAAAGAACCCACCAACAATATCATTATGTTCAAAGTTATTGCTATGTTGGCGCCAAATATTCAAATACTCCTCATTAGACATGCCCTTAATAGGTACACCATACCAAGTCGTATTCCATTCTTTTTGAGATATTCCTTCTTGTGGTGTATTATTGCGCTTAGTAAAAGATACTGTATAGGAATCCTCTTGCGTAGGGCCCGCTAAATTAAAGGAATACCCTTGAATATGTTCGCTTTCACTACGCACATCCATATCTAACATAACGCCATCAGCTACACGCCAAGGAATCGAGAACATATAACCATTTTTGTAATCCTTCACCACCGTGTTCATCTTAGTAGCATAGGATTTGTATTGTTCTGGCAAAATAGATGCGGAATCCTTCTGAGATTCCACAATAGATAAAGGTGTATCAGGCGTCTTCTGCCAGAAAGCTGATGAAGCTGAAACCGTTTCTGAGAAATTTGCACTTGAAGCAATC
>OGXE01001142.1_pt1 | contig 23572 bp, 19 predicted proteins | sample 1576181 | NCBI WGS metagenome assembly OGXE01 (sample SAMEA3541478, study PRJEB24748) | human gut metagenome | biome: human gut; feature: human-associated habitat; material: faeces | place: China | collected 2012 | reverse complement strand
GGCCTTGTGACGGACGTTTGCCTCAAGCGCAAGATCCGCAATTATGTTGAAATGGCAAAAGAGGATGCAGATCATTATCATATCTACATCAAAGACGGCGTACCGCTGAACTCGAGCGATAAAGAGGCCTGTGCCTACGTCGGCGCAGACCCCGATAAGCTGAAGGAAGCCAAGAAAAAGGACGAGCATCTGGATGAAAAAATTCGCGACTTCATGTGTTCCAATTTCTACGATATCCGCACGTTCGGCGCGGTGATGACGACCTTTACCAAGGGTGCGCTTAACTGCGGTCAGGTGCGTGGGCCGGTGCAGCTCGGCTTTGCCCGAAGCATCGACCCCATTCTGCCGCAGGAGGTGACCATCACGCGCGTCGCCATCACGACCGAGGCGGACGCGGAAAAGAAGAACACCGAAATGGGCCGCAAGTACATCGTGCCTTACGGCCTCTACCGCGCGGAGGGCTATGTGTCGGCGAATCTCGCGCGCAAGACGACCGGCTTTTCGGAAGAGGACCTCGAACTCCTTTGGACGGCTATTTTGAACATGTTTGAAAACGACCATTCCGCCGCGCGCGGCAAGATGGCCGTGCGCGAGCTCATCGTCTTCAAGCACAACTGCGAGCTCGGCTGCGCTCCGGCGCACAAGCTCTTTGACCTTGTCAAGGTCGAACACAAGGACGGCGTGACCGCGCCGAGAAGCTACGGCGACTACACTGTCAGCGTGGATGAAACGCACCTTCCCTCCGGCGTGACTTGCACGCGGATGGGATGATCTATCAGGACGAGGACTTCCTCCAGCTTTCCGGCTTACAGCATTTCAAATTCTGCCGCCGCCAGTGGGCACTCATCCATGTAGAAAAGCAATGGGCGGAAAACTACCGCACAACGGACGGCGCGATCATGCACGAAAACGCGCACGACGGCTCATTCACCGAAAGCAGGGGCGACCTCGTCATCACGCGCGATATGCGCGTCTTTTCCCGCACGCTCGGCGTATCAGGCGCGTGCGACGTGCTGGAATTCCGCCGCGGCGAGACGGGCATTCCGCTCAAAGGCCGCGAGGGCCTGTGGCAGCCCTATCCCGTGGAGTATAAGCGCGGAAAGCCGAAAGAGGGCACGGAAGACACGCTCCAGCTCTGTGGACAGGCGATGTGCCTTGAAGAAATGCTCTGCTGCGAGATCCCGCGCGGCGCGCTCTATTACCGCGAGCCGCGGCGGCGCACGGAAGTCGACTTCACCCCTGAGCTGCGGCAGGAGGTGCGTGCCCTCCTTGAAGAGATGCACGCGCTCTACGTGCGCGGCAGCACGCCGAAGGTAAAGCCGACAAAGGGCTGCAACGCCTGCTCGCTGAAAGGATTGTGTCTGCCAAAGCTGATGAGAAGCAAGTCCGTTTCCGCGTATCTGCGCAGCGCAATGGAGGGAGAGCAATGAGACAGCTTTTGAACACGCTTTTTGTCACATCGGAGGATATTTACCTCTCGCTGGACGGGGAAAACGTTGTGGCGAACCGCGGCGGGGAAGCGGTCGCCCGCTATCCGCTGCACACGCTGCAAAGCATCGTCTCATTTTCCTACGCGGGCGCGTCGCCCGCCCTGATGGGCGCATGCGCGCAGCGGGAGATTGGACTTGCGTTCTGCTCGCCGCGCGGGAAATTTCTCGCCCGTGTAGCAGGTCAGGCGCAGGGGAACGTCTTGCTGCGGCGGATGCAGTACCGCGTGGCGGACGACCCGTCGCAGAGCCGTCGCGTCGCCGGAATGATGATCTTCGGCAAGGTCTACAACGCAAAATGGAGCGTGGAGCGCACGCGCCGCGACCACGCCATGCGCATTGACGAATCGCGCTTTTCAGCCGTGTCCGACCAGTTACAGGGGCTTCTGCCGCAGATCGCAGCGGAGACGTCGCTCGACAGTCTGCGCGGCCTCGAGGGTATCGGTGCGGCGGCATATTTCAGCGTGCTGGACGACATGATCTTGCAGGGAAAAGAGACGTTTTTCTTCCGCGAGCGCAGCCGCCGTCCGCCGCTCGATGCGTTCAACGCGCTGCTGTCGTTTGCTTACAGTCTGCTCGCGCACGACTGCGCCTCGGCGCTTGAAAGCGTAGGGCTGGACGCCTACGTCGGATATCTCCACCGCGACCGGCCAGGGCGGGAGTCGCTGGCGCTCGATTTGATGGAGGAGCTGCGCCCTTGCTTTGCCGACCGCTTTGTGCTCACGCTCATCAACAACCGTGTGCTCAAAGCGATCGATTTTGACTTCCGCGAGAGCGGCGCGGTGCTGCTGACGGACACAGGGCGCAGGACGTTCCTGCAGAAGTGGCAGGAGCGAAAAAAGGAGACCATCACGCATCCGTTTCTCGAGGAAAAGATCCCGTGGGGTCTGGTACCGTATGTACAAAGCCTGCTGCTCGCGCGGTACCTGCGCGGCGACTTGGACGACTATCCGCCGTTTTTATGGAAGTGAGGCGCCTATGCTGGTTCTGATCACCTACGATGTGAACACGAGCGACGCCGCCGGACGCGGGCGGCTGCGCAGAATCGCAAAGGAATGTGTCAATTACGGTCAGCGCGTGCAGAATTCGGTGTTCGAATGCCTGCTGGACACGGCGCAGTGCCGGAAGCTGCAAAATGAACTCTGTAAGATCATTGACCCAGAAAAGGACAGCCTTCGATTTTACTACTTGGGCAAGAAGTACGAGAATAAAATCGAACACTTCGGCTGCAAGCAGACGTATCTGCCCGAGGAACCGATGATCTTATAGTGCGAAGCACAAGTGCGCAGAGATCACTTGGGCGGTTCGCACCCAAAATCCGCATGGTTTTCCTGCATCAAAAAGGAGCAGAATGCCCTGACAGGCGGCATTCTGTGCAAAAGCATCTGAAATTTGTCTGTTATCGCAAAAATGTGCATAGTGATTTGTACACTTTTGCTGTCGCGCCCCGCAAGGGGCGCGTGGGTTGAAATCCTGAAAGAAGATGAGATCACCCGGCTGCGCATTTGTCGCGCCCCGCAAGGGGCGCGTGGGTTGAAATATATGTCTGCCCCACTTATCGCCAAAATCGCAGCGTCGCGCCCCGCAAGGGGCGCGTGGGTTGAAACGCTCCCGGATTCTCATTGCCGTATCCCTCCATAAAAAGGAAGTCTCTGCCAACCGGCAGAGACTTCCTTTCATTTTTCTATTTTACTGATCAAAGCTTGGGTTTACGTAGTAGACGTTTTTCTCGTCCAGGCGGTCCTTGGCGAGGCGCAGGCCTTCACCGAAGCGCTGGAAGTGCACGATCTCGCGCGCACGCAGGAATTTGATGACATCACTCACGTCCGGATCGTCGGAAAGGCGCAGAATGTTGTCATACGTCACGCGCGCCTTCTGTTCCGCAGCCAGGTCCTCTGTGAGGTCCGCGATGGTGTCGCCCGTGACCTGCATGGTGCTCGCCGACCACGGGTAACCCGAGGCGAACTGTGGGAAAACGCCCGTCGTGTGGTCGACAAAGTACGGCTCGAACCCAGCCTCCTTGATCTGCTCCTCGGTCAAATTGCGCGTAAGCTGGTGAACGATCGTGCCGACCATCTCGAGATGCCCCAGCTCCTCTGTGCCGATGTCGGTCAGCAGGCCCTTGAGCTCGGGGTAGGGCATGGAGTAGCGCTGGGAGAGGTAGCGCAGCGACGCGCCGAGCTCGCCGTCCGGGCCGCCGTACTGCGAGATGATCGCCGCGGCAAGCCGTGGATTCGGGTTCTTGATCTTGACGGGGTACTGTAACTTTTTCTCATATACAAACATTACTTTTCTCCCTCCAGATCCCACGGCCACGGATCATTCAGCCACTTGAAGCTGCCGGGCGTCACGTCCGTCTGCAAAATCGGGCCGTACTGCTTTTCATAGGCCTCGCGCCCCTCGCGGCCGAGCTTGATATATGACCAGTAGAGGTTCAGAACCTCGGTGTCCTCCGGGTGTGTGGTGAGATAAAGCCCCAGCTCGTCGATGGCAAAATCGAGCGCCATCAGCTCTGAGAGCGCCGTGTTGACGGCGGGGAACTTCGTCTTCATCTGCGCGTGAAAGGGTAGGTTCAGCCCCGGAAACAGCGTGCCGGCCTTGAGCGCGTCCTGTTGGGAATAGCGCTCGGGGTCGTTTTTCTGCACGGGGACATAGGGAAAAGCCAGCGGCGCGCAGCAGCCGTTCGGCAGTGTACCCACGCTGGACTCGGCGCGCATGGCTCTGTTGTCGTCCAAAGAAGTCTCCTCCTTGCAAAGAAATCGGGCATCCGCCCACACCATCCTATGCAGCGGGAGAAAAAAGGGAAGCGGGGCTTTTCTTTTTGTTCAAAGTCCTGTATAATGAAAAGCACATAAGGCCGCGCCGCGGGGCATACATTGTTCCGGGGTGAGGGGTATTTTGTTTATCGTTTTCGGAAAAAAGGCGTTTTACGCCATATTCGCGCTGCTGCTCGTGCTGACGGCGGCGACCGTCAGCCTGCTTCTGCCGCCGGAGGCGGTGGAGACGAGCGTGTCGGCGCCGACAGGGAAGACCGTCTGGGTCATCGACGCGGGGCACGGTGGGGAGGACGGCGGGGCCGTCGCCGCCGACGGCAGCAAGGAAAGCGACGTGAACCTCGCCATCGCGCAGCGGCTCGACGCGCTGCTCGTTTTTCTCGGCGAGGAGACGCGCATGACGCGCACAGAGGATATCTCCATCCACGATGCCAGTGCGTCCACGCTGCGGGAAAAGAAGCGCTCCGACCTTGAAAACCGCGTGGGACTGGTCAACAGCACGCAAGGCTCTATCCTTGTCAGCATCCACCAGAACAGTCTTCCGTCATCCAAGCAGACGCACGGCGCGCAGGTGTTTTACGGCAAAAAAGAGGGGAGTGCCGAGGTCGCGAATGCGGTGCAGCTCGCGCTGAATCAGACTGTCAATGCGGGCAATGAGAAGACAGAGAAAGCCATCGACGCGTCGATCTTCCTGATGAAAAACGTCACCGCGCCCGCAATCCTGATCGAGTGCGGATTTTTGAGCAATGAAAACGAAACGGCGCTTTTGAAAAGTGGCGAATATCAGCAAAGACTGGCCGTTGTGATCGCGTCCGGTCTTTTACAGCAGCAGCAGTAAAGCAAAAGAGGTTTACAATATGGCAAAGGCAAAAAGTGTATTTTTCTGCACGGAGTGCGGCAACGAAACGCCCAAATGGGCGGGCCGCTGCCCGAGCTGCGGCGCATGGAACACGCTCGTCGAGCAGGCCGTCGGCGACGGTGCAAAGGCAAAAACGGGTGGCCGCAGCCGCGCGCTGCGCGCCAAGGCGCACCCGATCGCAGAGCTCGACACGGCGCAGGAGATCCGTTTTCCCACCGGCATGGGCGAACTCGACCGCGTGCTCGGCGGCGGCGCTGTGCAGGGTTCGCTCGTGCTCGTCGGCGGTGCACCGGGCATCGGCAAATCGACGCTGATGCTGCAAATCTGCGGAAAACTGAGTGAAACCGCGAAAATTCTGTACGTTTCCGGCGAGGAATCGCCGCGTCAGCTCAAGCTGCGCGCCGACCGTCTCGGCGTGCAGTCGGACAACCTGTACGTGCTGTCTGAGACCTGCCTCGGTGATGTGCTGGAATCCGTCGAAGAAGAAAAGCCCGACGTTTTGATCGTCGACTCCATCCAGACGCTCTATCAGGACTCGCTCGAATCGCCCGCGGGCAGCGTGGCGCAGGTGCGCGCCTGCACGCTGGAGCTGATGCAGCTGGCCAAAGGGGAGGGCATCACCGTCTTTGTCATCGGACACGTCAACAAAGAGGGTTCTATTGCAGGCCCGAAGGTGTTGGAGCACATGGTCGACTGCGTTTTATATTTCGAGGGTGAGGCGCACATGAGCTATCGCATCCTGCGCGCGGCGAAAAACCGCTTCGGCGCGACGAACGAGATCGGCGTATTCGAGATGCGCAGCGAAGGCCTTGTCGAAGTGCCGAACCCGTCGGAAATGCTGCTTTCGGGACGACCTGACGATGCGCCCGGCACGTGCGTGACCTGCGTGATGGAAGGCCAGCGCCCGGTGCTGGCCGAGGTGCAGGCATTGCTTGCGCCCGCGGCGCAGTCAGTCTCGCGGCGGACAAGCAACGGCTTTGACTACAACCGCGCCGCCATGCTGATGGCGGTGCTCGAAAAGCGCGGCGCGCTCAAGGTGTCCGGCTGTGACGCGTTCTTGAACGTCATCGGCGGATTGAGCGTGGACGAGCCCGCAGCAGACCTTGCCGCCGTGCTGGCGCTCGCGTCGAGTTATCTCGACAAGCCCATCGGCAATCACGTCGCCGCCATCGGCGAGGTCGGCCTGACCGGCGAGCTTCGCAGCGTGAACCATTTGAGCGAGCGGCTCAGCGAGGTGCACCGTCTGGGCTTTGAAACATGCATCATCCCGAAGCAGCGCAAGGATCAGATCCGCGCGCCGCAGGGGCTCGCGCTGATCGAAGCGTGCAACATCGCCGAAGCGCTGCGCGCCATTGTGCAGGCGTAAACGCCGACGCGCCGATTGTAAAGCAGTTTCTATAATCTATAATATAGTAGCAAAACCGGCAGCGTTTTCACACTGCCGGACCCATAGAATCCCATGATCCTGACAAAGGAGGTTTTTGTCGCCAGCCACGCCAAAACGCTCATTTCCGCAAAAATACGCTTTTCCGCTCCCCTCAATTGAACAAAATTTTTATTTTGTTCAATTTGGTATAGACTTCAAAATGCCCCTCTCCATCGGCTCCTTTATTGAAAACCGCCGTACAGCCGATCAACGGCATGTGCGCTGTGCATCCCGTTCAAAGGATCAATCTCTGCGCAGCTTTGCTCTGCGTCGCGTTTGAACTGCCAACAACGCTCACAGATCAAAGCTGCTGAATTTTTCTTTGCCGACATACCGACATTTTGAAATTCAATTTTGGAGTATCTCTCCGTATTATTTTTGTTGTAACGAATGAGCTCGCGTGAAAATGCGGCTTACTTATATTATGAATGACTACCGCTTGGAATCGCCGCCGATTTTGCGCGATTTTCTATCCTACCACGAGACCATCAAAGCCCACTCGCAGAAAACGGTCGATGAATATTTCCTCGACCTGCGCAACTTTTTCCGCTATTTGAAGCAGTCGCGCGATCCGTCGCTGCGCGGCCTCCCTCTCAATGAAATTTCCATCATGGACGTCGATCTTGACTTTGTGAAAAAAGTAACATTGACCGATATTTACGCCTACATGACCTATCTGAGCCGTGACCGCGTGCAGCATCAGAACAGCGATGTGTCCGACTACGGCTTAAATGCCGCGTCCAGAGCGCGAAAAATCGCAACAATTCGGTCTTTTTACAACTATTTGGTCAATAAAGCGCACCTTTTGGACACAAATCCCTGCAAGGACCTCGATTCCCCCAAGATCAAAAAGTCGCTGCCGAAGTACCTGACGCTCGACGAGAGCGTGCAGCTTTTGCAGTCCGTCGACGGGCAGAACCGCGAGCGCGACTACTGCATTCTGACGATCTTTCTGAACTGCGGGCTGCGAATCTCCGAGCTCTGCGGCCTTGATCTGCAGGATATTCAGGACGACGCGCTGCGCGTGCTCGGCAAAGGCAACAAGGTGCGCATCGTCTACTTAAACGACGCCTGCAAGGATGCGCTCAAGCGTTATCTCGCCGTCCGCCGCCCCATCTCCGGCCGCGATCACAATGCTCTCTTCCTCTCGTCGCGCAACGAGCGCATCAGCCGCTCGAGCGTCCACGCGCTCGTCAAAAAGCACCTGAGCGCCGCGGGGCTCGATGCCTCGGAATACTCCTCGCACAAGCTGCGCCACACGGCGGCGACGCTGATGCTGCAAAACGGCGTGGACGTCAAGGCCGTGCAGGAGGTGCTCGGGCATGAGCATCTGAACACGACGGAGATCTACACACACATTGATAACGACGCGCTGCGCGTGGCTGCAAAGGCAAATCCCTTGTCGCATGTAAAGATAAAAAAGAACGAGGATTAAAATTGACTTTCCCGGCTTCATCCGATATACTTAATAGTTGATGAAATGTATTTTTCAAGGAGGGTTTCCATGAATACAAAAGAGCTTTCCCCCATCTGCCGGCAGGTGCGGCGCGACATCATCACGATGACCGCCAACGCCGGCAGCGGCCACCCCGGCGGTTCGCTGTCCGCTGTGGAGCTGATGACCAGCGTCTTCTTCAATCACATGCGCGTTGACCCGCAGAACCCGCACGATCCCGACCGCGACCGCTTCGTGCTCTCCAAGGGTCATGCCGCCCCCTGCTACTATGCGGTCCTCGCCGCCAAGGGCTTCATCTCCCGCGACGAGTATGAAAACTTCCGCCAGCTCCACTCCATCCTGCAGGGCCACCCCGACGCGAAAAAGGTCCCGGGCGTGGACGCCTCCACGGGCTCTCTCGGTCAGGGCGTGTCCATCGCCGTCGGCATGGCGCTGGGCGCCAAGCATCTCGGCAAGGATACGAAGGTCTTCGCCCTCGTCGGCGACGGCGAGAGCCAGGAAGGACAGATCTGGGAGGCTTATATGGCCGCCGCGCACTATAAGCTCGACAATCTGACCGTCATCATCGACAACAATGGCCTACAGATCGACGGCACGAACGATCAGGTCATGAGCCTTGGCGATCTGCCCGCCAAGCTGCGCGCGTTCGGCTTTGACCTCGTCGAGCTGCCCGACGGCAACGATCTTGACGCCGTCGAGGCCGCGCTCTCCAAGCCTACCATGCCCGGCAAGCCCAAGGCCATCCTTGCACATACCGTCAAGGGCAAGGGTGTTTCGTTCATGGAGAATCAGGTCGGCTGGCACGGCAAGGCCCCAAATGCCGAGCAGCGCGAGCAGGCTTTGAAGGAATTGGAGGACTAAGAATATGGCTGATAAAATTGCAACCCGTCAGGCTTACGGCGAAGCGCTGATCGAACTGGTCGAAAAGAATGATAAGGTCGTCGTGCTCGACGCCGACCTCGCCAACGCCACGCAGACCTGCAAGGTCGCCAAGGCGCACCCCGAAAAATTCTACAACTGCGGCATTGCCGAGGCCAACATGGTCGACATCGCCGCTGGTATGTCCACGATGGGTCTCATCCCCTACTGCTCTTCGTTTGCGATGTTTGCGGCCGGCCGCGCCTATGAGCAGATTCGCAACTCTGTCGCCTATCCCCACTTCAATGTCAAAATCTGCGCGACCCATGCGGGCGTCAGCGTCGGCGAGGACGGCGGCAGCCACCAGTGCATCGAGGACATCGCCCTCATGCGCGTCATCCCCGGCATGACGGTCATCTGCCCCGCGGACGCCAACGAGGCCAAGGCCGCCACCATGGCGATCGCCGAGATGAACGGTCCGGTCTACATGCGCCTTGCGCGCCTTGCCACCCCCGTGTTCGAGGGCGACATGGTCAAGCCTTTTGAGATCGGCAAGGCCAATGTCCTGCGCGAGGGCAAGGATGTCGCGATCTTCGCGACCGGCCTGATGGTCAGCGAATCCCTCGCCGCCGCGGAGAAGCTCGCCAAGGAGGGCATCGACGCCGCCGTCATCAACATCCACACCATCAAGCCCATCGACGCTGCGTGCGTCACCGAATGGGCTGAAAAGTGCGGCAAGGTCATCACCGTCGAGGAGCACAGCATCATCGGCGGTCTGGGCGACGCCGTGGCCGACGTCCTGATGGGCAAGGTCAACTGCAAGTTCCACAAGATCGGCGTGAACGACCGCTTCGGCCAGTCCGGCAAGGCGGCGGACGTGCTGCGCGAATACGGCCTGACGGCCGATCAGATCGCCGAGACCGTCAAGGCGAACATCTGATGAACACCGCGCCCGAGTGCGTCGACATGACGGAATCACTGCGCCGCGGCGCAGGCCGCCTGCTTTATAACGGAGATGAAGGCTCTCTCGTCCTCAGCACGGACGGAACGTTTCTGCTGAGCGACATACAGGACGGCGCGCTTCTGTGCGAAAAGATTCGCACGCTCTGCCCTGCCGCTCCCAAGCTGTTCACCGTCAAAAGTGACGATGCCGCAGCAGCGCTGATGCGGGAATTCTCCCTGCACGATTCCATGCGCTGCACGCAGTGGGTCTATGAAAAGGGCGAGCCGCCCTGCCCCGTCACGGCGGACATCCGCCCGCTGACGCAGGAGCACGCGGCGCCGGCCGCGTCCGTCTATCACGACGGCGACGGTGCGTACATCCGCGACCGCATCGAATACGGCGCACTCTTCGGCGTATTTGAGAGCGATGCCCTCGCAGGCTTCGCCGGTTTTCATGACGACAGCAGCATGGGCATGCTTGAAATTCTACCGCCGTTCCGCCGCCGCGGGTATGCCGCGCAGCTGGAAGCATTTCTGATCGCCGCGGCGCTGAAGGAGGGCCGCACGCCCTACTGCCACGTGGTCGACGGAAACGAAACGTCGCTGCATTTGCAGCGGAAAATGGGCCTCACCTGCACCCGCCTTCCCGCGATCTGGGTCAATTAAGCAAAGAAAGGAGACAAAGCGAATCGGTTTTGTCTCCTTTTTCAAAAATATCGCAAATCCTCTTGCAAAATCAAATTTCTGTGTTACAATGTAATTAGTTCCAAACGTACCAAACATTTGAAATAACTTTTTATCAAAGGAGAAGATATTATGCCGCTCGTAACATCTACTGAAATGTTCAAAAAAGCCTATGACGGCGGATACGCCATCGGCGCGTTCAACGTCAACAACATGGAGATCGTGCAGGGTATCACCGAGGCCTGCCAGGAAGAGCACGCGCCCGTGATCCTGCAGGTCAGCAAGGGCGCCCGCGCCTACGCGAACCACACCTACCTCGTCAAGCTCGTGGAAGCTGCTGTCGAGTGCTGCCCCGATATCCCCATCGTGCTGCACCTTGACCACGGCCCGGACTTCGAGACCTGCAAGTCCTGCATCGACGGCGGCTTCACCTCCGTCATGATCGACGCCTCCTCCAAGCCCTTTGCCGAAAATATCGAGATCACGAAGAAGGTCGTCGAGTACGCACATGACCACGGCGTCGTGGTCGAGGCCGAGCTCGGCACCCTCGCCGGTATCGAGGACGAGGTCAAGGTCGCCGCGCACGAGGCGTCCTACACCCATCCCGAAGAAGTCGAGGAATTCGTCTCCAAGACCGGCTGCGACTCCCTTGCCATCGCCATTGGTACCTCTCACGGCGCTTACAAGTTCAAGCCCGAGCAGTGCACCGTCAATGAGCAGGGCATCCTCGTCCCGCCCCCGCTGCGCTTCGATGTGCTGAAGGAAGTCTCCAAGCGTCTGCCCGGCTTCCCCATCGTGCTGCACGGCTCCTCCTCCGTCCCGCAGGAGTATGTCAAGATGATCAACGAGCACGGCGGCAAGATGCCCAACGCTATCGGCGTGCCCGAGGATCAGCTGCGCGAGGCCGCAAAGCTCTCCGTCTGCAAGATCAACATCGACTCCGACCTGCGCCTTGCCATGACCGGCACCGTGCGCGCCTTCCTCGATGAACATCCCGACAAGTTTGACCCGCGCGAGTATCTCAAGCCCGCCCGCGCCAACATCAAGGAGCTCGTCCGCCACAAGCTCGTCGATGTGCTCGGCTGCGCCGGCAAGGCCTAAGCGATAAGGAGAACTGCTATGAGTGAATTGAAAGGCGCGTGCATCATCGGCCAGTCCGGCGGCCCGACCTCCGTCATCAACGCGAGCGCTTACGGCGTCATCCGCACGGCGCTCGATTCCGGCTGCATCACGAATGTCTACGGCGCAGAGCACGGTATCAAGGGCGTGCTCGAAGACCGCCTGTTCGACATGAGTCAGGAAGACCCGAAGGAGTTGGAGCTTTTAAAGTACACCCCCTCCTCCGCCCTCGGCTCCTGCCGCTACAAGATGAAGGACCCCGACGAGGACGACACCGATTACAAGCGCATCCTTGAGGTATTCAAAAAGCACGACGTCCGCTATTTCTTCTACAACGGCGGAAATGACTCGATGGATACCTGCAATAAGATCAGCAAGTACATGCAGAAGGTCGGCTACGAGTGCCGCGTCATGGGCGTGCCCAAGACGATCGACAACGACCTTTATGGCACCGACCATTGCCCCGGCTACGCCAGCGCCGCCAAGTACATCGCGACGAGCCTGATGGAGGTCTATCAGGACGCGCACGTCTACGACACGGGCATGATCTGCATTGTCGAGATCATGGGCCGCCACGCCGGTTGGCTGACTGCCGCCGCCGCGCTCGCGACGAAGTACGGCGCGGGTCCCGACCTCATCTACCTGCCCGAGACTGATTTCGACATGGACACGTTCCTTGCCGACGTCGAGCGCATCTATAAGGAGACCGGCAGCTGTATGGTCGCCGTATCCGAGGGCATCCACTATGCCGACGGCAGCTTTGTCTCCGAGGCCAAGACCAGCGCGACGGACGGCTTTGGCCACGCGCAGCTCGGCGGCCTCGCCGCGCTGCTGGCGAGCATCGTGAAGGAAAAGACCGGCGCGAAGGTGCGCGGCATTGAGCTGTCGCTGCTCCAGCGCTGCGGCGCACACCTCGCAAGCGAGACCGATATCGAAGAGGCCGTCATGGCCGGTCGTGCCGCGGTGGAGAACGCCGTCGCCGGCATCACCGACAAGATGGTCGCCTTTGAGCGTGAGACTGTGGACGGCCACTACGTTTGCAAGACGAAGCTGCTGCCGCTCACCGAGGTCGCAAACTTCGAGAAGAAGATCCCGCTCGAGTGGATCAACGACTCTCACAACGGCGTCAAGCAGGAGTTCATCGACTATGTCCTCCCCCTCATCCAGGGCGAGCCCAAGCTCCCGAAGGAGGACTCCCTCCCCCGTTTCGCCAAACTCAAAAAAGTGCTGGCCAAGTAAATTTTTCAGTAAAAAAGGAACCGATTCTTTCGAATCGGTTCCTTTTTATATCATTCCGGTCAGTCCTCTGCAAACCACTCGCCGAGAATATCTGTGGTAAGCGGCAGCGTCGTTTCCTTCGTGCCGCTTTCCGTGTAGAGCGTCAGCGTAACGGTATTGTCCTGTGCGTGATAGGTCTCCGCCCGCGCGGTCACGCCGAGGGGCGCACTCAGGCGCGCAAGCTGCGCGTCCGCCTTATCCCAGTCGACCTCACTGCGCTGAGAGCCCCCCTCCGCGGCGTTCCAACGGTAGACAAAAACACACGACATGCCGTCGCCAAAGGTGCTGCGCGTAATGAGTTCGTTGCGCCCATCTCCCGTGAGATCAAGCGGCCATGCGCCGTCGCCCTCCGCCGCATCATCAAAGTCATAGCCAAAGGTCCTGCCCGCATAGACGAAGCCCTGCTCCGTCAGCGCATAGAAGTCACAAACTGTCATAACTATGCCTTGGATCGTTTCAAGCTCGAAGCCCGGAAATCCGAGCACATCGTCCCGTGCGGTGAGGGAGACTTTTTCGGCAGCGTTGCCATTCCCGATCCAAGTGCCGCGATTCACGCCGAACGGTATGTCGATCTCCGCACCGTCCGCGCCAAAGAGCGCGTAGCGCGCATAGCCAGCCTCATCCGGCTCGTAGACTCTCAGCGTGACGGTCTGATCACCGGCCTCCTCGGTCTGCGTGAGCAGCGCGGTGGGCGCGTCAGCCTCCTCCGGTGGCAATTCCTCTATGATGGGCTGCGGGGTGCGGCTTGCTAAGATGATGCTGACAAGCGCCGCTGCCACCAGCAGCGGCAGCGCGATCTTTCGGCCCATATCCTCTTCCTCCTGTTATCCTTCTTATAGAACAGCATAACAGCGGGCAGCGGAAATGACAAGTTACAAAGTGATGACATTCCAGTTACAGGAATGTAACAAAGCGAGAGGAACCTCCTCTCGCTTTGTTTCTTTACAGGATGATACAGATGAGACCGCCCGTGCCCTCGTTGATGATGCGCTCAAGCGTCTGGCGGAGCTTGAGGCGCGCGTCGTCCGGCATGTGCTTGAGCTTTGCCTGCAAGTCTTCGTTCACGATCTCGTGGAAGCTGCGGCCGAAGATGTTGGACTGCCAGATCTTCGTCGTGTCGCCCTCGAACTCCTGCAAGAGGTAGTTGACCATGTCTTCGCTCTGCTTTTCATTGCCGACGATGGGCGAAACCGTCGTTTCGATGTCGGCGCGGATGATATGCAGGCTCGGCGCGCTCGCCTTGAGCCTCACACCGTAGCGCCCGCCCTGCTTCATGATCTCCGGCTCCTCCAAGTTCAGCTCGTCGACCGTCGGCACAACGATGCCGTAGCCTCTCTCGCGCGCGTCAGACACCGCCTGCGCCACCTTGTCGTACTCCGCCTTGACCGACGAGAGCTCAGTGAGAAGGCTCAGCAGATCGCCGTCATCCTTCACATCGAAGCCCGACTGCTCGCTCAGCGTCCGGTAGAACAGTGCGCGCGGGAGCTGCAATTCCGCCGCGGCGACGCCCGTGCCGAGCTGAATGGACGTGATGCGCGCGCTGCTGACGCTCTCGCAGCCGCCGATGGCGCTGATCGCGCCCTGCACCTCTCGGATACAGTGGAGGCTGCCTGTGTTCTCGCGGATGGCCTGATAGAGGCCGCTTTTGATCGGGTGATCGTCGGCAAGCGCCTCGACCCACGGCGGGATGAAGAGGTCCAGCTCGCAGAGCGGGAACTCGTAAAGGATGGCCTTGAGAATCATTCCCACTGCGTTGTCGTCGAGCGTCAGGCAGTTGACGGGCAGACATGTCACGCCATAGCGTGAAGCGATATCCCTTGCCATTGCCTGCACGCGATCGCTTTCCGGCTCTGTCGCGTTGAGCAGAACGAGAAATGGCTTGCCGATCTCCTGTAATTCGCGGATGACGCGGCCCTCGGCCTCTATGTAGTCCTCGCGCGGGATATCGGTGATACTGCCGTCGGTCGTCACAACGACGCCGATGGTCGAATGCTCGCGGATGACGCGCGTTGTGCCAAGCTCCGCCGCCTCACTCATCGTCACCTCGTGGTCGAGCCAAGGCGTCGAGACCATGCGCGGGCTCTCGCCCTCCATCTGCCCCGTCGCGCCGGGGATCATATAGCCCACGCAGTCGATGAGCCGGACCGAGCAGCTGCTGCCCTCGTCAAGCGCAATATCCACTGCCTCTTCCGGCACGAACTTCGGCTCCGCCGTCATCACCATGCGGCCGCTGCCGCTCTGCGGCAGCTCATCCTTCGCCCGCTCGCGGCGGTAGACATTGTCGATATTCGGGATGACCTGCGTCTCCATGAAGCGCTTGATGAACGTCGACTTGCCCGCGCGCACGGGGCCGACGACGCCGATGTAGATGTCCCCCGCCGTGCGGGTCGAAATATCCTGATAGATCTCCGTATTCATGCTCATACCCTCTTCCTCCGTTCCTCAGCGCCTGCGCGGGATCAGCAGCAGCTTTCCGATCACCGCGGCGGATTCCTCCTTGAGCTCGTTGGCCGCGAGGATGGCCTCGACCGTTGTGCGGTACAGCTTGGCAATATCCCACAGCCGCTCGCCCTGCTTCATCGCGCGGAGCACGAGCGAGGGGACGTTCTCGTCCTTTTTCCCGCACTCCTCGGCCTCAAGCGACTGAAGACAAGGATAACGCGGCGTTTCCGCCACGCTGACGGCAAACGTTACGGGGAAGCGCAGCTCCACGCCGTCCGCGCCGACGGACGCGGCGATCTCGCCCGCGTACATGTCCTGCACCCGCGCCTGTCCGCTGCCCGGAAGGTCGGTCTCGAGCAGCACCTCGCTCCGCCGCTCGGAGAGCAGCGGCACGGCGTTTTCGTCGAGATACAGCACGCGCAGATTCGCCGTCGCGCGCAGCGACGCGCTCTCTCCCCCGCCGCTCACGCCCGCGCTGCTGAAGATCACGTCCGTCGCCAGCACCGTCTGCACCTCGGCCCCGGTCTCGATCTTTTCGCGCACGAGCTGCTCGCGCAGCACCAGCGCCGCGCTGTCGCACAGCTCGACCGTCTCCGTCTTCGCGGTCAGGTCGTAGGCCGTGCTGTAAAGGTCCGCCACACAGCAAACGCTTTTCACCTCGCGCACCGCTGTGAACGCGCTGATGTAGAGCCGCAGCGAGATGGCGCGATTGTTGTCCGGCTCGCTCTCGCTGCCGACATGGATCTCCGCGCCTGTCAGGCGCAGCGACGCGCGCACCGTCGTCTCGCCCTCCTCTTCGGCAAGGCCGTCTAGGATCTGCGAAAACGGCAATTCACTGCTCATCGACGCAAGATTCCCGCTCTCATCCAAGTAGATGGCATCCAGCCGCGCGACGCCCTTGAGCACGATCTTGTTGCCGATCGACTTGCAGTCGGTCACGCGCAGCGCGCACTTTGTGCGTAAAAGCTCCTGAATGGGCTCCTTCGTGCCCGAAAGCAGCACTTCATCGGAAAACGTGAAGTCCTTTTCCCGAATGGCGCGGATAATACCGATGTCCTTTTTCTCGCACAGCGTTTCGATCTTGTAGGCTTCCTGCTCCTTCACGCCGCTGCACACGCTCAGCGACGCGGGCACGTAGGGCGTAAGCGTCAGCTCCACGTTCACGCGCGTGAACACCTTGCGCGGATTGAGCATGCGCACTTCGCACGAGCAGAGCCGGCCGTCGAGGCAGCTGTCCGCGCTGCCGCTCAGCGCGCGCCCCTCGATCGTCTCGTCGAGCGGCAGCGTGTATTCAAACGACTTCATCCCCTGCGCGTCCTCGGCCACGTACAAAAGCGTCATGCGGACCATGCCCGACACCTGCGCTTTTCCGTCTGCGATCTCACGGCTGCGCAGGAAAAGGCACCCGCTCGCATCCACGATGCGGGCGATGTCCGGCAGATAGTCCGGCACGATGGTCTCCGTTGTCTCCTCGCGGTTCTCGCTGAGCTGCGGTAACGCCTGATAACAGGCAAACTGCTCCTTTTTCAATTCCAGTTCCATTGCAGTCCCTCTCCTTCGGCTAAGTGGTTACTGCACTCTATGCACTGTGGACGCGCGTTATGCTTCCTCCCGGACGCCAAATACGCGCCGCAGCAGCGACGAGAGGACCTTGGGTGACTTCCAAACGACAATTTTCATGCTTTTCCCTCCCAATATTCATACCCTTTTCAACCGATGTTAGAATCTGCGCAGGCAGCCGATGCCGCAAAAGATGAGAAGAAATGCGACCAGAAACATCAGCGCCCCCACCGGAAAAACAGCCGCGATGAAAATACCGAGCCCCAGCGCCAGCGCGCAAACACCCACGCAGTGCCACGGGCCGAACAGCGGCGGTCCCGGCGGGCGCGGCGGCGGATTCGAATACATGCTTTTCCCCTCCTCTCCCGGCGTTCGCCTGCTCCATTCTATACAAAAGCGGCCGCCGCGTTCCTGCTTTATCGTGACAAAGCGTCGAACTTCGTCATGTTGTCCCTTGTAATACTTGACATTCTCTCATCTTTATGTAATATTAAGAACAACTTCACTTGATCGCGGCTCTGCGAGCGTGTTCCGCACTGACCGCAACGGAAAGGACGGCACACCCATGCAGGAAATGAGCAGAAGAAATCAGCACTTTACCGACTCCGTCATTCGCAGAATGACGCGTATCTCCAACGAATGCGGCGCGATCAACTTAGCGCAGGGCTTCCCCGATTTTGACCCGCCCAAGGAGATGATGGACCGCCTCGAGGTCGTGAGCCACGAAGGCCCCCATCAGTACCCCATCACGATGGGTGCGCCGAATTTCCGCCAGGCCATCGCGCGCAAATGCGGTCACTTCATGGGCCGCACCATCGACCCCGAGACCGAGATCGTCGCGACCATCGGCTCGACCGAAGCGATGGTCGACACGCTCTTCGCCCTGACGAATCCGGGCGACCGCGTCGTGATGTTCTCCCCGTTCTTCGAAAACTACCGCGCACAGGTCATCATGGCCGACTGCGAGCCGGTCTTTGTCCCTCTGAATCCGCCGACGTTCTCCTTTGACCCGAACGTGCTCGAAGATGCGTTCCGCGGCGGTGCGAAGGCCATCATCATCTGCAATCCCTCGAACCCGAGCGGCAAGGTCTTCACCGAGGAAGAGCTCAAGACCATTGCCGACCTCTGCATCCGCTACGACGTTTACGCCATCATGGACGAGGTGTATGAGCACATCATCTACGACGGCCGCAAGCACGTCTACATGAACAGCATCCCCGGCATGTGGGAGCGCACGGTCTCCTGCTCGTCGCTCTCCAAGACCTACTCCGTCACCGGCTGGAGACTCGGCTATGCCATCGCGCCGGAGAACATCATGGCGCGCATCCGCCAGTACCACGACTTCAACGCCGTCGGCTGCCCGTCGCCTCTGATGGAGGCCGCCGTCGTCGGCCTCAACATGCCGCTGAGCTACTATGACGAGTTCGGCGCGCACTACGCGCACATGAAAAAGATCTTCACCGAGGGCATGCGCGACATCGGCATCCCCTTCACCGATCCCGAGGGCACGTATTTCGTGCTGGCCGACATCTCCCCGTACCTCAAGAAGGGCCAGAGCGACGTCGACTTCTGCGAGCAGCTGGCGAGAAAAGCCGGCGTCGGCGCCGTGCCGGGCAGCTCGTTCTTCAATGAACCGATCAACAATATTGTGCGTCTGCACTTCGCGAAGAAGGATGAGACGCTGTACGCTGCGCTGGATCGGCTGAATCATATCAAGGATATGATGTGAGTTTTCCGCACTTCATGCGGAAGGAATGTTCCCCACACTGTGTGGGGACGCGACAAAGGGGGGATATTCTCTTTCTCAGAAAGAGAATATCCCCCCTTACACCCCCCAAGAGAAAGGGTTTTGATTGGCAATCTCGGGCTTGCACAAGTCTTTTGCCTCCGGAATGTAATGCCTGCGCGCGGCAGAGCCGCGTCAGCATTGCAAGACGATTTGCCTCTGCTTCTATTATCCGCTGCCGCTCTGCCCATCTTGTAGAAGTTCGCAGTAATCACCGTCTACCGAGGCACTACTCAATGCGGCGAGCGCCAGCAATGCCGCCTCGGCATGCAAAAGCAAAATTGATAAAATCCTGAAGTAGAACGCAGTTGCGTAAGTGTAACGAATCGCAGGCAGAGCGACAGCGAAGATAGAAGAAAGTCAAATCATTTAGATACAAAAAAAGGCAGGCAGTCGATTCCACAGGCTACGCAGCTCTTCGAGCTACAAACTGCCAATGTAAAATTTCTCTCGGGGGATTTAAAGGGGGATACTCTCTTTTGAAAGAGAGTATCCCCCTTTAGTTGCCCGTTTCCGCACAGTGCGGAAAACCGCCGCTGCACGGTGCAGCAGCAGATCACAGCAGTGTATCAATGCCGATTTGCACTTCCGCAGAGTCAGCAGATTCGGGACTCCCGAACCGAGAGACAAATTCTTCCTCGGAAAGAATAGGAACCCCCAGTTCCTTTGCCTTTTTCGTCTTCGACGAATTCGATTCCCCGTCGTTGCTGACGAGGTACGTTGTCTTCCCCGAGACGCTGCCGGTCACGGCGCCGCCTTGCTGTTCGACGTAGGCTTTGAACGCGCTGCGGTTTTTGAAGAGGTGCACATCGCCCGTGATGACGAAGCTCAGACCTTTGCAGGTTCCGTCGGCCTCCTGCTTGGGGGCGACGTCCTCCAGTGTGAGCTCTGCCATCAGGCGGTCGAAGAGGTTTTTGTTTTCATCGTCAGCAAACCAGTTCAGGAGCGCGTTTGAACGCTCGACGCCGATGCCGTCCACGTCCTCGAAGCCCTCGCCGCTCTCGATGCGTGATAAAAAGCCCTTCGTGCCGAGCGCTGCGATGAGCTTCTTGCCCGCGTCCGCGCCGATGTTTGGGATGCAGAGGGCGAAGATCAGGTGGATGGGGTCGACTTTGCGGCTCTTTTCGATGGCCGCCAACAGGTTCGCGCAGGACTTTTCGCCAAAGCCTTCGAGCTTTACGATCTCGTCCGCGTGCGCATCCAGATGATAGAGGTCGGCAAAATCGCGCAGATAGCCGCGGTTGACGAACTCGTGCAGCGTTTGCACGGAGAGGCCGTCGATATCAAGCCCGCCCTTGCTCGCAAAGCGGACAAAGCGCTTCAAGTGCTTGGCGGGACAGTTCGGATCGGTGCAGCGCAGCGTCTTCACGCCGCTGATGGGACTGATACGCACCTCGGTCGCCGCGCCGCAGACGGGACAGGCCGTCGGGACTTCATAGCTGCCCTCGGCCCTGACGACCGCGATGCACTTCGGGATGATCTTGTTGGCCTTGATGATGCGAAGCTCGGTCTTGCGGTCCTTGCCGATGCCGAGGCGCTCGAGCTCGCTGACGTTGCAGAGGCTTGCGCGCGTGACAGTCGTGCCCTCGAGCTGCACAGGGTCAAAGACTGCGACCGGCGTGATGGTCGAGGCCGCGCACGACCATTCGATGTGGTCGAGCACCGTGTCGGCGGAGACGTCCGCCCACTTGTAGGCAAGGCCCGCGCGCGTGGCGTGATGACCCGTCACGCTGCCGGTCGCTGCGTAGTCCGTGTCGTCGTAGGTGATGACAAGACCGTCCACGGGAATGCCCATCTCGCCGGAGTCGACCTTTTTCGTCCAGCGCGCGATGGCGTCGGGCAGATTTTTCGCATCCGTGTGCTCGCGCTCGACTGTGATGAAGCCGAGCTTTTCCAGATAGTCCATGCGCGCGCCCCAGGAGCGGATCACTTCATCCGTATGGACGAGCGTGAAGGCGTTGAATGTCACGTTGCGCTCTTTCACCTTGTCGAGATTCGTCTTGTCGAGCGCCAGCGTGCCGGCGGCGAGGTTGCGGGGGTTTGCGTAGCGGTCGTCCGCGTCCTCGAGCGTGTCGTTGATGGCCTCGAAATCTGCATAGGAGATGGTCGCCTCGCCGCGCACGACGAGGTGGCCCTTGTCGCTGATTTTCACGGGAATACCGCGGATGGCGGAGGCCATATAGGTGATGTTCGTGCCGACGGTGCCGTTGCCGCGCGTCAAAACGCGCGTGAGCGCGCCGCCGTCATACGTCGCCACAAGCGTCGAGCCGTCGAGCTTCCACGAGAGCCAAATGTCGCGCTCGCCCGCCCAGTCCTGCAATTCCTCGACCTTTTTCGTCTTGGCGAGAGAGAGCGCGGGGTATTCGTGCGCCTCCTTCTCCCCCTCGCCGTCCATTTCGTTTCCGGAATGGCTCGTCACCTGCGTGGGACTGTCGGGCCGGACATAGCCGGTCGCTTTTTCCAGAGCGGTCAGCTCGTCAAACAGAGCGTCCCACTCGTAGTTCGTCATCTGCTCCTCCTGCCCGCCGTAGTAAGCGTCGGAGGCGGCATTCAGCCGTGTTACGATCTCGTCGATCCGGATATTTTTGTCCATAGTGCGTTCCCTCTCTCCGGCGGTGCGCAAAAGGCAGTCAGCCGTTGTTCATGATGTAATCTTCCGCGTTCTGCTCCATGTCCTCGCCATTGCTGAAATAGGTGTAATTGTCCGGCACGGAGCCGACGATAACGGTCTCCGCCACGGAATAGGTGTTGCTGAATTTTGTCGTTGTGGAAAAGCCCGGCAGCAGGATACTGACGTAGACGTCCACCACAAGATAAATTTGGTGCTTCGTCTGGTTGATGCCCGCCGACGTGAACGCATTTTCAAAATGCGCGCTCGACGAGCCGACCGACTGCATCCGCACGCGGATCAGCGGCCCGCGCCCCGCCAAAAACGGCGAGCCGAGCAGCGTGCCGACCGGCACGGAGAGTTCCTTCGTCGTCACCTCGGAGAGCTTTTCGAGTACCTCGTCGATGATAGCGGACTGCAAACGGTTGAACTCCGCCATGTTGCTCTTGACCGCCGTGATCTTTCCCTCGTTGTCCTTTTCAAAGGAGATGAGCTGGTCGTAATCTACGCCGCCGCTGTAGATCGTCTCGTTCACGGCGGCGGTCACGATGCCGTTGACCGTATTTGACACGCGCGCCGTTGCGAGCGACGTGAGCACGGGTTTTAGGTGCGTCATTGCCACGATGGCGAGCGCCAGCAGCGCCGCGAGCAAAAACAGCACAAGCAGCAGCGCCCGCTTCTTTCCTGAAAGTCTTCTGTGTCTCCATTTCGGCACAGAGCCTCACCCCGATTCCAGTGAAGCCTATGCCGCGCGGGCTTTTCCCTATTCGCCCAGCCCCATGACGAGCTTTTTGAACGCCTTGCCGCGCTCCATGAAGTTCGCGAACTGGTCGAACGCCGCGCATGCGGGCGAGAGCGTCACGATGTCGCCGCGCACTGCGCGCTCGTAGGCGGTCTTTACGCAATCCTCCAGACTCTCGCAGCGCACGATCTCGGGGCTGCCGTGATAGCCCGGGCACTCGCGCACGGCCTTTTCGATGGCGTCCGCTGTCGCGCCGCACAAAATAAGCAGCTTGACGTGCTTTACCACCTCGGGTGCAAGGGGTGCAAAGGGAAGATGCTTGTCATATCCGCCCGCGAGCAGAATGACCTTTTCGTTGAACGCGTTGAGCCCCGCGATGGTGCGCGTCGGGCTCGACGCGATGGAATCGTTGTACCACTGCACGCCACGGATCGTCCGCACCGGCTCGATGCGGTGCTCGACGCCGACAAAGGTACGCGCAGTCTCGCGCATGACCTCGTAGGGCACCAAACCGTCGAGCGCCGTCACGGCGGCGAGGTAGTTTTCGACGTTATGCATACCCGGCAGGCGGATGTCGGAACGCTGCATGACCGCTTCCTCGCATCCGTCATGGCGCAGGACGATGGTATCTCCGCGCAGGAACGCGCCGTCCGTGACTTCCTCGCGGCGGCTGAAGAGCCGCGTCCACGCTGCCGCCTTTTTCGAGAGCTTGCGCGTGATGTCGTTGTCCTCGTTGAAAATGGCGATGTCGTCCTCGCGCTGATGGAGATAGATATTCTCCTTCGCCGCGATGTACTCGTCCATATCCTTGTGCACATCCAGATGGTTCGGCGCAAGATTCGTCATCACCGCGATGTGCGGCGAGCGCTTCATATCAAGCAGCTGGAACGACGAGAGCTCGACGACCGCGAAGTCTTCAGGCTGCATCTTCTCCGCGTCGCACAGCAGCGGGTTGCCGATGTTGCCGCCGAGATACACGGTCTTCCCCGCCGCGCGCAGCATTTCGGCGATGATGCTCGTCGTGGTGGTCTTGCCGTCGCTGCCCGTCACGCCGATGATCGTACATGGGCAGACCTCGAAAAAAATCTCCATTTCCGACGTCACGATGCTGCCGCGCGCTTTCGCCCCGAGCAGCGCCGGAACGTCCGGCCGCATGCCCGGCGTGCGGAAAACGACGTCCGCGCGCAGATCATCGAGGTAGCCTTCGCCAAGCTGCAAGTGCGCGCCCAGCGCTTCAAGCTGCTTCGCGCGCTCGCCGAGGTCTTCGCGGCTCTTTTTGTCGCAGGCGATGACCTGCACACCGTTTCGGCACAAAAGCTCGATGAGCGGCGTGTTGCTCACGCCGATGCCGAGCACTGCCGCTGTTTTTCCCCGCAGGGAGGATAGATATTCCTGTATCGTCATAGACGTTCATCCTTTCGTCTGCACATACAAATTCAATATATAGTATAGCGCAGGAACGGCAAAATAGCAATGCATTTTCCGTTGACAAGCCCCGCGCCATGGGCTAAAATAGTTGTGCGAGTATGACAGACAGTCGCGCGGCGAGGC
>OGXE01001130.1_pt1 | contig 23714 bp, 19 predicted proteins | sample 1576181 | NCBI WGS metagenome assembly OGXE01 (sample SAMEA3541478, study PRJEB24748) | human gut metagenome | biome: human gut; feature: human-associated habitat; material: faeces | place: China | collected 2012 | reverse complement strand
TTCCCTTATTGGAGAAGGTAACAATCATGGATGTGGCTGCCGAAGGAAAAGCCATTGCAAAAGTAAACGACCTGGTAATTTTTGTTCCTTACGTAGTGCCGGGTGATGTCGTAGACCTGCAAATCAAGCGTAAAAAAAATAAATATGCCGAAGCCGAAGCGGTAAAGTTCCACGAACTATCGCCCAATCGTGCAGTTCCTTTCTGCCAGCACTATGGTGTTTGCGGCGGCTGTAAATGGCAAGTGCTACCCTATCCGGAGCAGATCAGATACAAGCAAAAGCAGGTGGAAGACAACCTGAGACGTATCGGAAAGATTGAACTTCCGGAGATTTCGCCGATTCTGGGTTCCGCAAAAACAGAGTTTTACCGGAACAAACTGGAATTTACATTTTCCAACAAACGTTGGTTGACGAACGAAGAAGTCCGTCAGGATGTGAAGTATGACCAGATGAATGCAGTAGGTTTCCATATTCCGGGAGCATTCGACAAGGTATTGGCAATCGAAAAGTGCTGGTTGCAGGATGATATATCCAACCGGATTCGTAATGCAATACGCGATTATGCTTATGAGCATGACTACTCATTTATCAACCTGCGCACGCAAGAAGGTATGTTACGGAATATGATTGTCCGCACTTCCTCCACAGGTGAACTAATGGTAATCGTGATCTGCAAGATTACGGAAGATCATGAAATGGAACTGTTCAAGCAGTTGCTTCAATTCGTGGCAGATTCTTTCCCGGAAATAACTTCTCTCCTATACATTATTAATAATAAGTGCAACGATACGATCAATGATCTGGATGTGTATGTGTTCAAAGGAAACGATCATATCTTTGAAGAAATGGAAGGATTGCGTTTCAAAGTGGGACCGAAATCATTCTATCAAACAAATTCAGAACAGGCATATAATTTATATAAGGTAGCCCGCGAGTTTGCCGGACTGACCGGAAATGAACTTGTATATGACCTTTACACCGGAACCGGAACTATCGCCAACTTCGTATCACGCCGGGCTCGTCAGGTGATTGGTATCGAGTATGTGCCGGAAGCCATTGAAGACGCAAAGGTGAACGCAGAAATCAACGATATTAAGAATGCCCTGTTTTATGCAGGTGACATGAAGGATATTCTGACTCAGGAATTTATCAACGAGCATGGACGTCCGGATGTTATCATCACCGACCCTCCTCGTGCAGGTATGCATCAGGATGTGGTGGATGTAATCTTGTTTGCCGAACCCAAACGAATTGTTTACGTAAGCTGTAATCCCGCCACTCAGGCACGTGACCTGCAATTACTGGACGAAAAATATAAGGTGAAGGCCGTGCAGCCGGTAGATATGTTCCCTCATACTCACCACGTGGAAAATGTGGTATTGCTGGAACTCCGATAATCTTTAATTGAATCGTCCTTAAAAGAAAAAAGAAATGGAAAAAAGACCGAGAAGAACTCCTGCTGAAAAAGCACGTGCACAATATACCAATTATGCAGTCAAAGAGCCAATGGAACTAATGGAGTTCCTGACTGCCAAAATGCCGGACGCAAGCCGTACAAAACTAAAGTCATTGCTCAGCAAACGAGTGGTATTGGTAGATAATGTAATAACCACGCAATTCAACTTTCCGTTGAAACCGGGAATGAAAGTTCAAATCAGCAAAGATAAAGGAAGGAAAGAATTTAATAACCGATTGCTGAAAATTGTGTACGAAGACGCATATATCATTGTGGTCGAAAAGATGCAAGGACTTTTGTCCGTCAATACGGAACGTCAAAAAGAGCGCACAGCCTATACCATACTTAATGAATATGTGCAACGTTCCGGACGTCAACACCGAGTGTACATTGTACATCGTCTGGACAGAGACACTTCCGGATTGATGATGTTTGCCAAGGACGAAAAGACACAACGTACTCTGCGCGACAACTGGCATGATATAGTGACCGACCGTCGGTATGTAGCCGTAGTAGAAGGAAGTATGGAAAAAGATTATGATACTGTTGTTTCCTGGCTGACGGACAAGACTTTATACGTAAGTTCCAGTGGATATGACGACGGCGGTTCAAAGTCTATCACTCATTATAGAACAATCAAACGTGCCAACGGATATTCTTTAGTGGAACTTGATTTAGAGACCGGACGTAAAAACCAGATTCGTGTACACATGCAGGATTTAGGACATCCGATTGCCGGAGACGGAAGATATGGAGGAGAAAATTACTCTAACCCGATCGGTCGATTGGCCCTTCATGCTTTCAAACTGTGTTTCTATCATCCTGTAACGGGAGATCTAATGGAGTTTGAAACACCTTATCCGGGAGAATTCAAGAAGTTGTTTCTGAAAAAATAGAATAAATACAAGTTAAAAGAAAGGAGCTATACCATTTATACACAAGTATGGCTCCTATATCTATTATATTATTTTCTTATTGCATTCTCAACTCAATATATCCGAAAAACTCGCCATCAAGATATAGATCACCTCGCATATAACGTCCGCTCACACGAACACCTCTCACCTCACGCAGAGCAAAATCATAACCATAATCAAGGTATAAAGTTCCATAATCTACCCGCCAACGAAAAGGCAAGTCACCGGCAGAAGCGCCGTCATAATCATAGACCTGATAATCAATTCCCAAGCCGTTATTATCCAAGCGAATACCGCTTTCTATCGGATCTCTGTTAGTACCAAATCCCAAATCTCCAACCCATGTTCTCCCCATGAGGTCATCATAAATATCTTCATCATCCTCACATGAAGTAAAGCCGACAAGCAACGTCAGCATCAGCAGAAAACCTGCGTATTTTTTAATCAGTTTCATAATCTTCTAGTTTATTGCGTTTATAAATACAAATTTAGCGTTTTTATTTTACTATATGCTCCAAGCCATAAGTTTTTTGTACCTTTGTTCCCGATAATATTAAAAATTCTACATGAAACTTCTTTGGCTTGATTTAAATAGCTCCTATGCACACTCATCGTTGGCGCTCCCTGCATTACACGCCCAGATAGCAGACGACACTACTATTGAATGGTGTATAGTATCGGCAACCATAAATGAGAACACCGGAATGGTTGTCAGCCGGATTCACAAACACCGGCCGGACATCATTGCCGCCACCAACTGGTTATTCAATCACGAACAGTTGCTACACATCATATCCCGTGCTAAAGCATTACTTCCGCATTGCTGCATCGTACTCGGCGGTCCGGAGTTTTTGGGAAATAATGAAGCCTTTTTATATAAGAACAAATTTGTCAGCGGAGTGTTCCGTGGAGAGGGTGAAGAAGTATTCCCCCAATGGCTGAAAGTATGGAATCACAGTAAAGAAACATGGAAATCAATAACGGGACTTTGTTACTTGGATGAAAACGGTCGCTATCAGGACAATGGAATTGCCCGCGTCATGAACTTCTCTCAACTTGTTTCCCCCGAGAAAAGTTGTTTTTTTAACTGGAGTAAACCGTTTGTACAGTTGGAAACTACCCGAGGTTGTTTCAACACGTGTGCCTTTTGCGTCAGCGGTGGTGAAAAGCCGGTGCGTACCATTCCTTTGGAAGCTATCCGTGAACGTCTGAATGACATTCACCAGCATGGCATTAAGAACGTGCGCGTACTCGACCGTACTTTTAATTACAACAACAAACGGGCTAAAGAATTACTGGACTTATTCCGGCAATATCCGGACATCTGTTTTCATCTGGAGATTCATCCGGCTCTCCTTTCCGAAGAATTAAAACAGGAATTATCGGTCTTACCCAAGGGGTTATTACATTTGGAGGCCGGCATTCAAAGTTTAAAAGAGTCGGTTCTGCAACAAAGCCGCCGTATCGGAAAGTTATCCGACGCATTGGAAGGATTAAAATATCTCTGTTCACTAAAGAATATGGAAACGCATGCTGACCTCATAGCAGGTCTCCCACTCTATCACTTATCCGAGATATTCGAAGACGTCCGTACCTTGGCAGAATATGGTGCAGGAGAGATTCAACTGGAATCCCTAAAGTTACTTCCCGGTACCGAGATGCGGAGAAGAGCAGAAGAACTAGGCATTCAATACTCGCCCCTTCCCCCTTATGAAGTCCTCCAAACACGTGAGATTTCAGTAGACGAGTTACAGACAGCGCATTATCTATCCCGCCTGTTAGACGGCTTCTATAATACTCCTACCTGGCAAAACATCACCCGGATGCTTATTCTGGAAAATCCTCGTTTCTTACATGAGTTGCTCGATCATTTAGTTCAGGCAGATATCATCGGCACCCCGTTAAGTCTGGAAAGAAGAGGATTGATCCTATATAATTTCTGTAAAAATCATTATCCCGATTACTTGACTCAAGTCAGTATCGCATGGATCGAAGCAGGTATGTCATTAAAAAAAGTTCCCGCCGAAAAAGTCAGAACCAAACGGCAAGTTCCCCCGGAGAGTTGGGAAGTCATCTATGGTTCCTATCGGGAAAAACTACGTCTGTGTTTTCTCCCCGTTGATGAAGACGGACATGGCTACTGGTTCGGATTTGAGTCTGAAATCCAAAAGATAGAACCCGTATTCAAAGCTATTTCATAATGATGAATAATCTACAAGAAAAGTTTTAGAAGCCAAGGAGACACAACTTCCATTTTATTCTCTACCTTTGTAGAACGATTAAATAACATCATATAATAATGAAAAACTTTATCAAGGGATTCCGGTTTACCCCCTCCAATTATCCGGCAGCAGTAGAAGACAAAATACAGAAATATAGAAAACAAGGATACAAACTTCCGCCTCGTAAAGTGCTCCGTACCCCCGAACAACTGGAAGGAATACGTGAAAGTGCCAAAATCAACACTGCATTATTGGATCATATCGCGGAGAATATCCGTGAGGGAATGTCTACCGAGGAAATTGACAGACTAGTGTATGATTTCACAACCGGTCACGGAGCCGTTCCTGCTCCCCTCAATTACGAAGGATTCCCCAAGAGTGTCTGTACAAGCATTAACGACGTAGTATGCCATGGGATACCCAACAAGAATGAAATCCTGAAAAACGGAGATATTATCAATGTGGATGTCTCTACCATTTACAATGGATACTTCTCTGACGCCTCCCGCATGTTTATGATCGGCGACGTAAGTCCCGAAATGCGCAAACTGGTCCAAGTGACGAAAGAGTGTATGGAAATTGGTATTGCCGCCGCACAACCCTGGAAACAACTGGGCGATGTGGGTGCCGCTATTCAGGAACATGCCGAGAAAAACGGATTCAGCGTCGTGCGCGACCTCTGCGGACACGGTGTAGGCATGAAATTCCATGAAGAACCGGATGTAGAGCATTTCGGACGCCGGGGAACAGGCATGATGATCGTACCGGGAATGACTTTCACCATTGAGCCGATGATTAACATGGGAACCTATGAAGTGTTTGTCGACGAAGCTGACGGCTGGACTGTCTGCACTGATGACGGATTGCCCTCTGCCCAATGGGAGAATATGATTCTGATTACTGAAACCGGAAATGAAATCCTGACTTATTAAATGGAATTGATTTTACTTATTGTTATCGCCGTATTAGTGATAGTATTACTTGTACTATCACTAACGAAAGGCAACAACCAAAATCAAGCGGAACAACTGCAAGCAGCCTTACGGCAACAAATGCAAGAAAACCGGGAAGAACTGAACCGAAGTATCCGGGAGTTGCGCATGGAAATGACGCAAGTATTAAATCAGAATATGCAGCAACTCCAGGATGTCCTCCACAAGAATATGATGACCACAGGAGAATTACAACGGCAGAAATTCGACACAATGGCCCGCCAACAGGAAACACTGATTAAATCGACCGAGAAACGCTTGGATGATATGCGTCTAATGGTTGAAGAAAAGTTGCAAAAAACGTTGAACGAACGAATTGGGCAGTCATTTGAGATTGTCCGTTCGCAACTGGAAAATGTGCAGAAAGGTCTGGGAGAAATGAAATCTCTGGCCCAGGATGTCGGCGGACTGAAGAAGGTACTGAGCAACGTAAAAATGCGGGGAACATTCGGTGAGGTACAGTTAGGTGCATTACTGGAGCAAATGATGAGTCCGGAACAATACGACGCCAATGTCAAAACGAAGAAAAGCGGAACGGAGTTTGTAGAATTTGCTATCAAACTGCCGGGAAAAGACGATGTGAACAGCACGGTCTATCTCCCGATTGACGCCAAATTCCCCAAAGACATATATGAACAGTATTACGATGCTTTCGAAGCGGGAGATACCGCTTTGATCGAATCGTCCGGTAAACAACTGGAAAACACCATTAAAAAAATGGCAAAGGATATTCACGACAAATATGTCGACCCTCCTTTTACCACAGATTTCGCAATCATGTTTTTACCGTTCGAAAGTATCTATGCAGAAGTTATCCGGCGGACAAGCCTTGTCGAAACACTTCAGAAGGAATACAAAATCGTCGTAACAGGCCCGACTACTTTAGGAGCCATTCTGAACAGCCTTCAAATGGGTTTCCGTACCTTAGCCATTCAGAAACGTACCGGAGAAGTCTGGACTGTATTGGGAGCTGTAAAAACCGAATTCAGCAAATTCGGCGGACTGCTTGAGAAAGTACAAAAGAACCTGCAAAATGCCGGTGACCAGCTTGAAGAAGTTATGGGCAAACGAACCCGTGCTATCGAACGGAAGCTACGTCAAGTAGAACAATTACCACATGAAGAAAGCCGGAAAATACTTCCAATCGAAGAAGACGGGGAACTATTTGACTAATCCGAAAAAAATAGCGCTAAAACGAATTTGTTAGGAATATCTTTCTTGAATGCTAGAGGGCGTGTCTAATAAGTCGGGGTGGTAGGTAGATGCACAATGCTGATAATAAACAATTCATGCATTCACCTACCACCTCCCCCTACGGGTACTCCTCCTTCCTGAAGGAGGAGAGTTTTAAATACTACCGACTTGTCATTCTGTTATTACTCCAGTAGTCTCTAACTATGCAGTCTCTAAACTATGCAGTCTCTAACTTTGCGATCTCTAACTATGCAGTCTCCAACTTTGCGATCTCTAACTATGCAGTCTCCAACTATTATCAGTGGAGAAATAAGTATTTTATTGATAGTTCAACTTTAACAAATAATTATTCCGGAGAACTGTCTTCACATCGGTCACTATCCCCATTTCACATCCCTTATCCACCTTCATACTGACAGTAATCTCATTCTTCTTATCTCCCTGTAATGTACAGAAATCTTTCAAATCTCTCTCCAATTCAGCCAGAGTAAAATTCGTTATTTCTTTCTCTACTTTGCCTGCGGCAGAGAGTAATTTAAGATGAATGCCGGTAATCTTCATTGTAGTAGAATTATTATATGGATTTTTCTTTCTATCCTTGATAGAAATATCGCCATAACCAATCAAAATAGGAAATTCTTTATCAAGGTATTCCTTACTGTTATTTCCCGATGTTTGGGCAATATCAGCCCGAATTTCAACAAAAGCATCCCGCATAACAGACAACAAATCTTTTACCTGTTCTTTAGGAGTATCAGGAGAAAACAAGACCCCTCCCACTTGATCCTCTGCACTGTTATACTTTTCTTTTGCCAGGCGCTTATGTTCCACCATTGTTTTTTTAAGTACCTCTTTCAGGTCTTCCTTAGCAATCGTTTTATTGTTCAAAGTCAATTGTCCATTAGCATCTACTTTTACGATATGCGCCTGTCGCTCCCGAATCTTATATTTCAGCTCCGCATTCTTAGGAGAACGATTATAATATGCCTCCATTTCATCATCAACAAACTTGAAGATATCCTGATCTTCTCCGGTTTTTGATTGCAATACTTCCCGGACCGTATTTAGTCCTAAGTCTTCTTTCACTTCCGGCTGTGCAAACGCATAAAGCGCTCCACCCATTACAGGCACCACAAACAATAGTTTCAACCGTGCCCACCGATTGGTTCTTTCTTTTAACATCATAGTAATACGTTTTTTAAGTTTAGAGTGATTAAAACCGTTGGCCATAGAGTAGAGCCTTGTACCAACAGCTTTTTTCACCAATAAAAGTTGATATCTCGTTGCATCAATGCCTGTATTAAGCACCCCATTATCCGCTTCAAACTCATGTACTTCCTGCAATTCCCGTTTCAGCAGCCAAATGGCCGGGTTGAACCAATAAAGAATTAACAAACACTGCATACATAATAAATCGAGTGTATGCCGATAACGTAAATGCATCGTCTCATGGAGTAAGATCCCGTCTGTCGACTGTTGTGAGTAGTCGGATACGGAAACAACAATATATTTTCCCCAGCAAAAAGATGAAATAGGTTCCGATACTACAATCAGTTTATACTTCCCATAGGAGCGCCTCTTTCCGTTCCGTATAAGCTGGAACATCCGATAAAAGGAAAGCAAAATCCTGCACAAAACAAACAGCCCGCCTGCCAGATAAACATATCCCAAAGCAATAGGACACCAATTTATAGCCTGCATATTTCCGGTTTCGTCCACTTGCGGCCGAACCCAAAACATTGTGTCCCAAAATATGCCGTCCGCCTGCTCAACAAAAATCCCCTGAATCGTTTGTAAAGGAACAGTTAAAAATGTCTCCTCTTGAGTGGTAAATTCTATCAAAGGGAGAAACATACATCCTATGATCCCCGCCAATATAGTCACCCGGTTGAAGCGAAAAAAAGTAGTTCCGCTCATTAATAATTTAAAGAGCAGATAGAATATTATCAGGTAACATCCGGATTTCAACAGATAAAACAATAAGTCTCCCATAGTAATGACATCTTTTTATCAATAGTGCGTTTCCCAACTATTATTGCAAAAACTATTTTTCGTTTTTCCCTCGTTGAATCTGGTCAATGAGTGCTTTAAGCTCATCAACAGACAATCCTTCTTCTTTAATAAAAGAAGACACAACATTGACATACGAATTATTATAGTATTGAGAAATCACTTCTTTAAGAGCAGAACTTTTATACTCCTTCTCCGAAACAAGTGCATAATATTGATAAGTATTTCCATAAGGCGTATAACCTACGAATCCTTTCTCCTCCAACCCGCGCACAAGAGTGGAAACGGTATTATAATGCGGTTTGGGATCTTCATAATAAGCTAATAGTCCGCGAACAAACATCGGGCCGTTTTCCCAGAAAATACGCATTATTTCTTCTTCTTTTGCTGTCAATCGTTTCATACATTTCTATATTTTCGGTTTAACTCACCAAGTATAACGCCACAAATATAGTATTTAATATCGAACAAACAACTAAAAGGTGCAGTTATTCAACTAAAGAAAACAGTTATTTAACTATTCTTATTAGTAGATCAGTTCCATACCCTATTATTTCCATATAATAACTACCGGAAATAATAGGGTATAGAGAGTTTATTTAATCAGTATAGCTCCTTAAAGCCAGGTTTTTCACCCAAAGAACAAATATTCCGGTCAAAATCAAGTTCAGTACTAAAGTAAGTACAGAAATTACCAATGCCGGACCTCCCAAATTATATCCCAATGCGATAAAAATAATTCCGGCCCCCACTTCACCACGGGTAAACATACCGATAGAAAGTGCCAGTCGTTCACTCAGCTTCCGGTCACGATAGAAAAACATAGGACATAACTTTCCCACGTTCGACAACAAAGAAACAATTACCACATGAAACAGAATCATCCCCCACGACATCATTTCCTGGGAACCTGTCACCGAATATGCCCCCGAGTGCGTTTCCGCAAAATTGACTCCGATAAAATGAGGCATACTCATTCCTACCAGGAACATAAAGAAGAAAGAGATTCCGGTAGAAACTCTCCGTTCCACAGGCGTGTCATGTTCCTTATGCTTCATAATCATACCCAATACAAATGCCGGAAGCAGCACCTCAATATGGATACTTCCCGCCTCTCCGTACAGCTCCTTGCTACCGAGATAGAGTATCTGCGTAGCCAGAAATATGATAACCGAATAGAACAGGATCGCTTTCCAGTCCTGACGCCAGTCGTATTTATTCAACTGTTGCCAACCGGCGGCCAACAGCATAAACACAATCACCACGACAATAATCAACTGCCAGCGCAATCCGATCATCATGATCTGGAGAGGAATCATCAGGATGATCGTATCCAAATCATCGAAAATAGCCAATACCTGAATCTTCTTATAAATCCAACTGGACTTCAGCCCGATAGCGGCGAGCATGGTAAACAAGATTCCCGCTGATGTCGGAGCGGCAAAACGGCTCAACAGCAGGTTCTCTTTCCATGCCTCCCAACTATTCCAATAGTCAGGCGGAAGCAAGATAAACACATAGTAGATAGCAATCATAAACCAAGGCAAAGCAGCAGTAGCCATTGCTATAAAATAATCCTCGGCATAACTTTTCCAGCGGGACTTGTCGAGCACAAATTCCCGGCCTACATTAATCATTATAAAACTAAGACATACATAGAGTAGTATATTCGATATGGACTTCACGGTTCCATACCCCTCACCTGCTATCACCGGCAGGAATTGCGATACGACGAGCCCCAACATCAGGAAGCCCGAAAAAGACAGAACTTTTCTCATATTTCTAGTTGTTTTTTCTCCAAAAGTGATTGCCAAGGAAAGCTCTGCAGACAGAAAGCAATCACCTGGTGTATTAAAAAACTAACCGCAAGGCAATTTGTTCAGAAAACCTCTCTGAAAAAACTGCTTGCGGTTCTTTTTTTTAATCCAGTTTTAATACTGCGAGGAAGGCTTTCTGCGGCACTTCCACGTTGCCAATTTGTTTCATTCGTTTTTTACCTTTTTTCTGCTTTTCAAGCAGCTTGCGCTTACGGCTCACGTCACCGCCATAACATTTGGCAGTCACATCCTTGCGAACCGCCTTAATCGTTTCGCGGGCAATAATTTTCGCCCCGATAGCGGCTTGAATAGCAATCTCAAACTGCTGGCGGGGAATCAGTTCCTTCAACTTCTCACACATCCGGCGTCCCATATCATACGCATTGTCAAAGTGGATCAGTGTAGAAAGCGCATCCACAGGCTCACCATTCAGCATGATATCCAGTTTGACCAGTTTCGAGGGACGGAAACCGTTCGGATGATAATCGAACGACGCATATCCTTTCGAAATACTTTTCAGGCGGTCATAGAAGTCAATCACAATTTCCCCCAAAGGCATATTGTAATATATCTCCACCCGGTTGCCGGAAATATATTCCTGTTTAAGCAGTTCCCCGCGCTTGCCCAGACAGAGCGTCATGATCGGACCTATATAATCGGTCGTTGTAATAATAGACGCTTTGATATACGGTTCTTCAATGTGATCTATCAACGTCGGATCAGGCATACCACCGGGGTTATGCACCTCCTTCATATTGCCTTGCTTGTCATATATATTGTAAGATACGTTAGGCACCGTAGTAATCACATTCATATCAAACTCACGGTCAAGACGTTCCTGCACAATCTCCATGTGAAGCAACCCGAGAAAACCGCAACGGAAACCGAAGCCCAACGCCAACGATGATTCGGGCTGGAAAGTCAAGGAAGCGTCGTTCAACTGCAATTTCTCCAGAGAAGCACGCAAGTCTTCAAAATCTTCCGCCTCAATCGGGTAGACCCCGGCGAATACCATAGGCTTTACTTCCTCAAAACCCGCAATCGCCTTGTCACACGGACGAGCCACATGGGTAATGGTATCTCCCACCTTTACCTCTTTCGAAGTCTTGATACCGGAAATGATATAGCCTACATCTCCCGTGCGAAGTTCATTCCGGGGAACCAGTTCCATTTTCAGCACCCCCACCTCGTCGGCGTCATACTCCTTACCGGTATTGAAAAACTTCACTTTGTCACCTTTACGGATCACTCCGTTCTCAATCTTGAAATAAGCGATAATTCCACGGAAAGAGTTGAATACAGAGTCGAAAATCAAAGCCTGTAACGGTGCTTCCTCATCCCCTTCGGGATGCGGGATACGTTCGATAACGGCTGCCAGGATTTCTTCCACTCCCATACCCGTCTTACCGGATGCGCGGATAATTTCTTCCCGCTTGCAACCCAGCAGTTCCACAATCTCATCCTCCACTTCCTCCGGCATGGCACTGGCCATATCGCATTTGTTGATAACGGGAATAATCTCAAGGTCGTGTTCAATAGCCATATACAGGTTGGAGATCGTCTGTGCCTGTACTCCCTGCGATGCATCGACAATCAGCAATGCACCTTCGCAAGCGGCAATGGAACGGGACACCTCATACGAAAAGTCCACGTGCCCCGGAGTATCAATCAGGTTGAGTACATACTTCTCCCCCTTATAGTTATACTCCATTTGGATAGCATGGCTTTTGATCGTGATCCCTCTTTCCTTCTCCAAGTCCATATCATCAAGCATCTGCCCCGTGGTCACCTGAATGGTGTTGGTAAACTCCAACAAGCGGTCGGCCAGGGTTGACTTACCGTGGTCGATATGAGCAATAATGCAAAAGTTGCGTATATTCTTCATGCTGAATTCTTATTATTTTATCTTTTTGGTGTGCAAAGATACGTAAATGGTGGAATATAAAAAAATGCGTTGATAACATTATGACAATGTACCAACGCATTTTTTTATTGCTTAAGTGATTGCTCGCTTAGATCAATTTGATGAAGAGTTCACCTTCCACTTCTTCCACAGAGACTTTGTCTTCTCTCAATAACCAGCCAAGTCCGAGGAACAAATCTTTGTCAACCAATTTAGTTGCTTTTTTCAATTGCTTGGCAGTCATTCCTTCTGTTTCGTTCAGTGCATTCCAGATAGTACCTGCGATTACACCTGCTTTTTCTTTCAACATTTGCTTTGAAATTTTAGTTAGACATGCTTCAAATCATCCTGTCCGACGACTTTCAGATTTTATTTCGGGGACAAAGATAGATATTTTTATGTTATAGAACACTTTATTGAGTGTTTTTTTACTGATTTTGTAATAAAAAAAGCATTTTTTCCTTCATTTAGGGTGTTTTTCGAGATATTCCACCCAGATTCTTGCCGCTTCTTCCACCATTTTTGCGCACGGGCGTTTGCTATAATACTGAGCTGTACGTTCTTCCGGAATAGTGGAAACCGGTTCTTTTTTCTTTAATCCCAACAATTCCGCACAAATCAGAGAGCCGTTACGTTTTTTAAATTCGGCTGCCAGTTCCTGCACTACCGCATAATTGGCAGCTTTTCCTTCCCGGTCTGCCGCCTCCGTAGCCCCCGTTTTCAGGCCGGCCACCAGAAACAACCCGCACGCAGCCCCGCACGTCTCGCGCATGCGTCCTATTCCTCCGCCGAAAGAGGCGGCCATACGCAATGCCTGTTCCTGTGTAAATCCGTACATATCGGCAAAAGCAGCCACAACAGACTGTGAGCAATTGTATCCGCTCTTAAAAAGCTCCACCGCTTTTTGTATTCTATCTTCTTCCATAAACTATTTCGTGTTTTTTATTTCCAACATCATCGGACAGTGGTCCGAATGCATGGCGTCATTCAAGATACGTGCGCTCATCAGTAACGGGCGGACCGGTTCACTGGCCATGCAATAGTCGATTCTCCAACCCTTATTCTTGGCACGCGAGTTAAAACGGTAACTCCACCAGGTATACTCCTGTTTTTCCGGATAAAGCATACGGAAAGAATCAATGAATCCCGCTGCAAGGAAACGGGTCATCCATTCCCGTTCTTCGGGAAGGAAACCACTGTTCTTTGCGTTCCGGACAGGGTCATGAATATCAATCGGCTCGTGGCAAATATTATAATCACCGCAAAGAATCAGGTTCGGACGAGACTTTTGCAACTCCAGCACATACTTCTGAAAGTCTTCCAGCCACACCATTTTAAAAGCCTGACGCTCATCCCCGCTTGTCCCCGAAGGATGATAAACACTGACCACGGACAAATCTCCAAAGTCCGCACGTATAAAACGCCCCTCATTGTCGTATGCCTCCATACCCATTCCGTACTCCACGTGATCCGGTTCCTGCTTCGTAAGTAAAGCCACTCCGCTATATCCTTTCTTTTGTGCCGAATACAGATAGGACTTATAGCCCAATGCTTCGAACACCTCTCCCGGATACTGGTCCGGTTGCAGTTTTGTCTCTTGCAGACAAAGAATATCGGGATTCTCCTGCTCCAGCCATTCCGGCAGTCCTTTAGATACGGCAGCACGAAGCCCGTTTACATTATAAGTAATAATCTTCATCATTCTATATTTTTAATTCATGTTCATTTCAGGAGAATAGCAGCATGATGTTCAGTACCGATACTATAATCGCAATGGCATACAGCACAAATGTGCTCCAACGGCTATTGACATACTCTCCCATTACCTTCCGCGAGGAGGTCAGCCCCACTTGCAGGAATACCGTGAAAGGCAATTGGATGCTGAGTATCATCTGCGAAATAATCAGTCCTTTAAAAGGATCTCCGATAAAGAAAATCAACAACAGGGCAATTCCCAAAGACAAGAGCACGCCTACCTGCGAGTGACTGTCCTTGATATGATAAGACTCGCCGAAAATACCGGCAAAGATAGAACCTGCCGCCATTCCGCTTGTGATAGTGGACGAAATGCCCGCCATAAGCAAAGCCAGTGCAAACACGATTGCCGCATTACTTCCCAACAGCGGTTCCAGCAATGACTGAGCCTGTTGCAATTCCTCCACCTGAATGCCGCTTTTAAAGAAAGTGGCAGCCGCCAGCAGAATCATCGCGCTATTGATAGCCCAGCCCACAATCATTGAAAAAAGCGTATCAAACAACTCGTATTTCAACACCTTCTTGATAGAGGCGTCATCTTTTTTATTGTACTCGTGGCTCTGTATCACTTCCGAATGCAGGAACAGGTTATGCGGCATTACCACCGCCCCCAGTACGCTCATAATAATCAGCATACTTCCTTTCGGGAAAGCCGGAGTGACCCACCCCACCGTTGCGGCCGGCCAGTCAATATCCACCAGAAACAACTCATAAATAAACGACAGCCCGATCACCGAGACGAATGCGATAATGGAACGCTCGATCTTTTTGTAAGAGTTGGTGAAAAGCATAATGGAGACAAAAAGCGTTGTCAGCACAGCCCCCCATATAATAGGAATATCCAACAACATTTCCAATGCAATGGCACCGCCCAGGATTTCCGCCAATGAAGTGGAAATGGAAGCCAGCACCGCCGTTCCGAGTATAGGACGGGATACCCATTTGGGAGTGTATTTAGTGGCCGCTTCCGAGAGGCAGAGCCCGGTGACAATCCCCAGGTGGGCAACATTATGTTGAAGAACGATCAGCATGATAGTAGACAGGGTGACCACCCAAAGTAACGAATACCCGAATTCAGAACCTGCGGCAAAATTGGAAGCCCAGTTTCCCGGATCAATAAAACCCACAGTAACCAAAAGTCCCGGTCCGATATATTTAAAGAGATCCAGTCCGCCCAGATATCGCTTATGATCTTTTCGTTTTAAGTCTTGAAAAATATTCTTCATCTTTGCATAATAGTTTATCCAGTACAAATATACTTATAAAGTAACGATTGACAATCCATTTTAGTTCAAAATACCGACAAATTCGGAGAAGAACCGAAAGACATACAGAAGCTTTTTGCCGAACAATAAAAGAAGCCCCCGGCAAAAACAATTTGCCGAAGGCTTACAATCAACTATTAAGAACAAAAAAATTGTCAATCAATATCCCATTTCATGCAATGCACGGCATAGTTGGTCGGGACAAGACGTCGGTCTGCCACCGCAACGAACCCCTTCAAGTTTCTTTATCACTTCTTCTACCTTCATGCCTTTCACCAGGCGTGAAATTCCTTGAAGATTACCGTTACATCCTCCCCAGAAGGCCACCTCTTTCACTACACCGTCTTCCACGTTCAGTTCGATGTTCGTGCTGCAAGTCCCCTGAGTTTTATAAACATATTCCATGGCCTGTTTATTCTTCTTCTCCGCCTTCCGGTTTCATGTTCGTATAAACAGTCTGCACATCGTCAAACTCTTCCAGACGTTCGATCATCTTATCCAAAGTTTCACGTTGTTCCGGCGTCACGTCTTTCAAGTCGTTCGGGATATAAGTAAAGTCTCCACCGACATCTTCGAATCCGCATTCTTCCAGATGTTTCTGGATAGCGGCATAGCTTTTCGGATCTCCGTAGATCGTGATTGTACCTTCCTCATCATCCTGTTCGTACTCATCTTCCACGTCGTAGTCAATCAGGTCAAGGATCAATTCTTCCATATCCATGCCCTCCTTGATTTTGAAAGTGAACATACACTTATGGTCGAAAAGGAAAGCCAGAGAACCCATAGTTCCGAGGTTACCGCCGAATTTATTGAATACGGAGCGTACATCAGCCACCGTGCGGGTTGTATTATCAGTCAGCGTATCCACAAAAACAGCAATTCCGTGAGGACCGTATCCTTCGTAAGTCATGCTCTTGTAGTCGCTCTGGTCTTTACCCAATGCATTTTTGATAGCACGTTCGATATTGTCTTTCGGCATATTCTCACGCTTACAAGTAGCGATTACCGAACGCAATGTCGGGTTATTTTCAGGTTCCGGACCACCAGCCTTCACAGCAATGGCAATCTGTTTACCCAGTCTTGTAAATGTTTTAGCCATGTGGCCCCACCGTTTCAACTTTGCGGCTTTTCTATATTCAAATGCTCTTCCCATTGGTTTATATTTTTAGATTGAAATTTAAAGTTTATCTAAGTTTAGCACCCAGTTTATCTTCCAGATTCTTCACCAGTTTCGACATAATCTTATCAATCATCTTGTCGTTCAGAGTCTGGCTTTCATCCTGAAGCAGGAAGCTGACTGCATACGATTTCTTGCCCGGTTCCAGGTTCTTGCCTTCGTATACGTCAAAGAGTTCCACTTCTTTCAGCAACTTTTTCTCCGTATCATAAGCGATCTTCTCGATTTCGGCAAACTGCACATTCTTGTCAAGCAACAATGCCAGGTCACGTTTCACGGCCGGGAACTTGGATATTTCCTTGTAGCTGATCTTCACCGAACGGATCGCTTTCATCAGCTCCTTCCAGTTCAAGTCAGCATAATATACTTCATTGTCAATATCAAATGCCTTCAGCAGTTTCTTAGTCACCACGCCGAACGATGCGAGACGCTTGCCTCCCTTGGTATGTACAGAAAGTGCCGCAGCAAAAATGTCATCAGTCAGATTACCTACAACCAGATTGTGCAAATCCAGTCCCAAGCGTTTCAGGATATTCTCCACGTAAGCTTTCAGTTCATACACCGAACTGCTCTCATCCGGATGTGCCCACGAGTTAACCACCTTCTTGCCGGTCACCCATAAGCCCAGATGATAGTCTTCCGTATAAGGAGCCAACACCTTTTCCGGATTCTTCTTGTCGGCATCGAAATAGTAGCAGTTACCGAATTCAAAGAATTTCAGATCCGCATTCTTACGGTTGGCATTATGCGCAATGCTTTCCAGTCCGCCGAACAACAAAGTCTGGCGCATACAGTTCAAGTCCGCACTCAACGGATTCAGCAACATCACCAGACGGTTGGACGGATAAGCTTCCAGTCCGTCATAATAAGCGGCGCGAGTCAGCGAGTTATTCAATATTTCATTGAATCCGCAACCCACGAGTTGCTCTGCAACCAGGTTCTGCAATTTATTTGATTTATCATTTTCTCCTTTTGTAGTCAGGCTCGACTTCAGCGTAGACGGAATTTCCACATTATTATATCCGTAGATGCGGAAAATATCTTCGATTACGTCACAATCACGCTGCACGTCCACACGATAAGGAGGAACCGACAATGTCAGCCCTTCGGCAGTTTCGTTGGTGATCTTCATTTCGAGGCTGGTTACAATACTCTTGATTGTTTCCACCGGAATCACTTTACCTACCAGTGAATGCACCTTCCCGTAATTCAGTTCCACTACGAAATCCTTCGCAGGAGCAGTAAACACATCTTTAATTTCAGAAGAGATCGTGCCTCCTGCCAATTCTTTCACCATGATAGCAGCCAGTTTCAGGCAGTATATCACTCCGTTCGGGTCGATACCACGTTCGAAGCGGAAAGAAGCGTCCGTATTCAGTCCGTGACGGCGGGCAGTCTTGCGCACCCATGTCGGGTGGAAATAGGCGCTCTCGATGAACACATCCGTCGTAGCTTCGGTAGAACCGGAATCCAGTCCGCCGAACACACCGGCAATGCACATCGCTTCTTCTTTATTGCAGATCATCAGGTCGCGTTCGTTCAACTTGCGTTCCACTTCGTCCAGTGTGACGAACGGAGTACCCTCGGGCATTGTCTTCACAATCACCTCGTTGCCTTTTATCTTGCCTGCATCAAAGCAGTGCAACGGCTGACCGAAAGCATGAACGATATAATTGGTGATATCCACTACATTATTAATAGGACGCACGCCGATCAGACGCAGTTTATTCTGCAACCATTCGGGGCTTTCCTTCACGGTCACTCCTTTCACGGTCACACCGGCATAATGCGGGCAAGCCTCGCTGTTCTCTACTGTGACTTCAATATCCAGGTCGTGGTTTTCCACCTTGAAGGCGTCTACCGAAGGTTCGGAAATGCTGGCGAAGAGGTTCCTTTCGGAACGGGCAAGCGCCGCGTCAAGCTGCCGCCAACCGCTGGACGCTTCGACAAGCGCCGAATCTTCGTCAACGGCATCGAAGCGCTGGAGCTGCGGGCCGATGTCATTGCCTTCCAGTTCGGAGTGCTGAGCCTTGAAGACGTCCGCCGAAGGGGCCGCTTCAAGGAGGGCTTCGAACTGCCTGCTGACATCGTTGTCTATGTGCGCTTGCGCGGAAAAGGAGGAACACAGGAAAAGCCCGAAAGCAAAAAGCAGTGTCCCCAGCACGGAGCGGGAGAAGCTGGTCGTTGCGTCTTTGCTGGGCTTTAGCGTATTCATGCCTTTACCCATAAAGCCGAATGGTAAGGATGTCAATAATACGCTATGGCCCTTTTCAGGGATATCTCATGCGAAATCAGAGGTTCGGGCTTGCCTGGGCGCTTGAGGATGGATACTATCATTTTCCCCGCACGGCATCCGTTTTGTGAAACCCTCCGTTCCCGCGGGGCCGAAAATCAGCGAAAGGACTCATTATGTGTCTTGCCATCCCTGCGAAAGTCATTGAAAAGTCTGATGACGGCATGTTGAAGGCCACCGTGGGCAACGGGCCGACCTGCCTGACCGTTTCCGGCATTTTGCTGCCCGAGGAAGTGGAAATCGGGGACTATATCATTATCCATGCCGGATTCGCCATGCACAAGATGGAGAAGACCGAGGCCGAAGAGAGCCTGCGCCTTTTCCGCGAGCTGGCCCAAGCCACCGGGCAGGAAGCGACCTTCTGATGTGAAGAATGTGGGGGAAAACTCCGGATATAAAGAATATCCCTGCGCTCCTTCCCCAAACCGCTACGCGGGCCGCGCCCATTTCCTTGCTTCTTAATGCTTTTGGCCCTGTTGCCAGATAGAGTGGGACAGGGCAAATTTCTTGTGTTGCATAGCGTGAAGAAAAATCCCGGAGCGAAGGCTTCGGGATTTTTTTGTGGGAAAGGCTCCGTGTGGAAACGGAACGCTTGCATTCGGAAGCCTCGGGCTTTCTGCGGGGCGATGTCTGGCTGAAAGCGGCGCGGCTTCTCCGTTTGGATTGAGGGGGCAGAGTGCCCGTTTCCGTATCCGTGTGGCTCAATACATCATGCGCGGAAGGAACAGCACGATGTCCGGGACGAAGACGCAGAGGATGATGACGCCCACGGTCACGAAGACGAAGGGCAGGGCGTTGTAGGAGATGTCCTCAAGCGTGGTGTCGGCGATGCCCGAGGCGATGAAGATGTTTTCGCCGAGGGGCGGCGTGGAGAACCCGACCCCGCAGCAGCAGACCAGCACCACGCCGAAGTGGATGGGGTCCACGCCGAAGGCGGTCATGACCGGCAGGAGTACGGGAGTCGCCAGCAGGATGATCGCCAGCGTCTCCATGAACATCCCCAGAAAGAGCAGCAGGGCGATGACGAACATCCAGATGACGGCGACGTCCGAGGTGAAGCCGAGGATGTGCTCCACAATCATGTCGGGTATCCGGTACTGGACGAGCAGCCGCTCGAACGCGTAGGCCGTGAACATGATGATCAGCACGCGCCCGGTCATCCATGAGGTGATCTGGAGCGAGTGCCGGATCCCCCCGAACGTCAGCTCGCGGTGGATGAACAGCCCGACGAAGATGGAGTAGAAGATGGCGACCACGGCGGCCTCGGTCGGCGTGAAGAACCCCCCGTAGATGCCGCCGAGGATGACGACCGGAGCCATGAGCGACCAAAGCCCGTCCTTGAGCGCCTTGAGCAGCGAGTCCCCCGAGCCGCTTTGGAGATCTTCCGCCACGGGCATGTTCCGGCAGAGGAAGAGGTGCATGGCGGCGAGCCCCACCGCGATCATGATGCCGGGCATTACCCCGGCGAGGAACATTTTGGTGATGGATTGCTGCCCCGACACCGCATAGACGACCATCGGGATGCTCGGGGGGATGATGATGCCCACGCCCCCGGCGGTCGCCGCGGCCGCAGCCGCATAGCCCTTGCTGAATCCCCGCCGGATCATGGCCGGGATCATAAGCATCCCCACGGCGGCGGTCGTCGCGGGGCCGGAACCGGAAATCGCCCCGAAAAACACGCAGGCCAATGCGGTGGAGACGGCGAGCCCGCCGGGGATGGGGCCGACGATGTTTTCCGCGATGGCGACAAGCCGCCGCGAAATGCCCGCGCATTCCATGAGCGCCCCGACGAGCATGAAGGCGGGCAAGGCCATGATGGGAAAGGAATTGACCGAGGTGAAGGCGATCTGCACCAGCGTGACGAGGTTTTGGTCCACCGTGTAGAGGGCGGCCATGGCCGCCACGCCGAGCGCCACGGTAATGGGGGACCCGAGCAGCATCAGCACCGCAAAGGTGGCAAAGAGGACTCCCGCCGGGCTCATGGCTTCCCTCCGTCCATGAAGGCTTTCCGGGTTTCCTCGGTTTCAATCCTGTCGGGCGCGGTGAGCTCTTTTTTCAGGACGAATTTCATCACGTTGACTTGAATGATGCGGGCGGACATGAGCGTAAAGGCGATGGGGAAGATGAAATAGATATAGGAGAGCTGCCAGTCGAGGGCGGGCGTGGCGTAGGGGAATTCCCGGAGTTCGCGGATCACGGTGAGGCTTTCCACGACCATGACGATGTTGAAGAACAGCCACACGCCGTCGCTGAGGAGCATACAGGCGTCGCCCACCCATTTGGGGAAGGGGCGGAACTGGATGGTGACCCGGTTGTGCGCGGCGAGGCGGGCCGCGTAGGAAGCCCCGAAAAAGACGAACCAGACAAAGGAATACCGCGCGAGTTCTTCCGTCCAATACAGGGGGTGCCCGAACTGGCGCAGGAAAATCTGCAAGAGCAGGATCAGCACGAAGAACGCAAGCAAAACCTGGCTGACGTATCCTTCAAAGTTGTCCAAAATCGCTAGAAGAACCTTCTTGAGCATGAAGTCCCCCTCCGGAGAGCGCCAGCGCGGCGCGTCGCCAGTGTAGGGTAGCACGCGGGAATAGACAACCTTATGAAGCCGCCTTCCCCCTGTGCGGAAAGCCTACTTCCAAGGTTTTTTCCCGATGGCGGAGAGGAAGGCGTTGATGGCGGCCCTGCCGCCCACGAACGTCTCCATTTCGGGCCAGACCTGCGAAATGGCGGCACTCCTCCAGTCGGCCTCGTCCTCGAGCTGGTCGATCTGCACGCCGGACTCGATGAGCCTCTGCCTCGCCCTCACGCCTTCGACAAGCTGGAAGGCGAGGCAGTATTCCTGCGCGTCGCGCCCGGCGTCGGTGATGAGCGTCTGCATCTCAGGGGACATTTTCCTGAAGGCCCGCTGGCTCAGGATCATGGGCTGGAGCTGGTAGGTGTAGTGCACTTCGGTGATGTATTTCTGCACTTCGTTGAATTTACAGGCGAGGAAGGTGATGTAGCCGTAGCACTGCCCGTCGACCAGGCCCTGCTGGAGCGCGGTGAAGGTCTCCGCCCACGAGATCGGCACCGGATTCGCCCCCCATGCCTTATAACAGGCGAGCAGGATGGCGCTCTGCGGGACGCGGAACTTGAGCCCCTTGATGTCGTTCAGGTTTTTGATGGGCTTGCGGGAATTGGAAATGTAGCGGTAGTCGGTATAGGTCCAGCCGAGGATGCGGAAGCCACCTTCCCGAATGGCATACCCGTTGAGCAGGTCGTGGGCGGGGCCGGTGGTGGCCCGGACGACGTCGTACATGTCGTCAAAAAGGTAGGGCATGGTGAGGATGCCGAGTTTCTTCACGAACGGGACCGTATTGGCGATGCCCACAACGGCGATGTCGAGATTCCCGGCGCGCACGTTCTGGATCATTTCCGTTTCGTCGCCGAGCTGGCCGGAGGGGAAGAGCTGGACTTCCACCTTGCCTTCGGACCGGGCTTCCACGACTTCCTTGAACCGGGTGCCGATGGCCCCCATCTCGGAATCGATGGGATCGCCCATGCCCACTTTCAGGATGGTTTTCTCATAAGCGCGGGCGGGGAAGGGGCAGGTGAGAAGGGCAAGCGTCACCACGGCGGCAAGCAGGCTTTTGAGCATAGAATCCTCTCTCTTTCCATCTAGAGTCCCGTGACTGCGTGCAACCCCACACCTTATTTTGGGCTTTAGCGCACGAGGCTCGAAGGTGTCAACCTGGCCTCTTCGGTAAGCCCGGCAGCCTGATTTTCCTCCTATCCACTTGTGGATACACTTGAAAAAAATTATTTGTGGGCGATTTCCACGAGGCCGATCTTGTACCGTTGCGCTTTCCTGACGATGGTGGACTGGCTGACTTTGAGCCGCCGGGCGGCCTTGTAGGTGCTGCCGGTTTCAGTGAGCGCGGTCATGATCATGTTGCGCTCCAGTTCGGCGACGGCCTCGCGCATGGGCTGGCGGAAGGAGACGCTGCCCTGCGGGAGAGGCGACTGGGCCTGCATATATTGAGGGAGATCCTGCATGGTGATGGTCTCTTCTTCGCTCATGGTCGCCAGCGACTGCACAAGGGCGCGCAGCTCGCGGACGTTGCCCGGCCAGCGGTAGGTCAGGAAGCAGTTCAGCACTTGCGGATCGAAATTTTTTTGCAGTCCGCTTTTTTTGATGATCTCCTGCAAAAAATGCATGGCGAGGACCGGAATGTCGTCCGGCCGTTCCCGCAGGGGAGGGATTTCCACGGTCAGCACCCGGAGGCGGTAGAAGAGGTCTTCGCGGAACTGCCCGGAAGCAGCCATGTCGGCCAGAGGCTTGTTGGTGGCGGCGATGACCCGCACGTCCACGGTGATGGGCTTGGGCCCCCCAACCCTGTGGAAGGGGTGCCCGTCGAGCACTTGCAGCAGCTTGGCCTGCATGGGGAGGGGGAGCTCGCCGATTTCGTCGAGGAGGAGGGTCCCCTTGTGGGCCAGCTCAAACATGCCGGGCTTGCCGCTCTTGGCCGCGCCGGTGAAGGCGCCTTTTTCGTAGCCGAACAATTCGGATTCCATAAGCGACATGGGGATGGCCCCGCAGTTTACCGCGATGAACGGTTCGGCGCTGCGCTGGCCCATGTCGTGGATGGCCTTGGCCGTCAGCGTCTTGCCGGTTCCGGTTTCGCCGAGGATGAGGGTGATGGCTTCGGTGCGGGCGGCCTTGGAGGCTTCCTTGCG
>OGXE01001125.1_pt1 | contig 23805 bp, 19 predicted proteins | sample 1576181 | NCBI WGS metagenome assembly OGXE01 (sample SAMEA3541478, study PRJEB24748) | human gut metagenome | biome: human gut; feature: human-associated habitat; material: faeces | place: China | collected 2012 | reverse complement strand
AAGCCTCATTACCAGTCGTTGTCGGCAATGCCCGCAGAGGCCGCATCGTCGTTGTTCAGCCAGATCTCCCCACCGCCACGGGACAACTCGCGCATGATGTGGTTGTCCGAATAGGAGGAATGGATCGACCACTTGCTGTGCGGCGACAGGAAGTTGAGCACCAGATCCTTGTCCGTTCGCGGAATGCGCGGTCCGGAGATCTCGCCTATGGCCGCGAGGGACAGCGGCGGACGGTACACGGGCAGGGACTCGCCGAGTCCGCGCATCCATTCGTGATCCATGTAGAAGTGCTGGCGCCCCGTGAGCGTGTGGAACGGCACCAGCCGCTGCACGTTCAGTTCGAAGGGTGCGTAGGTCCGGCCGTGGACTTCAATGCCGCTCCAGTTCGGGCTGGTGAAACCCTTTGTGGGACGGGCCGTGATGCCCTCAAAGGTCAAATGCTGATCCTGCACCGGGCGGGAAAGATCGTTGAGCTTGAAACCGGTCTGCTTTTCCAGCCCGGCCCACGAGCGCACCCCCACATCGCCATTGCTTTCCGGGGACAGGGCCAGCATGATTTCACAGGCGTCCTTGGCGTTGTCGATGCGGGGCATACCTTCGCTGACGCCCGGCTCGGAAACCACGCCGAGACGCGCCTTAAGCTGTTCGTATTCCGGCGCGCACGACCACGACACACCCTTCGCGCCCACGCCGCCGGGCTTGGCGACGTTGGGGCCGAGCGCGGAGTACATCTTGTAGATGTCGGGATAGGGCCGCTCCACGACCTTGAGATTAAACATCGTCTTGCCGGGTACGGGTTCCGCGTCGCCCCTGCGCCAGTCTCGGACCTCGCCGAAGGGCTGGCCTATCTCGCCGGGGGTGTCGTGCAGGAGCGCCGTCGCCACCATGTCCTTGCGGACGCCGAGATGCTTGCCCGCCAGTTCGGAGAACTTCTGGGCGATGGCCTTGAACTGATCCCAGTTGGTCCGGGCTTCCCACGCGGGGTCGGTCGCCGGATTGAAGGGATGGATGAACGGATGCATGTCCGTCGAGGACAGGTCGTGGTATTCGTACCAGTGCGCCGCCGGGAGCACGATGTCGGAATAGACGCATGTCGTGCTCATGCGGATTTCGGACGTCACCATGAGGTCCAGCTTGCCGCCGCCCACGCCTTCCGGGGAATCCGGCTCGGGCGTGGTGCGGATGGTCTCAGGCTGGCGGGCCTCCTCGCCGAGGAAGGAACTTTCGGTGCCGAGCAGATACTTGAGGAAGTATTCATGCCCCTTGACGTTGGAGCCAAGCGGATTGGCACGCCAAAAGACCATGACGCGGGGCACGTTGGCGGGATCGTCTGGCGCGTCCACGGACAGCTCGAGATCCCCGGACTTGAGGCGTTCGAGGGTATGGGCCACGATCTCCTCATTGGAAGCCGCCCCGGCCTTGGTCGCCTTTTCGCAGGTTTCGAGGGAATTTTCCTTGAACTGCGGGTAGAACGGCAGCCAGCCGAGCCGCGCGGCAAGGGCGTTGCAGTCCGCCGGATGGTCGGGGAGGCTCCCCTTGCGGTCTGGCGGCGTGAGCTTGTCCATGCTGAGAAGCTCGTGACGCCACGAATCGAGCGCGAAATAATAGAACGAGGTTCCGTTATGCAGGCGCGGCGGCCCCATCCAGTCGCTGCCCACGGTCACGGTGGTCCAACCCGCCAGCGGGCGTACCTTCTCCTGCCCCACGTAGTGCGCCCAGCCCCCGCCGGATACGCCCTGACAGCCGCAGAGCGTGGTCAGGGAAATCATGGCCCGGTAGGTCACGTCGTTGTTGTACCAGTGGTTGACGCCCGCACCCATGATGATCATGGAACGCCCGCCCGTGCGCTCGGCGTTGTCCGCGAATTCCCGGGCCACGCGGATCATATCCTCGGCGGGGACGCCTGTGATAGCCTCCTGCCATGCGGGAGTGGCGTAGGCCCGAGCGTCTTCGTAACCGGACGCCACATCCCCGCCGTGCCCGCGATCGATGGCGAGGCTTGCCGCGAGGATGTCGAACACCGTGGTGACGAGGCGTTCCTGCTGTTTGCCGTCCGCGCCGGTGACGGCCAGACGGCGCACCGGGACGGCCCCCTTGCGAAGGGACGGCTGGCCTTCAAAAAAGACGGGGAACGCGGCAAGCTTCCATTCCGTCTCATCGCCGAGATCCGCATAACTGAGGACCGGATCGAGATCGGCGCGGTCGTAGCAGTCGCGCATCTCAAGGTTCCAGGTCCCTTCTTCGCCGTAACGGGACCCGATGGAGCCGTTGGGCACGGCCGGGCCCTTGCGGGTACGGTCGTGGATCACAAATTTCCATTCCGGGTTGTTGCCGCCGAGCCCCAGATCCGAAGCGCGTACGCAGCGGCCCGGCGTAAGCACGGTTTCGCCGTCCCGTTCCTCTTCATCGAGGAACAGCAGGAACGGCAGGTCCGTGAAGCGCTTGGCGTAATCCTCAAAATACGGCACGCGACGATCGAGATAAAATTCTTTCAGGACGACATGGTCCATCGCCATGGCCAGTGCGCCGTCCGTACCCGCGCGTACGGGCAGCCAATGGTCGGCGAACTTGGTGAAGTCGGCGTAGTCCGGGGAAATCGCGGCAATTTTAGTGCCCCGATACCGGGCCTCGACATAGAAGTGGGCGTCCGGCGTGCGGGTCTGAGGCAGGTTGGAACCCCACGAGATGATGTAGCCCGCGTTGTACCAGTCCGCGCTCTCGGGCACGTCTGTCTGCTCGCCCCAAATCTGCGGGGAGGCCGGGGGCAGGTCGCAGTACCAGTCATAGAAGCTGACCATACTCGCGCCGAGCATGGACAGGAACCGCGCCCCGGATGCGAAGCTGGTCATGGACATGGCGGGCAGCGGCGTGAAGCCGAAAATACGGTCCGGGCCATGTTTTTTGATGGTGGAAATGAGCGAGGCTGCGATGATCTCGGACGCCTCATCCCACGAGAAGCGGACAAAACCGCCCTTCCCCCGCGCCTGCTGGTAGACCTTGCGCTTGGCCGGATCGGACTGGATGGCCTCCCAAGCGGCTACGGGATCGTTGTTGCTGGCCTGTTTCGCGGCTTTCCACATTTCGAGCAGCTTGCCGCGGATATACGGATACTTCACGCGCAACGGGCTGTAGACGTACCACGAGGCCGAGACGCCGCGAGGACAGCCGCGAGGCTCGTAGTCGGGGAAATCGGGGTGAGGCGTGGGATAGTCGGTCTTTTGGGCCTCCCACACGATGATCCCGTCCTTGACGAACACATCGAAAGAACAGGACCCCGTACAGTTGACCCCGTGGGTGGAACGCACCACCTTGTCGTGCTGCCAGCGCCGCCGATAGTAGTCTTCCCACGAACGGCCGCCCTGCCGCTCTTCATAAGGATGGTGGGCATTCTCGAAATTGTGAGCCAGTTCTCTGGCCCGCTGGCCGAAGTACCTGAGCGTTCGAGAGTTGAGGAAACGCATGAAGCCTCCTTGGACAATCGTGTCTTTTCAGAAGATTGTAGAAGGAGGGCCTCCACTTGCAATGAGTATCATACAGCGGCCAGTGCCGTAGAACCATGCGGCGGCGGCTCCGTGGGGCTCAGTCCCCCGCCTTGAAATAGGCTTTGGGGTTTACACCGAGCTTGCGGAGCTTGGAGACAAGGGTACTGGCTGGAATCCCCAGTATCCTGGCGGCACCGCGCGGGCCGCTGACCCTGCCCCGCGTGTATGCGAGGACATGATGGATGTATGAAGTCGTCACTTCCTCCAGCATCATGGAGGGAGCCTCCGCTCCATTGAACGTTTGCCCGGCGGCAAGAGGCGGGAACGCGGAAAGCGGCGACTCGCTTCTCCTCTGCAAAAGAACCGTGAGGGCGTTCGCCAAAGGGATGCGAAGGCTCTCGCAAATCTGAAGATGCTCTTCCGTGTATTTGTTTTTGCCTATCGCCGAGATGGAAATATAAAAACAGTGCAGGAAGCGATCGTCGACGAGCAGGGGAAAGAAGATGGAAGTCTCCTCCGCCATATGCAACATCGTGAAAACACGGGTGCGGGATGTGCCGTCTTTTGATGCTTATACCGCAGGCGTTGCGCCTGCGAGTCAGCCGCGCTTCGCGCTGGTTGTTGTTATCAACGATCCGCAGGCGGGTAAATACTACGGCGGCGCCGTTTCCGCGCCGGTCTTTGGTGCCATCATGGGCGGCGTATTGCGTACCATGAACATCGAGCCGGATGCGCTGACAACGGGCGATAAAAATGAATTTGTGATTAATCAAGGCGAGGGGACAGGTGGCAGATCGTAATTTGCGCGACCTTCTTGCTCCGTGGGTGCCAGACGCACCTTCGCGAGCACTGCGAGAGATGACACTCGACAGCCGTGTGGCTGCGGCGGGCGATCTCTTTGTAGCTGTAGTAGGTCATCAGGCGGACGGGCGTCGATATATCCCGCAGGCGATAGCGCAAGGTGTGGCTGCCATTATTGCAGAGGCGAAAGATGAGGCGACCGATGGTGAAATCCGTGAAATGCACGGCGTACCGGTCATCTATCTCAGCCAGCTCAACGAGCGTTTATCTGCACTGGCGGGCCGCTTTTACCATGAACCCTCTGACAATTTACGTCTCGTGGGCGTAACGGGCACCAACGGCAAAACCACGACTACCCAGCTGTTGGCGCAGTGGAGCCAACTGCTTGGCGAAACCAGCGCGGTAATGGGCACCGTTGGTAACGGCCTGCTGGGGAAAGTGATCCCGACAGAAAATACAACCGGTTCGGCAGTCGATGTTCAGCATGAGCTGGCGGGGCTGGTGGATCAGGGCGCGACGTTTTGCGCAATGGAAGTTTCCTCCCACGGGCTGGTACAGCACCGTGTGGCGGCATTGAAATTTGCGGCGTCGGTCTTTACCAACTTAAGCCGCGATCACCTTGATTATCATGGTGATATGGAACACTACGAAGCCGCGAAATGGCTGCTTTATTCTGAGCATCATTGCGGTCAGGCGATTATTAACGCCGACGATGAAGTGGGCCGCCGCTGGCTGGCAAAACTGCCGGACGCGGTTGCGGTATCAATGGAAGATCATATTAATCCGAACTGTCACGGACGCTGGTTGAAAGCGACCGAAGTGAACTATCACGACAGCGGTGCGACGATTCGCTTTAGCTCAAGTTGGGGCGATGGCGAAATTGAAAGCCATCTGATGGGCGCTTTTAACGTCAGCAACCTGCTGCTCGCGCTGGCGACACTGTTGGCACTCGGCTATCCACTGGCTGATCTGCTGAAAACCGCCGCGCGTCTGCAACCGGTTTGCGGACGTATGGAAGTGTTCACTGCGCCAGGCAAACCGACGGTGGTGGTGGATTACGCGCATACGCCGGATGCACTGGAAAAAGCCTTACAGGCGGCGCGTCTGCACTGTGCGGGCAAGCTGTGGTGTGTCTTTGGCTGTGGTGGCGATCGCGATAAAGGTAAGCGTCCACTGATGGGCGCAATTGCCGAAGAGTTTGCTGACGTGGCGGTGGTGACGGACGATAACCCGCGTACCGAAGAACCGCGTGCCATCATCAACGATATTCTGGCGGGAATGTTAGATGCCGGACATGCCAAAGTGATGGAAGGCCGTGCTGAAGCGGTGACTTGCGCCGTTATGCAGGCTAAAGAGAATGATGTGGTACTGGTCGCGGGCAAAGGCCATGAAGATTACCAGATTGTTGGCAATCAGCGTCTGGACTACTCCGATCGCGTCACGGTGGCGCGTCTGCTGGGGGTGATTGCATGATTAGCGTAACCCTTAGCCAAATTACCGACATTCTCAACGGTGAACTGCAAGGTGCAGATATCACCCTTGATGCTGTAACCACTGATACCCGAAAACTGACGCCGGGCTGCCTGTTTGTTGCCCTGAAAGGCGAACGTTTTGATGCCCACGATTTTGCCGACCAGGCGAAAGCTGGCGGCGCAGGCGCACTACTGGTTAGCCGTCCGCTGGACATCGACCTGCCGCAGTTAATCGTCAAGGATACGCGTCTGGCGTTTGGTGAACTGGCTGCATGGGTTCGCCAGCAAGTTCCGGCGCGCGTGGTTGCTCTGACGGGGTCCTCCGGCAAAACCTCCGTTAAAGAGATGACGGCGGCGATTTTAAGCCAGTGCGGCAACACGCTTTATACGGCAGGCAATCTCAACAACGACATCGGTGTACCGATGACGCTGTTGCGCTTAACGCCGGAATACGATTACGCAGTTATTGAACTTGGCGCGAACCATCAGGGCGAAATAGCCTGGACTGTGAGTCTGACTCGCCCGGAAGCTGCGCTGGTCAACAACCTGGCAGCGGCGCATCTGGAAGGTTTTGGCTCGCTTGCGGGTGTCGCGAAAGCGAAAGGTGAAATCTTTAGCGGCCTGCCGGAAAACGGTATCGCCATTATGAACGCCGACAACAACGACTGGCTGAACTGGCAGAGCGTAATTGGCTCACGCAAAGTGTGGCGTTTCTCACCCAATGCCGCCAACAGCGATTTCACCGCCACCAATATCCATGTGACCTCGCACGGTACGGAATTTACCCTACAAACCCCAACCGGTAGCGTCGATGTTCTGCTGCCGTTGCCGGGGCGTCACAATATTGCGAATGCGCTGGCAGCCGCTGCGCTCTCCATGTCCGTGGGCGCAACGCTTGATGCTATCAAAGCGGGGCTGGCAAATCTGAAAGCTGTTCCAGGCCGTCTGTTCCCCATCCAACTGGCAGAAAACCAGTTGCTGCTCGACGACTCCTACAACGCCAATGTCGGTTCAATGACTGCAGCAGTCCAGGTACTGGCTGAAATGCCGGGCTACCGCGTGCTGGTGGTGGGCGATATGGCGGAACTGGGCGCTGAAAGCGAAGCCTGCCATGTACAGGTGGGCGAGGCGGCAAAAGCTGCTGGTATTGACCGCGTGTTAAGCGTGGGTAAACAAAGCCATGCTATCAGCACCGCCAGCGGCGTTGGCGAACATTTTGCTGATAAAACTGCGTTAATTACGCGTCTTAAATTACTGATTGCTGAGCAACAGGTAATTACGATTTTAGTTAAGGGTTCACGTAGTGCCGCCATGGAAGAGGTAGTACGCGCTTTACAGGAGAATGGGACATGTTAGTTTGGCTGGCCGAACATTTGGTCAAATATTATTCCGGCTTTAACGTCTTTTCCTATCTGACGTTTCGCGCCATCGTCAGCCTGCTGACCGCGCTGTTCATCTCATTGTGGATGGGCCCGCGTATGATTGCTCATTTGCAAAAACTTTCCTTTGGTCAGGTGGTGCGTAACGACGGTCCTGAATCACACTTCAGCAAGCGCGGTACGCCGACCATGGGCGGGATTATGATCCTGACGGCGATTGTGATCTCCGTACTGCTGTGGGCTTACCCGTCCAATCCGTACGTCTGGTGCGTGTTGGTGGTGCTGGTAGGTTACGGTGTTATTGGCTTTGTTGATGATTATCGCAAAGTGGTGCGTAAAGACACCAAAGGGTTGATCGCTCGTTGGAAGTATTTCTGGATGTCGGTCATTGCGCTGGGTGTCGCCTTCGCCCTGTACCTTGCCGGCAAAGACACGCCCGCAACGCAGCTGGTGGTCCCATTCTTTAAAGATGTGATGCCGCAGCTGGGGCTGTTCTACATTCTGCTGGCTTACTTCGTCATTGTGGGTACTGGCAACGCGGTAAACCTGACCGATGGTCTCGACGGCCTGGCAATTATGCCGACCGTATTTGTCGCCGGTGGTTTTGCGCTGGTGGCGTGGGCGACCGGCAATATGAACTTTGCCAGCTACTTGCATATACCGTATCTGCGACACGCCGGGGAACTGGTTATTGTCTGTACCGCGATAGTCGGGGCAGGACTGGGCTTCCTGTGGTTTAACACCTATCCGGCGCAGGTCTTTATGGGCGATGTAGGTTCGCTGGCGTTAGGTGGTGCGTTAGGCATTATCGCCGTACTGCTACGTCAGGAATTCCTGCTGGTGATTATGGGGGGCGTGTTCGTGGTAGAAACGCTTTCTGTCATCCTGCAGGTCGGCTCCTTTAAACTGCGCGGACAACGTATTTTCCGCATGGCACCGATTCATCACCACTATGAACTGAAAGGCTGGCCGGAACCGCGCGTCATTGTGCGTTTCTGGATTATTTCGCTGATGCTGGTTCTGATTGGTCTGGCAACGCTGAAGGTACGTTAATCATGGCTGATTATCAGGGTAAAAATGTCGTCATTATCGGCCTGGGCCTCACCGGGCTTTCCTGCGTGGACTTTTTCCTCGCTCGCGGTGTGACGCCGCGCGTTATGGATACGCGTATGACACCGCCTGGCCTGGATAAATTACCCGAAGCCGTAGAACGCCACACGGGCAGTCTGAATGATGAATGGCTGATGGCGGCAGATCTGATTGTCGCCAGTCCCGGTATTGCACTGGCGCATCCATCCTTAAGCGCTGCCGCTGATGCCGGAATCGAAATCGTTGGCGATATCGAGCTGTTCTGTCGCGAAGCACAAGCACCGATTGTGGCGATTACCGGTTCTAACGGCAAAAGCACGGTCACCACGCTAGTGGGTGAAATGGCGAAAGCGGCGGGGGTTAACGTTGGTGTGGGTGGCAATATTGGCCTGCCTGCGTTGATGCTACTGGATGATGAGTGTGAACTGTACGTGCTGGAACTGTCGAGCTTCCAGCTGGAAACCACCTCCAGCTTACAGGCGGTAGCAGCGACCATTCTGAACGTGACTGAAGATCATATGGATCGCTATCCGTTTGGTTTACAACAGTATCGTGCAGCAAAACTGCGCATTTACGAAAACGCGAAAGTTTGCGTGGTTAATGCTGATGATGCCTTAACAATGCCGATTCGCGGTGCGGATGAACGCTGCGTCAGCTTTGGCGTCAACATGGGTGACTATCACCTGAATCATCAGCAGGGCGAAACCTGGCTGCGGGTTAAAGGCGAGAAAGTGCTGAATGTGAAAGAGATGAAACTTTCCGGGCAGCATAACTACACCAATGCGCTGGCGGCGCTGGCGCTGGCAGATGCTGCAGGGTTACCGCGTGCCAGCAGCCTGAAAGCGTTAACCACATTCACTGGTCTGCCGCATCGCTTTGAAGTTGTGCTGGAGCATAACGGCGTACGTTGGATTAACGATTCGAAAGCGACCAACGTCGGCAGTACGGAAGCGGCGCTGAATGGCCTGCACGTAGACGGCACACTGCATTTGTTGCTGGGTGGCGATGGTAAATCGGCGGACTTTAGCCCACTGGCGCGTTACCTGAATGGCGATAACGTACGTCTGTATTGTTTCGGTCGTGACGGCGCGCAGCTGGCGGCGCTACGCCCGGAAGTGGCAGAACAAACCGAAACTATGGAACAGGCGATGCGCTTGCTGGCTCCGCGTGTTCAGCCGGGCGATATGGTTCTGCTCTCCCCAGCCTGTGCCAGCCTTGATCAGTTCAAGAACTTTGAACAACGAGGCAATGAGTTTGCCCGTCTGGCGAAGGAGTTAGGTTGATGCGTTTATCTCTCCCTCGCCTGAAAATGCCGCGCCTGCCAGGATTCAGTATCCTGGTCTGGATCTCCACGGCGCTAAAGGGCTGGGTGATGGGCTCGCGGGAAAAAGATACCGACAGCCTGATCATGTACGATCGCACCTTACTGTGGCTGACCTTCGGCCTCGCGGCGATTGGCTTTATCATGGTGACCTCGGCGTCAATGCCCATAGGGCAACGCTTAACCAACGATCCGTTCTTCTTCGCGAAGCGTGATGGTGTCTATCTGATTTTGGCGTTTATTCTGGCGATCATTACGCTGCGTCTGCCGATGGAGTTCTGGCAACGCTACAGTGCCACGATGCTGCTCGGATCTATCATCCTGCTGATGATCGTCCTGGTAGTGGGTAGCTCGGTTAAAGGGGCATCGCGTTGGATCGATCTCGGTTTGCTGCGTATCCAGCCTGCGGAGCTGACAAAACTGTCGCTGTTTTGCTATATCGCCAACTATCTGGTGCGTAAAGGCGACGAAGTACGTAATAACCTGCGCGGCTTCCTGAAACCGATGGGCGTGATTCTGGTGTTGGCAGTGTTACTGCTGGCACAGCCAGACCTTGGTACGGTGGTGGTGTTGTTTGTGACTACGCTGGCGATGTTGTTCCTGGCGGGAGCGAAATTGTGGCAGTTCATTGCCATTATCGGTATGGGCATTTCAGCGGTTGTGTTGCTGATACTCGCCGAACCGTACCGTATCCGCCGTGTTACCGCATTCTGGAACCCGTGGGAAGATCCCTTTGGCAGCGGCTATCAGTTAACGCAATCGCTGATGGCGTTTGGTCGCGGCGAACTTTGGGGGCAAGGTTTAGGTAACTCGGTACAAAAACTGGAGTATCTGCCGGAAGCGCACACTGACTTTATTTTCGCCATTATCGGCGAAGAACTGGGGTATGTCGGTGTGGTGCTGGCACTTTTAATGGTATTCTTCGTCGCTTTTCGCGCGATGTCGATTGGCCGTAAAGCATTAGAAATTGACCACCGTTTTTCCGGTTTTCTCGCCTGTTCTATTGGCATCTGGTTTAGCTTCCAGGCGCTGGTTAACGTAGGCGCGGCGGCGGGGATGTTACCGACCAAAGGTCTGACATTGCCGCTGATCAGTTACGGTGGTTCGAGCTTACTGATTATGTCGACAGCCATCATGATGCTGTTGCGTATTGATTATGAAACGCGTCTGGAGAAAGCGCAGGCGTTTGTACGAGGTTCACGATGAGTGGTCAAGGAAAGCGATTAATGGTGATGGCAGGCGGAACCGGTGGACATGTATTCCCGGGACTGGCGGTTGCGCACCATCTAATGGCTCAGGGTTGGCAAGTTCGCTGGCTGGGGACTGCCGACCGTATGGAAGCGGACTTAGTGCCAAAACATGGCATCGAAATTGATTTCATTCGTATCTCTGGTCTGCGTGGAAAAGGTATAAAAGCACTGATAGCTGCCCCGCTGCGTATCTTCAACGCCTGGCGTCAGGCGCGGGCGATTATGAAAGCGTACAAACCTGACGTGGTGCTCGGTATGGGAGGCTACGTGTCAGGTCCAGGTGGTCTGGCCGCGTGGTCGTTAGGCATTCCGGTTGTACTTCATGAACAAAACGGTATTGCGGGCTTAACCAATAAATGGCTGGCGAAGATTGCCACCAAAGTGATGCAGGCGTTTCCAGGTGCTTTCCCTAATGCGGAAGTAGTGGGTAACCCGGTGCGTACCGATGTGTTGGCGCTGCCGTTGCCGCAGCAACGTTTGGCTGGACGTGAAGGTCCGGTTCGTGTGCTGGTAGTGGGTGGTTCTCAGGGCGCACGCATTCTTAACCAGACAATGCCGCAGGTTGCTGCGAAACTGGGTGATTCAGTCACTATCTGGCATCAGAGCGGCAAAGGTTCGCAACAATCCGTTGAACAGGCGTATGCCGAAGCGGGGCAACCGCAGCATAAAGTGACGGAATTTATTGATGATATGGCGGCGGCGTATGCGTGGGCGGATGTCGTCGTTTGCCGCTCCGGTGCGTTAACGGTGAGTGAAATCGCCGCGGCAGGACTACCGGCGTTGTTTGTGCCGTTTCAACATAAAGACCGCCAGCAATACTGGAATGCGCTACCGCTGGAAAAAGCGGGCGCAGCCAAAATTATCGAGCAGCCACAGCTTAGCGTGGATGCTGTCGCCAACACCCTGGCCGGGTGGTCGCGAGAAACCTTATTAACCATGGCAGAACGCGCCCGCGCTGCATCCATTCCGGATGCCACCGAGCGAGTGGCAAATGAAGTGAGCCGGGTTGCCCGGGCGTAATTGTAGCGATGCCTTTTGCATCGTATGAATTTAAGAAGTTAATGGCGTAAAGAATGAATACACAACAATTGGCAAAACTGCGTTCCATCGTGCCCGAAATGCGTCGCGTTCGGCACATACATTTTGTCGGCATTGGTGGTGCCGGTATGGGCGGTATTGCCGAAGTTCTGGCCAATGAAGGTTATCAGATCAGTGGTTCCGATTTAGCGCCAAATCCGGTCACGCAGCAGTTAATGAATCTGGGTGCGACGATTTATTTCAACCATCGCCCGGAAAACGTACGTGATGCCAGCGTGGTCGTTGTTTCCAGCGCGATTTCTGCCGATAACCCGGAAATTGTCGCCGCTCATGAAGCGCGTATTCCGGTGATCCGTCGTGCCGAAATGCTGGCTGAGTTAATGCGTTTTCGTCATGGCATCGCCATTGCCGGAACGCACGGCAAAACGACAACCACCGCGATGGTTTCCAGCATCTACGCAGAAGCGGGGCTCGACCCAACCTTCGTTAACGGCGGGCTGGTAAAAGCGGCGGGGGTTCATGCGCGTTTGGGGCATGGTCGGTACCTGATTGCCGAAGCAGATGAGAGTGATGCATCGTTCCTGCATCTGCAACCGATGGTGGCGATTGTCACCAATATCGAAGCCGACCACATGGATACCTACCAGGGCGACTTTGAGAATTTAAAACAGACTTTTATTAATTTTCTGCACAACCTGCCGTTTTACGGTCGTGCGGTGATGTGTGTTGATGATCCGGTGATCCGCGAATTGTTACCGCGAGTGGGGCGTCAGACCACGACTTACGGCTTCAGCGAAGATGCCGACGTGCGTGTAGAAGATTATCAGCAGATTGGCCCGCAGGGGCACTTTACGCTGCTGCGCCAGGACAAAGAGCCGATGCGCGTCACCCTGAATGCGCCAGGTCGTCATAACGCGCTGAACGCCGCAGCTGCGGTTGCGGTTGCTACGGAAGAGGGCATTGACGACGAGGCTATTTTGCGGGCGCTTGAAAGCTTCCAGGGGACTGGTCGCCGTTTTGATTTCCTCGGTGAATTCCCGCTGGAGCCAGTGAATGGTAAAAGCGGTACGGCAATGCTGGTCGATGACTACGGCCACCACCCGACGGAAGTGGACGCCACCATTAAAGCGGCGCGCGCAGGCTGGCCGGATAAAAACCTGGTAATGCTGTTTCAGCCGCACCGTTTTACCCGTACGCGCGACCTGTATGATGATTTCGCCAATGTGCTGACGCAGGTTGATACCCTGTTGATGCTGGAAGTGTATCCGGCTGGCGAAGCGCCAATTCCGGGAGCGGACAGCCGTTCGCTGTGTCGCACAATTCGTGGACGTGGGAAAATTGATCCCATTCTTGTGCCGGATCCGGCGCGGGTAGCCGAGATGCTGGCACCGGTATTAACCGGTAACGACCTGATTCTCGTTCAGGGGGCTGGTAATATTGGAAAAATTGCCCGTTCTTTAGCTGAAATCAAACTGAAGCCGCAAACTCCGGAGGAAGAACAACATGACTGATAAAATCGCGGTCCTGTTGGGTGGGACCTCCGCTGAGCGGGAAGTTTCTCTGAATTCTGGCGCAGCGGTGTTAGCCGGACTGCGTGAAGGCGGTATTGACGCGTATCCTGTCGACCCGAAAGAAGTCGACGTGACGCAACTGAAGTCGATGGGCTTTCAGAAAGTGTTTATCGCGCTACACGGTCGCGGCGGTGAAGATGGTACGCTGCAGGGGATGCTCGAGCTGATGGGCTTGCCTTATACCGGAAGCGGAGTGATGGCATCTGCGCTTTCAATGGATAAACTACGCAGCAAACTTCTATGGCAAGGTGCCGGTTTACCGGTCGCGCCGTGGGTAGCGTTAACCCGCGCAGAGTTTGAAAAAGGCCTGAGCGATAAGCAGTTAGCAGAAATTTCTGCTCTGGGTTTGCCGGTTATCGTTAAGCCGAGCCGCGAAGGTTCCAGTGTGGGAATGTCAAAAGTAGTAGCAGAAAATGCTCTACAAGATGCATTAAGATTGGCATTTCAGCACGATGAAGAAGTATTGATTGAAAAATGGCTAAGTGGGCCGGAGTTCACGGTTGCGATACTCGGTGAAGAAATTTTACCGTCAATACGTATTCAACCGTCCGGAACCTTCTATGATTATGAGGCGAAGTATCTCTCTGATGAGACACAGTATTTCTGCCCCGCAGGTCTGGAAGCGTCACAAGAGGCCAATTTGCAGGCATTAGTGCTGAAAGCATGGACGACGTTAGGTTGCAAAGGATGGGGACGTATTGACGTTATGCTGGACAGCGATGGACAGTTTTATCTGCTGGAAGCCAATACCTCACCGGGTATGACCAGCCACAGCCTGGTGCCGATGGCGGCACGTCAGGCAGGTATGAGCTTCTCGCAGTTGGTAGTACGAATTCTGGAACTGGCGGACTAATATGTCGCAGGCTGCTCTGAACACGCGAAACAGCGAAGAAGAGGTTTCTTCTCGCCGCAATAATGGAACGCGTCTGGCGGGGATCCTTTTCCTGCTGACCGTTTTAACGACAGTGTTGGTGAGCGGCTGGGTCGTGTTGGGCTGGATGGAAGATGCGCAACGCCTGCCGCTCTCAAAGCTGGTGTTGACCGGTGAACGCCATTACACACGTAATGACGATATCCGGCAGTCGATCCTGGCATTGGGTGAGCCGGGTACCTTTATGACCCAGGATGTCAACATCATCCAGACGCAAATAGAACAACGCCTGCCGTGGATTAAGCAGGTGAGCGTCAGAAAGCAGTGGCCTGATGAATTGAAGATTCATCTGGTTGAATATGTGCCGATTGCGCGGTGGAATGATCAACATATGGTAGACGCGGAAGGAAATACCTTCAGCGTGCCGCCAGAACGCACCAGCAAGCAGGTGCTTCCAATGCTGTATGGCCCGGAAGGCAGCGCCAATGAAGTGTTGCAGGGCTATCGCGAAATGGGGCAGATGCTGGCAAAGGACAGATTTACTCTGAAGGAAGCGGCGATGACCGCGCGGCGTTCCTGGCAGTTGACGCTGAATAACGATATTAAGCTCAATCTTGGCCGGGGCGATACGATGAAACGTTTGGCTCGCTTTGTAGAACTTTATCCGGTTTTACAGCAGCAGGCGCAAACCGATGGCAAACGGATTAGCTACGTTGATTTGCGTTATGACTCTGGAGCGGCAGTAGGCTGGGCGCCCTTGCCGCCAGAGGAATCTACTCAGCAACAAAATCAGGCACAGGCAGAACAACAATGATCAAGGCGACGGACAGAAAACTGGTAGTAGGACTGGAGATTGGTACCGCGAAGGTTGCCGCTTTAGTAGGGGAAGTTCTGCCCGACGGTATGGTCAATATCATTGGCGTGGGCAGCTGCCCGTCGCGTGGTATGGATAAAGGCGGGGTGAACGACCTCGAATCCGTGGTCAAGTGCGTACAACGCGCCATTGACCAGGCAGAATTGATGGCAGATTGTCAGATCTCTTCGGTATATCTGGCGCTTTCTGGTAAGCACATCAGCTGCCAGAATGAAATTGGTATGGTGCCTATTTCTGAAGAAGAAGTGACGCAAGAAGATGTGGAAAACGTCGTCCATACCGCGAAATCGGTGCGTGTGCGCGATGAGCATCGTGTGCTGCATGTGATCCCGCAAGAGTATGCGATTGACTATCAGGAAGGGATCAAGAATCCGGTAGGACTTTCGGGCGTGCGGATGCAGGCAAAAGTGCACCTGATCACATGTCACAACGATATGGCGAAAAACATCGTCAAAGCGGTTGAACGTTGTGGGCTGAAAGTTGACCAACTGATATTTGCCGGACTGGCATCAAGTTATTCGGTATTGACGGAAGATGAACGTGAACTGGGTGTCTGCGTCGTCGATATCGGTGGTGGTACAATGGATATCGCCGTTTATACCGGTGGGGCATTGCGCCACACTAAGGTAATTCCTTATGCTGGCAATGTCGTGACCAGTGATATCGCTTACGCCTTTGGCACGCCGCCAAGCGACGCCGAAGCGATTAAAGTTCGCCACGGTTGTGCGCTGGGTTCCATCGTTGGAAAAGATGAGAGCGTGGAAGTGCCGAGCGTAGGTGGTCGTCCGCCACGGAGTCTGCAACGTCAGACACTGGCAGAGGTGATCGAGCCGCGCTATACCGAGCTGCTCAACCTGGTCAACGAAGAGATATTGCAGTTGCAGGAAAAGCTTCGCCAACAAGGGGTTAAACATCACCTGGCGGCAGGCATTGTATTAACCGGTGGCGCAGCGCAGATCGAAGGTCTTGCAGCCTGTGCTCAGCGCGTGTTTCATACGCAAGTGCGTATCGGCGCGCCGCTGAACATTACCGGTTTAACGGATTATGCTCAGGAGCCGTATTATTCGACGGCGGTGGGATTGCTTCACTATGGGAAAGAGTCACATCTTAACGGTGAAGCTGAAGTAGAAAAACGTGTTACAGCATCAGTTGGCTCGTGGATCAAGCGACTCAATAGTTGGCTGCGAAAAGAGTTTTAATTTTTATGAGGCCGACGATGATTACGGCCTCAGGCGACAGGCACAAATCGGAGAGAAACTATGTTTGAACCAATGGAACTTACCAATGACGCGGTGATTAAAGTCATCGGCGTCGGCGGCGGCGGCGGTAATGCTGTTGAACACATGGTGCGCGAGCGCATTGAAGGTGTTGAATTCTTCGCGGTAAATACCGATGCACAAGCGCTGCGTAAAACAGCGGTTGGACAGACGATTCAAATCGGTAGCGGTATCACCAAAGGACTGGGCGCTGGCGCTAATCCAGAAGTTGGCCGCAATGCGGCTGATGAGGATCGCGATGCATTGCGTGCGGCGCTGGAAGGTGCAGACATGGTCTTTATTGCTGCGGGTATGGGTGGTGGTACCGGTACAGGTGCAGCACCAGTCGTCGCTGAAGTGGCAAAAGATTTGGGTATCCTGACCGTTGCTGTCGTCACTAAGCCTTTCAACTTTGAAGGCAAGAAGCGTATGGCATTCGCGGAGCAGGGGATCACTGAACTGTCCAAGCATGTGGACTCTCTGATCACTATCCCGAACGACAAACTGCTGAAAGTTCTGGGCCGCGGTATCTCCCTGCTGGATGCGTTTGGCGCAGCGAACGATGTACTGAAAGGCGCTGTGCAAGGTATCGCTGAACTGATTACTCGTCCGGGTTTGATGAACGTGGACTTTGCAGACGTACGCACCGTAATGTCTGAGATGGGCTACGCAATGATGGGTTCTGGCGTGGCGAGCGGTGAAGACCGTGCGGAAGAAGCTGCTGAAATGGCTATCTCTTCTCCGCTGCTGGAAGATATCGACCTGTCTGGCGCGCGCGGCGTGCTGGTTAACATCACGGCAGGCTTCGACCTGCGTCTGGATGAGTTCGAAACGGTAGGTAACACCATCCGTGCATTTGCTTCCGACAACGCGACTGTGGTTATCGGTACTTCTCTTGACCCGGATATGAATGACGAGCTGCGCGTAACCGTTGTTGCGACAGGTATCGGCATGGACAAACGTCCTGAAATCACTCTGGTGACCAATAAGCAGGTTCAGCAGCCAGTGATGGATCGCTACCAGCAGCATGGGATAGCTCCGCTGACCCAGGAGCAGAAGCCGGTTGCTAAAGTCGTGAATGACAATGCGCCGCAAACTGCGAAAGAGCCGGATTATCTGGATATCCCAGCATTCCTGCGTAAGCAAGCTGATTAAGAATTGACTGGAATTTGGGTTTCGAGGCTCTTTGTGCTAAACTGGCCCGCCGAATGTATAGTACACTTCGGTTGGATAGGTAATTTGGCGAGATAATACGATGATCAAACAAAGGACACTTAAACGTATCGTTCAGGCGACGGGTGTCGGTTTACATACCGGCAAGAAAGTCACCCTGACGTTACGCCCTGCGCCGGCCAACACCGGGGTCATCTATCGTCGCACCGACTTGAATCCACCGGTAGATTTCCCGGCCGATGCCAAATCTGTGCGTGATACCATGCTCTGTACGTGTCTGGTCAACGAGCATGATGTACGGATTTCAACCGTAGAGCACCTCAATGCTGCTCTCGCGGGCTTGGGCATCGATAACATTGTTATCGAAGTTAACGCGCCGGAAATCCCGATCATGGACGGCAGCGCCGCTCCGTTTGTATACCTGCTGCTTGACGCCGGTATCGACGAGTTGAACTGCGCCAAAAAATTTGTTCGCATCAAAGAGACTGTTCGTGTCGAAGATGGCGATAAGTGGGCTGAATTTAAGCCGTACAATGGTTTTTCGCTGGATTTCACCATCGATTTTAACCATCCGGCTATTGATTCCAGCAACCAGCGCTATGCGATGAACTTCTCCGCTGATGCGTTTATGCGCCAGATCAGCCGTGCGCGTACGTTCGGTTTCATGCGTGATATCGAATATCTGCAGTCCCGTGGTTTGTGCCTGGGCGGCAGCTTCGATTGTGCCATCGTTGTTGACGATTATCGCGTACTGAACGAAGACGGCCTGCGTTTTGAAGACGAATTTGTGCGTCACAAAATGCTCGATGCGATCGGTGACTTGTTCATGTGTGGTCACAATATTATTGGTGCATTTACCGCTTATAAATCCGGTCATGCACTGAATAACAAACTGCTGCAGGCTGTCCTGGCGAAACAGGAAGCCTGGGAATATGTGACCTTCCAGGACGACGCAGAACTGCCGTTGGCCTTCAAAGCGCCTTCAGCTGTACTGGCATAACGACATTTATACTGTCGTATAAAATTCGACTGGCAAATCTGGCACTCTCTCCGGCCAGGTGAACCAGTCGTTTTTTTTTGAATTTTATAAGAGCTATAAAAAACGGTGCGAACGCTGTTTTCTTAAGCACTTTTCCGCACAACTTATCTTCATTCGTGCTGTGGACTGCAGGCTTTAATGATAAGATTTGTGCGCTAAATACGTTTGAATATGATCGGGATGGCAATAACGTGAGTGGAATACTGACGCGCTGGCGACAGTTTGGTAAACGCTACTTCTGGCCGCATCTCTTATTAGGGATGGTTGCGGCGAGTTTAGGTTTGCCTGCGCTCAGCAACGCCGCCGAACCAAACGCGCCCGCAAAAGCGACAACCCGCAACCACGAGCCTTCAGCCAAAGTTAACTTTGGTCAATTGGCCTTGCTGGAAGCGAACACACGCCGCCCGAATTCGAACTATTCCGTTGATTACTGGCATCAACATGCCATTCGCACGGTAATCCGTCATCTTTCTTTCGCAATGGCACCGCAAACACTGCCCGTTGCTGAAGAATCTTTGCCTCTTCAGGCGCAACATCTTGCATTACTGGATACGCTCAGCGCGCTGCTGACCCAGGAAGGCACGCCGTCTGAAAAGGGTTATCGCATTGATTATGCGCATTTTACCCCACAAGCAAAATTCAGCACGCCCGTCTGGATAAGCCAGGCGCAAGGCATCCGTGCTGGCCCTCAACGCCTCACCTAACAACAATAAACCTTTACTTCATTTTATTAACTCCGCAATGCGGGGCGTTTGAGATTTTATTATGCTAATCAAATTGTTAACTAAAGTTTTCGGTAGTCGTAACGATCGCACCCTGCGCCGGATGCGCAAAGTGGTCAACATCATCAATGCCATGGAACCGGAGATGGAAAAACTCTCCGACGAAGAACTGAAAGGGAAAACCGCAGAGTTTCGTGCACGTCTGGAAAAAGGCGAAGTGCTGGAAAATCTGATCCCGGAAGCTTTCGCCGTGGTACGTGAGGCAAGTAAGCGCGTCTTTGGTATGCGTCACTTCGACGTTCAGTTACTCGGCGGTATGGTTCTTAACGAACGCTGCATCGCCGAAATGCGTACCGGTGAAGGAAAAACCCTGACCGCAACGCTGCCTGCTTACCTGAACGCACTAACCGGTAAAGGCGTGCACGTAGTTACCGTCAACGACTACCTGGCGCAACGTGACGCCGAAAACAACCGTCCGCTGTTTGAATTCCTTGGCCTGACTGTCGGTATCAACCTGCCGGGCATGCCAGCACCGGCAAAGCGCGAAGCTTACGCAGCTGACATCACTTACGGTACGAACAACGAATACGGCTTTGACTACCTGCGCGACAACATGGCGTTCAGCCCTGAAGAACGTGTACAGCGTAAACTGCACTATGCGCTGGTGGACGAAGTGGACTCCATCCTGATCGATGAAGCGCGTACACCGCTGATCATTTCCGGCCCGGCAGAAGACAGCTCGGAAATGTATAAACGCGTGAATAAAATTATTCCGCACCTGATCCGTCAGGAAAAAGAAGACTCCGAAACCTTCCAGGGCGAAGGCCACTTCTCGGTGGACGAAAAATCTCGCCAGGTGAACCTGACCGAACGTGGTCTGGTGCTGATTGAAGAACTGCTGGTGAAAGAGGGCATCATGGATGAAGGGGAGTCTCTGTACTCTCCGGCCAACATCATGCTGATGCACCACGTAACGGCGGCGCTGCGCGCTCATGCGCTGTTTACCCGTGACGTCGACTACATCGTTAAAGATGGTGAAGTTATCATCGTTGACGAACACACCGGTCGTACCATGCAGGGCCGTCGCTGGTCCGATGGTCTGCACCAGGCTGTGGAAGCGAAAGAAGGTGTGCAGATCCAGAACGAAAACCAAACGCTGGCTTCGATCACCTTCCAGAACTACTTCCGTCTGTATGAAAAACTGGCGGGGATGACCGGTACTGCTGATACCGAAGCTTTCGAATTTAGCTCAATCTACAAGCTGGATACCGTCGTTGTTCCGACCAACCGTCCAATGATTCGTAAAGATCTGCCGGACCTGGTCTACATGACTGAAGCGGAAAAAATTCAGGCGATCATTGAAGATATCAAAGAACGTACTGCGAAAGGCCAGCCGGTGCTGGTGGGTACTATCTCCATCGAAAAATCGGAGCTGGTGTCAAACGAACTGACCAAAGCCGGTATTAAGCACAACGTCCTGAACGCCAAATTCCACGCCAACGAAGCGGCGATTGTTGCTCAGGCAGGTTATCCGGCTGCGGTGACTATCGCGACCAATATGGCGGGTCGTGGTACAGATATTGTGCTCGGTGGTAGCTGGCAGGCAGAAGTTGCCGCGCTGGAAAATCCGACCGCAGAGCAAATTGAAAAAATTAAAGCCGACTGGCAGGTACGTCACGATGCGGTACTGGAAGCAGGTGGCCTGCATATCATCGGTACCGAGCGTCACGAATCCCGTCGTATCGATAACCAGTTGCGCGGTCGTTCTGGTCGTCAGGGGGATGCTGGTTCTTCCCGTTTCTACCTGTCGATGGAAGATGCGCTGATGCGTATTTTTGCTTCCGACCGAGTATCCGGCATGATGCGTAAACTGGGTATGAAGCCAGGCGAAGCCATTGAACACCCGTGGGTGACTAAAGCGATTGCCAACGCCCAGCGTAAAGTTGAAAGCCGTAACTTCGACATTCGTAAGCAACTGCTGGAATATGATGACGTGGCTAACGATCAGCGTCGCGCCATTTACTCCCAGCGTAACGAACTGTTGGATGTCAGCGATGTGAGCGAAACCATTAACAGCATTCGTGAAGATGTGTTCAAAGCGACCATTGATGCCTACATTCCACCACAGTCGCTGGAAGAAATGTGGGATATTCCGGGGCTGCAGGAACGTCTGAAGAACGATTTCGACCTCGATTTGCCAATTGCCGAGTGGCTGGATAAAGAACCAGAACTGCATGAAGAGACGCTGCGTGAGCGCATTCTGGCGCAGTCCATCGAAGTGTATCAGCGTAAAGAAGAAGTGGTTGGTGCTGAGATGATGCGTCACTTCGAGAAAGGCGTCATGCTGCAAACGCTTGACTCCCTGTGGAAAGAGCACCTGGCAGCGATGGACTATCTGCGTCAGGGTATCCACCTGCGTGGCTACGCACAGAAAGATCCGAAGCAGGAATACAAACGTGAATCGTTCTCCATGTTTGCAGCGATGCTGGAGTCGTTGAAATATGAAGTTATCAGTACGCTGAGCAAAGTTCAGGTACGTATGCCTGAAGAGGTTGAGGAGCTGGAACAACAGCGTCGTATGGAAGCCGAGCGTTTAGCGCAAATGCAGCAGCTTAGCCATCAGGATGACGACTCTGCAGCCGCAGCTGCACTGGCGGCGCAAACCGGAGAGCGCAAAGTAGGACGTAACGATCCTTGCCCGTGCGGTTCTGGTAAAAAATACAAGCAGTGCCATGGCCGCCTGCAATAAAAGCTAACTGTTGAAGTAAAAGGCGCAGGATTCTGCGCCTTTTTTATAGGTTTAAGACAATGAAAAAGCTGCAAATTGCGGTAGGTATTATTCGCAACGAGAACAATGAAATCTTTATAACGCGTCGCGCAGCAGATGCGCACATGGCGAATAAACTGGAGTTTCCCGGCGGTAAAATTGAAATGGGTGAAACGCCGGAACAGGCGGTGGTGCGTGAACTTCAGGAAGAAGTCGGGATTACCCCCCAACATTTTTCGCTATTTGAAAAACTGGAATATGAATTCCCGGACAGGCATATAACACTGTGGTTTTGGCTGGTCGAACGCTGGGAAGGGGAGCCGTGGGGTAAAGAAGGGCAACCCGGTGAGTGGATGTCGCTGGTCGGTCTTAATGCCGATGATTTTCCGCCAGCCAATGAACCGGTAATTGCGAAGCTTAAACGTCTGTAGGTCAGATAAGGCGTTTTCGCCGCATCCGACATTCGCACACGATGCCTGATGCGACGCTGGCGCGTCTTATCAGGCCTAAAGGGATTTCTAACTCATTGATAAATTTGTTTTTGTAGGTCGGATAAGGCGTTCACGCCGCATCCGACATTTGCACAAGATGCCTGATGCGACGCTGTCCGCGTCTTATCAGGCCTACGTGCGGCATCAGACAAATGTCACTGCTTTGGTTCTTCGCTCCAGTCATCGCTTTCGGAAAGATCGCCACTGCTGGGGATTCGTTTTTCTTCAGCAGCCCATTCTCCGAGGTCGATCAGCTGACAACGTTTGGAGCAAAATGGCCGAAACGGGCTGATTTCACCCCACACCACCGTTTTCCCGCAGGTTGGGCAATTCACCGTAATAGTTTCTGACATTTTTACTCCTTAGCAACAGGCCAGTTCGAAATCCAGACGTTCCGGTACCTGTCCGTTTTCAGTGTCCAGCGGCATAAAACGAATGGCAAAACGGCTCTTATGTCCGGAAATTTGCGGATAAAGCTGTGAATCGAGCGACAGATTCAGGCGCAGCAAGTCGGCATCGCCACCGTTATCCTGATAAAAACCATTCAGGCTGGTTTGTTTACGGAAGGGGGCCGACTGGCGAATTAAATCCAGCACCATGGTAAGTGCCTGGGTGAGCGGGTTCAGGCTGGCAATCCAGGTTTCTACCTGGCTGTCGCGCTGCGCCTGGGGTAGATGCAGCCAAATGTGCAATGTAGGTAAATCAAAGCTGCAACAGCCGCCTGGGATGCTCAGTCGCTGACGCACCAGAGCAATCAAACGATCTTCACGCAGAAATTGCCCGATACGCGGCGCGGAAATTAATACGCTCCCCGCCGCTTTTAACTGCTGAATTAATGCTTCAATACGGCTCTGGTCCACGCCAGGCACGCCAATCCAGGTCTGGAGTTTACGTTGCTGCCGGTCAAGTTCTTTCAACAGCTCAGTGCGGACTTCGCCGCGCTCGAAAACATCCAGTAATTCACTGACATTACGGAAGAAATGCAGCGCGCCAGCGTGGTCAACGATGGGTAAATTAACGGTGAGTTGCTGAATCAAAAACTCAATGCGCAGCCATGTACGCATTTTTTCATTTAGTGGATGTTCAAAAAGGACCTGGGTCTGCATTACGGTTTTTCCTGTGAGACAAACTGCGACGCAAGCTGCAAATAGTGTGCGTGCAGGCGGGCAACATCCGATGTGATAGCATCCGGTGCGCCGTTATTATCAA
>OGXE01001114.1_pt1 | contig 23889 bp, 28 predicted proteins | sample 1576181 | NCBI WGS metagenome assembly OGXE01 (sample SAMEA3541478, study PRJEB24748) | human gut metagenome | biome: human gut; feature: human-associated habitat; material: faeces | place: China | collected 2012 | reverse complement strand
CTGAGACAGATACCAAAAAGTGCTGCTGAATGGGTGAATACAGACGACATGACGGATGAAGAAAAAGTAGAACACTCAACATATAAGACAACAGGTGGATATCTTAAGGAGCTTGATAAGTCTGAATGTTGTCAGATGTGGTGGGATAGTCTTGATATAGACGATAAAGAAATCATCAAGGCGATTCCAAACTTTGATCCAGATATTTTTTACGAATGTACTGGAATTAAAGTCGACTAACAAGAAACAGAGGCTGACCAATTGGTTGGTCTCTCTTTTTGCCTCCGGTTGTTTTGTATGCGAAGAATTGAGTCCATATTTATGATAACAAAACAAATGCATACGAAAACAAAGGAGGCAAAAAGTATTATGACAAGATCAGTAACAGAAGCAGCAAATCGTGTCAGAAAATGCTTAGAAGGCGGCAGATTCTGGGACGTCATAGAGACACCTGGAAAAGAAATTGAAGTGTATTGGTGCGGAGACTTACGTTTCGTGATCAGCAGAGATTATAACGAGGACTGGATTATTTCAAGCGAGCACGAATTGAATCTTGAGACTGTTGCACGTGTTTGGGAAGCAGTCAAAGGATACTAAAACAGCAACAATTAGAGTCGACTACTATAGTTGGCTCTTTTTGTGTGCCTCCGGTTGTTTTGTATGCGAAGAATCGAACCCATATTTAGGATAACAAAAACAAAGCATACGAAAGTAAAGGAGGCAAAAAGTATGGCAAAGAAAAGATTGAAAGATATGACGGATCACAAAGTAATGAGTTTCAAAGAAGCCGCAAAAGCGTTAAATTGGACTCTCACAGAGGACGACGAAGTTTACACAGTATCCTGTGACTGCGGTAGCAGCAAAATTGAGTATACTGGAGTAATTGGCGTACAAAAAGTAAGATGCGGTAATTGCGGGAAACAAATGTCAAGTCTGATTTCTTTGAATCCGGCTTGTCGTTCAATGCTTGACATCGAGAAAGACGAGGAAGGAAATGAGCGGTTCTGGATCATTGAAGACAAGAAAGAAGTCGATAATGATGAGAATCAGACAGAAACGATAACAAGCTGGCTTGCAAAGCAGGAAGATTACGGTCTCTGTAACCCACCAATGGATGCTCAGAAAGCATTGCTTTTTCTGGCTGAGTATTTGGATATTCCGGAAGACACCATACCTGAAAACGAACAACAGACAAATACCTATATTGTTTGCAAAATCTTAGACAGATACAGCAAAAAATATAGAAAGGAATTGAAAAACAAATAAGAAACAAACGAAAGAGCCTATTCCAATTTAGTGGAGTAGGCTTTTGTGTACCTCCGGTTGTTTTGTATGCGAAGAGTTGAACCCATATTTAGAGTACAAAAACAAAGCATACGAAATAAAGGAGGAAAAGTGAAGTATGGAAAAGAAAAGATTACAAGATGTTACTGATTACAAAGTAATGAGTTTTAAAGAAGCTTGCGATCATCTTAACTGGAAGTTACCAATGAGTCCGTTTGGTGATATAGTTGGAAATTGTGGTTGCGGATGCGAGCTTAAATTTCGGATGATTTTGGGAAGAAATTACCTCATGTGTCCAAAATGCGGAAGATATATGGTAAATATATTTTCTCCTGTTTGTGAAGAAGTAAAACAGAGAACACCACTTGACGCAAATGATTTTAACTTTGAAAAAGACGCAAACGGATGCGATCGGTTCTGGATTGCTAAATTCGATGGATTCGATCATGGTGGAATCGTTACAGACAAAACGAAGGTCGAAGAAAATCGTGTCATTCCAAAAGCCGCATTCGTTCAAAAGCCGTTAGATGAAGGGATTACAATAGAAGAGATCACAGAACTTGTCGGCAGGCTCGAATGCGAACAGGTAATTCCAATCGAAGTGCAGGCAAACAGTAGTTGTGCTATTGGTTTTATTTCATTGGATGCTGCTGAAGAATTAGATTACGATTATGATAATCTGATTCGGAATGTATCTGAGGTAATCGAAGACATGGATAACGAAACAGAGTATGGAAACTACGATTTTGATGGATTTCCGGTATATATCGGATATTAGCAGGAGGAAACAATATGAAGAAATCAGAGAAAAACATGATCTTTCAGGAAGCTGCATTAATGTCAGATGAGAAACTGAAAGAAGCGTATTATGATTCTGTAGATGCTTGTCTCGGAAGCCAGGCAGAAATTATGGAGGAACAAGGCTGGGATCCTGTAGATATCAAAGAACGTCGCCAGTATGAGAAGTTCCTTTCTGAGAAATCGGATCTTTTGGGATTCATTTGCAATATGAGAGGTATCAAACTTTGGGAGATAAGGAATCATAACTAAAAAACAGAAGAGAGATCGCATTCATGTGGTCTCTTTTCTTTTAGACTTTACTTGACATATAACGTAATTGCGTTATAATGAACACAAAGGAGTGATAATCAATGAATGACCGTTTAAAGAAAAAAATAAAAGAAACTGGGAAAAGCATATATAAAATCAGTCAAGAGAGTGGAATTCCATATACAACATTGAATGAATTGATCAATGATAAGAAAAATATTAACAACAAAGCAGCAGAAACAGTATATAAGCTTAGTTTATATTTGAATTGCAATATAGATGAGATTCTGAACAACATTGCTTTTCTCGAAAACGGAAAAGGAACTTATCTTGGATATCGATATTATTGGAAAGTAACGAATAGTGGAATAGAGTTGCATATACTAGATAATAATGAAGATTTAATGTTGCTCACTCTAAAAAATATGTGTCAAGATTTATATGATTGTTATCGGAAACAAGTACCTGAAATGATGATTGAAGATTATGATAATGAAAAACGAGAATGGGAGGCATTGCTATGAGTCAATACGCATTAATGCATAAAAATGATGTTTGTGGAAGTCTAATTATCGATGACGAAACAGGGACTCTAAAAATATATAAAGACAACGGAAGTGGGTTATCACCGTTTTTGGGAAATGCAGATACGAGAAGAATGAAACATTGGTGGGAAGGGAGAGCTGTTCCTGCTTCTCGAAAAATGATGCAGGAAGTATTAAAACAAGCTGGATGTACGAATACAAAAATGTATCTGGCAAAAAATCTTGCTCTATCAATGACAGATTCTTATTGGATTCGACCACTGGATATGGATGTAAAATATGAAGATGTGAAGTTATCAAGTATGAATCCATTTTCTGACAATAAAGTTCCATATCACAATGCAACTTCTTATGATTCGAATGCCGCATTAGGTGGACAAATGGAAAAATATTGGGATATCGAAACACAATTTCCAACGCTTGTGAAAGAAAGTTATAAGTATTTTGGACAGCAGGCGATAAATGAGGCTTTTGCAACTTATTTGCATGATTTACAAGAAACGACAATCCCTTATGTTCCTTATCTTGCGGGACATACAGAGGATAATGGTCTTTATTGTAGATGTGATGCATTTACAAACGATTCTGTTGAATTAGTATCCGCATATGAAGTTATCGAAGGATCGAAATTGCAAAATGACAAATCATTATATGATAACTATATTCGGATATGTGCAAAATTAGGAATTGAAGCTCAAGAAATTAGTGATTTTATGGATTATCAGACGTTAACAGATTTCATTATCAGTAATACAGACGAACATCTTGGAAATTTTGGTATTCTAAGAGATTCAAACACAATGCAATATCTAGGTCCAGCACCAATATATGACTCTGGTAATAGTATGTTTTTCAAAGAATCATCAACGGTTCATACAAGATTAAGCTTATTGCAGCAACCAATTACAAGTTTTTACGATTCTGAAGAAAAAATGGTTAAGAACATAAAAAACAGACAGTTAGTAAATATAGATTTACTTCCAACGGTTGAAGAGACAATTGCTTTATATACATCATATGGATTTCCAGAAGAAAGAGCCATAACAATTGCAAATAACTATGCATTAAAGGTTGATATGGCTTACGAATTCGAAAACGGAGCAACGATATCAATGTACCATGAAAGACAAAAAGAATCAGAAAATATTCCAGAAACAAACAACCTAGAGGATAATACAGACGATTTTGATGTCGGAGAGGATTTATAGAGATCGCATTCATGTGGTCTCTTTTCTTTTGGTAACAATAACGGTATACTAACCATGGGATACAGAATTTTTAGACTGCCTTGTCACAACACATATTTAGAATACAAATAAGAGAGAAGAGGAAGGGAGAAATGCTATGTTTGATGAGAAGAATATCGAACTTGACGAAAAGCATTCGAAAGAAAAGATAAAGGAGTACCTGGTTAGAGACAATGATGGTAATATTCAATTCGTGTATTCTATATACAGAAGACCAGAAATGGATATTATCTTTCCAAAATTCACTCCTGTATTAAGCACTGGTTTGTTGCCGGTGATTGATATACTCGATGACAAAAAGATTCTTACATTTGAACCAAACCCGATTGGGTCCGTCATCACTCAGTCGTATTTTGGCAAGTTTATCAATGATTCTGTATTTGCGAAAGAAGCAGCAGAATACATTATGGATCACTTTGAGGAACTCTAACAAACAGGAAAGACACTGCCTATTGAGGTGGTGTCTTTTTTTTGCCATACAGAGTTCGGTCTCCGCACATATTTATGGAAAATGAAGATATGGAGGAAACCATTATGAGTAGTGTAAATGACTTGTTGAAGGCAATTGCAAACAGAGATTATTCCCAGGAATATATTAACGAAGACATAAGTTTTGTAAACGAACGATTTGATAAGTTTCGGAAATACTTTAATGCAGTTTACGAACATGTTTACGGTAGCTCTACTGCGTTAACATTAGTTCACGGAGGGATGATGACACCAGAAGCCTATCAGGATATGGTCGTTAATCTTGATGGAAAAAGAAAACACGCACATGATATGGCAATCGCAGCCTGTGAACAGATCAATCGTCAATGTGATATGTACGGTCTCGAACATCTGTGTCCAGAAGTCGAAGTCGATCCAATCAACAAAGAAAAATGCGTAAACAGAGGAGAGATTGCAGATTTTGTTGGTCGATATGTGTATTCTGTATTCCAACAAGGACGTGAAGGCAGAACTATGGATCAGCTTATCATTGACAATGAGATGAAATATGGTGACCGTCCGGCACTTGATGTTTCGTATGAGATTGCGAAAGATGCAGGCAGAAATCCAGAGCATGCATACAATCCAGGCGACATGGATCAAAATGCATACGGAGAGTTCGAATACAAAAGTGGGGTTGCCAATGACGATGCTGGTGGGGATTCTATGGAAGACGTCGAATATGATGACGATGATTTTGGAGAATTATGACGAGTTTCCGCAATTTTGAGCCTTATTATGGTATATAATATTGTGGAAGGGCGTAAATGAGACTCGAGAAAGGTGGAAACGAAATGAGTAGTGTAAATGACTTGATTACGGCAATTATGAACCGAGATTTTGACCGCGATGAAATTGAATCAGATATTGCATTCGTAAATGCGCGGTTTCATATGTTACAAACCTATTTTGACGCGGTTTATAAGGAATCATACGGACATTCTGTAGCTCGGACATTGGCAAATGATGAACATATTACTTCTGAACGATATGTAGAATACATTGAGGAGCTCGAATCTAAAACAGCAGATTGTTTGGACACGGCAATCGCAGCCTGTGATCAGATAAACAAAATGTGTGACCAATATGGGCTGCAACATCTGTGTCCGGACGTGGAATACGATAAACAAAATGGAAACAAATGTATAAATCGAGATGAGATTGCGGAATTTATCGGTGATTATATGTGTTCTGTATTCGAACAAGGACGAGAAGGCAGAATGATGGAGTCAATCGATATGGAGTAAGAGAGGGAGACAATCATGAGATATGAAATAGACTACAGAAAGATCGGTGCAAAAGAGGAAGTCGAAAAGCTTTTAGATAGCTGGATTGCGTCTGTTAAAAAAGAGAAAATGGAAATACAGATCATACATGTCGTATCCGGTGACTTTGAAAATGATTTTGAGTTACATTATGGGACGGAAATTGAATTCAATGGATGGCAGTGTGATTGGACACATAGCATCGATTATAAAGGATATGAATTCGAAGTGTCTGGAGAGGCTTGGTATGGCAAAATCTTAATCACATGTGAATGAGATACGGAAAAAGAAATCAACAGGAATGTTGGTTTCTTTTTTTTGTTTTCAAATTAGTTTGGCTCCCAGAAAACCATATTTATAGTGATAAAAAACATATTCAAAACAAGGAGAACAAGGAGGATAACATGAGACTTGGAATCACAGAGTACGGGGATGCTGGCGTCGACTTCAGATGGGAAAACAAATTAAAGGAAATCGATGGAGTCATCCTTATAACAAAGAACTTAAACGACACATTCATCAAAAAGGTTTTAAGCCATATGAATGAGGTTCCTATCGTAGTGCATTGTACATGTACCGGATGGGGACACACAAGAATGGAACCAAATGTCCCGGACTACAAACAGCAGCTTTCACAGATGAAGAAATTGATTGAGTCTGGATTTCCAGCAAGCAGAATGGTATTGCGGATTGATCCTATTTTCCCAACTGAGAAGGGTGTCAAGCGAGTTTCCGAGATGTTAAATTACTACCATTCATTGGGTTTGCCTGAAAATGAGATCCGATATCGTATTTCAATCGTGGATGAGTATCCGCATGTACGGGAACGTTATCAAAAACTTGGATTCACGCCGATGTATGGTGGAAGTTTCTATCCGTCTGATGAACAACGTAATCTTGTCGGAAACGCATTAAGTGAGTACCCTTATCAGTTTGATACATGCGCAGAGGACGTCCTTGCATATAAGTTTCCAGCGACATTTCGGATTAAAGGATGTATCAGTACAGAGGATCTGCAGATTATGGGAATTAAATATGACGGTACATTTCCTGAGAACCCACAAGGAAGAAACGGATGTCATTGTCTTGCCTGTAAAACGGAACTTTTAACACCAAGAAAGAAATGTCCTCATAACTGTCTGTATTGTTTTTGGAAAGATTAAGAGGAGGAAACAATATGAGCACACTTGGAACTTGGACAGGAAGCAGAGACATCGAAATCGTAGAGGTCGAAGGGAGACCGATCGCTCTCAGTGGTTGGAATGGAGAACAGTATTTACAGTGCTGGGAAGTAGACGAAATCATTTCAGGAACTGGATTTTTAAGAAAGCGAAAATAAGTTCAAAACTGAGCTTGCAGAATGTATTTGATAACACATCATTGCAGCAATAGATAGCAACAAAGAAAAGGGATTGACCATTTAAGTCGGTCCCTTTCTTTTTGTTTGCACTCTTGTGGACACATATTTAGATATGCAGAAAGAGAGGTGAAAAGATATGAGCAAACGAAATGTACGGGATCAAAAAGAAGTGGAGAGAAAGAGTGGAGCATCGGTTCAATCGTACCAAGATCAGAGTGTAACCAAAGAGGAGTGGCGACGAATGTGTGAACATGAAAAGAAATGGTGTGAATACCAGGAAGTCGCCGGGATGGATCGGTTACAAGCTCTGGGGTACATACAAGGGATGCCGACATTTGAGCCAATGTAAGCGAAAACGAATAGACATAGAACACATATTTAGTTATGTAAAAAGAAGGGTGGTTGTTTTATGAATTATCACGATATAGCGAAAGATAACATGGTAAATGGTGATGGAATTCGTGTTGTTTTATTTGAAAGTGGCTGCACACATCAATGTCCCGGGTGTCAAAATCCACAGACATGGGATAAAAACAGCGGAATTAAATTTGATGACGCTGCAAAACAGGAGTTATTTGAAGCATTACGAAAACCATACATAGACGGCATTACGTTCTCAGGTGGAGATCCGTTAGCAACATTTAATCGTGACGAAACCTTATCACTAATTAAAGAAATTAAAGAAAAGATGCCGGACAAAACAGTTTGGGTTTACACAGGATACACAAAAGAAGCCTTAATTCAGCAGGATCCTATTTTTACACAAGATTTGTTATCACATATTGATGTTCTTGTAGATGGACCGTTCATACAGGAACGATTTGATCTGAATTATGAATGGGCTGGCTCAACAAATCAACGAATATTAAGAAAAGAAGACGGATTTGTTCGGAATACTTCAGCAGTTTACGAATACGAAGACAGAAAAGGGTTTGTCGGAGATGAATGTTCATATTCAATAAATGATACCAAAGAACCTGGTTCAAAACAGGATGAAAACGAATATGAGTTAGATGAAAACGACTTTGAACTATAAACATATAACCCATATTTAACACGAAAATATAAATCAATAAAAGGAGTCCGAATACTCATAGCGGATTCCTTTTAAATCACTAAAAGGAGGAATAAATATGAGTACAAACATTACAGTAATTAAAAATGGAGACAAAGGAACAGAGATGTTCGAAGCAAAGAAGATCAAAGCAGCAATTGTAAAATCAGCAAACAGAGTTGGTGTTGATTTATCTGAAACGCAAAAAGACAGAGTTGTTGTAATCGTCGAGGATATTATAACATCAAAAGCAATCAGAGAGGTAACTGTTGATCAATTGCATTCTTATGTTGAAATGGCTCTTGATGACGTAAGTCCGGTAACAGCAAAGAGTTACAGACAATATCGTGACTTCAAGGCTCAGTTTGCAAAAATGATGAGCCGTGTAGCCGACTTCGCAGAGAAGATCATGTATCGCGGCGATAGAGAAAATGCAAACAAAGATTCCAGTCTCGTATCAACACAAAACGCATTAATCGCATCTGAGTTTGGCAAGGAAATGTACATTAATCAGTTTCTGACTGCAATTGAGAAATCAGCTGAGTCAAAAGGATTCATTTACATTCACGATAAAGATAAGAGATTATTTACAATTAACTGTTGTCTATTTTTGATGGGAATTCTGTTAAAAAACGGATACGAAATGGGGAATGAATGGTACAATGAACCAACGACATTGGATGTTGCGTTTGATGTAATAGCAGACATTGCATTATCGGCTCCTAGTCAACAGTATGGAGGATTCACAATTCCACAAGTCGATTTCATTCTTGAACCGTATGCGAAAAAGACATATACAAAAACCTATAATGAAAGAATGAAAGAATACAAAGAACTCGGTGTCGATCCTGAGATAGCAAAAGCAAAAGCTGACAAAGTAGCAATGGAACAGGTTGCTTACGACTTTAAACAGGGATTCCAGGGTTGGGAAATGAAATTCAATACAGTTAGTTCCAGTCGTGGCGATTACCCATTCATTACAGTAACATCTGGTCTCAACACAAGTAAATTTGGTGTAATGTGTAACGTTATCATGTTCAATGTACACAAAGAAGGTCAGGGTAAGGCTGGTAAAAAAAGACCTGTTCTGTTTCCAAAATACGTATTCTTGTATGATAAGGAAACGAATGGATCAGGACCTGTGTTTGATGCAGCTTTAGAATGTTCAGCAAAAACAATGTACCCTGATTGGTTATCACTTTCTGGAGAAGGATATGTACCAAGTATGTATAAAAAATACAAAAAGGTTGTATCGCCGATGGGCTGCAGAGCCTTTTTAAGCCCTTACTATGAGAGAGGTGGATTCGAACCTGCAGACGAAAATGATGTACCTGTATTTGAGGGTCGTTTTAATGCAGGAGTTGTTTCTTTAAACCTGCCGCTGATTTATCTTGATTCTAAGTCACGTGGCGTAAATTTCATGGAAGAACTCGATTATTATCTGGAAATGATTAGACAGATTCACATTAAGACGAAAGCATATCTTGGAGAGAAGAGAGCAAGTATTAATCCACTCGGCTTCACACAGGGCGGTTTCTATGGTGGAAATTTAAAACCAGAACAGAAACTGAAAGAGTCGAAAAAACTGATGGAAGCTACAACATACAGTTTCGGTATCACGGCACTTAATGAGTTACAGGAAGCCTACAATGGAAAATCAATCGCAGAAGACGGAGCATTCGCACTTGAGGTATTACAGCATATCAATCGTAAGGTTGATGAATTTAAACATGAAGATCATATTCTTTATGCCATTTACGGCACTCCAGCAGAAAGTCTCTGTGGAAAACAGATCAAACAGCTTCGAGAATATGTTCGTGAAAACATGGAACAACTCGAAACAGTCGGATATCATGTAGATCGTACTGAAAATGGTGAATATGTAATCAAAGGCATCTGCGATAAAGAATATGTATCAAATAGTTTTCATTGTCACGTTACTGAAGATATCACTGCAATTGAGAAACAGGATTCTGAAAATAGATTTTGGAACTTATGCAATGGCGGAAAGATTCAGTATGTACGTTATCCAGTAGGTTATAATAAGAAAGCTATGAAATCTCTTATCGAAAGAGCTATGGACCTTGGTTTCTATGAAGGAGTTAATCTCGCGTTAAATTATTGCGATGATTGTGGACATGAAGAGGTAGACATGGGCGATACTTGTCCATGCTGTGGAAGTCATAACATTACAAAGATCGATCGTATGAATGGATATCTCGCATTTTCAAGAGTACATGGTGCAACAAGATTAAATGATGCAAAAATGGCTGAAATTAAAGATCGCAAATCAATGTAAACTGTAAACAAAACCAGAAGAGTCACCAATTGCGGTGGCTCTTTTTTGTGTGTACGTTTGTTTAATTTCTTTGTTTTGATTCTGCACATATTTAAAACAAATAAAACAGAAAAAAGGATTGTTCAAAATGTGGAAAGATATATATGGATGGGAAGAATATTATGAAATAAGTGATCATGGTGAAATTAGAAACAAACTTACAGGAAATCTTATATCTGGTGACAGGAATAACATTGGTTATATGAGAGTATGTCTGTATCATAAGGGACACGTTCCAGAAAAACAAAGATTTTTTCGGCACAGATTAGTTGCAATACATTTTATTCCGAATCCGAATCATCTACCTGAAGTAAATCATATTGATGCTGATATAACAAACAACGATATATCAAACTTAGAATGGTGTTCCAGAAAACAGAACGAAATGCACTCCAGATTTTTAGGGCGTAAACCATATAGACCATTTATTGTTACAAAAGAAGATGGAACAGAGACAAGGTATAATGTAACATCAGAGTTAGCGGATGAACTGCATATTACATCAGCTTCTATTAAAAGTTGGTTGCATAATAAAACAAAAGGATATAAACGTTACGGGATAAAAAGTATTCAATATATCAAATGATTAGAAGAATAAGTCATGAATAATGCGGATCTAAGCAGACAAACATTCTTATTTGAATCAGCAAGTTAATATTTTCATCCCATATTTAGTCTGCAACACAACTCAACCAACTACGGAGGAAACGATTATGAGTAACAACTTGAAAGTTATCTTATGTGCATCCTATGAAGATGCAGTAAACTACGCAAAAGAACACGACGTAAAAGCAACAGTCGAAGCAGAATACGGCGCAGAGTGCGTACCTGGTAGTGTAATTACTATGGCACATCACGGAGCGAGAAGCGCGAATCCAGCACCTTGTAACTGGTCAGACGTACCCGTTTTAACCGATGGCGAAATTTTAGTATCCCATCTCGACCTCGATTCCATGGGCGGCATCATGGCATTAATGGGAACGAAACCGGATGATCCGGAATTTTGGAAAGCAGCAGAATTTATCGATTTAAACGGACCGAAACCAAAAAATATGAACCAGTTGTCACAGGATATTCAGGATAAATTAAATGCGTTTTACAATTACACGGACAAGGCAGTGCCGGATTTAAGAAGAAGCAGCGGTGCTGTAGATATTACGAATCTGGTTCTCGATACGGCTGATGCGATTTCGGATATCGTAAACGAAGACAGACCACGTCATAACGAAATGATTGAAGCCGGTATCAAATGGAAGCAGGATATATACGATAAAGTAGAAAAATGCATATATCTGGACAGCCCAAACGTAAGAGTATTTTCAACAAAAAATCTGTTCTGCAACGTGAATTATGAATCATCGGTATTTAACAGAGTAAGTCCCGCAATCGTTTCTTATAACAGTACAAGAAAAGATATTACACTCTCATTTTACGATGAAAACGCAATCGGATTAAATGCGTGCGAAATCGTTCAGGCAGCATGGGGACCGTTAGCAGGAGGACATGCCGGAATTGCTGGTTCTCCACGTGGACAAGAAATGGGTTTAGGCGATGCTATCGAACTTGCTAACTATGTAGATGAATTGATTCAGGTACGTATTCTTAACGATGCTGGTAGCGGAATCGAAACACCAGAAACAGATGGAATCGAAATAGAAGAATACGATGAAGATTTTGATGATTTCGAAGACAGATAACTAGAAATGGAAAGCTTGTATTCAAATTATGGATACAGGCTTTCTTTGTTCAATAGAAAGTGAAATAGCGTTAGTGGTTAACACCCACAGGCAACGAAACAGGAAGGAAATTATCAGTTATGAATACTATACACAGAATAACAAATATCACAAAGGACTTAGAATTGTATGAAGAGATCGAAGACGACAAGCTGGAATTGTAAACAGGAAAGAATTGAGCCTACAATGGGCTCTTTTCTTTTTGTTGCGAATAATGATTTCATTTCTTTGTTTCTGAGTTATACATATTTAGAGTCAAAATAAAGGAAGGTATGCGTATTATGCAGGAAACAAAAATATTCATAATCTCGAATGAGTATCGTAACGCAATTACAAAGATAGCAGCAGAGAATCACCATTTTCTGATTCATGACCCAAAAGCAAACGCGGACCAAGTAAAAGAACTGCTTCCGGATTATGATGTAATCGAATTAAACCCGATGAAACATGCTATTGATTATTTCTTATTGATTACAAACAAACAGGAAGCGAAATGGTTTGTGGATCTTTTGATTCAAAACGACAGAGTTGTATCCGACTCATACAAAGAAACCATTTATGACGAAATGGAGAAACAGCTTTTAGTTAATGCAATAGAAGAAACATTAGCAAAAAAGAATTGTTCATTTAAAAATGTCTTTGAATTATTAAATTCTGAACTTAAAAAGAGTTATGAACGATCTGAAAACAACGAATCAATACCGTCGTCGATGCTTCGATCGTATAATGACATAATATCGAAACCAGAAATGAATGAAATTCGATTTCGAACATTACTAACGACATGTTTGTTGCTGATAGGTCAGGTGTACAATCCGTTGGTATTAGAACATACCATTCATTCAGAATGTAATAATATTCTTACTGACTGCATAACAAAACTAAAAACCGAAACAAAAGTTGCTATTATCATTCCGAATTCACCTGTTCATTTTGTTTACGAAGACATTATGTTGGATATATTTATTTGGTTGTGTAGAAAATACGAATACTTTGACATTACTCACGAATCGAAATAATAATGAGCCTTATTGTTGTTACAAAGTCATGATATAACTCATGAATAGGTGTGATACAAGTACCAGAAACAACCGGGATCTTTCTCTTTGATTCATTACGATATCTAAACATGTGCGACTCATTTACAAAGGAATACATTTTGATAGTCACACGTTCCGATTTCTTTGTTTCATTCTTATCCATATTTAAGAGGTAACAAACAAATAAAACATTCAAGAAGGAGCGAATTGTATGGTATTATTTACAAAACGAAACAAAAAGACAGATAATATAATCAAAAAGAGTAAAATAAACAAGGAACACAATATGCAGCATAAGTTACCAAAAGGCTACGACGGTGCGTTTAAGATTCTTGGAAAAGATGTCGAAGTAGTTACAAACTTAAATCATAACAGTAATACATTAGTAATCGGAGCACCGGGTTCTGGAAAAAATTACTGCTATATCGATCCGAACCTGAAATATGCAAACAAAGACAGTAATTTCCTGATTCATGGTATCAAGATCGATGTTGATCATGTAAAAGAATTGCTTCCGGGATATGATGTAATCGAATTAAATTTAGACAAACATCCGATAAACTACTTTAAATTGATTACAAATGAAGAGGAAGCAGCAGAATTTGTTGAGGCATTATGCAAAGTAAACCAGGGTCGAAACAGAAGAGAAGGACAAAGAGACGAATTTTTCGAACAGCTTGAAATGAAAGTCATGACAAATGAGGTTATGAGAGCAGTTAAAAAAGGGTCGTGTTCTTATGATGAAGTAACGGATAATCTTCGTGAATTACAGGAAATCTGTGACGCACATCTTGAGCTCAAAAACAGAGACGAAGCACTTGCACTGGAATTCTTTTATCAAAACAAAGAGCGTTTATATATAAATGCACCAAAAATGTTAATGAATACGTTGATTACCTGTAAGATGTTATTGGAAGATTTGATGTCAGATAACGAAACAAATATTACAGAAATCATCGATAAACTTAGAACTCAGGATAACATTGCAGTGGTTGTGACACGATCATTAGAATGTGACTTGTATTCAATCTTGTTTATGAATTTCTTTATCAAACAGTACCGCAAACAGTATTTCGCAAATGAGAGTGACACACGTATAGTAAAGGTTATACTTGACGAAGCGAGTATGTGTTATATAGATACAGGCTTGTGTGTCCTTGCAAGAACATGTGGAATGAGTATCGATTACTTGATTCAATGTATTTCGCAATTAAAAGAAATGTATCCCCAATCTTGGTATGAGCTAATTGAAACGCTAATTAAAACGGTACAGACTGTTATCTGTTTAGGTACAAGAAATTTTGAAACGATACGTTTTATTAACGAAATTGCGGAACTTCCAAAAGGATTCAATATTCAAACGATGTCATCAGAGCAAGAACTAATATACGATCCAACAATCAGTAACAAATGGATCGTTGCAAAGAAAGCGACAATAGAATAAGAAAAAATCGTCTGTACCGCCAATTAAATGCTGTACTTCCATAGATGCGTTTTTTAGAGAACTTAAACTAAAACGAAATTAAGTCAGCAAACGAGCACTCAACCCATATTTAGGTCATCAAATTAGAAAGTGAGACCTAAATATGAGTTATAAAATAATCAGTTTGTTTTCTGGATGTGGGGGAATGGATCTCGGGTTCGAACGAGCTGGTTTCGAAATTCCGGTCGCCAATGAATTCGATGCCACAATCTGGGAAACGTACAAACGAAATCATAAAAATACGCATCTAATTGAAGGCGACATCAGAAATGTAACTAAATCAGATCTTGAACCCTATCTTAAGCTGCAACCAGGAGAACAATTGGCAGGAATTATAGGCGGACCGCCATGTCAGTCGTGGTCAGTAGCCGGAGCCGGAAAGGGAATTGAAGATAAGCGAGGACAGCTTTTCTTTGAATACATTCGTGTGCTCCGGGAATTTCGACCACAATTCTTTGTAGCTGAGAATGTTCCCGGGATGATATCAAAGAAACATGCGGATGCGGTTGATCGGATCCTTTCTTTGTTTGCCGAGTCTGGTTACAACGTTTCCGTATACAAAACAAATGCTTGTAACTATGGATTAGCGCAAACGAGAGAACGGATCTTCTATATTGGCATCCGAACTGATCTTGATATTTCATTTGTATTTCCAGGCGGAGATCCAGAACATATTGTAACGTTGAAGGATGCTATTTGGGATTTACGAGACAATGCTGTTCCAACACTTGCAAGAAACAAGCGTAATCCTGTAGCGGTTAATAACCATGAATATTATGTTGATAGTTACTCTCCGGTATTCATGTCCAGAAACCGTGTCCGCAGCTGGGATGAGCCTGGTTTTACAGTGCAGGCATCCGGACGCCAATGTCAGATACATCCAAACGCACCTAAAATGCAGCAGATATCAAAAGATTCGTACTGTTTTGTCCAGGGTGCGAAAGATCGGTATCGAAGAATGAGCGTCCGAGAAGTAGCAAGACTACAAGGGTTTCCGGATGATTTTGAATTCATGTATGAAAATGCGAACAATGGATACAAAATGATCGGAAACGCAGTGCCAGTTAATATGGCAGAAGCGATTGCTGGAAATCTGATGCATGCATTGAAAGCCAGCCTCGATATTCCAAATAGTACTATGGAAGACTAAGCAAATTAGAGATCGACCTTATATTGGGGTTGGTCTCTTTTCGTTTCCGACGTTTTTGTGTGCAATAGTCTTATCCCATATTTAGGATAACAAAGAACAACGCACACAATAAAGGAGGAAACAAACTATGAGTGAAGTAACAAAAATAAGTGGACCTGTACATGGATACAAGGTGTTTAACCCGGATTGGACATGTAAACCAGTCGGTGGTTTAAGAAAACAGTATACCTGTCCAGGCAAATTCGAAGAAGAAGGAGAACTTGAAATTTGCGAACATGGAATGCATTTTTGTCAAACAGCTGCCAAATGTTTTAATTATTATGAGTTTGACAGCAAAAACAAGGTTGCCGAGGTGATCGCCTATGGGGATGTTAGAACAGACGGTAACAAATCGTGTACCAACAAGTTGGAAATCGTGCGTGAAATCCCATGGGAGGAAGTATTAAGACTCGTAAACGTTGGAAAGGATTGCACTGGTTTACGTAATACGGGAAATCAAAATGCTGGGAACTGGAATGCTGGATCGCGTAACGAAGGAGACTGGAATACCGGTGACCGTAATATTGGTGACTGTAATACTGGGAATTACAACACAGGTGATTATAATACTGGAGGCCGTAATTCCGGAAACTGGAACACTGGATGTGCTAATGCTGGAAAAGGTAATGCTGGAGAAAGAAACGATGGAGACTGGAATGCTGGGGATTGTAATGAAGGGAATTACAACACAGGTGACTACAACAGTGGAGACAGCAACACCGGAACCTGGAATATTGGAAAACATAATTCTGGTAACTGTAACATTGGTAGTTGGAATACCGGGGACTGGAACAAATCATTTTTTAATACCGGTTGTTTCAACACAGAAGAAACAACAATTATGCTGTTTAATAAACCATCGGATTGGACTTATCATGATTGGTTAGAATCCGAAGCAAGGTTTTTGTTAACTCAGATGCCAAAAAGAACAGTCAAATGGGTATATAAAAATGATATGACTGACGAAGAAAAAGAGTTGCATCCGACTTATGAAATAGCAGGCGGTTACCTGAAAAGACTGAAAAACTTGGATCTTATTCAGTCTTGGTGGAATAATCTTTCTCTGATGGAGAAGGAGACCATCAAAGCGATTCCAAACTTTGATCCTGATATTTTCTACGAGTGCACAGGAATCAGAGCGGACTAAAAATACAAAGAAGAGACTTCAATTGAGGTCTCTTTCTTTTTGTTTCCGTTTCTTTTGTGTGCAGTAGTTTAGTCCCATATTTAGGACAACAAATAAAAAGCACATATAAAAGGAGGAAACGAAATGAGAAAAGAAGTAAGAAATAAACCGGTACATGGATACAAGGTGTTTAATCCAGATTGGACCTGTAGCCCAGAAGATTGGGACTGCAGTCCAGAAGATAACACAAAACAGTATTCCTGCCCTGGTAAGTTTGAAGAAAAAGGTCCAATTTCGTTATGCAAACATGGAATGCATTTTTGCCAAAAGCTTGTAAATTGTTTTAGTTATTACAAATTTAATCCGAATAACAAGGTGGCTGAGGTGATTGCCTTTGGAGATGTAATCATTGAGGATCTTAACGACTTATGCTGTACAAATAAGCTTGAAATCGTTCGAGAACTCTCCTGGGAAGAAGTTTTGAGACTTGTCAACATTGGAAATAATTGTACTGGAGTTGGAAATGTTGGTCATCACAATAGTGGAGATTATAATGTTGGTGATAGCAATAGTGGAACATGCAATGTCGGTAACTCTAATACAGGAAAATGTAATACAGGAGATACAAATTTTGGACAGTATAATTCCGGGAATCGGAACACAGGAGATTGTAATACAGGAAACGAGAATTCTGGTGATTGGAATGCTGGTAATAATAATATTGGGGATGGAAACACAGGAAGTAACAATATTGGGAATAACAATGTTGGAGACTGGAACAAATCTTCACTGAATGTTGGCTGCTTTAACACAGAGGAACAAAAGATTACATTTTTTAACAAACCATCAGATTGGACATACAGAATGTGGTTTGAATCAAGAGCTAGATCTTTATTGAATCAAATCTCAATTATTAGATGGTCCTATTTATGGGAAATGACAGATTCAGAAAAGAACGAATGCGCTGAAAGTGAAGCAGCTGAAGTAGCAGGTGGGTATCTCACAAAAGCGTTCTCGGATAATCAAGAATGGTGGAATGAACTTTCAGATAAAGACAAGGAAATCATTAAAGATCTTCCGAACTTTGATCCTGATGTTTTCTTCGAATGTACCGGAATAAGAGTAGAATAATTTTCAAGAGAGACTTCATAGATGAGGTCTCTTTTTGTTTCCGTAGTATTTGTGTGCGGCAGTTTAGTCCCATATTTAGGACAACAAATAAAAAGCACACAATACAAGGAGGAAACGAAAAATGATTAATGTTACAAGATTAAGTGACAGAGCGTATGGATACAAGGTATTTAATCCTGACTGGTCCTGTAATCCGCGAGAACATGATGCACAGGGACAATATACTTGTCCAGCTAGATTTGAAGACGACGAAATGGATGTCCAAAGACAAGGAATGACATTCCGTCCGACCCCAATTGACTACTTCAAGTCTGGATTTTACAAGTTTGATAGCAATACTCATGTAGTCGAAGTAATAGCTTACGGCGATATTGGAAAAAGTGAACATGGTACGCTATGTTGGACAAACAAACTTGAAATTGTTCGGGAACTTTCCTGGGAAGAAGTTTTAAGTCTTGTTAATATCGGCAAGGATTGTACTGGAATTGGTAACACAGGCGAATGTAATACTGGAAATTATAACTCTGGTTCTGACAACGATGGTGACCGGAATGTAGGTTATTACAACTCAGGACGCGGAAATGTAGGTGATCATAACACTGGAGACCATAATACAGGAAACCACAATAGTAGTTCTGATAATACTGGACATTACAATTCTGGGTACAGAAATTCAGGAGATTATAACGCAGGATGTTATAATACCGGGAAGTCAAATACAGGAGATTATAATACAGGTAATTACAATGACGGTGATTACAACACTGGTGATCAAAATACTGGACATCATAATACTGGACGCAAGAATGTAGGAGATAGCAATACAGGTTATGAAAATACAGGAAATAATAATACCGGAAACAATAACAGAGGAAAAAGTAATACTGGAAATTATAACTCTGGAAATTATAATACCGGAAATCGAAACATTGGAAACCGAAATATTGGCGACTGGAACCTGTCTTCCTATAATAATGGCTGCTTTAATACAAAAGAGCCAACAATTATGCTGTTCAACAAACCATCGAATTGGACTTATAGTCAGTGGTTAAAAAGTAGAGCGTGTCATCTGCTGAACGATATTCCAAATCGTACAGTTGAATGGATCGGAGAATATAGCATGACTGCTGAAGAAAAAGAATTAAATCCAGGTTATGAAACAGTAGGCGGATACCTTAAAGTTTTCTCACAGGATGAAAACCGTAATATGGCTCAAAAGTGGTGGGATGAATTAGATGATTCTGAAAAGAAGACAATTCTTTCAATTCCGAATTTTGACGCAGACATTTTCTATAAATGTACTGGTGTAAATGTACAGCTTGAGTCCTAACAAAAATCAGAGACTGACCTTTTGGTTGGTCTCTCTTTCGTTTCCGGTATTTTTGTGTGCAGTAGTTAGTACCATATTTAGGTTAACCAATAAAGCACACAATTCAAGGAGGAAACAAGTATGCCAAAGAAGAAAGATATGTCCAACAGTTGCGATTTCATGTATCAAGATTATTGGACAAAAGCGAACGTAACGCACGAACTCACACAGGAAGACTGGATGCAATGGTACAACGAACATTGTGCTAATTGTAAGTACATGTGCGAAATCTGCATGTACGGAGAAGATTAACTAAAGTATAGAGCCTAAAATGTTTGAGAGATTCAGACACTTCGGGCTCTTTCTTTCGGTTGCAAACATGTTCCGTTTCCGGTGTTTTTGTGTGCAGCAGTTCGTACCATATTTAGGATAACAAAATACAACACACAAACAAGGAGGAAACAAAAATGATAAGAATGAGCAAAGAAATGATTGAAAAGAGATATGGTTTAAGAGCAAACGATCAGGAAAAGATGTGGAAAATGCTTTGCATGATAAGTCTTTTCGATTGGGAATTCCCAATGTTTGACCAGATTGATGAATTTTTCAAGACACAGCCGAGAACAGCAATCGAATGCTTTGATGAAATCTGGAAAGCAGATGATGTTCTTGTAGTTTTAGACTGTGCGAACGCAATCAAAGAAAACGAACATATCTTTTTGGAGACTAGAAGCGGTTATGACGAAGTGAAGCCTTATGTAAAAGAATCCTGGAGTGATATCTTCAAGATCGAATCACGACCATTTCCGAATTACGACGAGTTATCAAACAAGTATTACAAGATGTCTGATAAGGTTGCAGGAACAGAGTTGGAGAAGTACTTAGAAAAACCAACAATTCCTTATATGAATGTGCTTACAGTCACAGATGCAGGTAAGATTTTGTATAGTGCGTTAAGAGCAATCGAAAAACATCTCTAAACAGAACAAGGGATCTCACATATGAGGTCTCTTTTCTTTTTGTTTCCGGATGTTTTGTGTGTAGCAGTCCAGTCCCATATTTAAGACAAATAATTAAGTACACATAAAGGAGGAAACAAAATGAGTGATGAGACCAAAAAGAATGAATCTGTACACGGATATAAGGTATTTAGACCGGGCTGGACTTGCAGTCCATGCGGGAATACAAAACAGTATACATGTCCAGGCAAGTTCGAGGAAGAAGGAGAAATCGAAGTTTGTGGCAACGGAATGCATTTCTGTCAAAAAGCAGCAAACTGTTTTAATTATTATGGCTTTGACAGTAAAAACAAAGTTGCCGAAGTAATCGCTTACGGTGATGTCGTAACAGATGGTGATAAGTCATGTACAAATAAGCTCGAAATCGTGCGGGAGCTCTCCTGGAAAGAAGTATTAGATCTTGTTAATACTGGCAATGACTGTACTGGGTTAAAAAACACTGGAAATGAAAATGCTGGGAATTTGAATTCTGGAGATTATAATACTGGAGATTTCAACACTGGCGATGATAACAGAGGATATTGGAATTCTGGAAACCAAAATTCTGGACATTATAATACAGGATCTCAAAATTCAGGAAACAAAAACACTGGCTCTTATAATAGCGGTGGTTGGAATTCTGGTGATTGTAATTCAGGTGATTTTAATATAGGTTATGAAAATTCAGGCAGTAATAACACTGGATGTAAAAATGCTGGATATTATAATACCGGTGACGAAAATATTGGTAACTGTAATACGGGGGATAATAACACAGGTGATCTTAATAGTGGACATTTTAACCTAGGAGCTGAAAATACAGGCAATCGGAATCTTGGTGATTCTAATTCTGGAGACTGGAATAAATCATCTCACAATTCTGGTTGTTTCAACACCGAAGAACACAAAATCATAATGTTCAATAAGCCTTCTAACATGACTTATACTGACTGGCAGGATAGCGATGCATGCGCTTTGTTAGACAGTATGCCAGACGTATCAACAAAATGGGAAAAAGAAGCTTGTATGACCGATGACGAGAAGACTTCTTACCCAACTTACAAAACAACAGGTGGATACCTGAAGGTTATTAACAACATAGATGGTAGACAAAAATGGTGGAATGATCTTTCGGATTCCGACAAAGCTGTCATTAAAGCAATTCCAAACTTTGATCCTAATATTTTCTTCGAATGTACAGGAATCAAGGTAAATTAATCACAAACTAGAGACTGACCAATCGGTTGGTCTCTTTTTGTTTCCGATTTTTTTTGTGTGCCGCAGCCAAACACATATTTAGGATAATAAAAATGTTACACACAAAAAGGAGGAAACAAAATGAGTAAAGTGACAGAAACAAACGGACCAATACACGGATACAAGGTATTTTATCCGGATTGGACATGTAGACCAAATGATAGGGCGATATCAAAACAATATTCATGTCCTGGAAAGTTTGTAGAAATGGGTCATCTCGATCTCAGCGAACATGGAATGCATTTTTGTACACGTTTATCGGACTGTTTTTCTTATTATAGCTTTAATCCTGAAAACAAAGTAGCCGAAGTGGTTGCTTATGGAAAAGTTATAACAGATGGTAATAAGTCGTGTACCAATAAGCTCAAGATAATTCGCGAACTTTCATGGGATGAAGTATTGCATCTTGTCAATATGGGTGATCTTTGTACCGGTTTTGAGAATACAGGCGGTCTTAATTCAGGAAATCGAAATGCAGGCAGCGGAAATTCTGGATCATATAATTGCGGACACAGAAATTCTGGAGACTTTAATACCGGAAATAACAATTTCGGTAGTAACAACACAGGTGGTCAAAATATTGGAAGCGGTAATGTAGGTTCCTATAACGTAGGTACAGGAAATACAGGTTATGAAAATTCTGGAAATTATAATTCTGGTCGCAAAAACACAGGAAGTTATAATTCAGGATCGAAAAATGCAGGAAAATACAATTCCGGAAATAATAACACCGGCAGTAAAAACAGTGGTGATCATAATTTTGGAGACAGAAACGCAGGTGACTGGAATCAGTCATCTAATAATTCTGGCTGTTTCAATGTAAAAGAGCACAAGATCATGATGTTCGATAAGCCGTCAAACATCACTTATGAAGACTGGCTCTGTTCGGACGCAAGATATTTGTTAAACCAGATGCCTGGGTTCAATGTTGACTGGGTGTTCGAAGTAGATATGTCTCAAAAAGAAAAAGACAGGCATCCAAGTTATAAAACAGCAGGTGGATTCTTAAAAATACAGGATGATTGTAGTCGTGTTCAATATTGGTGGGATAATCTTTCGGATACGGAGAAGGATACCATTAAAGCGATTCCGAACTTTGATCCTGATATCTTTTACGAATGTACCGGAATCAGAGTAGGGGTATTAAAAACAAATGTATCCAACAACAACGAACCCGTAGTCGAAAACACCAACAGTGAAAACACCGATAGAGATGAAACACTGAAGCGTATTCCTGATTACCTTATGCTTATAGACAAAATGCCTGTATATAACAGTCGTCATAGAAAACAGCGAGGAATTGATGATATCAAAAAGATCATGCGTGACCTTAAGTATGATGAGGAAGATATCGACGCTGTAGATGAACGATTCTGTGAGGGATTCGAAACTGCAAGACAGATTGCAACAGACATGTTAAGAGAAAGATTTCATGAGTGCACAAAAACAAACTAGTTAAAATACAAGGAAGAGACTTCAATCAAGGTCTCTTTCTTTTTGTTTCCAAAGTATTTGTGTGCGGAAGTACGTTCCATATTTAGAATAACAAACAATTACACACAATTCAAGGAGGAAACAAAATGAGTAAAGTGACAGAGACAAACGGACCAATACACGGATACAAGGTATTTAATTCAGATTGGACCTGTAATCCGTTAGGATTCAAACCAAAGCAATACGCGTGCCCTGGTAAGCTCGAAATAAAAGGAGAACTTGAAATTTGTCATAATGGAATGCATTTCTGCCAAAAATTAGCAGATTGTTTTGAATATTATGCGTTCAATCCAGAAAACAAAGTAGCAGAGGTGATCGCTTATGGGAAGGTTCTTATAAGTGAAAGTGATAAATATGGTAACAAATCGTGTACCAATAAGTTAGAAATCGTACGTGAAGTTCCATGGAGTGAAGTGATAGCTCTTACCAATCTTGGAAGTAATTGCACTGGGTTTTCTAACACCGGTAACGATAATGCCGGAAGTTACAACACA
>OGXE01001113.1_pt1 | contig 23895 bp, 20 predicted proteins | sample 1576181 | NCBI WGS metagenome assembly OGXE01 (sample SAMEA3541478, study PRJEB24748) | human gut metagenome | biome: human gut; feature: human-associated habitat; material: faeces | place: China | collected 2012 | reverse complement strand
CCACGAGCATATCAAGACCCGCACGGGCGATTTCGAGCGCTATATCGAGAATTACAAACAGTCGGTCCGCAATCTGGCCGAATGCGGCGTTAAAGTAATTACCTACAACTTTATGCCCGTGCTGGACTGGACGCGCACGAACCTCGCCTACGAGCTGCCCGACGGGTCGCGCGCCCTGCGCTTCGAGCGTGCGGCGTTCGTGGCCTTCGATCTCTTCATCCTGAAGCGTCCCGGCGCGGAGAAGGACTATTCCGAGGCCGAGCGCGCCGCTGCCGAGGCCCGCTTCGGGCGGATGGACGCCGCGGAAAAAGAGCTGATCACCCGCAACATGATCGCGGGCCTGCCCGGCTCGGAGGAGAGTTTCACGCTGGAGCAGTTCCAGCGGGAGCTGGACCGTTACAAGGATGTCACGGCCGAGACGCTGCGCGCGAACCTCGTGGCGTTCCTGCGCGAGGTGGCTCCCGTGGCCGACGAGGCGGGTGCGGTGCTGGCGATCCATCCCGACGATCCTCCGTTCCCGATCCTCGGTCTGCCCCGCATTCTCTCCACCGAATCCGACTTTCAGAAATTGGTCGAGGCGGTCCCCAACCCTTCGAACGGGCTGTGCCTCTGCACGGGTTCGTTCGGAGTGTCGGCCGCGAACGACCTGCCGGGAATGATGCTGCGGCAGGGCGACCGGGTGAATTTCGTCCACCTGCGCTCGACGCAGCGCGATGCCGAGGGCAACTTCTACGAGGCCAACCATTTGGAGGGCGACGTGCCGATGTACGACGCCGATTACCGGAATCACTCGATAATAAATCTGATCCCAGATCAGTGCAATTGTAACACCACCAATCATTGCCGGAACAAAATACACGGATTTTACTAATGTCTTAAACTTTTTCAGTGAATTCAGTGAAATTGACAAAATCAGTGATATTACAATTACACCAATCACCAGCAATACACTGTAAATCACCGTTGTTTTTATAGCATTCCAAAAGTTCGGATTTTTGAGCAATATCTTATAATTCTTCCAACCCGATAAAGGCGCGCTATTACGACTACGACCGCTTCACTTACCCCTGGCATTTCCACAGCCAGTACGAAATAATCTATGTGAAGAAAAGCTGCGGCCGTTGCTTTGTGGGCGATTGCATAGAGCGTTTTTCGGAAGGCGATGTGGTATTGTTCGGTCCCAGCCTGCCTCATTATATGCGGAGTGACGATGCTTATCACGGCGATAATCCCCGGTTGCGGGTGCAAGGAACTATCATTCAGTTTGAGGAGAACTTCATGCAATACTCGTTCGACCATTATCCGCAGTTTCACCAGATACGGGTGTTGCTGAAAGAGGCCAGACGGGGTGTTGTCTTTCACACGGCCGATGCCGGTCCGGTACGCGACATGGTATCCGCTTTTCCCGAACTGAAAGGATTCGGACAGATAACCGGTTTGCTGGATTTATTGCAGGCATTGGCGGTATCCCTCCCAAGAAGGATGCTGGCAAGCCCTTGCTACTATGAGAAGTTTCCCACAGCGGGAAACAAGCGTATCGATAAAATCATCTCCTTTATCAACAGCAACTACACCCGTTCTCTCAAGCTCGACGAGATAGCCGAAATGGCAAATATGAACAGCAGCGCCTTTTGCCGTTTCTTCAAGGACGCCACGGAAAAGACTTTCCTGCAATATGTGGCGGACATGCGCATAGGTTATGCCTGCAAACTGCTGACCATTGGCGATATGGAGGTTTCACAGATAGCTGTGGAGTGCGGGTTCGACTCTATTCCGCACTTCAACCGCACCTTCAAGCAACTGACGGGACTGACACCGACGCAGTACCGGAACCAGATAATGAAATAATTCCCCCCTTCACCCTCCGTCTCCCATAAACAGGAGTGTGCGAAAGGGTGAAGGGGGGATGTGGTAAAAGTTATTTTACGGCAAACAGACCGTTACATACCGAACGAGAACTTGTCGATGGACTGGTATACCACGCTGGCAATACTCAGCGCCACGATGCCCAGCGTACAGATGGCAAGGCCGGCACGCGTGTAGTTATCGCTGCGGAAAGCGGCGATAGGCTCATCGCTCTTGTTGATGTACATTGCCTTTACAATCTTCAGATAGTAGTAAAGCGACAGAATCGTATTGATTAACGCAATGAACACCAGCAGATGAAAACCGCTTTCGAATGCCGCCGCAAAGATGAAGAACTTCGAGAAGAAGCCTGCGAACGGCGGAATACCCGCCAGCGAGAACAGTGCCAGCGTCATAAGGAAAGCCAGCTTAGGGTTGGTGGTGTACAATCCGTTGTAATCTTCCAGTGTAAACTTATCGGCGCGCAATGCTACAATCGTGATAACGGTAAAGACGGCGAGGTTGGCAAACAGGTAAATCAGTACGTAGTACACCAGCGACGTCATACCCAGCGACGTTCCGCTGATAACACCCAGCATGATGTAACCGGCTTGCGAGATACTGGAGAACGCCATCAACCGTTTCAGGTTCTCCTGACGCAGCGCAAAGAGGTTGGCGAGCGTGATAGAGGCGATGATAACCCAGTAGAGCACTTCCTGCCATTGCGTCGCCATCGGTGCGAATACCTTATAGAGGATGGTCATCAGCACGAATGCCGCCGCACCTTTGGAGATAACGCTCAGGTAAGCGGTTACCGTACTCGGAGCACCTTCGTATACGTCGGCCGTCCACAGGTGGAAAGGAACCAGCGAAATCTTGAATCCCATGCCGGAGAAGAAGAATACGAATGCCATAATCTGCAACGGGCTTCCGTCCAGATGTGCCGGAATATCGGCAAAGTAGAGTGTGCCTACCGTACCGTATATCAGCGAAAGGCCGTAAAGCAGCAGCCCGCTGGAGAAGAGTGCGGTAAGGATGTACTTGGCGCCTGCTTCGGCAGAGTGGTGGCGGTACTTGTCGAAAGCCACCAGCGCAGCCATGGGGATGCTGGCCGTTTCCAGTCCGATGAAGAACATCAGGAAGTGGCCGGCGGAAATCATGAAGTACATACCCAGCAGCGTGGAGAGTGTCAGTACATAGAACTCGCCCTGCTTGATTGCCGCATCGGGGCGGCGCATCCACTCGTGCGCCATAAGGAACACGATGAGCGTACCTACGCTGAGAATGGATTTGACGATACTCTGTATCGGCTGGTTATGGTACATCCCGCCGAAAGCGTCGGCTGCCGGACCGGGAACGATGGTTATAAGCGTATGGACGATGAGCAGGGCAACGGGCAGCATGGTGTTCAACATCGGCTTGCCGTCATGCTTGTGCGCATCCGGACTCATGAAGAGGTCGGCTATGAAGAGGATAACGATAACCGCTATCAGCGACAGCTCTTCTTTCATTAATAGAAATTGGGAGTAATCCATGTTATTTGGTGATTAGTGATTAGTGTTTAGTGAGTGGCTAATAGGTTGACTACCGGCAGCACGCTGTCTCCAATCATGTTGCTTATCCACAGCGGAGCAAGACCCAGTCCGGCTACGCAGGCAATGAGGATGATTACGGCGGTACGTTCGTCCCAGGTGGCATCGGTCAATGTCAGGTGGTGCTTGTTGGTACAGGTTCCGTAGAGGATTTTACCGACAAGGCGCAGGATGTAGACTGCGGTAATCACAATACTCGTACAAGCGATGACGGTCCATGCGCGGTGGAAGGTATCGGGATGCTGGAAAGCGCCGTTGAAGATTGTCATTTCGGCAATGAAACCGCTGAGTCCCGGCAGACCGAGGTTGGCCAGACCGGCGATGACATAGGATACCGCCAGGAAGGGCATAATCTTCATCAGTCCGCTAAGCTCGCGTACATCGCGTGTGTGCGTCCGTCCGTATATCATACCGATAAGGGCGAAGAACAGGGCGGTCATCAATCCATGGGAAAGCATTTGCAGCACGGCACCCGTACAGGCTGTCCGGTTCATCATCAGGATGGCGAAAAGCACCAGTCCGCAGTGCGATACGGAAGAGTAGGCATTGATGTACTTCAGGTCGGTCTGCACGCAAGCGGAGAATGCGCCGTACACTACGGAGATACCCGTCAGTACGAGGAATATCCAGCCCAGCTCCTGTGCGGCTTCGGGCATCAGGTACATGGCGATGCGGAAGCAGCCGTAGCCGCCCAGCTTCATCAGTACGCCTGCATGCAGCATACTGACGGCGGTAGGTGCGGATGCATGACCGTCGGGGCTCCAGGTATGGAACGGGAACAGAGCGCCCAGCACGCCGAAACCGAGGAAGGTAAGCGGGAACCAGATGCGTTGTTGCTCCACGGGAATATTGTGCAGTTGGGCTATCTCCAGCAGGTTCATGGTGGTGGCGCCGCTACCGAAGTAGATACCGAGGATACCGATAAGCAGGAAAGCGGAACCGCCCATCAGCATCAGCGTCAGTTTCATGGCAGCGTATTCCTTGCGTCCCGAACCCCATACGCCAATCAGCAGGTACATCGGGATGAGCGCTACCTCGTAGAACATGAACATGGTGAACAGGTCGGTCGAGATAAAGAAACCGAACACACCCATCGACAGCAGGGTGAACCACAGGAAATATTCTTTGGTCAGCGGTTGCAGACGCCAGGAAGCGAATGTACCCGTAAACACGATAATGGCCGAGAGCAGCAGCATGGCTACCGAGATGCCGTCCACCCCTACGGAATAGTGGATGTTGAGGGCGGGATACCAGGCTACATCGGCACGGAACAGCATTTCATCCGTAGCGCCGCCGTGACGGGCTTGCAGGTAGACGACGGTCAGTCCGACGGCTGCAACGAGCAATGCCGAAGCGCCGGCTACCATCACCGCACGTATCTGTGCGATATTACGGCTGAGCCAGAGGCCCAACAGCATCAGCAAGGGGATGAGTACGAATATGGATAAGAAATTCATCTTTATAATATGGTATTAATTGTTATTGTTCTATATGGTTGATACATCACTATCAATTTCCGTTTCTCGTTTACAGCAACAGCAGCAGTATCAGTGCAAGCGTACCCAGCAGGAATACGAAGGTGTATTGCTGGATGCGTCCGCTTTGCAGGCCGCGTATCTCGTCGCTGGTGGCATTGGCGCCCCAGGCAAGGAAATCGAAGAAGCCGTCCACCACATGACGGTCCCACCAGGCAATGGGGCGGCTGATGCAGCCGAAGATGATGCGGTGGGTGATGAACTGGTAGACCTCATCGATGTAGAAGCGGTGATAGGCTGCCGTCCACAAGCCGTTGAAGCGGCGGGCAAGCGCATCGGCAACCGGCTGTTTTTCGCCTTTATACATATAAGTGGCTACAGCTATGGAGATAACCGCAATAGCAATGCTTGTTCCTGCTACGCTCCAGTCGAGGTGGATGGTATAGGCTTCGCCGTTGGAGCTGACGAAGTGGCCGAAAGGAATGAATCCGGCAACTATCGTAACTGCGGCAAGGAACATCAGGGGAACGGTCATGGCAAGGGGCGACTCGTGAGGCGTGTGCTGATGGCTGTGGCTTTCATCGCTTGCCGACTTCTGCCCCGGCTCCGAACTGCCCCAGAAAATGCCGTAATACAGTCTGAACATATAGAATGCGGTCATGGCGGCAATCACCGTCATAATCCAACCCATGACGGGGCTGAACCGGAAGCAGGCTGTCAGTATCTCGTCCTTGGAGAAGAATCCGGAGAACGGGGGAATGCCGGCAATGGCAAGGCAGGCTATCAGGAAAGTGATGTGCGTAACCGGCATGTATTTACGCAGGCCGCCCATGGCGGACATCTCGTTGCTGTGCACCGCATGGATGATGCTTCCTGCACCGAGGAACAGCAACGCCTTGAACATGGCGTGCGTAAACAAGTGGAACATGCCTGCCATATAACCCAGTCCGCCTTCGTGCGGGTCTGTGGATGTACATACGCCGAGCGCTACCATCATAAAGCCTATCTGCGAGATGGTGGAGAAGGCGAGTACACGCTTGATGTCACTCTGTACACAAGCCACGCTGGCGGCATAGAATGCGGTGAATGCGCCTACATAGGCTACGAGGTGCAGCACGTGGGGCGCATAGTCGATGAACAGCGGGAACATGCGTGCCACCAGGTATACGCCTGCCACCACCATCGTAGCGGCATGAATCAGTGCGCTCACCGGAGTAGGACCTTCCATGGCATCGGGCAGCCAGATGTGCAGCGGGAACATGGCGCTCTTGCCGGCTCCGCCGATGAACATCAGTCCCAGCGCCAGCGGAATCATGGCAGCGCCGCCTTTCAGCAAGGCCATTTCATTGGGTTGGAAGGTGTAGGTTCCGGCATAGTAACCGTAAACCAGGATACCGATAAGGAAGCCCAGGTCGGCAAAGCGGGTCACGATAAACGCTTTCTTGCTGGCGGCGATTGCTGCGGGTTTCGTGTAGTAGAAGCCTATCAGCAGGTAGGAAGACACACCCACCAGCTCCCAGAACAGATACATCTGGAAGATATTGGTTGCCACCACCAGTCCGAGCATGGACATCGTAAACAGCGAGAGGAAAGCGTAGTAGCGTTGGAAGCCGCGTTCGCCTTTCATATAGCCGAAAGAGTAGAGGTGCACCATGAACGATACGGTACTTATGACAATCAGCATCATCACCGATATGGGGTCGAGCAGGATGCCCAGGTCAATGCTGAGTGTCGGCGTAAACGGCAGCCATGTGCAGTTGTAAGGCATCAGTGTGGCAAATGTGCCGTCTGCCAGCCGCGGGGCGGTGAAATAGTGTATTGCGGTGAGGTAGGAGAGTACCGCCACTGCACCCAGCACAGCCGTGCCGATGAGTCCGGCAGTGCGGTGCGACATCCATTTGCCGCCCAGTCCCAACACAAGGAACGAGAGCAAAGGAAGGAGAAGGATTAGAATCGTATATTCCATAATTGTTGAATTGAGAATTGAAAATGGAGAATTGAGAAATGCTGCTCAGTCTCTCTTTTTGTTTTTATTGAATGGCTCATTATGCAGGCGGTCTGCACAACTCTATGCAGGGTGTCTGCACAGTGCTATGCAGGACATCTGCACAGGCTTATGCAGGATGCCTGCACAGGCATCTACCATTTGAGTTCGTCCAGCTTGTTCACCTGTATGCTGCGGATATTGCGATAGATGTTAATCATGATGGCAATGGCCACGGCCGTTTCGGCTGCCGAGATGGCAATGGAGAACAGGGAGAAGAAGTAACCTTCCAGTCCGCCGGGAAACAGGAAACGGTTGAATACCGCGAAGTTGATGTCCGTAGCATTCAGTATCAACTCAATTGAAATCAGTATCGCCAACGTATTGCGGCGGGTAAAGAACCCGTAGATGCCGGCGAAGAACATGATAGCCGAGACTATCAGGTAATATTCCATGTGTATCATAAATCTTATCTTTTACGTGCTATTAACAATCCGCCTACGATACATGCCAGCAGCAGGATGCTGACGGCCTCGAAGGGCAATAGGTAACCGTATTTGTCGCCGCTCAGCATGTGGTGGCCGATGGTCTTGATGTTGACTTCGAGCGGTTCGATGTCTGTGGTGGCGATGAACTTATGTTTCAGGGTTATGAACAGTACGATGACGGCTCCTGCCACGGTAGCGTCCAGTCCGGCAAGGAACTTGCTGCGTTTCAGCTTGGCCGCCATGTCACCTTCGCCGCTGGTGAGCAGAATGGAGAAGACGTAGAGCACGACGATACCGCCCGCATAGACCATAATCTGTACCGAACCGAGGAACGTATATCCCAGCAGGAAGTAGATGCCTGCCGTGCCGAAAAGCACGAACAGCAGGTATGTGGCCGAACGTACCATGCGTCTGGTGGTTACCGTCAGTATGGAGAATACGCTGATGAAGGCCGCAAGGAAGTAAAATACTATTGTTTCAAGATTAAATTCCATGTTATTGATTACTAATTATGAATGACTGATTACTTCGCTGCTTCAGGCTGGGGAGCGGCGGGTTTCTTCTTCTCTTCTACGTGACTGCCCGGATGGTTCAGCGTCAGTACCAGTTTGCTGCGGTCGAATACGGCATGCTCGAAGTTCTGGTCGAACGTAATGGCATCGTGCGGGCAGGCATTGACGCAAAGCTGGCAGAATATGCACGAACCGAGGTCGTATTCGTACTTCGCCAATATCTTCTTTTTCTTGCCGTCTTCCGTTTCTATCGTCTGGCTCGTCACCTTGATGGTGTCGTTGGGGCAAGCCGTCTGGCACAAGCCGCAGGCCACGCAATGGTGTTCGTTCTTCTCGTTGTGGGGCATTGTCAGCGTGCCGCGGAAACGTTCGGAGAGTTTCAGCGTCTTCCGGTTTTCCGGATACTGTTCGGTAGTCTTCTTCCGCCAGAAAACGGTCATGGTGGTTTTCATGCCCGTCAGCAGGGAAGTGATACCGTGTATGAGGCTGCCTATGTAAGAATTATGTTCTTTTTCTTTCATTGTTGTAATTATTATTTAGTGTTGCCCGAAAGGAAATATTGCTCCGGTGCTGTGCCGGCTTAGAAATGCAATTCAAATACTACGATTAATACCATTAGAATCAGGTTCACCATGCTGATGGGAACCAGATATTTCCATTCGAGGTTCAGAATCTGGTCGATACGCAGACGCGGGAATGTCCATTTAATCCACATCAGCAGGAACACCACGAAGAATGCCTTGCCGAAGAACCATACAAAGCCCGGAATGTAGTCCATTACAGCGTTGAAGCCGTCCAGGCCGACGATGTGCAACGGCATCCAGCCGCCTAAGAATATCGTGGCCGCCACACTCGCTACGATGAACAGGTTCAGGTACTCTGCCAGGTAGAAGAAGCCGAAGCCCATACCGGAGTATTCCGTATGATAGCCTGCCGTCAGCTCGCTTTCGGCCTCGGGCAAGTCGAACGGACCGCGGTTGGTTTCCGCATTGCCGGCAATCAGGTAGATGATGAAAGCTATCAGAGCCGGGATGTGTCCTTTGAAGATGAACCAGCCGTCGGCTTGTCCGGCTACGATTTCGGAGAACTGCATCGTACCCATCAGGACTACCATCGTCAGGATGCTCAGTCCGCACGAGAGTTCGTAACTGATGATTTGCGCACCGCTTCGCATGGCTCCGATAAGCGAGAACTTATTGTTGGAACTCCAGCCGGCAAGCAGGATACCTACCACGCCGATGCTCGAAGCGGCAAGCAGGAAGAACACGCCCACGTTGAAGTCCAGCACTTCCAGGCCTTTGCTGACAGGCAGGCAGGCGAAGGTGAGGAACGAGGCTATGATGACCATGAACGGCGCCAGGTTGTAGAGGAATCGGTCGGAGAACTTCAGGTCGATGATTTCCTTGGTCAACATCTTGATAACGTCGCACGGCACTTGGAGCAATCCCCATTTTCCTACACGCATCGGACCGAGGCGGCATTGGAAAAAGGCGCATATTTTGCGCTCCATGTAAATCAGGATAATGGCAAGCACTGCATACATCAGAATGATGCATACGCCTATCACTACACATTCAAGAAACACCGCCAGACCTTCCGGCATGAGGGAGGTCAGCATCTGGTGAATCCAATTGGTTACTATACTAAAGTCAAACATCTGTTTATTTACGGTTTTACGATTTACGATTTGATGTATGTCTGCTGTCTGTTATTGACGTTCTTTTTGCTTTTTACCGTTATCGGTCGATATCGGGTACTACATAGTCCAATGTACCGCCGATAGCGATAAGGTCGGCAATCTTTGCACCGCGGCAAATCGTATCTACGGTAGATACCAGCGGAAGCCCCGTGCTGCGGAAGTGCAGGCGGTAGGGTGTCTTGTCGCCGTGGCTCTCAAGGAATACGCCGAACTCGCCGCGGCTGCCTTCTACGGCAGCGTAGTAAGTACCTTCCGGTACGCGGATAATCGGTTTCATCTTCTCCTGGTATGCACCTTCGGGGATATTGTCTATCAGTTGTTCGATGATTTTCAGGCTCTCCATGATTTCGTCCATACGGATGAGGTAGCGTGCCCAGGAGTCGCCCTCGGTGCGGACAATCTCTTTGAAGTCCACCTTGTCATACACCCCGTAAGGCATGCGCTTGCGTACGTCGCACGCCCAACCGCTGGCACGGCCCGTACCGCCGGTGGCTCCGAACGCTATGGCATCTTCGCGGGAGAGTACGCCTACGCCTTTCAGACGCTGCTGCGCAATGATGTTTCCTGTAAACACGTCGTGGTATTCGTGCAGGATGCCGCGCAGGTATGGGATGAACTCTTTGACTTTCTTCTGGAAGTCGGGGGCGATGTCGGCTTGCACGCCGCCAATCGTGTTGTAATTCATGATGAGGCGTCCGCCGCAGGTTCCTTCGAAGATGTCGAGAATCTTTTCACGGTCGCGGAAGCCGTAGAAGAAGGCGGTCAGTGCGCCGAGATCCATTGCCAGACAGGAGTAGAAAAGCAGGTGCGAGTCGATGCGCTGCAACTCGTCCATGATGGTACGGATGTACTGCACACGTTCGCTTACCTCTATGCCCATGGCCTTTTCGATACACATACACAAGGCATGGCGGTTCTGGTGAGCGCCCAGGTAGTCCAGACGGTCGGTCAGCGCCAGTGTCTGCGGGTATGTAAGGCTTTCGCACATCTTTTCGATACCCCGGTGGATATATCCGCAGTTGGCATCGATTTTTTTGATGATTTCACCTTCCAGCGATACGCGGAAACGCATTACGCCGTGGGTTGCGGGGTGTTGGGGACCGATGTTCACCACATATTCGTCGTCGCCGAAGAGTTGCGTTTCCTTGTTCTTTACCGTTCCGTCCGGGTTCAGTTCCAGTTCGGTGGTGGTATCAATCGTTTCCTCATTGTCCATGCGCAGCGGGTTCTGTGCTTCCGGGTCGTCGTCTTTACGCATCGGATGCCCTACCCAGTCGTTGCGCAGGTAGAGGCGGCGTATGTCGGGGTGCCCTACGAATACCACGCCGTAGAAGTCGAACACTTCACGCTCCAGAAAGTCTGCCGCTTTCCAGATGTCGCATACAGAGGGAAGTTCGGGATGCTCGCGGTTGAGTGTGGCGGTGCGGATGGCAGTCCGCTTGCCGGTGACGGTGGATTCCAACTGATACACCACGCCAAGTCCGCGCGGAGTGTCGGGAGTGTCTTTGGCGGCATCCGGTTCGCCCCAGTCCATACCGGTGAGGCATTCCAGAAAGTCCATTTGTTCTTCCTGCCGCAGGCGCAGCATTTCGTCATGCAAGGCTGCGGGTTCTATATATCTTATTTCCATACTCATATTCATATTCATTCTTCCGGTCGTTCTTCTTTTTGGTTTACACCGCCAAAGTATTTCTCTATTTTTACTTTACGCTGCAACTGCATCATTCCGTAGTAGAATGCTTCGGGGCGGGGAGGGCATCCAGGGATATATACGTCCACCGGCAAAATCTTGTCTACTCCGTTCACAACGTGGTAGGACTTCTTGAACGGGCCGCCGCTGACAGCGCAACCGCCTACGGCTATCACATACTTAGGGTCTGCCATCTGGTCGTACAAGCGTTTCAGCACCGGAGCCATCTTGTTCGTGATTGTTCCGCACACCATAATCATATCTGCCTGGCGCGGACTGGCACGGGCTACCTCAAACCCGAAGCGCGCCATATCGTAGCGGGCTGCACCGAGGGCCATGAATTCGATACCGCAACAGCTGGTTGCAAACGTAAGCGGCCACAGCGAATTGCTGCGTCCCCAATCGATGAAATCGTCCAGAACGCCGATAGCCACATTAGCGCCGCCGGCATTAAGTTCCCGAACCAATTTCTCCAACGTTTCGTTGTCTGTAAACTCCTCATAAGGGATGGATTTTATTTTGGGTTTCTTCGTTACTTCCATTCCAACGCTCCTTTCCTCCAGGCATATGCAAGGCCCAGAACCAATATAATAAGGAAAAATAAAATACTGAAAAGTCCGGCAGCTCCCAGTTCGCGTGCTATGACTGCCCACGGAAACAGGAACACCGTCTCCACTTCAAACATCAGAAACAGGATGGCAAACAAGTAGTAACCTACCCGAAACTGCATCCATGATTTACCGCGGGTGGGAATACCACATTCGTACGGCTCCATTTTCTGCACATTGTACGAACGGGGGGCTATCGCATTGGACAATGCGATGACGATACCCACGAAAGCAATTGCCGTCAGCAAGACGGCTACCAACAAAGTAAAGTTCATAAATCCGATAAGATTTTAGATATATAAAATATAGATATACAGCACTAAAACAGCGATAAAGCGATAAGGTGACAAGGTGATAATGCTTTGCCCTTTCCTTAAATGATAATCTTCCTTAACCCGATTATGTAATAATGCGGACCGGGCACGGTAAGACAGTGTACATTCGGCATACGGTCATAGCTTTGCGCACGCAGCAGTTGCTGCATACGGATAATATCAGTGCGCAACAGGGAACTTTTGTTGTTTGGAACCTGCTGGCTTTCCACATGTTCCAGGCAAGAAGCGGCGGATGATGTATGTCTGTAATAATTATGAATGACCTGTTGGGCGGTAGGCGCCTGCGTCAAAATGCAACTCTCTGCTTTGCAACCGGCCGGAGCGCACAAAAAATCCGCAGCCTCTATTGCACCGTTGTGTAATAAAACCGCGAGTATGGCTATCATACAATATTTTATGCACTGTTTCATACCTCCCTATCTCTTTTCAGGGCGCAAAGATATAACAAGTATCTCTCATTTTGCTATCTCCGCATAACAAAATAAGGCTATTTTTACACTTTTTATCCTAAATCAATTCCGTTTCCAGAATTCCGGGGTGAACAAAAGTAAGACGGTGAACAATTCCAGACGCCCCAATAACATGAGGAATGACAGTAACCATTTGGCCGCATCGGGCAGGGCATTCCATGAATATGCCGGACCGGTGTCACCCAATCCGGGACCCATATTACCGATGCTGGATACAACGCAACCGATGGACTCTTCGGCACCTATGCCCATCCCCATCATTATTAATATGCTGACAATGATGATGATGATGTATAAAAAGAAGAATGCCAGTACTGTAGAGACGATGGAAGGCGATATCACCTGTTTGTTTACACGAACCGGCAGTACGGCATTAGGGTGAAGGATATGCTTGAATTCATTGCGCGATACTTTGGCAAGGATTACCATCCGGATACATTTCAGTCCGCCGGTTGTACTGCCTGCGCAAGCTCCTATTACCATGACAATGGTTAGCAATCCCCAAAGCACGGGTGTCCACAGCATGTAGTCGTCTGTGGCAAAGCCGGTAGAGGTATGCAACGATATGACCTGGAACAGTGATTTGCGGAAGGCCTCTTCCGCTCCCATCGGACTGGTATAGTAGAGCACAACGGCAATGATGGCGGTAAAGCCCGCTACCGACCAGAAGTACCATTTTAATTCGGCATTGTCAATGACTTTTTTGAACTTCCGGTTGACGAAGAGTAGCAGCAATGTAAAATTGATACCAGAAATGAACATGAAGACAGAGATGACATATTCTATATAGGGAGAGTTGTAATAGGCTACGCTTGCCTGCTTGGTGGAGAAACCACCCGTTCCTGTGGTGGCGAAGGCGTGGCACACACTGTCGAACCAGTTCATGCCTCCCAGCATTAACAGGACTACGAGAATCAGAGTAAGGCTGGTATAGATGCTCCATATCCATTTGGCTGTGATGCCGATGCGCGGATGCACCTTGTCGTGCGTGGGGCCGCTGGCTTCGGCGGCAAACACCTGCAGGCCGCTGACCCCGAAGATGGGTAATACGGCAATCGTAAACATGATAATTCCCAAACCGCCTATCCATTGTGTCATACCGCGCCAGAACAGCAATCCGTGAGGAAGCGATTCTATATTATCCAGCACGGTGGCTCCCGTACTTGTAAAACCGGACATGGTTTCAAAGAAAGCATTCGTGATGTCAGGGACATATCCGCTGATGTAGAAAGGCAACATACCGAAAAGAGAAAAAGCCACCCAGGCAAAGCTGACCAGGACGTAACCGTCGCGGCGGGTAAGTTGTTTCTCACCACCTTTTCCGGCGATAGCCATGAGCAGACCCACTCCTGCTGTGATACCTGCCGATTTCCAGAAATCGAGGAGGGCTTCGTCATTATAGTAGTACGATATTGCCGAACATGCCAGCAACATGACTGTCTCCAGCAGTAGCAGAATACCGATAATCCGTATAATTGTCTTAAAGTTAATCACGCTTGTTTGGATTTTAAGTCGTTAATTTTGAATTATGGGACGGGGCGCAGGTGCAGCCAATTCATAATTCAGAATTTATAACTCCCGATTAATTAAAGTATTTTTCGATTTTCTTAATCATCATGTTCAGGCAGAATACCACCACATGGTCGCCGGGCTGTATTTGCGTGTTACCCATAACTACCACACCCTCGCCGTTGCGTATCAGTCCGCCGATGGTTGTCCCTTTGGGCAGGCCGAGGTCTTTCACCGGATGTTTGGTTATCTTTGAACCTGCCTTGACGGTAAATTCCGCTACATCGGCATTGGCAAAGGTGAGGCATTTTACGTTGCTCACATCGGCATCCAGCATCATCTGGTAGATATGGCTGGCGGCAATCATCTTCTTGTTGATAACCGTGCCGATGTCGAGGCTTTCAGCCATGCCTATATAGTCGATATTTTCTACTTCGGCTACGGTTTTTCTTACGCCCATGCGTTTTGCCGCCAGACAGGCAAGAATGTTTGTTTCCGAGTTTCCGGTCAGTGCCACAAAGGCTTCGGTATTCTTCAATCCTTCTTCTATGAGCAGGTCCATATCCCGTCCGTCGCCGTTGATAATCATTGTCTTGTCATCCAGCAGTTCGGTCAGACGGTTACAGCGGTTCAGGTCATTGTCCACGATTTTCACCTGCATATAGTCGGGGACATATTGTGCGGTACGTACGGCGATGCGGCTTCCACCCATAATCATGACATTGCGTACGTCGGCATAATCTTCTTTGCCTGCTATCTTGCGGATATATGGTACGAATTTGCGGGTAGTCGTGAAATAAACAATATCATGCAGTTTCACAACATCATCGCCGCGGGGAATCAGTGTTTCGTTACCGCGCTTGATGGCCACCACATGATAAGGCAATTCCGGTCCGCCCAACTGATGCAGGGGGATGTTCAGGATTTCTGCTTTTTCGCGCATCTTGGCTCCTATCAGAATCAATGCTCCTCCGCAAAATTCCCACCATTGGCGTACCCAGCTCATACGGATAGAAGATACAATCTCTTTTGCCGCAAGCATTTCCGGGTATATAAGCGAATCTACTCCTAACTTCTGGAAAAATTCCTTGTTTTTGGGCAGCAGATATTCGTAATTGTCAATGCGCCCTACGGTTTTTACCGCACCCAGGTTGGTTGCAAGCATACAGGCGGTAATGTTACGGCTTTCGTCGGGAGTAACGGCAATGAACAGGTCGGCCTCTCCCGCTCCCACTTCTTTCAATCCTTTTATGGAAGTGGGGGAGGCGTTAACGGTCATCAGGTCGAAGTTGGAACTGAGCGTGCTCATCCTTTCTTCGTTGTCGTCTATTAATATGATGTCTTGCTTCTCGCGCGACAATAGTTTGGCCAAATGTGTGCCTACTGCACCGGCACCTGCAATGATTATCTTCACAATGCTTTAAGAAATGAAGAATAAAGAATCAGGAATGAAGTACGGAGGCTTGCATAACGCAGCCCGGCTCTTCATTCATCATTCCTCATTCTTAATTAATATATTATAGATTCCTTCTTCGTCCATTCCGCACAGCCGGTGCAGCTCCTGTACCGTACCATGTTCTATGAATGCGTCGGGTACACCGATGCGCTCAACGTGCGGGGTATAGTTGTTGTCTGCCATGAATTCCAGCACGGCGCTTCCCATACCTCCTTTCCGTGTGCCGTCCTCTATGGTGACGATGCGCTTGAAGTTACGTCCTGCTTCATGCAGCAATGCCTCATCCAGCGGTTTGAGGAAGCGCAGGTCGTAATGGGCTATGGAGAGCCCTTTTTCCGCTTCTGCCCGTTCGATGGCGTGTGCGGCAGTATTTCCTATCGGTCCGATGGTGATGACGGCAATATCCTTTCCGTCCTTCAGTTTGCGCCCTTTGCCCACGGGGATTTCTTCGAGCGGACACTTCCAGTCCACCAGTACGCCTCGTCCGCGGGGATAACGGATTACGAACGGACCTTTGTCCGGCAGTTGTGCCGTGTACATGAGACGGCGTAATTCATGTTCGTCCATGGGCGAGGATATGGTCAGGTTCGGGATAGGGCGGAAGTAGGCAAGGTCGTATACGCCATGATGCGTCGGGCCATCCTCTCCCACCAGTCCGGCGCGGTCCAGACAAAGGACAACGGGCAGCCTCAGGAGGGCAATGTCGTGTATCACATTGTCGTATGCCCGCTGCATGAAAGACGAGTAGATGTTGCAGAAAGGTTGCATGCCTTCCTTTGCCATGCCGCCGGAGAATGTGGCTGCATGCCCTTCGGCAATGCCTACATCGAATGCACGGTCGGGCATGGACTTCATCAATAGGTTCATGGAGCATCCTGTGGGCATGGCAGGAGTAACTCCCACTATCTTCGGATTTTTCTCTGCCAGTTCTACCAGCGTCTCTCCGAACACGGTTTGGTACAGAGGGGGCAGGTTGCTGGTGTCGGTGGTGATGCGCTCTCCGGTTTCGGGGTCGAATTTGCCCGGTGCATGCCAGATGCCCGGGTCTTTTTCGGCAGGTTCGAAGCCTTTGCCTTTTACGGTGTGCAGATGGAGTATTTTAGGGCCTTTCAAGTCCTTGATGTCCCGTAGGATGCGGGCAAGATTCTTCACATCGTGTCCGTTTATGGGACCGAAATAACGGATGTTCATCCCCTCGAAGATGTTCTGTTGTTGGGCTGCCATTGATTTCAGGCTGTTGGAGAAGCGGATGAGCGCTTTGCGCCGGTCCTCGTTCAGCACACCCATTTTGAACAGCATTTTGGATGCTTTGAAGCGTAGCTGGTTGTAGCGGTTCGATGTAGTCAGGTTGAAGAGATATTGCTTCATGCCACCCACACTGCGGTCTATCGCCATGTCGTTATCGTTGAGGATAATCAGCAGGTTGTTGTTGGTGGATGAGGCGTTGTTCAACCCTTCGAAAGCCAGTCCGCCGCTCATGCTGCCGTCGCCGATAACGGCTACCACATGGCGGTCTTTCTCGCCTTTTCTGGCTGCCGCCACGGCCATACCCAAAGCCGCCGAAATAGAATTGGAGGCATGTCCGCAGGCAAAGGTGTCATAATCGCTTTCTACGGGAGTGGGAAAAGGACGTATGCCTTTGAATTTGCGGTTGGTGCAGAAAGCCTCGCGACGTCCGGTGAGCATCTTGTGCCCGTAAGCCTGATGCCCCACATCCCATACAATGCGGTCGTATGGAGTGTTGTAGACGTAATGCAGCGCAACGGTCAGTTCAACAGTGCCCAGGCTTGCGGCAAAGTGTCCCGGATTGCAAGAAAGTTCTTGAATGATGTCTTGTCTTAATTCCTTACATATCTCCGGAAGTTGTTCCACGCTCAATTTGCGCAAATCCTCCGGATAAGAAATGGAATTTAGCAAGTTATATGTTGTTGACTCTGTTTTCATCACTGTACTGAAGATTACAAAATGCAAAAATAGCAAAAGAAAACGGATGGCTGTATCATTTTGTCTGTTTTTTGTTTTGCCACTTGTCTTTTGCGGGAATTTGTCCGGACGTTTTCGCCTCTTTTAACAGAAATGCTTTCCCTTTGCGAAGCGAGTCTTCTGGATTGGCGTACGGGATATGTCCGACACCCGGGTCTTGGTATATCCGACACCCGGGTCTTGGTATGTCTGACACCCGGGTCTTGGTATGTCTGACATCCGGGTCTTGGTATGTCTGACACCCGGGTGTCAGACACGGTGTTCTTGCATACGCGGATATGTATAGTTGCCTGAAGAAGCAACGGAGCATGTCCTTTGCGGTTTTTAGAAGGTGCTTTTCCGGTTTTTGCAGTATTTCTTTGTATCTTTGCAGCTCCATTGAATTAAGTTACGTATGAACTTCATTACTCCTGTCGAACTTCCCGCCCATCTGCCTTGCTTGCGGCATACGGACCACTTGCTGCTGCTGGGCTCCTGCTTTGCAGCCAATATGGGCGCAAGGTTTACCGAAGCGAAATTTTCCTGCGATGTCAATCCTTACGGCGTACTTTATAACCCTCTGTCCATATCCGCCGCTTTGCGTGAAATCGTATTTGGGAAAGTGTATGGTAAGGAAGATCTGTTTTTCTTTCGCGATTGCTGGCATAGTCCCATGCATCACGGAGATTTCTCGTCACCGTTGGCAGACGAAACGTTGAAGAGAATCAACGGACGGATTGCCGGTGCGCACGAACAGATTTTCCGTTCGGCGTGTTTGCTGCTGACTTTCGGCACATCCTGGGTGTACGAACAAAAAAATACGGGGCGTATCGTGGGCAACTGCCATAAGCTGCCCGAGAAGGAGTTTACCCGCAGGCGGCTGATAGTAGATGAAATTGTGTCGGACTATGTTTCGCTGCTATCGGGGCTGTTGGCGCGCAACTCCGGATTGAAGGTGATATTTACCGTCAGCCCTATCCGCCATGTACGCGAAGGCATGCATGCCAATCAGCTCAGTAAGTCCGTCTTGCTGCTGGCTGTAGACAGGCTGCAAGCTGCTTTTCCGGAGAATGTATTCTATTTTCCCGCCTATGAACTGGTTTTGGATGAATTGCGGGATTACCGCTTCTACGCTGAAGATATGGTGCATCCCTCCGAAGTGGCTGTGCAGTATGTGTGGGAACGCTTCTCGTCCGCCTGTTTTTCGCCGGAGACGTTACAGATCATAGAAGAAAGTGAAAATATACGTAGGGCATTGGCACACAAGCCCTTTCATCCCGACTCTGAGGAGTATAAGCGTTTTTTAGGACAAATTGTGTTAAAAATAGACCGACTTAACGGAAAATACCCGTACTTAGACTTCCAAAAGGAAAGAGAATTATGTCATACACGATTGAAGATATAGCTCGCATCATCGGCGCGCGGCGGATAGGGGATAGGCCTGCCGCTATCGACTGGTTGCTTACAGACAGCCGTTCCCTGAGTTTTCCCGAAGAAACACTGTTTTTTGCCTTGCCTACAAAGCGGAATGACGGTACCCGTTATATCCGTGATTTGTATGCGCGCGGCGTGCGTAATTTTGTGGTCAGCGAAGAGAGGCTGAATGAGGTTGGAATCGGAGAACCGAAAGTTGAAGACGCCGCACGGCAGGAAACTGTGGATACTGCTGCGATGCAGCCGGCTTTCAACTTACTGGTCGTTCCCAACCCGTTGAAAGCCTTGCAGAAATTGGCAGAGCAACATCGGGACCGGTTTCAGATTCCTGTTATCGGCATTACAGGCAGCAACGGAAAAACCATTGTGAAAGAGTGGCTGCATCAGTTGCTGAGTCCCGAACGGATGATAACACGCTCTCCCCGCAGCTACAATTCCCAGATAGGCGTACCTTTGTCCGTGTGGCAGATGAGTGAACAAACGGAGCTTGCCATATTGGAGGCCGGTATCTCGGAACCGGGAGAAATGCGTGCCTTGCAGAATATTATCAAACCTACAATCGGTATCCTGACAAATATAGGAGGCGCACATCAGGAGAATTTCTTCTCTTTGCAGGAGAAATGTATGGAGAAGCTGGCTCTCTTTAAGAACTGCGATGTGGTGATTTATAATGGTGACGACGAGTTTATCAACAATTGTGTGGGTAAATCCATGCTTGCCGCCCGTGAAATAGCATGGAGCAGGAAAGATATGGAGCGTCCGTTATATATAAGTAAAGTGGAGAAACAGGAAGATTCCACTGTTATTTCCTATCGTTATTTGGATATGGACAATACGTTTACATTGCCTTTTATAGATGATGCTTCTATTGAAAATTCGCTGAACTGCCTGGCGGCTTGCCTGTATCTGATGCTTCCTGCCGAACAGATAACGGAACGCATGGCAAAGCTGGAACCGGTAGCAATGCGTTTGGAAGTAAAGGAAGGCAAAAACGGATGCCTGCTGATAAATGACAGTTATAACTCTGATCTCGGTTCGTTGGATATAGCGCTTGATTTTCTGTACCGTCGCTCGCAGAGTAAGGGTCTGAAGCGGACGCTTATCCTTTCGGATATATTGGAGACGGGACAGAATACGCCGACTCTCTACCGTCAGGTGGCACAGTTGGTAAACAGCCGGGGAATAGAGCGCATAATCGGTGTGGGAAATGAAATATCTTCATGTGCCGCACGGTTTAGCATCGAGAAGGCTTTTTATCCGGATACGGCTACGCTGATTGAAGCCATTGGCCGGGGAGAACTCCGGCTGGAGAATGAAATAATTCTGATTAAAGGGGCGCGTAAGTTCGGTTTCGATGCGTTGACGGAAGCCTTGGAGAAGAAAGTGCACGAAACGATATTGGAGGTAAATCTCGGTGCAATGATCGCTAATCTGAATCATTATCGCGGCAAGCTAAAACCTGAAACCAAAATGGTGTGTATGGTGAAGGCTTCCGCCTATGGCGCAGGTTCGTATGAAATAGCCAGAACTTTGCAGGAACATCATGTGGATTATCTGGCTGTTGCTGTTGCCGATGAAGGGTCGGATTTACGTAAAGCGGGCATTACGGCAAGCATTATCATTATGAATCCGGAGATGACGGCATTCAAGACGATGTTCGACTATAAACTGGAACCGGAAGTTTACAGTTTCCATTTGTTGGATGCGCTGATTAAAGAAGCTGAGAAAGAAGGTATCACCAATTTCCCCATTCATGTGAAACTGGATACCGGCATGCACCGGTTGGGATTTGCTCCGGAAGATATGCCCCGGCTCATAGAACGTCTGAAAGGACAGAATGCGGTTATTCCCCGTTCGGTATTTTCTCATTTTGTAGGAAGCGACGCTCAGCAGTTCGATGCTTTTACGCGTAAACAGATAGAAACTTTTGAAAAGGCTTCCATGCAGTTGCAGGAGGCGTTTCCGTATAAAATACTTCGTCATATCTGTAATTCGGCCGGTATAGAGCGTTTTCCGGGAGCACAGTTTGATATGGTGCGGTTGGGAATCGGATTGTATGGCATCAGTCCGATAGATAATTCTATAATGCATAACGTCAGTACGTTAAAGACTACCATCCTGCAGATTCGTGATGTGCCCGAAGAAGATACGGTGGGATATAGCCGCAAGGGACATTTGACGCGCCCTTCACGTATTGCTGCCATTCCTATCGGCTATGCCGACGGGTTGAACCGTCACTTGGGCAATGGACACGCCTATTGCCTGGTGAACGGACAGCGTGCTCCTTATGTGGGCAATATCTGTATGGATGTTTGTATGATTGATGTTACTGACATTGATTGCAAAGAAGGCGACAGCGTTGAGATTTTCGGAGATCATCTTCCTATAACCGTCCTTTCCGATGTGCTCGGGACAATTCCCTACGAAGTGCTTACAAGTGTTTCGACACGTGTGAAGAGGGTGTATTATCAGGATTGAGAAGATGACAAGGCGTAAAGTATGGAATATACTTCATATTTTATACTTTATACTTTGTATTTCGTGCTTCGTACTTCATAAATCTTCTTATCTTTGCAATCAAATTTAATCCGATATGATTATGACAAACTTACTTTTATTAGGTTTCTTGCCCAGCGGTTCCGAGTGGATTATCATCGCATTGGTTATCTTGCTGTTGTTTGGCGGTAAGAAAATTCCTGAACTGATGCGCGGTTTGGGAAAAGGCGTAAAGAGTTTCAAAGAAGGGGTAAACGAGGCTAAAGACGAAATCAATAAAGCAAAGGAAGAGGTGGACAAACCTGTAGATAATAAGTAATAAGGTGATGAAGCGGTTGTTGTCGTCCCGTTACCTTGTTGTTTTACCGCCTTGTCACTCTATCGCTGTTTATGTTTATGGCAGATAAAGAGTTAACCTTCTGGGATCATTTGGACGAACTGCGCCGGGTGCTGTTCCGCATTCTTGGTGTATGGTTTGTGTTGGCTGTGGGTTATTTCATTGCGATGCCTTATCTGTTTGATAATGTAGTGCTGGCTCCTTGCCATAATGATTTCATCTTTTATGATTTGCTGCGTTATATCGGTGAAGTATTTGACTTGCATGACGAATTCTTTACGCAGGAGTTCCAGATAAAATTGATAAATATTAATCTGGCCGCACCGTTTTTCATCCATATATCTACAGCATTTTGGATGTCGGTGGTGACGGCTGCGCCATATGTATTCTTCGAGATATGGCGGTTTGTCAGTCCCGCACTCTATCCCAACGAGCGCAAAGGGGTACGGAAAGCGCTCGGTCTGGGTACGGTGATGTTTTTTGTAGGAGTGTTGCTGGGTTACTTTATGGTATATCCGCTGACCTTACGTTTTCTATCCACTTACCAGCTTAGTGCAACGATAGAGAACCAGATTTCTCTCAATTCGTACATCGACAATTTTATGATGCTGGTACTCTGCATGGGACTTGCTTTTGAACTTCCGTTGGTGACGTGGTTGCTTTCGTTGCTGGGGTTGGTGCATAAGACATTCCTGCGGAAGTATCGTCGCCATGCAGTGGTGATCATTGTTATTGTTGCCGCTGTTATAACTCCCACTGGCGACCCGTTTACACTGACCGTCGTTGCCGTTCCGCTTTATCTTCTTTATGAAATGAGTATCCTGATGATTAAGGACAAGAAAGCGGATGAAACCGAGGAGATTATAGAGACCGGAGAGAGATGAATGCTGAAATAGAGGAATATTTTTATTTACTGCGGGAAGTCTGTCGTGCAGATGACTCTTCTTTGGGAACCGCTTACCGTCAATTGCGGGAACTGCTCGAGCATTTATGCCGTACGCAAATGACGGATAGCAGTCTGCAAATGACCGACCTTGCCGCCCGTATCAATTTTGTATCTTCCAAGCTGGGGCTGACCGTTGCAGAGCAAAATCGCCTGCATACTTTCCGGCTTGCCTCTAATGCTGTCCTTAATCGCCAGGCAGAGCCTTCACGCGAAAAACTGCTGCGTGATGCCAAGACGGTATCTTTCTTTGTAAAGCGTATAACCGGTGAAGATATTCCGGCAGACCTGTATCGTCTCTTTCCGCAGGCTGATGCCACGTACATTGCAGCTCCCCCGGCAAGGGAACGTGTACGGCGTATGCGCGTCAATTTTCAGTATGCCGATACGGATTATCTGTATGTACTGCCTGTGGATAGCGTGGCGGACGAACCGTTGCGAGTACGTTATAATGTGCCTCAAATCAATGATGAATTTGCTGAGACTTGTGGTTTGTTGTGGCGGCATGCCCAGATTAATCTGCTGGATGTGGCACCAGATTTCCGTGCTGGTGATTCAGTACGTGTTCATGCTCGAATCGTTGAAGGTTCACGTGAACGTATCCAAATTTTTGAAGGTGTAGTTATTAAGCGTCGTGGTGAAGGTATCAGTGAAACATATACTGTTCGTAAGATTAGTAACGGTATTGGTGTTGAACGTACTTTCCCATTACATACACCACGTGTTGATAAAATTGAAGTTACTCGTCACGGTCGTGTACGTCGTGCTAAGCTTTACTACTTACGTGACCGTCATGGTAAGGCAGCTAGAATTGCTGAAAAGCGTCGCGGTTAATTCAGTTAATCAAGACAATATTAGAAGCTATCTCGAGAGAGATAGCTTTTTTTATACAAAAAAATAAGAGTTTCAAAAAAGAAACTCTTAATTATTAATAAAATGTAATATGATTTAATGGCCAGTATCTCATTTTTACCACGCCAACAATTTTACTTCGTGGAATTGTTCCAATGTAACGACTATCCTTTGAAACACTTCTATGATCTCCCATTACAAAGTAGGT
>OGXE01001093.1_pt1 | contig 24193 bp, 15 predicted proteins | sample 1576181 | NCBI WGS metagenome assembly OGXE01 (sample SAMEA3541478, study PRJEB24748) | human gut metagenome | biome: human gut; feature: human-associated habitat; material: faeces | place: China | collected 2012 | reverse complement strand
TACTCGCCATCTCCTTCTTTCTTCATCTTCGCTTTACGTGCCAGGTCGAACAAGGCTTCGAGCGGGTAGCGCGACAATCCGACGTAGAGCGCCTTGCCCCGGCGGACGATGTCGACCAATGCCTGGAGGGTCTCCTCAAGGGGCGTCTCGGGGTCGTGGCGGTGGGAATAGAAGATGTCGACATAATCGAGTTTCATGCGGCGCAGGCTTTGGTCGAGGCTCGCCGTGAGGTATTTGCGCGATCCCCAGTTGCCGTAGGGTCCCGGCCACATGTCGTAACCCGCTTTGGTCGCGATGAACATTTCGTCGCGGTAGGGGCGGAACGAGCGTTCCATCAGACGGCCGAAATTCTCCTCGGCCGTGCCGTACGCCGGCCCGTAGTTGTTCGCAAGGTCGAAATGGGTGATTCCGCGGTCGAAGGCGTAATGGGCCATCCGCTGCACGTTGGAGAAGGCCTGCCCGCTGCCGAAATTGTGCCACATACCCAGCGAAAAGGCCGGCAGCAGCACGCCGCTGCGCCCGGCGCGCCGGTAGACCATACCGTCGTCGTAACGGTCGGGCGAAGGTTGATAGGGTGATTCAATCATGGCTGTAAACAGTTATTCCCGAAAGCCTCCCTTTGAAAAGGGAGGTTCAGAGGTTTTGTCGAAATGGAGGCGCAAGGCGCATCGGTTGTGACTTTTCCACAATCAATGCGCTTCCAGCCAGTTGCCGCCCACGCCGGCGTCGGCGATCAGCCGGACCTTGAGCTGCGCGGCGGACTCCATGCACTCGGTGACAATCGCCGTGACACGCTCCTGCTCCGAGCGGAGCATGTCGACCACCAGTTCGTCGTGCACTTGCAGGATCACCCGCGAGCGGATGCCTTCGGCGGCGAAACGCCGGTGAACGTTGATCATGGCGATCTTCATAATGTCGGCCGCAGAACCCTGAATCGGGGCGTTCACGGCGTTGCGCTCGGCAAGGCCGCGGGCGATGGCGTTGTGCGACGCGATGTCGTTGAGGTAGCGGCGGCGGCCGAAAATCGTCGAGACGAAACTCTCCTCCTTGGCCTTCTCGACCACGTTGTCCATATACTTCTTGACCCCGGGGTAGGAGGCGAAATAGCCGTCGATGATCTCCTTGGCCTCCTTGCGCGGAATTTCGAGCCGCTGGCTCAGGCCGAAGGCCGAAATGCCGTAGATGATGCCGAAATTGGCCGTCTTGGCACGGCGGCGTTCCTCGGAGGTCACTTCGCCGAGGGTTTTGTTGAAAAGCTTGGCGGCCGTCGCGGCATGGATATCCTCGCCGTGGGCGAAGGCCGCGATCAACGATTCGTCGCCCGAAAGGTGCGCCATCAGGCGCAGCTCGACCTGGCTGTAATCGGCCGAGAGCAGCAGGTGGTCGGAATCGGAGGGGATGAACGCCCGGCGGATGCGGCGCCCCATCTCTTCGCGCACGGGGATGTTCTGCAGGTTGGGATTGGTGGACGAAAGGCGCCCGGTAGCCGTGACCGCCTGGTTGAAGGAGGTATGGATACGCCCCGTCGTCCGGTTGACCAGCTGGGGAAGCGCTTCGACATAGGTCGAGAGCAGTTTCTTGACACCCCGGTATTCGAGGATCAGGTCGACGATACGATGTTTGCGGGCGAAGGTCTGCAAATAATCTTCGTCGGTGCAGAACTGCTTGGTCTTGGTCATCTTGGGCTTTTCGGCGATGCGCATCTTGGCGAAAAGCACCTCGCCCAGCTGGCGTGCCGAGTTGATGTTGAGCGTCGATTCGCCGGCCTCGGTACGGATCTGGGCTTCCAGTTCGGCCAGCCTGCGGCTCAGTTCGACGGAGTATTCGGTCAGCGCCCCGGAGTCGATCCGCACGCCCGCCATCTCGATGTCGGCCAGCACGGCGATCATGGGCTCCTCGACCTCGAAATAGAGGTGTTGCAGCCCGATCTTCTCGACCTGAGGGTAGAGCACGTGTTTGAGTTGCAGGGTGACGTCGGCATCTTCGGCGGCGTACTCCTTGACGCGCTCGACGTTCACCAGATCCATCGTCAGCTGCTTGGAACCCTTGCCGATCAGCGTTTCGATCTCGATAGGCTTGTAGTTGAGGTATTTTTCCGACAGGGCGTTCATGTTGTGGCGCGACTCGGGATCGAGCAGGTAATGCAGGATCATCGTGTCGTACTTGCGGCCCCGGATATCGAGCCCCAGGCGCCGGAGCACCATCAGGTCGAACTTGATGTTCTGGCCGATCTTGGCAATCCCTTCGTCTTCGAACAGCGGCCGCACGATCTGCGTATATTCCGCCGTATTTTCCTCCTTGAAGGGAATGTACCACGCTTCGAACGGCTTTACGGCCAGCGACATGCCGACGATGCGGTCGTTGAAGATGTCGAACCCCGTGGTCTCGGTGTCGAAACAGAATTCGTCGTATTTCCCGACCTCGGCGACCACTTCGCGCAACTGGGAGGCATTCTCCACGAGGCGGTAATCGTGGGGCGTGGTCTGCGCCGTCTTGAACTGCATGGCATCGGCTTCGGCCTGCAGTTCTGCGACGGGAACCTCGGCGGCGGGCATGTCGACCACCGGGTCGCCGAAGAGGTTGCCCTGTCCGACCAGCGCCGCGCGTTTGGCGGCGGCGGACTTGGCCCGAGCCATCTCCGCAAGCTGGGTCTGCGCCTCCTGGCGGGGGCCTTCGGGTTGCTCCTCGGGGGGCGCAAGGTTCGTAAGGTCGTTCATAAAGGCCTTGAAATCCAATTCGGCAAAAAGGGCCTTGAGTTCGTCGATATGGGGTTCGCAGACCGTGAGGTCTTCTTCGCGGAACGGGATGGGCACGTCGAGGCAAATGGTGGTCAGTGTCTTGGCAAGGCGCAGTTTGTCGCCCCACTCGGCGATCTTCTCGCCCTGCTTGCCCTTGATCTTCGAGACGTTGTCGAGGATATTTTCCACCGTTCCCCACTCCTGCACGAGTTTGCAGGCGCTCTTCTCGCCGATTCCCGGCACACCCGGGATATTGTCCGAAGCATCGCCCCACAGTGCGAGGATGTCGCGCACGAGGCTGGGGTCGTCGATGCCGTATTTCCCGCGGATCGCCTCCCGGTCGACGATCTCGATGCTCCCTTCGGCGCCCTTCTGCTTGTATATCTTGCAATTGTCACGTACCAGCTGGCCGTAGTCCTTGTCGGGCGTCACCATGAAGACCTCGTAACCCGCCTCGACGCCTTTTTGCGACAGCGTGCCGATCACGTCGTCGGCCTCGTAACCCTCGACTTCGAGGATCGGGATGCACATGGCTTCCAGCACACGCTTGACATAGGGGACGGAGAGGAGGATGTCCTCGGGCGTCTCGGCACGGTTGGCCTTGTACTCGGGAAATATCTCCCGGCGGAAGCTGCCGCCCTTGGGGTCGAACGCCACGCCCAGCAGGTCGGGTCGCTCACGCTTCTGGATGTCGCGCAGGAACTTTACGAAGCCGAATACCACGGAGGTATTCATGCCGGCCCGGTTGCGCATGGGACGCCCCAGAAAGGCATAGTAATACTTGAAGATCAACGCATAGGCGTCGACGAGAAACAGTTTTTTCATATATTCGATTTGCGTCAATAATAGTTCCCTTTCGATGTTTGCCGTGCGCCTATCCCTTGCGCCCGGGGCCTGTCCGGTAGAAATGTCGGGGTATGTCGTTCCGGCGGAACCGCCGGGCGGAAATCAGCGGTTGTCCTCGGCGAACCACTCGGCGAACGAGGTTGCGGTCTCATGCAGGCGGAGCGAATGCAGCTCCACCCCCAGGGGCAGGCGGCGTGCGATGCGTGCAGCGAAATCGCCGAGCATGTTTTCGCACGTCGGCTGGTAGTCCACCGTGACGATGTTGCCGAAGCGTTCGGCCAGCACCGCCCGCAGGGGAGCGTCGCGGCGTGTCGCCCGCAACACGAGCGCATGGTCGAAACGGGAAACGACCTCCTCGTTGACAATGCTTTTCAGGACACCGAAGTCCATCACCATCCCACACTTGGGGTTCGTGTCGTCGTCCGCAGGGCACCCTTTCACGGTCACGAACAACCGGTAGGAATGCCCGTGGATCTCACGGCACGGCCCGTCGTATCCGTCGAGGGCATGCGCGGCCTCGAACGAAAACTCCTTTGTCAATCTGATCACTGCCATATCCGCAAAGATATTCATTAAATGCGAAAGGAGAAAAGGTTTTCCGCACTTTTCACCTGCAGGATGCCTTTACGCCCCGTCCCGAATCGGAAAACGGAGGTGCGGGAAACCCCGGCCGCGTATCCTTCCCACAAAACCCGCCCCGGTTTTGATTTGTCCTTATTAATTTGTATATTTGTTACAATAAGCCTCATTACCCGATGAAACGTGTCCTGAATGATCTCACTCCGTTGCCAGGCAACGATCTGTTCATCACACAGTATTGGTTTGACAAACAGACCGATCCGCCCCTTCATTTCCATGAGGATTACATGCTCAGCCTGACCCTGAACGTAAAGGGGACACGTGTCACCGGACAATCGGTCGACAATTTCACGGAAAAAGACCTTATCATCATTTTCCCGCGCGTACCGCACTGTTACAAACGCGACGAAGCCTTTGCGGAGACCAATTGCGAGGCCGTCGCCGTGCAGTTCAGCCGCGACATGCCCAACTGGCAGATATTCGAAACGGAATCCATGCTCCCCATCCGGAAAATGCTGAGCCAGCCGGTCGCCGGGCTCTGGTTCGCCGAAAGCGTCGTAGACCGCGTCCGCGACAGGTTACTGCAACTGCCCGGGCTGCGGGGATTCGCATCGGCGTCGCTTTTCCTGAACATACTCAACGACCTGGCCACGGCTGGGCCGGACGAAACGGGGCCGATAGGTGCCCCGTACTACGAAATGCAACCCGACGGCAATGCCCGGATCAACAAGATCGTACAGTTCGTGGAGGGCAATTACCAACGTAAGATCTCGCTCGAAGACATCGGCGAAGAGGTAGGCATGTCCGCGACTTCGGTCTGCCGTTTTTTCAAAAAGTACACCCACCAGAACCTGTGGAACTACCTCAACGGCTTCCGCATCGTGCGCGCCGCACAGATGATCGTCGAGACCGACGACCCGATCGCCGAGATCGGTATGCGCTGCGGGTTCTACAACATCTCGAATTTCAACCGCGCCTTCCGCGAACGCATCGGCTCCCCGCCGGGCGACTACCGGCGCAAGTTCGGGTCGACGGTCATTTCGCCCGACGCGAAACAGGTCGAGGAGATAGGCCGCAAGCTGGATGAAATGCGCTGCGGGCAGGATTCGGCGGGGGGGGGAAATCCGGCGGCCAAAGTCCCGGCCAAGGGCTGACAAACCCCTTTTCAGGCACGAATGACAGCTTCGCGGACACACCGGCCTTGAAACCCTGCAACGATAAAAAGCGGCCTCTCGAAAAGGGGCCGCTTTTTATCGTTCCGGCATCCGGCCGGGATTAGCGCAGTTCGAGTTTGAAGGGATAATACATGACGATCCCCTGCTGCGAAGCAGCTTCCTGCACCTGTTTGTATTCCTTCATCATGACTCCCAGTTCCGAGCGGGTCATGGCCTCGCGGATGCTGACGTTGAGCGACGAGATGAACGCCGCGAAACCCGTCGGCTGCTCGATCACCTCCGTCACCCGGAAATTGTCGCCCAACCCGGCCTTGTCCGCAGCGACGGCAATGGCCGTCTTCAGGCCACCGTACGTGTCTATCAGGCCGATGCCGAGGGCGTTGTCGCCCGACCATACACGGCCGCCGGCAATGTCGAGCACCTTCTCGAGAGGCAGGTTGCGCCCCTGCGCCACGTTGTTGGTGAACGTCGTGTAAACCTTATCCACGCCGCGCATGATCGAAGCCCTTTCGGCTGGCGTAAGGGCCGAAGTCATGCCCATGCCTGCCGAGGTATTGCTCTTCACGGCGTCGAACGTGATGCCCAGCTTGTTCTTCAGGGCGTCGATGGTATTGAGGTACATGCCGAAGACGCCGATGGAACCCGTCAGGGTCAGTTTGTCGGCCACAATGACATCGGCCGGGCATGAAATGTAGTATCCGCCGCTGGCCGCATAGGAACCCATCGAGACGATGACGGGTTTCTCGGCCTTGAGCAGCTCCATTTCGCGCCAGATGACATCCGAAGCCAATGCGCTGCCGCCCGGGGAATTCACGCGCAGCACCACGGCTTTGACCTTTTCGTCGGCACGCACGCCGGCCAGCGTCGCAGCCAGCGTATTGCCGTAAATCTCGCGGCCGAAGCCCTCGCCGTCGACGATCGCACCGTCGGCATATACGATAGCAACCTGGTCGGCCGAAATATTCTTGAGGTCGGCACTGACCTGCGACGCATATTCGCCCAGGGTGACGAAATTGTATTGGCCGTCGGAATCGGACTGCACGCCCAGTTCGGCAAAGACGTCGTTCATCTGGTCTTCGTAGAGCAGGCTATCCACGAACCCGTGTTCGAGGGCATCCTCGGGCAACGAGACCTCCAGTTTGTCGGTGATCCGGTTCAGGGTTTCCAAGTCGATGCCGCGTGCCTCGGCCACCGAACCCGCGATGGTATTCCACATCGAATTGACCAGTTCCTGCATCTGTTCGCGGTTAGCGTCCGACATTTTGGGAAGTATATAAGGCTCGACGGCGCTCTTGTACTTGCAGGCCGTGGGGCGGAAAACCTCGGCTTTGACATCGAGCTTGTCGAGCAACCCCTTGTAGAACGCCAAATTGAACGAAAGGCCCGACCAGTCCATCCCTCCTTCGGGCTGCATGTAAATCTTGTCGGCCGCCGAAGCGAGGTAATACTGCCCCTGCGAGTAGGTTTCGTTATAGGCGACGACGAACTTGCCGCTCTGCTTGAAATCGACGATCGCCTCGCGCAGCTCTTCAAGCAGGGCTGAACCCGCCACGCCTCCGTTGCCGTTCATACGCAGGTAAATACCCTTGATCCGCGGATCGTCCTTCGCCGCCTCGAGCGCACGCAGCGCCTTCATCAGCGGAAGCATGCGCGTAGACTGGAGCGTCGCGAAATCGAAGCCGGCGAAAGGATCGCTCGACGGGGCATCGGTCAACACCTCCGAAAAATCGAGCTTGAGGATCGACTCGGGGTGTACGGCCACGCTTTTCTCCATCGAACCGGCAATGCCGAGCAGGATGAAAATCCAAAGGAAGACTACCAGTACCGATCCCACGACAAACGCGAGGATGGCAGCCAGGAAAGTTTTGATAAAATTCATAACGAAGTTATTTTTTGTTTGTCCTAATTTTGTTCCGATTCCGGTTTTCTTTCGCAAATATACAGAAATTATATGAAAAACAAATAAAATTTATCGTTTTTCGATAAAAAAGAAGGGTAACCTATATTTATTCTGTAAAATATACGTTATCTTTGCAAGGAAAGTCACTACACAAATATGGAAGAAAAAATCAGACATCTGCTCGCGTCGCTCGTTCATCCCGAAACGGGGCAGGATATCGTCAGCAGCGGTTTTATCGAGCATATCGCCTCGGCAGCCGGAAAAATCACCGTCGTACTCCGCTTCGCCAAGGCCCGCGACCCGTTCGCAGTGAAAATCAAAAACCAGGCCGAGGAACTGCTCAAACGCGAATTCCCCGGGGAAACGGTACTGGTAGTCATCAAGGAGGGCGGCGCCGCCCCGCGTCCCGAACCCAAGCTGAAGACGACTACGGGCGGCATCGCCAAGGTCATTGCCGTAGCATCGGGAAAGGGCGGGGTAGGCAAATCGACCGTCACGGCCAACCTCGCGGTCGCCCTGCGAAACATGGGATTCCGCGTAGGCATCCTCGACGCCGACATATACGGGCCTTCGCAGCCCAAGATGTTCGGAGTGGAAGGCTACCTGCCCGACGCCGTGCAGGAAGAGGGCGCAGACCACATCGTCCCTGCGGAGCCGATGGACATCCGGCTGATGTCGATCGGGTTCTTCATCAAACCTACCGACGCCCTGCTGTGGCGCGGAGCCATGGCCGTCAGCGCCCTGAAACAGATGATCCACCAGACCAAATGGGGGACGCTCGACTTCCTGCTGGCCGACCTGCCCCCCGGTACGGGCGACGTACACCTCTCGATCATCGGGGAGCTGAAGATCGATTCCGCGGTGATCGTCTCGACGCCCCAGCAGGTCGCCGTAGCCGACGTCGTGCGCGGCGTGGAGATGTTCTGCAACGAAAACGTCAACATCCCCGTGGCGGGAATCATCGAAAACATGGCCTGGTTCACCCCCGAGGAACTGCCCGAAAACCGCTACTACCTCTTCGGCAAAGGCGGTGCACGCCGGTTCGCCGAAGAAAAAGGTGTGGATTTCCTCGGTGAAATACCTATCGTACAGTCGATTATGGAAGGATCCGACGAAGGAAAGCCTGCTATGGGGATAGATCCGCGCGTCGAAAAATGGTACCGCGGAATCGCGGAAAAGATTGTCGAAAAGGTGATGAAATCGTGTTAGGAAACGTGTTGATAAACGGCGATAACTAATGATAACTTTCCGGTCGGAAGAGTTGCAAATTCCGGAAAGGGCGGGCATATACAAGATTTTCCGGAAACCAAAAAAAGTTATGGGAAATTATAGTCAGCCCCGAACCCCGGAAAACGGAACAGATTGTTCACAACAAACGGCTGTCGAAATGTTGACAACGTTTTTTGACAATTGTTGATTATAATTTCATACCTTTGAATACGAACCGGTTGTAACGAGAAATAGGAAACAGTTCGGGAGTAAAATGTTGAAAGATATTTTCCGCAATAACTTGTGAACAGTATCAACAGCTATTATTTCTATTCTTATTTCTTTATTAAAATTAAATTAAAAAGTAAAAATAAAAAATGAAGGTTGATAACTCCGCGCAAATCCGGAATCGGATCGAAGAACTGAAACGCGAGAAACACGCCGTCATACTGGCCCATTACTATACGCTGCCCGAAGTACAGGAGGTGGCCGACTTCCTGGGCGATTCGCTTGCGCTGTCGGTCAAGGCGCAGTCGGTCGATGCGGAAATCATCCTGTTCGCCGGCGTGCATTTCATGGCCGAGACCGCCAAGGTGCTATGCCCCGGCAAAAAGGTGCTCATACCCTGTCCCGAGGCGGGATGCTCGCTGGCCGAATCGTGCGACGCCCGCGACTTTGCGGCCTTCAAGGCCAGGTACCCGGGGCATACGGTGGTTTCGTATGTCAACACCACCGTCGGGGTCAAGGCGCTGACCGATATCTGCTGCACTTCGTCGAATGCCCTGAAGGTCGTGGAGTCGATCCCGGCCGACCGCCCCGTCATCTTCGCGCCCGACCGCAACCTGGGCGCTTACATCAGGAAGCTGACCGGCCGCGAGAATATGGTGATCTGGGACGGGGCGTGCCATGTCCACGAGGAGTTTTCGCTCGAAAAACTGCTCCGGCTCAAAAAGGAGCACCCCGCAGCCCGCATCGTCGTGCATCCCGAATGCCGGGCCTATATCATCGAGGTGGCCGATTTCGTGGGGTCGACGGCTGCGATCCTCGACTATTGCGGCCGCAACGGGGCCGATGAGTTCATCGTCGTCACCGAATCGGGCATCCTCGCCGAGATGAAGAGGCGCTATCCCGGCAAGACATTTATCCCGGCGCCCCCGGACGACGAGACATGCGGCTGCAACAACTGCAAGTACATGAAGATGGTGACGCTGGAAAACATCTGCGAATGCCTCGAGCGGGAGGCCCCGGAGATCGTACTCGATGAAGAGGTGCGCCGCAAGGCCGAGCGTTCGATCCTGAACATGATCAACATCAAATAATCGTTTATATATGAAGAAACTGTTTTTACTGATTGCAGCGGCGTGCGTGTCGCTGACCGCGGCGGCAGACGAAGGCATGTGGATGCTGCCTTACCTGCAGAAAATGAATATCCGGGACATGAAGGCGCGCGGATGCAAACTTTCGGCCGAGGATATTTACAGCATCAACAAATCTTCGCTCAAGGATGCGATCGTCATTTTCGGCGGCGGCTGCACGGGCGAGATCGTTTCGCCCGACGGCCTGCTGTTCACCAACCACCACTGCGGCTACGGGTCGATACAATCCCTGTCGTCGGTCGAACACGACTACCTGAAGAACGGCTTTTGGGCCATGTCGCGCCAGGAGGAGATTCCTGCCCCGGGGCTCAAGGTGCGTTTCATCCGTTCGATCAGCGACGTGACTGCGGATATTCTGGGCAACGTGCCTTCCACGGCCGGGCAGCAGGAATACGAACGGATCACCTCGGAGAATATCGCCGGCCTGACCGCTTCGCTGCAGGAGGCCAACCCCGGCATGACGGTGGAGGTCAAGCCCTTCTTCGAAGGGAACCAGTATTTCGCCTTCGTGATCGAGGTCTATACCGACGTGCGTCTGGTGGGAGCGCCCCCGACTTCGATCGGCAAGTTTGGCGGTGACACCGATAATTGGATGTGGCCGCGCCATACAGGCGATTTCTCGGTGTTTCGCGTCTATGCCGGACAGGATAACAGGCCGGCGGATTATTCGCCCGAAAACCGCCCTTACAAGGCCGAGAAGTTCCTGAAGATTTCGCTCGACGGCTACGAGGAGGGTGATTTCGCCATGATCATGGGGTTCCCGGGTTCCACGCAGCGTTATATGACTTCGTACGAGATCGACGACATGCTGAACGTTTCGAACCCCAACCGGATCTTTATCCGCGGCGAGCGCCAGGCCATCCTCAAGGAGGATATGGCTGCCAGCGACAAGGTACGTATTCAGTATGCTTCGAAATACGCCACGTCGTCGAACTACTGGAAGAATTCGATCGGCAAGTCGCGCGGCATCCTCAAACTGGGTGTGAAGGAGCGCAAGCAGCAGCAGGAGGCTGCCTTCCAGGCATGGGCCGAGAAAAATACGCTGCCCGAGGAAGGGTATATCGACGCGCTGCCGAAAATCCGCGAAGCGATCGAGGGGCTGGCCGGCATCGACGATAACCGCCAGTATCTGGAAGAGGCTTTCCTGCGTGCGGTGGAGATACTGACCCCGGCAAGGATGTTCGACGGGCGGACGGAGATAAAGGATCCCGAAGCGGCCCGAAAGGCGATGGCCGGTTGGTATAAGGATTACAACGCCCCGACGGATCGGAAGGTGGCCAAGCGTATGCTGAAGATCGCCCGCGAGCATATGACCGACCTGCCGTCGTTCTATACGGAGATCGTCGACAAGGAATTCAACGGCGATACGGATGCCTATGTGGATTATATTTTCGATAATTCGTTATTTACATCGCAGGAAAAGGTCGATGAGCTGATCGGTGCTTTTTCGGCCGATAAATATGCCGCCGACCCCATTGCCCCGTTTGTAAAATCGGTGTGGGAGAAGTATAACGCGCTTTCCCAGGCACGCAAGCCGGTCGTGGAAAAATATTACGAGGGAAGCCGTAAATACGTGGCGGGGCTGATGCTCCAAAACCCGAAAAAGGCGTGGGCTTCGGATGCCAACTTCACGCTGCGGCTCACCTATGGCCGCGTGCTGCCCTATTCGCCTGCCGACGGCATCGAATACAACTACTATACGACGCTCAAGGGCGTGATGGAGAAGGAAAACCCGCAGAACCCCACGGAGTTCACCGTGCCCGAAAAACTCAAGGAGCTTTATGCGGCACGCGATTTCGGCCGTTATGCCAATGCCCGGGGCGAGCTTCCGGTGGCGTTCCTTGCCGACTGCGATATTACGGGCGGCAATTCGGGTTCACCGGTGATGAATGCCAGGGGCGCACTGCTCGGGCTGGCTTTCGACGGTAACTGGGAAGCCATGTCGGGCGATGTGGCTTTCGAGCCCGATCTGCAGCGCACGATATCGGTCGACATCCGCTACGTGCTGTTCATCATCGACAAGTACGCGGGTGCAGGATGGCTGCTCGACGAGTTGGTGTTCGAATAACGATTCCGACCGCCGATAATTAAGAAATATGCCCCGGACTATGCCGGGGCATATTTTTACCCGCTGCTTAATGCGGGCCGATTCATTCCCGCGGTTTCCGTTTTGTTTTCTTACGGCGGGGCCCCCTTGTAGTTTGTAAACAAATAATGGGGCTTTGCTTTTTCTTTCCCTAAAAATTACTAATTTTGACAGAAATTAGTAATACTGTATATCTCAATATGGCAAAAGAGTTCAAGCGTTACCTCGTTACATCGGCTCTCCCCTATGCCAACGGCCCGGTGCATATCGGCCATCTGGCGGGAGTTTATATACCTTCGGATATTTACACGCGTTACCTGCGGCTGAAGGGCTGCGACGTGATTTCGGTCTGCGGATCGGACGAGCACGGTGTACCCATCACCATCAAGGCCCGCAAGGAGGGTGTGACCCCGCAGCAGATCGTGGATCGTTACCATAACCTGATCAAAAAGTCGTTCGAGGGGTTGGGAATGTCGTTCGATATCTATTCGCGGACATCGTCGGCGACCCATGCCGCGACCGCATCGGAATTTTTCCGCAAACTCTACGACGAGGGGAAATTCATCGAGAAAACCTCCATGCAGTATTACGACGAGGAGGCGCAGACGTTCCTTGCCGACCGTTATATCGTCGGCACTTGTCCCAAATGCGGGAACGACCGTGCCTACGGCGACCAGTGCGAGAAATGCGGGTCTACCCTCTCGCCCGACGAGCTGATCGACCCGCATAGCGCCGTGTCGGGTTCGGTTCCGGTCAAAAGGGAGACGAAGCACTGGTATCTCCCGCTGGATCAATACGAAGGCTTCCTCCGCGAGTGGATACTCGATGGGCATAAGGAGTGGAAGACGAATGTTTACGGACAGTGCAAGAGCTGGCTCGACGGCGGATTGCAGCCCCGTGCCGTGAGCCGTGACCTCGACTGGGGCATCCCCGTGCCCGTGGAGGGTGCCGAAGGGAAGGTGCTCTATGTGTGGTTCGACGCTCCGATCGGTTACATATCCGCCACGAAAGACCTTACGCCCGATTGGGAAAAGTACTGGAAATCGGAAGACACCAAGATGGTGCATTTCATCGGCAAGGATAATATCGTGTTCCACTGCATCGTCTTCCCCTCGATGCTCAAGGCGCACGGGGGGTATATACTGCCTGAGAACGTGCCGGCCAACGAGTTCCTGAACCTCGAGGGCGATAAGATTTCGACCTCGCGCAACTGGGCGGTGTGGCTGCATGAATACCTGGAGGAGTTCCCCGGAAAGGAGGATGTATTGCGCTATGTGCTGTGTGCCAATGCCCCCGAAACCAAGGATAACGACTTTACATGGAAGGATTTCCAGGCCCGCAACAACAACGAGCTGGTCGCTGTGCTGGGAAATTTCGTCAACCGTGCGCTGGTGCTTACGCAGAAATATTACGGCGGCGAGGTTCCTGCCTGCGGAGAGATGAATGATTATGACCGTCAGACAGTTGCGGAAGTAGCTGCCGTGAAGGGTTCGCTCGAGGCCAATATCGAGAACTACCGTTTCCGCGAAGCCCTGAAGGATGCCATGAACATTGCGCGTATCGGCAACAAGTATCTGGCGGACACCGAGCCGTGGAAAGTCATCAAGACCGATTCCGGGCGCGTGAAAACGATTCTCAACATTGCGTTGCAGATTACGGCCAATACGGCGATTGCCATCGAGCCTTTCATGCCTTTCTCGGCGTCGAAGATCCTGAAGATGCTCGCCGTGGAGAAATTCGGATGGGAGCGCCTCGGGGCTATGGATCTGATCGCTGCCGGGCATAAGATCGGCGAGGCGTCGTTGCTCTTCGAGAAGATCGAGGACGACGTAATTCAGCGCCAGTTGGACAAGCTTGCGGCGACGAAAGAGGCTAACCTGGCTGCTGAAAATTTGCAAAATATTGAACCTCAGAAAGATACGATACAATTCGACGATTTCCAGAAAATGGATATCCGGGTTTCTACGATCCTTGCGGCGGAAAAGGTCGCCAAGACGAAGAAATTGCTGAAATTGACGGTGGACACGGGGATCGACCAGCGGACGATCGTTTCGGGAATAGCGGAATATTTTACGCCCGAAGAGCTGATAGGGCGCAAGGCGCTGGTTCTTGTAAATCTCGCTCCCCGCGAACTGAAAGGGATCGTGTCGCAGGGCATGATCCTGATGGCCGAAGATGCTTCGGGGAAACTGCTGCTGCTGGGCCCCAACGGAAATACGAATAATGGTGCTATCGTAGGATAATGCGAGGAAAGGATCGGTTCAAGGTTTGTTTTTGCCCGGTTTACTTTGCTGTGGGGATAATTTAGAAAAACCTTTAAATTTTACTATAATGGAAAATATTGATTGGAGTGCCTTGGGGTTCGACTATCACAAGACCGACGTCAACGTCCGTTATTATTTTACGGATGGTAAATGGAGTGATATGGAGGTTACGAGCGACGAGTACATCAAGATGCACATGTCGGCTTCGTGCCTGCATTATGGCATCGAACTTTTCGAGGGTCTCAAGGCCTTTCGTGGAGTCGATGGGAAAGTCCGCCTGTTCCGTGTCGAGGACAATGCCCGCCGCCTCCGGTCTTCGGCCGAACGTCTTTGCCTTCCGCTGCCGACCGTCGAAATGGTCGTCAATGCCTGCGTCGAGGTAGTTCGGCGGAATGAAGCCTATATTCCCCCCTACGGAACAGGGGCCTCGCTCTATCTGCGTCCGGTGATGTTCGGAACGACGGCCGGCCTGGGGGTCAAACCTGCAAAGGATGCTTTGCTGATTGTCTACTGTTCACCTGTGGGTGCTTATTTCAAGGAGGGAATTAAGCCGATCCTGGTTGCCATTGACCGAGAGCAGGATCGTGCTGCTCCACGTGGAACAGGCGATGTGAAAGTCGGCGGAAATTATGCGGCTAGCCTTTTGTCGGGTGAAAAAGGACATAAAATGGGCTATTCGAATATCATGTATCTCGACGCTGCGGAGCATAAATACATCGAAGAGTGCGGTGCATGCAATTTCTTCGGCATCAAGGATGGCAAATATATCACTCCGAAATCCCCTTCGGTGCTTCCGTCGATCACCAATATGAGCCTCCGTCAGCTGGCCCGCGATATGGGGCTTGAGGTAGAAGACCGAAAAATTCCGGTCGAAGAACTTGCCTCTTTCGAGGAGTGCGGAGGCTGCGGAACGGCTGCCGTGATCTCTCCTATCGGCACTATCTATGACATGCAGACGGAGAAAACCTATTCTTATGGTGATAAGGTTGGTAAGATTTCTCTGGAATTATATACCCGATTGCAGGATATTCAGTACGGACGAGCTGAGGATAAATACAATTGGTGTACGATTGTTTTGTAGAATACGAATATATTGTTAAGAGGTCGCTGTATAGCGGCCTCTTTTTGTCTTGTTTGTGTTTAAGGGTTTTATGTATATGTTCCACGTGGAACATGTCTTCTTTGGTGGTTGTTCGGGAAGAATATAGAAGTGTTAATCTTTACAGAATCTCGTGGTTTAATTATTTTGAAAGGTGTTTGTGGGTTGATAGTTTCACGTGGAACACTACCCTATCTTCCGAATTTTACCAAGAGAACATTTACGTCTGCGGGTGAAACTCCGGGTATGCGAGAGGCTTGCCCGATGTTTTCAGGGCGGATTCGGGACAGTTTTTGCCGGGCCTCGATAGTCAGGGAATTCATCGAGTGAAAGTCGAAATCCGCAGGAATCCGTATGTTTTCGAGCCGATGTAGTTTTTCTGCAATGAATTTTTCGCGTTCAATATATCCTTTATATTTGATTTGGATTTCTGCCTCTTCGATCACCTCTTCCTCCATCCGGTTCGTTTCGATGAATTTTCGGAGCTTCGGCAGGACGGCTTGCAACGAATCGAACGAAACATTATTCCGCATTAGTATGTCGTAAAGCTTCCTTCCCTGTGATAAAGGTTCGGAATTTATTGCTTTTAAATAGTCGTTAATTTCGGCTGCTTTGATGCTCTGTTGGCGAGCGAAAGAAATAAGCGATTCTACGAGCGTATTTTTTTTGACGAAATAGTCGTATCTTTTTTGGGTAATAAGCCCGATTTTATATCCGATAGGAGTAAGCCGAATGTCCGCATTGTCCTGCCGGAGCAGGATGCGGTATTCTGCACGCGAGGTGAACATGCGGTAGGGTTCGTCCACCCCTTTGGTCACAAGGTCGTCTATCAGCACTCCGATATAGGCTTCGTCGCGCTGCAAAACGACGGCCTCCTCCCCTTTCAGCATCCGGTGTGCATTGATCCCGGCCATCAACCCCTGGGCTGCGGCCTCTTCGTATCCGGTCGTCCCGTTGACCTGCCCGGCGAAATAAAGGGCGGAAACGAGTTTCGTTTCGAGCGAATGGTGCAATTGTGTGGGTGGAAAATAGTCGTATTCGATGGCATAGCCCGGGCGATAGATGTGGAGGTCTTCGAATCCCCGGATTTTATGCAGTGCTTCCAACTGTATTTCCCAGGGCAGTGACGAAGAAAAACCGTTGAGATAGTATTCGTTGGTGCTGCGTCCTTCGGGTTCGAGGAAGAGCTGGTGCTGGTCTTTGTCGGCGAATGTACGCAGTTTGTCTTCGATGCTCGGGCAGTAGCGCGGCCCGATTCCCGTTATCGTCCCGTTGAACAGCGGCGAGCGGTCGAACCCTGTGCGCAGGATGTCGTGCACCTCGGCCGACGTGTAGACCAGAAAACAAGGGAGTTGGTCTTTAACCGGTTGTGTATCAGGGGAAAAGGAAAATTTGGATGGTTTATCGTCCCCGTATTGCGGTTCGAGTATTTCGAAGTCGATCGTGCGGGCATCGAGGCGTGCGGGCGTACCGGTTTTCATACGCCCGGTTTCGAATCCGATTGCGAGCAGGGACTCCGTGATCCCGTGCGAAGCGGCGTCCCCTGCCCTGCCGCCCTCGGCATGCGATGTGCCGCAGTGCATCAGCCCGTCGAGGAACGTACCGGCGGTAAGTATGACAGCCTTGCAGGCGAATTCGATGCCCATGCGCGTCCGTACGCCTGTCACGCGCGGTTTGGTTGCCGAGGTGTCGAACAGCAGCTCGGTGGCGGCGTCCTGCCAGATATAGAGGTTGAGCGTGTTTTCGAGCGTATGGCGCCACTCCTCCGAGAAACGGGTTTTGTCGCATTGCGCACGGGGGCTCCACATGGCTGCGCCCTTCGAACGGTTGAGCATCCGAAACTGGATCGCGGTGAGGTCGGTAATGCGTCCCATCTGTCCTCCCAAAGCATCTATTTCTCTGACTATCTGTCCTTTGGCTACTCCCCCGACGGCCGGGTTGCACGACATGGAAGCCATCTTGGCCATGTCCATGGTGAGCAGCAGCGTGCGCGACCCCAGGCGTGCGGCGGCAGAGGCCGCTTCGCAGCCGGCATGTCCGCCGCCGATGACGATTATATCGTATTCGAGTGTCATTGTGCCGTCTCCCAGAATTTGAGGTATTTATCCTCCTTGCGGTGCATCTGCGCATTGGTGCGGGGCGTCTTGTCACCCTGCCCGCAGAGGTGCAGCACGCCGTGTACGATGACCCTGCGCATTTCCTGGAGCGTCGTGCAGCCGTATTGCCGGGCATTGTCGGCGACGGTCTCGACGTCGATGAAGATGTCGCCCGAGATTATGCGGGCGCCTTTGCGGTCGCTGTAATCGAACGTAATGACGTCGGTGAAATAGTCGTGCCCGAGCCACTGGCGGTTCATCTCCAGGAGCCGTTGCGCCGAGCAGAAGATGTAACTCACATCGCCCGGCGTATACCCTTCCGCTTCGGCCACTGCGCGAAGCCATGCCGCCGTCAGGCGTTTCTGAGGCAGCCGGAAGGTACAATCGTCGTTATAGTATCGTATTGCCATGTTTAAGGACAGCCCGAGGCCGTAATCAGTCTGTAAATCTTTGCAAAAGTACAAAAATAATGCAGATGAAAACGCCCCGGAGGGCTTTTTCTCGTTGCAGCTGTCCGGGGGCGTCCCGAAGCCGCATCGGCCTCCTCCGCCGGGAAGTGCCGTAAAAATGAAAAAATATATTTTTTCGGGTAAATCGGGATTTTAGTTACGGATTGTAACTTTTATTTGCGATCGGGATATACACAGGGAGTTGCGGACGGATTTTTTCTTAATAATTATTCTGATTGACTGTTTGTTATGAAATTTCCGCAGGGTATAACGAAAGGAAAAAACCGTTATATTTGCCTTGTCACGAAGTATTAACCAAAAATCTCAAAAAATGAAAATCTTCAAAATGCTTACCGCACTTGCGGCTTTCTTTGCCGTGGCGTTGTTTTCGGGGTGTGATGACGACAAAAGGCCCGAACCCGATCCGCAGCCGGTGAAACTCGCTTCGCCCGAGATTGTCTTCAAGGATGTCAAACCCACGTCGTTCGCGGCGTCGTGGACAGCCGTGGAACATGCTGCGGCATTCGGCTATAAACTGCTGACGACCGAAGGGGGACAGGAGGTCGTCGTGGCTGAAGTAGCTTCGTATGATGCCGTGGAGGTCTCTTTTTCGGGGCTCAAGCCCGCTACGAAATATACGCTCGAAGTCGTCGCGCTGGCCGGGAACGACCCGGGATATACCGATTCGGATCCGGCGAAGGCTTCAACGACGACAGCCGACGAACCGGTCGTCGTGACGTCGCCGTGGGTCGATGTCGAATTCTCTTACGAGACGGTCGGCGGAAAGGGGACGTTGCGTGTCACCAACAAAGCCAATGTCAAGTGTGCGCATTTTTATTCGAGTACCGAGACGGTGAATGTTATCGGCGAAGGGTATGATGACGAAAAGACGCTGATCGGGTATATCCTGCTGGATTACGAGGAGAACGTGCCGGGCGTTTATATGGACACGGCCGAGCACAAGTTCAATAACAACGGTGCCGGATTCAAGGCCGGCGACAAGCTCTTCTACTATGTCGTGGGCGTGGATGCGGCCGATAAACCGGGCGACCTGAACTGGTTTTGGGTCGAAATCCCCGCCAACATAGGCGACCCGGTGATTATCCTCGATTCGCCGGAGGTCTGACGACTTTCCGGAATAATTGGTAGGCGGGATCAGGTAGAAGCCTGATCCCGCTTATTACATCCTGTTCAGGCTTTGTGCTGGGCAGCATACAAGGTCTTTTCGAGCCCGAAACGGCAGGCGGGGGAGCTGGCCTGTTTAGTGAGGAATTTCTGCCCGCCGATGCCTGAAGTTTTTGATGGGAATTATCCTTCGTCCGAAACGGTATTTGCGGGAACGCCGCCAGAAACAGTTCGGGGTTGGGGGCGACGTCTGAAACAGTCCCCGCCCGAGTGTGGGCGTCTGGGACTGTAGCCCGAAACGGTTTTCGGTATGTCGCCGGGGTTACCGTTCGGAGGGGTTTCCGGTTCGGTGTTTATCGTCGGGGTTTACCGTTTGAAGCAGTTTTCAGCGCGGAGCTTCATGCCGGGGTTCGGCGGGTAGATGCCAAATACCAGTTTGTACTCGGTTTCCATCGTCATGATGTTGACCGACGAGCCGATGGTGCCCAACTGTTCGTTTCTTGCCACTTTCTGGCCCTTTTCAACGCATATCGACCCCATGTTGGCATAGGAGGTTATATATTCGCCGTGAGCCACGAAAACGTCGTATTTGTTCGTGATACGGTTGCGCTTGATTTCGACGACCTTTCCGTCGTAGATCGAAATGACGTGCGCACCCTTGGGGCCGGCGATCTCGGCCATGTTTTCCTTGTAGCGTTTTACCGAACCGGCCGTGACGGGAAGCCTCAGCCCCGTGGTCTTGGTCGAGAACGACGCACCCTCGGTATTGCCTTTGGTGAGTTTGCGCAGCTCGCTGATGGCCACGTCGAGCTGCTGTTCCTGCGACAGTTTGCGTTGCAGGGCCTGTTTCTCCTTTTGCGACATCTGGCGGATATTGGCCCGGGCGTTGCGCGAATCGCGCTGGAGCTTCTGTTTCTGGGCGGTAAGGTTTTGCGTCACCGAGTCGAGCGAGCGTTTGCGGCGGTCGAGCAGCTCCTTCTCGCGGGCGACCTGTTCCGAAAGCGCGGCGATGTCGTGCAGCTTGCGTTCGCGCATCGAAGCCACTTCGCGCAGGTTGGTGATCTTTTTCGCGACGTCGGTGAAGTCGCGCGACGAAAAAATGTAGGTCAGGTAATTGTTGTGCTTATAGTTGCGGTAGGCCTCGCGTACCATTTCGGCATACTGCGTGCGGTTGCGCTCCAGGGCCGAGCTGAGGTTGCCGGCGACGCTGTCCGTACGGGATATCTCCTTGCGAAGCAGGCGCGCCTGCTTCTCGGTCTCCTCGAGCAGTTGGTTGCGGGAGTCGAGCTGGCGTGCCAGGCGGCGAACCCGTTCCTCGGTGGCGGCGCGGCCTTCCTGTATCTTCGAGATCGCGCGTTCCTCGTCGGCAATCCTCTTTTCCAGGGCAGCGATGACCCGTTTCTGCTCTTCGATGGCATCGCGGCCCCCCTGCGCCGCAGCGCCAAAGGCGGCGAACAGGAAAAGGAGGGTCAGTATGCGGGCGGGCTTCATCACGGTCACTCTTTTTCGGCTTTGCCCTGTTCCATGCGGCGGGTGATCTGGTCGGCGTCGTAGCCCTTTTCGAGTCCCTTGCGCCAGTATATTTCGGCCATGAACTGTTCGCCCATGGCATGCAGGATATCCCCGTAATGAACCAGCAGCGCTGCACTCTCCTGCCCGTCGAGGGCGATGGCCTGCTGCATCACCTTCTTGGCCTCGGCCGTGCGTCCCAGCTTGAAGAGCACCCAGGCATGGGTGTCCAGGTAGGTGGGGTTGTTGTCCGTGAGGGCGATGGCGCGGCTCGACATCGTGAGCGCCTTTTCAAGGTCACGCCCTTCGAGCGAGAGGAAATAGGCGTAGTTGTTGAGTACCATGGCGTTATCCGGATCGTAGCGCAGGCTGTGGTCGTAGGCTTTGTAGCACTGTTTCATATCCGCCCGGAACGAACCTTTTCGGACAGCCCGGGCGAAATCGTCGTCGATGTCCTGTTCGCCGGCGGTGGCTTTCTGGTGCCAGGTGTCGCCGATAAATCCCCAGATCACGCTGCGCAGCGAATCTGTCCGGGCATAGCCCAGCGATTGTTTGTAGGCTTTGATCGCCTGGGGGTATTGTTTGGAATAATTCAGCGTATGCCCTTTCGAGAGGTGGAAATCGACCTGCCCGGGAAAGAGCTCCAGGGCGCGCCCGATATAGCGGTTCACCGAATCGGGATGCTGAAGATAGCTCTCGATGTCGATCACCGAACGGAAATACTCCTCGACGGGCGGCTGGTCGTCGAGGTGGAGCTTGTAGAGCGCGAGCGCCTGTTCCAGCTCGCCCGAGGCGATCAGGTGTTTGGCATAAAGTTCCACGACGCGCCTGTCCTGCGGGTAGCGGACGGCAAGCGTCGAGGCCAGCGTATTGAGCTGGGGGTAATATTCGCGGTAGAAACGCATGTCGGAGGTGAAGATTCCGAAACGCTTGATCTTCGTGTCGAGCGGCATCTTGTCCGACTCGAAAAGCCGCTGCGTAACGTCCAGCACCGCCCGGTAATCGTGGCGGCCGTTGTAGAAATCGGCCAGCGACATGAGCGTCCCCACGTCGGTCGAGTCGATCTGCAATGCCCGGTCGTATTCGGCCTTTGCCAGCGAATCTTTGCCCAGAATGCCGTAGAGGTCGGCCAGCACGACGTGGTGTTCGGCCTCGTAAGGCACCGCTTCGACCATGGCCTCGGCCTCTTCGACGGCCTTGTCCATCTGGCGCGTAGAGACCAGCAGCTGCCGCTTCATGGTGCTCAGTACCGGGATGCGCCCGAAGCGCACCTCGGCCGAGTCGAGCGTAGCGATGGCCGAGAAGGGCTGCTGCGCCTGCTCGTAGAGGGCGGCCAGAATCCGGTAGTTGTCGGGGTTCTGCGGCTCGTCGCTGCGCAGGCGGCGGTAGACGGCCAGCGCCTCGTCGTAACGGCGGGCATAGATGAGTGCCTGCCCGAGGAACTGGTGGTACCACTTGTTGGCGGTGTCGAGCCGGAAGGCCGTGCGTGCCAGATCCACCGCCTCGTCGGGCGTGGAATACATGCCGTTGGCGGCCATTTCGTAATAGGCCGGTGCGAAGGTCGAGTCGTTGCGGATGGCCTCGACGAAGAATTCCCGCGCCCGGACGGTGTCACGGGCAATGGCATTCTGTTTGATGCCTTCCGTATACAGCCATACGCTGCGCAGCGAATCGGGATAGCCGGGCATGCCGGCGGGGCTTTTCCCGGCGGCGAATGCCGAAAGGAAGAGCACGCAGAGTACCGTGATCGCTGTCAGACGTTTCATGGGCCCGGTGGTTTTAGAGTGCCGTGTCGAACTGGTGGAGGAAACGCACGTCGTTCTCGAAATAGAGGCGCAGGTCTTTCACGCCGTATTTGAGCATCGCGATGCGTTCAATACCCATGCCGAAGGCGAAGCCCGAGTATTTTTCGGGGTCTATGCCGTTTGCCCGCAGTACGTTGGGGTCTACCATGCCGCAGCCCATGATTTCGAGCCAGCCGGTACCCTTGCACACCGGGCAGCCCTTGCCCCCGCAGAGGTTGCACGATACGTCGACCTCGGCCGAAGGTTCGGTGAAGGGGAAATATGACGGGCGCATGCGGATGACGGCCTGCTCGCCGAAGACCTCCTTGGCGAAGTAGAGCAGCGACTGTTTCATGTCGGCGAACGACACCCCTTCGTCGATGTAGAGGCCCTCGATCTGGTGGAAGATGCAGTGCGCGCGGTACGAAATGGCTTCGTTGCGGAACACGCGGCCGGGGCAGATGACACGGATGGGCGGTTTCTGGTGCTCCATGGTGCGTACCTGGATCGACGAGGTATGCGTGCGCAGCAGGATGTCGGGATCCTTTTCGATGAAGAACGTGTCCTGCATGTCGCGTGCCGGGTGCTCGGGCGGGAAGTTCAGGGCCGAGAAGACGTGCCAGTCGTCCTCGATCTCGGGTCCGTCGGCCACGGTGTAGCCCAGCCGCGAAAAGACCTCGACGATCTGGTTTTTCACCAGCGAGATCGGGTGGCGCGAACCGAGGTGCTCGGCCGTGCCGGGGCGCGTCAGGTCGCCCGACGACGAGGCCTCGTCGGCCGCGGCGTTCTGCAACTGCTCGCGCAGCGCGTTGATGCGCTCCGTGGCCTCGTTTTTGAGACGGTTCAACTGCTGGCCCAGTTCGCGTTTCAGTTCGGGGGCTACCGTCTTGAACTCCTCCATCAGGGCGGTCAACTCGCCTTTCTTGCCGAGGATCCGGATGCGGAACTCCTCGATTTCGGCGGCGGCTTTCGGCTTAAACTCCTCGACACGTCGCAGGAGTTCATTGATTTTGTCAGTCATATTTTGATCGTGTTTCTTTTTTGTCTACTTTTGAACGACATCGTAGTAACGTGCAAAGTTATAAAAAAATTGAGATATGTTGCGTAAAATCGGCTCATTTGTCGGGATGCTGCTGCTGGCGGCGCTCCCTGCTGCGGCCCAGAAGGTAGGGGTCGTGATGAGCGGCGGCGGCGCGAAGGGGCTTTACCACATCGGCGTCCTGGAGGCGCTCGAAGAGAACGGCGTGCCGATCGACTATGTGGCCGGGACCTCGATGGGCTCGATCATCGCCGCGATGTACGCCGCAGGATATTCCCCGGCCGAAATGCGTGCGATCGTCAACTCGGGGGTGGTCAAGGAGTGGGTCTCGGGGCGCATCGACCCCAACAAATACATGGCCTATTACCGGCAGGTGGGGAGCAATCCCGCGTTTTTGAGCCTGCGCATCGACGTCGAGAGTCCCTCCGGGAAGCGGCTGCGCGTACCCCGGAACCTGATCTCCTCGACGCAGATCGACATGGCCCTCACGGAGCTGTTCGCTCCGGCGACGGCCGCTGCGGACGGTGATTTCGACCGCCTGATGGTTCCGTTCCTCTGCGTGGCCAGCGACCTGAACCACCGCGGGCCGGTGGTCCTGCGTGAGGGGGATTTGAGCGAGGCGGTCCGCTCGTCGATGTCCATTCCGCTGGTGTTCAAGCCGATGGTGAAAGACTCGATGCTGCTCTACGACGGCGGCATCTACGACAACTTCCCGTGGAAACCCCTCGACGAAGATTTCCGGCCCGATCTGATCGTCGGCTCGATCTGCACCGAGGGCAACACCCCGCCCAGCGAGGAGAGCAACATCATGGACCAGGCTTTCATGCTGGCCATGCACGATACCGACTACACGCTGCCCGAGGAGCGCAGCGTCACGATCCGCCGCGCCGTGCGTTCTACCAACGCTACTTTTCTGCGA
>OGXE01001074.1_pt1 | contig 24519 bp, 32 predicted proteins | sample 1576181 | NCBI WGS metagenome assembly OGXE01 (sample SAMEA3541478, study PRJEB24748) | human gut metagenome | biome: human gut; feature: human-associated habitat; material: faeces | place: China | collected 2012 | reverse complement strand
GAGGAACAAAAGAAAAATGAAAACTTTAATTTCAAGTACAGAGGGTCTGTTGTTTGTAATTTTACTTATGGTAGCATTCTCACTTTGGCTTCAGAGGTACAAGGTATTCCGTTCACTGGGACCAGTACTGACAGTTGTAATCATCGGAATCGTACTTTCTAACACACATGTTGTGCCGATATCACATGATTTGTACAGCTCAATTTCTACTTATTGTGTACAGGCAGGAATTTCCATCTGTCTGTTAAGCATGAATGTGACAGAGCTTAAGAAGCTGAATCGTCAGCCGGTTATTGCTTTAGTATCTGCAATCTTCTCCGTATGTATCGTGGCAATTGGTCTTGGTATCATCTTTGCACCACAGATTACAGAAGGATGGAAATGTGCAGGAATGTTCGTAGGAACATACACAGGAGGAACACCGAACTTAACGGCAATTGCGACAGGAGTTGACTGTTCAAGAGAGACACTTGCAGCAGCAAATGCAGCAGACTATGTAGTATCTACACCACTGATGGTTCTGATGTTTGCAGCACCGGCTATTTTCAAAGCTTCTAAGAGATGGAATAAATTATGGCCATACTCATTTACAGAGGAAGAGCTTGATGAAGGTGAGCATAAGCCACTGATGTCTGACAAAGAATGGTCCATCAAAGATATAGCATGGCTTCTTACAATCGGATTTGGTGTAGCATTTATTACAACAGCAATTGCACAGCGCATTTTCCCTGATACATTCTGGAAAGCAGGAAGACTCCTTATGGTTACAACAATTTCTATCTGTCTTGCACAGTTAAAACCAGTGAAGAAACTTCGTGGTAACCTGGACCTTGGACTTTTCATTTCCCTGTGCTTCCTTGCAACAATCGGATTTGCAGTAGATTTAAGAGAGTTCGTAGGATCAGCATTTATGATGACATTATATGTATTCCTGATGTTAATCGGATGTACAATATTACATTTCCTGATCTGCCGTTTGTTCAAGATCAAATACGAGTATGTACTTCTTTCTATGGTAGGATGTATCGTAGACGGACCGACAGCATCTCTGACAGCAGCAGGTGGAAACTGGAAATCACTGATTAATGTCGGATTGATCATGGGAGTTATCGCCGGAGCATGTGGAAACTATGTCGGAATATTTGTCGCCTATGTGGTTAAGGCTATATGCGGCCTATAGGCTTGTAAGTGGCAGTAGATAGCAAAAAAATATCAGTAAAGATTAATTCTCCTGGTGGAGATATTGCAGAGGCATTAGCAATATATCACGAGCTTAAAAGATTATCCCAAGAAAAAGAAGTAACTGCATATATTGATGGAATGGCATGTTCAGCAGCAACTCTTATTGCTATTGCAGCAAATAAAACAGTTATGGGAAAAGGATGTTACTTTATGATCCATAATCCACTTATGTATATGGGATATTCAAACACCAAAGAGATGACAGAGGCAATAGAACATCTAAACAAGACTAAAGAGAATATGTTAGATCTTTATGAGGAAAAATCATCTCTTTCAAGAGATGAAATAGCACAGAAAATGGATGAAGAAACATTCTTTAATACACAAGAGGCATTAGATGCAGGGTTCATAGATGAGATAGCATCTTATGATACTAATATTATCAATTCAAATATTCAAACTGTATGTTCTATGAATATAAAAAATTCAAAGAAAATACCTAAAGAACTTTCAGAAATTTTAAATAAAAAAACTCAGGAGGCAACAATGACATTAAAAGAATTAAAAGCTCAACATCCAGAGCTAATAAACGAGCTACAAGCTGAACTTATAAACACTGATACAGTAAAAAATGCAATTAATGGAGCAGTACAAACAGCAATTGCAGAAGAGAGAAAGAGAATTCAAAACTTAGATGGAATTAAAACATATAGTAAAGCTGCAAAAGAGTTAGTAGACAAGGCTAAATTTGAAGAACCAAGAGATTACAAAGATATTATTGTAGATCTATATAATATGAACTCTGAACAGGCTGGAAGAGAGATTGACAGAGGAGAAGAGGAAAAAGCAGCAGCAGGATTTAATGGAATCACTTCTGGAGTTGAGGGAAGCGAAAAAGAGCAGATGTTAAATAGTGTTATAGAAACAGCTTTAAAAGAGCTAAATATAAAAAGATAGGAGGAAAGATTTATGCCTAACAACAAAAAATTCACAAATGTAGAAAAACAGATATTTTTTGGAGATTATCCTTTAATTTCTCAACCTTTAACAGTAAAAACTGCTGTAGAAGCAGGAGATGTTATTGGAGTAGATGCTAGTGGAAACTATGGGAAATATAATAAAAGTGCCACTTATACTACACCTTATGCAATAGCTTATGAAGGAGCAGAGGCAAGCAAACAATGTTCAGCTATATTAACAGCATATTTAGTGGAAAGTTTTGTTTTATTACCTAGTGATCCAACAGAAAAATTAAAATTAAAACAAGAATTAAGAAAAATAGGACTATTTTTAAGATAAGAGGAGGAAAAAATGGCGAATGAATTTGATCTATATACACCGAAAACAATTAGAGAGATAAGAGATGCTTGGGAACCTAAAAAAAATTTTTTAACAGATCTATTTTTTAATAAATCTGAAACAGTACCTACTGAAGAGATTATGCTTGAAATAACTAAAGGAGGAGAGCATGCAGCTCCATTTGTAACTCCACTTGAAATGGGAAGACCAGTTGTAGATAGAAGAACTACTTCTAACCTTATTACAGCCCCTAATATAGCAGTATCAAGATCTTTAGGACCAAAGGATTTTTTTGTTAGAGAAGCTGGAATGAATTTTACTGGAGATTATCAGCCAGCACAGAGAGTTGGAAAGAGAATAGCAGAGATATTAGCTGCTCAAGAGAGATATATTGCAAATAAAGAGGAGTTAATAGTATCTCAATTCTTAACTACTGGAAAAATTACATCAACAACAGATGAAGCATCTTATGAGGTAGATTATGGAATAGATAATATGGTAACTCTTGAAAGTGGTAAAAAATGGGGAGAAGAGGGAGTAAACCCAATTACTTCTTTAGATGAAATCTTAGCAAAAGCTGAAGAAAGTGGAGTTATAGTTAGAAATGTAGTTATGGGATTGACTGCTGCTGATAAATTTATGAACTCCAAAGAGTTTAAACATGATATGCTAAGCAAAGATCTACAAACAGAGTTTGTAAAAGAGGTAACAAGACAATATCCAGGGGTTGTTTGGCTAGGAACTTATAAAACTTATGGAGTAGAGTTATTTAGATATTCAAGAAAAGTTGTTGGATATGATGGAAAAGAGATTCAATTGATGCCTACAAATATGATTTTAGGGGGATCAACTGAAGGTAAAATTCTATACGCCCCTATTATAAATATGGGAACAAATGATGTACATATGGTTAAAAGATTTTCTGATGTAGACTCTCCAAATAAAAAGCAAAAAAATATCACAACTGAATCAAGACCAGTTTTACAACCTGATGACTTGTCAGGATATTTTAATGTAGTAGTTTGTGATGCTGAATAATTTCGAAACTTGCGAAATAATGGAGGAAAAATGAAGGTAAAATTTTTAAGAATTTATGGACAATATTCAATAGGAAGTGAAGCAGAAATAGAAGTTGAAGAGAAAGAAAAACAATATCTTATCTCAACAGGAACTATTTTAGTTTTAGCTGATGATATAAAAGAAAAGATTCCAATAGTAGATGTTGAAGAGAAAGAAATAGAAGAAACTCCAGTAGTAGATATTGAAGAGGAAAAAAAATCTAAAAATGGAAGAAAAAAGATTGCTGAATAGTCCTTTAAATTTTAAATCAATGTTTCAGGAAGATGTAGATATCTTCCTGAACTTTGATGAAATGGGAGAAAATATCAACATTGAAGATGGAATTTATGTAGGAGTAATAGAGCATCTTGACAAGGATTTTTCAGAGGAAGCCATAGATGATACATATTATTCAGTAGATTTGATACTTTATCTAAAAACAGTGGAATTTACTTTAGAAAGGAGAGTTCCTGGAAAGAGATTAAAAGTAAATGGAACTAATTATCTTGTAAACGATTGGTACTCTGTAGAGGGAATAACAACAATCAGATTAAAGGAGATTACTGCTTATTAATGGCTAATGGTTTTATTGAAATTAAAAATTTAGATAAAGCACAAAGATTACTTTCAGGAATAAAGAATGGAGTAGAAAGAGCTACATCATCAGCTATCAATAGATCTATTATAACCATAAAAAAAGACTTAAAAAAAGATGTTACATCAAATTATGCAATCACTTCTACAGAAGTTGAAAAAACTTTATCAGTTAAAAAAGCTAATTTTAAAAGCCCTATTGGATTTATTCGATCTAAATCTCCAAGGCTTTCTCTATATAAATTTTTTAAATCTAAAAAAGCAGATGGAACTCTTTTAGTTAAGGTAAAAAAAAGAGAGAAAAGAAAAGCTGTAGTAGGAAAAGCTAATTTATATGGTCGTCCTTTCTTAGCAACTATGAAAAATGGACATCGTGGAATATTTCAAAGAAAAGCTTCAGATAGAGAAGCTACAATACAAGATTTAAAAACAGTTTCTGTTCCACAAATGCTTGGAACTGAAAGTGTTGAAGAGTATGTAGAAAATAAAGCACCTGAAATATTAGAAAAAAATTTTGATAGAGAGATAGATAGAATTTTAAAGGGGCATCTATGAAAAAAATATATGATTTAGAAAAAGAATTAAAAAGATTAATAGAAAAGTGGATCACAATAGAAACTACTACCACTAAAGGATCTCTAAAAACTCCAGAAGTATTTATAGGACCAGTTCCTACTGAAAGGATAGAAGAAATAGTTCCTGCTATTGGAATCATAGCTTCATCAGGAACTAATACTTTAGAGAGTAAAGAGATAGATATAAAAGTTAGCATTTTGCTCTATATAGATAATACTGAAGAGACATATCGAAAATTATATCAGATGGTAGATCTAGTTATAGAAAAAATTTTAAATCCAGGAGTTTATTTAGATGAGTTTGAAGCTTGTACAAATACTAAATGGGAAATAGACAGTAATAGTCTATACATGGCTGGAGAGGTTAGTTTTAAGTTTATAAGGACAAAAACTTATAGAACTGATGTAGATGCTTGGATAAAAGGAGAGTGAGAATAGATGGCAGAGAGAAAAGAGAAACCAAAAGAAATAGTAAAAGAGAAAGTCTCTAAAATGTACTTAGGTCCTTCCATCAGAAAGTATGGACTAACAACTAATACTGTATATTTAGGAGATTTTCCTTCAAATGTAGAAGAGGCAATTAAAGAATTTCCTGAAATTAAATCTTTATTTTTAGAAATAAACTCAGAGTTTGCTTTAAATAAAGGGAAAGTAGTAAAAGCAGGAACAAGAGAAAATATCTTATTTAATAGAATTTTAAAGAAATTAGGAGGTAAATAATAATGGCATTTAATCATGGAGTTAGAACTCAAGAAACAGCCACATCACTAATAGCCACTAAAACAGATTCCATAACACCTTTTTATGTAGGAACTGCACCAATTAATATGTGTGAGAAACAAAATATAAATACTCCTATATTATGTTATTCATATGAAGAGGCAGTAAAAGAGTTTGGATTTGTTAGAGATTTTGAAAATTATACACTATGTGAAGCTATAGATGCTCATTTTAGTAAATTTGGAGTAGGACCAATAGTTTTAGTAAATGTCTTAGATCCAAAAACTCACAAGAAAACAAAACAAGATGAAAATGTACCTTTCTTAGAAGATAAAACAGCAGTAATAAAGGAATTAGGAGTTATTGCAAGTTCATTAAAAATTACTCCAACAATTACATATGTAACTGAATTTGATGAGAATGGATATCTTAAAATTATTCAAACTGGAGAAGAGGAAGTTTCAGGTAATAAATTATCTGTAACTTATGATCATTTAGATCCTAGTGTAATAAAAAACACAGATATTGTAGGAGGAATAGATCCATCTTCAGGAGCTAAAAAAGGATTAGAATGTATCTCAACTGTTTTCCCTAAATATAGACTTGTGCCAAACTTAGTACTAGCTCCTAAGTGGTCAACAGATAGTACAGTAGCAGCAGTAATGGAAACTAAAGCTAGTTTAATCAATGGGCATTTTAAAGGATTTGCTCTTGTAGATATTGATACAAAAACTGTTACTAAGTATTCTGATGCAGTTAAACATAAAAATGATAACAATTTAATCTCTACTTACTTAGAAGTATGTTATCCAAAAGTAAAACTAGGAGATACTCAATATCATCTATCAACACAAATTGCTTGTTTAATTCAATCATTAGCAGCTGAAAATGATGAAATCCCTTATAAATCACCATCTAATGAGGGAATAAAAGCAGATTCTACTTGTTTAGCATCAGGAGAAGAGGTATTTTTAGGACTGGATGAAGCAAATTATCTAAATGAAAATGGAATTACAAATGCTATTAACTGGATTAATGGTTGGGTAGCATGGGGAAATAGAACTGGTTGTTATCCAGGTGTAACAGATCCAAAGGATAATTTTATAGTTTCAAGACTTATGTTTAACTTCTTAACTAATAGTTTAGTTCAAACATATTGGCAAAAAGTTGATAATCCTACAAATAAAAACTTAATAACTACTATCACTGATAGTGTAAATATTTGGTTAAATGGATTAACTGCTGCTGGAATGATTATAGGTGGAAGAGTTGAATTTAGAGAAGAAGATAACCCTGTTACTTCATTGATAGATGGAAAAATTAAATTCAAATTATATTTCTCACCAGCACTACCAGCTGAAGATATATGCTTTGATTTAGAAATAGATACAAAATACTATAATAACTTATTTTAGGAGGTAACAAATGGAAGGATTAACAGGACCAGGAATAATTCCAGAAAAAGTTGTAAACTATATGCTTTATGCAGATGGTAGTAGATCATTAACAGCCTTAGTTGATATAGATCTTCCAGATATTCAATTTATGTCTGAAACAATTTCAGGAGCAGGAATAGCAGGAGAGATAGATTCTACTACTTTAGGACATATTCAAGCAATGACTATGGGATTAAACTTTAGAACTCTTATAGATCAAAACTATAATATGCTCGAGCAAAGAGCATATTCACTTGAAATAAAAGCAGGGCTTCAATCATCAGACCAAAATAGCGGGAAATTAGTAGCAGGAAAATATAGAATTATGGTTAAAGGATATCCTAAAGGATTTAACCAAGGTAAGATGGCAGTAGGAAAGACTACGGATTCTAAGCAAGAGTTTTCAGTTAACTATTTAAAAGTTGAATATGATGGAGAAGAGGTACTTGAAATTGATAAAACAAATATGATTTTCAAGGTTAAAGGAACTGATTATTTAACAGATATCAGAGCTGCAATGGGAATGTAAGGAGGAGTAAATGAAATTAGAGAAACCTATTATTACAGGATTTGGAGAAAATCAACAGACTATTTCTGAAATTAATATAAAAAAAGAAGATTTTACAGCAAAAATATTGCTTGAAGCTGAAAGAGAATTTTTATTAATTGGAGGAATTTTTCCAAAGGGAGAGATGGAAGGGAGCAGAGCTTATTTAGGGCTTATTGCATCTAAAATAATTGGTTGCACTCCTTCAGATTTAGAAAAAGTATCAGCTATAGAATATATAAAAATAACAAATATGATCAAGGGTTTTTTCGACGGCTTGGAATATCAAACCTTAATGGAATTACTATCAGAAAAATCGGAATAACTCTTTCAAAACAAACTAAAACTTCACTTGTTTATTGGCTGGAAATGCCAATTTACGAGTGGAGTGATTGGATAGAATCATTAACAGAATTGTTAAATGAACAGAACAATGGAAACTAAATATAGAATAAGTGGTTGCTTTTAATAAAAGTATGGGCTATACTTTTATTAAGGGTGATATTATGAAAAATTTTATTGAGAAGTTTAAGGAAAAGCAGAGGGAATCAAATGAAAAGACAAAAAAATATTGGGAAGAAGCTAAAAGAAACTTTACTAAAGAAGGTTCAGAGGAGATAGAAAGAGAAATTGAACGAAAGAGAGCTATTGCTAAAGAAAGATATGAGCGATACTTGCTTGGAGATAAAACTATTGTATTAACCAAATGGGAAATTTTTAAATTTAAAATATGGCCTATTCTTAGTAAAGTTCTTAAAGTTCTTATCTTTGTTGTAATCTTTGGGGCTATTTTATTAGGCTATACTATATATTATGCTTTAATTGCTATAATAGTGATTTATATAGTATTAACCATACTTCTTAAATTAATTTCTAAATAAATAACAACCACTTATTCTATTAAAAGAATAGGTGGTTTTTTTATTGGAGGAGATATGGGAGTTAAACAATTAGCAATCTCTTTTGGAATAGGAGCAACAATAGGTTCTAGCTTTAGAGGTAGTTTTAAAAATGCTACTACTTTAATAGAAGCAGTTAATAAAAAGACAGAGGATTTAAGAAAAAGTCAGACTGCTTTGAGAAAACTTAGTGAATTGAGATTAATTAGAAAAGATACAAGGCAACAGATAAATTCTGCTGAAAAAGAGCTTTTAAAATTGAAAAAAAGTATTTCAGAAGTAGATGCTCGTGGAAGAGAATTAACTAAAACAAAAGAAAAATTATCTAAAGAGATTATAAATCTAAGTTCAAAAGAAAAGTTATTAAAAGCTGATTTAGCTTCTGTTACTAAAAAAGTAAAAGATAATAAAGATATTAATAATAATCTAAAAGATAAGTATACTGAATTACAAAAAGAAATAAAAAATATAGTCTCTCAATTAAAGCCTCTTCAAAAAGAGTTTGATCAAGTAGATAAAAAAATAAAAGATAACAAAGGAAATAGTGGTGAATTAAAAGATAGATATATTCAACTTCAAAAAGAAATAGAGAATATAACTTCTCAATTAAAACCACTACAAGCAGAATTTAATGAAGTAGATAAAAAAATAAAAGATAATAAAAAAATTAGCAATGAAACAAAAAATGAATATAACAAGTTGCAAAAAGAAATAGGAGATATAACTTCTCAATTAAAACCATTACAAACCGAATTTAATAAAGTAGAAAAAAAGATAAAAGATAACTCTAAGGAAAGTAGTTCATTAAATAAAACGTATTCATCTTTAGAAAATAAAATTGAAAGTTTAAATAATAAGCAAAAAAAGCATATAGAAGATATTAAAGAAACTAGCAAAAATTTAAAAGAGCAAAATATATCATTACAAGATATAGGAAAATCATATGAGGAACTTGAGAAAAAAGCTAATAATTATAATAAGGCTATGGAAAAATATCAAAAAGCTGAAAGTATAAAAAATAAAGCTAATAAAGTTTCAAGTATAGGTGGAGGAGCAATTAAAGGAGCTAGTGTAGTTACTGGAGCAGGGGGAGTATTGCTTAATTCTGCTATCAAAGCTGAAAGTGCTTTTGCTGATGTAAAGAAACAATTTGATTTTGCCAATAAAGAGGAAGAGACAAAATTTAAAAAAGAATTGCAATCCATTATTACAGAGAAAAAAATGGCAATTTCATTAGATGATCTATATGGAATGGCTGCTAATGCAGGTCAATCAGGATTAAAGCAAGATGAGGCAGTTCCATACATAGAACAAGCTTCTAAAATGGCAATTGCTTTTAATATGAATAGAGATCAAGCATCTAAGTATATGTTTATATGGAAAAATGCTTTTAATATGGACTTAACTAAATTAAAAGAACTTACTGATCAAATTAATACTCTTGGAAACAATACAGGAGCTTCAGAAGATCAAATTTCAGAATTTATAACTAGATTAGGAAATATACCTAAACTTGCAGGTATGGCTGAAAATCAGACTGCTGCTCTAGGGGCGTCATTAATTGAAATGGGAATGGCACCAGAGGTAGCTGCTACAGGAGCTAAAAAGCTTTTAAATGTTTTGTCTAAAGGAAAAGCAGCAGATAAATCAGAGAAAGAAGCTTTAGAAATGCTTGGATTAGATGCTCAATTTTTAGCTAAAACTGCATCTAAAGATGCAGAAAAAGCAATGGATATTGTATTTTCAAAGTTAAGCAAAGCTAATAAAGTAGACCAATCAGCAATTATGACTATGCTATTTGGAGAAGAGGGAAAAGTTGCAGCATCTAATGTTCTTAAATCTTATGAAAAGTATACTCAAAATTTAAACTTAGTTAAGAATAAAAAGAATTATGAAGGTGCAACAGATAAAGAATATGAAAATAAAGCTGGTACAACAGAAAACGAATTACAAAACTTACAATCACAAATGGAACTATTGCAAGCTCAAGCAGGAGAAACATTATTACCTTTTTTAAATCAAGGTATAGCAGTAGTAGCTCCAGCTTTACGAAAATTTACTGAACTTCTTGAAAAAAATCCTGATAAAGTAAAAGCAATGGCTAAAACTATTGTTTATGGAACAGGAGCTTTATATGGTATAGGAGGAGCTTTAAAATTTATAAGTTTTGGAATAAGTACATATTCAACTTATACAAAATTAGCTGGATTAGCTACTGAAAAAGAATTAGGAGCTAAAATAATAAAAACTATTGGAAAAATAGGAGGAGTAGCTAAAGCTGGAATAGCAGCATTAACAAGTCCAGTAGGACTAGTAATATTAGGAATAACAGCTCTTGTTGCAGCAGGATATTTACTATATAAAAACTGGGATACAGTTAAAAAGAAAGCTATAGATCTAAAAAATAAGGTAGTAGAGTTGGTTGATAAATATTGGTATATGCTTGGTCCTTTAGGACATGTTATTAAAGCAGGAAAATTGATATATGAAAACTGGGATACTATCAAATTAAAGGCTAGTGAACTAAAAGATAAACTAGTTGAAATGGTAATGAATGGAATTAATAATTTTAATGAATTTAAAGAGAAAGCTATGGCTCTATTAGGAATACCTTTTGACTACATGGCATCTAAAATAGAAAATTTAAAGAATTTAGGAAAAGATTTAAAGGATTACTTCTTACAAATATTTGAAGAGATTAAAAACTTTAGTTTAGGTGATGCTATTAGCAATGGAATTTCTTCTATTAAAAATAAATTTATACCAGGTTCTAATGGAGAAAATGCAGAACAAACAGAGGAAAAAGGTGGATTTTTCACTAAACTTATTCCAGGATTTGCAACTGGTGGATTTGTTCATTCTCCAACTCTTGCAATGGTAGGAGAGGGAGGAGCATCTGAAGCTATAATTCCTCTTACTGGAGATTCGAATAGTATGAATCTATGGGAAAAAACTGGAAGATTATTAGGAGCTTTTGATAATAACTCTAGCTCAAATAATACTAATACTACTTTTAACTTTACTTATTCCCCTGTAGTTAATGCTAAAGATGCTGCAGGTGTAAAAGAAGTTCTAGAAAATGATGCAAGAATGTCTTATGAGCAATTCAAAGGATATTTTGATAGATACCAAAGAGAAACATATAGGAGGGGAAATGGCAGATAAAATTTATACAACAATCTCAGGAGACACTTGGGATAGTATTGCATATAAGTTATTTGATGACTCTAAACTGTATAATTCTCTTTTAGAGCTAAATGAGGAGTATAGTGATGTAATTGTATTCAAAGCAGGAGTAAAGCTTAAATATCAAGAGATAGACTCGGCTAAAAAGGCTAATACTAATGCTCCACCATGGAGGAGATAAGATGTTAGACTATAAAATTTTAGACAAGTTAGATAATTTAACTAATAAAGTACTTGATAATGTAATTGGAAATACTAGAAGAATAGAATTACAAATACTTTATGAAGGTAAAAATATAACAAAATATATTCATAATGATTTACTTAGCTTTACCCAATCAGATTCTTTGAATGAATTTGATACTTTAGATTTAAGTATTCAAAATAGAGAAGGACTGTGGATCAGCAGTTGGGCTCCTCTTAAAGGAGAGAAATTAGAAGTAAAAGCCTATCTTCATAATTGGGAAGTTACAGGTGTTGTAGAAATTGATGTAGGAACTTTCTATATTGATAATGTTAGCTACTCTGGACCTCCTGATATATGTAATATAAAAGCTCTATCAGTAGATATAACATCAAATCTTATGGATAATAAAAAGAATAGGGTTTGGGAAAATGTAACATTGGAAAAGGTAGCATCGGATATAGCAAAGGAATGTAATCTTGAGTTAATCTTTGAAGTTGATTTTAAGTTTGAATATAAAAGAGTTGAAGCTAGACTAGAGAGCTACTTTAACTTCTTAAAGAGATTAGGGAAAGAGGCTGGAATATTAGTAAAGCTCTATAATGATAAATTAATCTTATTAGAAGAGACTTTATATGAAGAGAAAGAACCAGTGATGTATCTCTATAAAACAGACCTTAAATCATATTCCTTTGAAACTGATGATACTGACAGATATGCAGGTTGTAAGATCTCATATTATGATAGTAAATTAGGAAAAAAAATAGAAAAAAGTTTCTTTACTAAACAGAGAGCAGGATATAAAAGAGGAACTCAAAGAGTACTCTTTATAAATGAGGAAAAAGAGCCTCCTGGAGCAACTAAAAAGCAAAAAGAAGAGTATCTTGGTAAGATTGCTGAGAAAGCTTTAAGAGAAAAAAATAAGGATTCTACAAGAGGGAATATTCACCTATTAGGAAAAGAACAGTTATTAAGTGTAGGAAATACTATTTATATAGTTGGGTTTGGTATCTTTGAAGGAAAATATTTAATTTCAAAGATAGATACTAATTATAAAGATTATACACTCTCATTAGATATAAGGAAGGTGGAAGAAGAGGAATGATAAGGTTTGGAACTGTATCTATAGTAAATCATGATAAAGGAACTGTAAAAGTTCACTTTGAAGATTTAGAAGACCAATCAGCAGAACTGCAAGTATTTCAGGGAAGAAATAAAGGAACTAAAGAATATTCTATGCCTCAAATAGGAGAAAGAGGATTGTGCTTATTAGTTAGCAATGGAAACTCTGGAATGTATCTTGGAAGTGGTTATGATCTTCCAGCTCCTGTTATGTCTAATGCAGGAGAGGGAAAAACGATTACTGTATTTTCTGATGGTACTCAAGTAATCTATGATGAAAAAGCATCTAAACTATATTTAGATTGTAAAAAAGAAATTGAAGTTGTATGTCCTCAGATAAAAATTACAGGAGATATAACAATAAATGGAAATATTCAATTAAATGGTGGAATGAATGCTACAGATGATGTAGTTGCAGGAGGAATATCATTGATGACTCATAAACACTCTGGAGTTAAAGGTGGACCAGATACATCAGGATCACCAGTATAGGAGGAGAAATGATTGTAGGAAGTTTAGGAAAAACAATATTTGGTTGTAGCTCTTTTTATATAAAAACTATCAATGACCTTTCAGGAGATAAAAGTGTTAGATGGATAGAACATGAAGTTATGCATGGAAAACCTAAGCTACAATTTGAGGGAGTTGCATTAGATGAGCTTAAATTGAATATACATCTTAATGCTGCTTGGAATGTTAATCCAACTGCTGCTGCTAAAGAGTTTGAAGATTATATGAAAAAAGGACAAAAATTAAAGTTCATTTTAGGAAGTAGAGTAGTAGGAAGTGGTTGGTATATAATAACTTCAATGTCTGAAACATATAAAGCATATACAAGCTTAGGAAATGTAAGTAAAATGGAGCTTTCTTTGAGCTTAAAGGAGTATAACTAATGGAAATTAAAATTAATACTCAAGAAAGAAATTATATATTAAAACCTAATTTAAGTGAAGAAATTAGTCAAAATATTGATAATACAGTAACTAGAATTAAATGTAATGTTCCTCTTGGTAGACACAAAGGAATTATAGTTGAGAATATTGACAAACCTCAAGAGATTGTTAAAGCAAGTATAGCAGCAGATATACTAGAAGAGATAACAAGAGAGGAATCAAGATTTAAAACTGAAGAGATTCATGTGTCAGATATTGAAGGGCTATCAGGAAAACTATCTGTTAGTATTAAAGGGGGGATATACAATGAGTGAAATTAGATTTATTGAGAATGATGTCTCTAAATTAGAAACTGCTATAAAAAATGGTTATGAAGAGATTATGGGAGTAAAAATAAGAGCAGGAGATCCAGTTAATGATTTTATTTCATGGGTAACTTATGTAGTTTCAATAGCAAATAATAATATAAATTTTACTGGTAAAATGAATCTTCTTAGATATTCTAAAGGAGTATATTTAGAAGCTCTTGGAGAACTTGTAGGAGTTAAAAGAAACTTAGCAAGGGGAGCTAAGGCAACAATTAAATATACTTTTAGTAAAATCTTTGATCAAGTTATAACTATTCCTAAAGGATATAAAGTAAGTGCAGGAAATTTATTCTTTGAATTAGATGAAAGTATAGAGTTAAAAGTAGGAGAAAGAGAAGTAAATGGAGAAGTTACTTGTCTTACTGAAGGTAAAATTGGAAATAATTTACAAATTGGAGAAATAAATACAATTGTTGATGATGTTCCTTATTTATATTCAGTAGAAAATATAAATATTAGTTCTGGAGGAGCAGATTTAGAAAATGATGATAGTTTAAGAGAGAGAATTAAGCTAAAACCAACATCTTTTAGTACTGCTGGACCTATTGCAGCATACAGATATTATACTTTAACAGCTCATCAAGATATAATTGATGCTTATATCTATACTCCAAAGGAGAGTCCAGGAATAGTTAAGATAATTCCTCTTTTAAAAGAAGGGAAAATTCCTGAAAGTGAGGTTTTGAAAATAGTTACAGAGGTTCTATCTGCTGATGATATTAGACCTTTTACTGATAAGGTTGAAGTAATTGCTCCAACTGCTTCTAATTACACTATTAATTTTAAATGGTGGATTAATAAAGAAGATGATGTAACTATAGTAACTTCTTCAGTAAATAAAGCTGTAGAAGAATATAAAAAATGGCAAAAAGAAAAGTTAGGAAGAGATATAAATCCTAATAAATTGGTTCAGCTCTTGATTCAGGCAGGAGCAAAAAGAGTTGAGATAGTCAGTCCAAGTTTTACTAAAATTGAAAAGACTCATATAGCACAAGATACTGGAACAACAGCAAGTTATCAAGGTGTAGAAGATGAGTAATTTATTAAATACTGACTATCAAAAAATTTTTCCTGAAAACTTAAAAAAGTATAAAAACTTAAGAACATTGGCAATTGAATTTGAAAAAAATATAAAAGAAGTTATTTCGGAAGTTCCGAAACTTGCAATTTATAAAAATTTGGAACAACAATCTGATGAAGTTCTTTCAGAGTTAGCATATCAGTATACAATTGATAACTGGAAAGAATCTTTAGCAAGAGAAATAAAAATAGAGTTAATAAAAAATGCTTATTGGGCTCATGCTAAAAAAGGAACTAAAGTTGCAGTAACAGAGAACTTAAAAAAATTAAATTATCCTTTAGAAGTTCAAGAATGGTTTGAATATAGAGGGAAACCTTTTACTTTTAAAATTACAACAAACACCTTAAATACTAATACTAACTGGATTGATGAGTTAGTATATATACTTGAAAAGTATAAAAATTGTAGAAGTATTCTTGATACAGTTGAAATAGAAACTAATAGAGAAAAAGTTAAATATAGAACAGGTGGATTTAAGTGTATTGAGTTAGAAAAAGAATTTATAGGGATTCATCCTGATATATATAAAGTTCTTGAAAATAAAAATGGTATTTTTAGAATAATAGAAATGGAGGTAGGAAATGTTTGAAGGATTAACTAATAAAGGGAAAGAATACATGGCAAAATGTTTAGCAGAAAATAAGCCTGTTTCTTTTGCAAAGGTAAAAATAGGAAATGGAACTATAAATCCTGGTGAAAATCCAGAAACTTTTATTGATATAAAATCTATAAAAAAAGAAGTTAGTATATTAGATAAAACTCAAATAGGAGATACAGCTAAATTAACAGTTCAACTTGATAATACAGGAGTATTAGAAGGATATTTTCCAAGAGAAATAGGTATTTATGTCCAAGATGGAGGGCAGGAACTATTATATTGGTATATAAATGATGGTTCTGAAAGTTCGTGGTTACCTCCAGCTAGTAAGTCACCTGTCAAATTTAAATATCATATAAATTTAATGGTAACAAATTTGGAGACAGTTATTGTTAACTGGTCAGGAAAAGAGCTATGGGTTGATAGGGAATATTTAGGAAAAGAGTTAGATAAAAAATTAACCAATGGTAATTTACCTTCAATAATTACAAATGCTGAAACAATTTTCAAAGCACTACAGGCTAATACAGGGATTAAGTTTGATGAAAATCTCTTATATCTAAATGATAGTGGAACTAAGAAAAAAGGCTATTGTTATATTGACAAGCTGACTGATGGGATCTTTGAGTGTATTCAAGAGACAACTACAACAGTCAATAATGCAACATATTTTAAGAATTTTTCAAATAAAGAAAATTCTGACAGATTAAGCAATCTAATTGAAAACCGTGAGATTATCTTTTATAAAGGTGGCTCTATAATCCCTGTAGGTTCTAAAGCAAAATTCACAAGAAAAAAATACATGATTATTCGTTTTGCAGATAATTTTATTCCAATTTGTGATTTTTCAGAATTTAATCAAAATAATAATGTTTTTTCTTTTAATGGAGTAATATTAAAATTTAATTTTGAACTATTTGAAGTTGAAGTTATTTCCAATGAAAACAAACTAGTTTCTTTATATCTACTTGATAATGTTGTACTTTAAGCAATCTAAATGAATATGAACAAATAAACTTAAAAGAAAAATATCCTAATCATTTTAATAATGTTACTTTTGCAACTATTTATAGAAAGGGAAATAATGTTATTTTTACAATTGACACAGGTGTTCCTGTTAACGAAAAAACACTTTACTTTTTTCCTCAAGAACTTAAATATTTAATGCCAAAAAATTTTGTTTTCTCAGTAATGTGTGACACAAAAAAAAGTGCATTGCCTATTTTTTTAGATCCTTGGAAATTGACTGTCGAGACTTATTCTAATGAATTAAGTTTTTATTCAGCTCTATATGGACAAATAAGCTGGGTAATTTAGAAAAAAATTGCTTAAATTTCAAAAATAGCATATATTTTTCCATGCCCAGCATTTCGAGGAAATAACCAATAATTATTATATCCTAGTATAATATTATTATCTCTTATAATATTTGCATGTGGCATTTTACCATTAGTTGACCCAATAGAAAGCATAAGGATATTTTTAAAATCAATTCCAATAGGAATTGTTATTGGTTCATCATTATCTTGAGGAGAATACCAATCATAAGTTTTAAAAATTATATTTTTAATAGAAGTATTATCGAATTTAATTAGATTGCTTAAAATATTTCATAAATAAAAAAATGCTATAATCTCTATATTACAGCAAAAGGAGATGAAGCATAATGAAAAAATATGAAGTAGCAACAAGAGTAGAAGGAAAAGATTTAGGAATAAGTCAAAAAAATATAGATATCTATATTAAGTATTTACAATCATGTGCAATAAAATCACAAGATACTGTAAATACAACATATAAAACTTATTTTGATAATATGAAGTTATTTTTTCAATATCTAAGAGAATTTGAAGGTAATAGATACATTTTGTCAGTAGATACTCAAAAAAATTTTACTGATATTTGGGAGAGATATTGTACTTATTGTTTCTCTAAAGGGAATAGTAGAGTTACTGTAAACAAGAAAAGAACTGCTTGTTCAACTTTTTTTGACTGGTGCTTAAAGAGAAGATTAATAAAAATTAATCCATTCATTTATGTTGAGAAGTTGAAAGTTACGGCAGGAGATAAAAGGAGAAACAGTTATTTTCTTACAGCTAGTCAAATTTGGGAGATCAATTATGTAATGAAAAATAATAAGAAGTTTGATATCCAAGACAAGCTACTTTTTAATTTATTCCTTGACAGTGGAGCTAGAATTTCTGAGATCTACAATTTAAAGCTGGAGCAATTAGATATTGAGGAAATGCTATTCAATAATGTAAGACACAAGGAAGGTTATATTGAACCTGTGATATTCTTTGAAGAGACAAAATTCTTAATCAAGGAGTGGTTACAGGAGAGAACAAAAAAAGGTATTAATAGTGAGTATTTGTTTATTACAACTTATAATAAAAAAGTTAATCAAATGTCTAAAGAGACAATAAGAGCTAGAATAAGAGCGATAGGAAAGATTGTAGGAATAGAAGATTTTTATCCTCATTCTATCAGAAAGTCTATTCTTAACATTACAGGGCAACAATCAGAAACAGTTGCAGCAGCACTTGGGCATCATAAAAATACTGATGTCACTAGAGAACACTATATGAAGAAAAAGAAATTGACTGAAATGAGAAATACACTGCTACAAATTAGAAATCTAGCAGGACTATAAAAGATAAAAAATAGGTGAGTCCAATGTAGAAAATAATGTAAAAAATAACACAGAATTCAAAATCTAATAAGAAATTTGTTAAAAAAACTATTAAAAATGATGAAAAATCATAAAATAACTCTAAAAAAATATTAAATGATTTCATAAAAATAGCATTTTTTATAAAGTTTCTAGTTAAAAAAGTTCCTAGATTTTGAAGACTATTTAAATTTATTAAAATATAGAAGAATAAAAATTAATCTTATGATCAATGATTTTTATAAAAAACAAGGAGGCAAAATGACTCATATATATGATAATAAATTGAAATTTTTATTAACTTTGAATTATGAATATGAGGACTTTATTAAAAATCCTCAAAGATTTTATCCAAACTGGCAATCTTCATTCTATGCCACAGAGCAAAAATATGAAGAACCTGTTTTAGATCAAGGTTCTTTAAGAGAAAAAACTAGAGAAGAAAAAATACTGCTAGATAAAAGATTAGATTTATTAGCAGATGGAGAATATATAGACCAAAACCAAATAATAGTTGTTCCAGCTCCTGAAGGACTACTAAAAAAGGATTGGGATAAGGAAACTCATACTTGGAAGGAGGGAGCAACTGATGAAGAGTTAAAAGACTACTACTTTGATAATATTAACAGATTCAAAGCTGAAATTCTTGAAGTAGGATTTGACTTTAATGGACATCAGCAAAAATGTCGTGAAAAGGATCTAGCATTGTTAGGTAATGCAATAGCAGCTAATGAAGATGCTCAAGTATATTCAAAGACTCCTGTGAGTCATTGGAGCTTTAATGATCACGATGTAGTTGAAATGTCTTTAGAAGATTTGAAACATTTGAGAATAGCAGGGGCAACATTTGTACAAACAATATTCCTTGTTGAAGCACAACTTAAATCTGCTAGTCCAGACATTCTATTATCTAAAGAAAACTTTATAAATAAAGTAGATGAATTATGTGTCGTTAAGTGCTTTAAAAACCTCGTATAACTAAAATTACGAGGTCGTAATTTATCATAGGGAGGTTTATCATGAATAAAGCAAGTAAAAGAACTAGAGATAACTTAAAAGGGGTTAATGAAAAATTAGTAATGTTAGCAGGGTATGCTCTTGCTATATCTGAACAAGATTTTTTTGTTAATGAAGGTCTTAGATCAACAGCAAAACAACAAGAATATTATAAAGCAGGTGCTAGTCAATTAGATGGAATCAATAAAAAATCTAAGCATCAGTTAGGAAGAGCGATTGATGTATATTATGTTGGATGGAAAAACACTGATAAGGTAAATGATCCTAGATGGGAAAAAGTTTATAAAGCATTTAGAACAGCAGCAGCAAATTTACATATAAATATAGTATTTGGAGCCAATTGGAAATCTTTTAAGGATAATCCACATATCGAATTAGCTAAGGGGGAATAGATTAATGAATGTTGTTATAAAATTTTTAAAGTACTTTATTTGCAAATATTTTGGAACAATAGCTATTGAAAAAATAATTGTGATTTTACTAGGTGAATTAGTAAAAAGAACAGATAGTAAAGTTGATGATCAAATATACGAGGAAGTATTTAACAAAACACATGGTGATGTCTAGTGAGTACAGACTTGAGTTCAATAGTTTCAATAATAGTAGCTATTGCTACAGCGACAGCATCTGCTATTGGAGGAATATTTGCTTATCATAAGTTTTTGATGAAAAATTTAGAAAATGTTAGAAAAGAATTCTACAAAGAAATTTCAAAATTAAAAGAGGATTCAGATAAAAGAGATGATGAAATAAAAGAAAGTCTCAAAGAGATTAAAGAAAATATGGATAAAAGAGATGTTGAATTTAAAGAGGGCTTAAAAGAAATGAAAGCAGATCTAAAAGAAGATTTAAAATATATTAGAGAAAAAGTTTTTACTAATTAAAAAAAAGCAATTTATTTTTATTATGAATAATGTTATAATTTATTAGGATATAAAAGATCTATGCAAGTAATACTTTTAAAATTACTAATAGACACTAGGGGACGGAGTAGGCTTATTCTATAAAAAATAAAAGAAAAGAGCAGTTTTTATTGTAAATATTATATATAGGATAAAATTATAGGAGATGATTTCTATGAAAATATCAGAACAATATAATTTAAAAGGAAAAGTAGCTATAATTACAGGAGCTGGAGATGGAATAGGTAGAGCTTCTGCTTTGAAATTAGCTCAAGCTGGAGCAATTGTAGTTTGTAGTGACTTGGATTTGGAAAAGGCTCAAGAAACAGTTACTATGGTAAAAGATTTAGGAGCAGAGGGATTAGCTGTTAAATGTAATGTAACTGTTGAAGAGGATATGAAAGCTTTAGTAGATGAAACTGTAAAGGAATTTGGAAAGGTTAATATCCTTGTAAATAATGCTGGAGGTGGAGGTGGAGGAAAAGAAAAGTTAGAAGAATTAACTTTAGATTACATCACTTTTATCTATAAATTAAATGTATTTAGTGTATTTACATTGATGAAACTATGTGCCCCACATATGAGAAAAGATGGGTATGGTTCTATTATAAATATAAGTTCTATGGCAAGTAATATGGTCAGCCATAATATGAGTGTATATGGAAGTTCTAAGGCTGCTATCAATCAATTAACAAAATATGCAGCTTATGATTTAGGACCAGAAATAAGAGTAAATGCTATTGGACCTGGAGCAATTAAAACAAGAGCTTTAGGAACAGTGTTGACACCAGAGATAGAGCAAAAGATGTTGGTTAAAACACCTATAAAAAGATTGGGAGAAGCTGAGGATATAGCTGATGCAGTTCTATATTTTGCTAGCCCTGCTTCAAGTTGGACAAGTGGACAAATTATCTTTGTGAATGGTGGAGGAACTCAAGAATTAGATTAATAAAAAGAGAGGCTGTTAATTTTTTAGCAGCCTCTTTTGTATTTCTAATTAAAAATAAATTGAACAAGCAACATATATAAAATAGTTCCACCAGATATTGAAAGTAACATACTATGTTGCCATTTGTGTAAAGCTACTATACCAAGAATAGCTATAATTTCTGGTAAAGCAAATGGATTAGTTATAAGAGAAACATCTTTTAGACAATAGATAATTAGCATTCCAATTACAGAAAAAGGAAGAACTCTACCTAAATACTGAATATATTTTGGAATGGGTTTATTAGCTGGAAATATAATAAAAGGAAGAAATCTAGTTGTCATAGTTCCTAATACAACAGCTCCAACAGTTAATATCTCTTGTGTAATAGTCATTATTTATCCTCCTTTTCAAGTTTTTTTCTAATTGATGTTAAAGATATTAAAATTAGTATCATAGAAGGTATAATAAAATTATCACCTTTAAATATAAGTAGAGCTAAAACAGATGCACCAAGCCCAATAAGAGCAGGAGTATGATTTTTTTGTGAATCCCATTGAGTTAAAAATATTACAACAAAAAGTGCAGTCATAACAAAATCAATTCCCTCAGTACTAAAAGTTATAAAATTTCCTAAGATACCACCTAAAGCAGCTCCAACAGCCCAGTAAAGATAGTTCATTAAAGTTACAAAGAACATAAACCAACCTTTATCAATATTTTTAGGAATAGGAGTTGTACAGTTAATTGAAAAAGATTCATCACACATTCCAAAAATCAAAAAAAATCTTTTTCTACCAGTTCCATGATATTTTTCTAACATCGATAGTCCATAAAAAAGATGTCTAGCATTTACCATCAAAGCTAAAATAAAAGCATTTATCGGATCAAAGGCACCGACTAAAAGATTAGCAGTAATAAATTCCATAGAACCTGCAAATATAGTTACAGCCATAAGAAATGGATAGATAAAAGAGAACCCCATTTTACTCATATATATTCCATATGCCAATCCTAGAAAGGTAAAACCAGCACAAATAGGAATAGTATGAGGAAGGGCAGCTTTAAAAGCGACTGTTTTTGTATTCATTTTTCCTCCTAAGTATTAAAATTTTATTATATCCAAGGGATTATATAATATTTTTTTAATAAAATCAAGTTGAAAATATCAATTAATTGGAAAAATTAAAGATAAAATTTATTAACTAAATTTATGTAATTAATTAGAACAAATATGTACTTTTATATGAAAAATAAAAATATATATCCTAAAATAAAAATAAAACTTACAATTTATTGAAAAGTATAGTATAATATATTTTTGAGTAGTTAAGATAGGTTTCTTTGAAGAGAATTACATTTGAATATATTTTATTTTTGACACACCGTTAAATGTATATGTGAGAAAAGAACAGAGAAAATCCTATAATGCTACAAAGAAATTTTTGTTATAGGACACAATATAAAGCAGTGTGATTATGATGAAATAAAATAATTTAAATAAGGAAGTGAAGAATGGAAAAATTAGAAGAATTTAGAAAATTAGGACTAAGTGATAAAACTTTAAAAGCTCTTTCAAAGAAAGGATATGAAACACCAACTCCTATACAAGCTCTTACAATACCAGCATTATTAAATGGAGAAAAGGATATAATAGGACAAGCTCAAACAGGAACAGGGAAAACAGCTGCTTTTTCTTTACCTATATTAGAAAGATTTGAATCTTCAAAAAGTATACAAGCTATTGTTTTAGCTCCAACAAGAGAGTTAGCTCTACAAGTAGCAGAAGAGATGAATAGTCTTGCAAGTGGAAAGAAAATCAGAATAACTCCAGTTTACGGGGGACAATCTATTGAGTTCCAAATAAAGCAATTAAAAAAAGGAACAGATATAATTGTGGGAACTCCTGGAAGAGTTATGGACTTAATGGATAGAAAACTAATAAAATTAGATAATCTTAAATATTTTATCTTAGATGAAGCAGATGAAATGTTAAATATGGGATTTGTTGAAGATGTAGAAAAAATACTTGAATCTACAAATGAAGATAAGAGAATGCTTTTCTTCTCTGCTACAATGCCTAATGAGATAATGAAAATAGCTAAAAAACATATGAAAGATTATGAAGTATTAGCTGTAAAAACAAGAGAGCTTACGACAGATTTAACTGATCAAATATATTTTGAAGTTCATGAGAGAGATAAATTTGAAGCTCTTTGTAGAATAATTGATCTAACAAGAGATTTCTATGGAATTGTTTTCTGTAGAACTAAAAACGATGTAAATGATGTAGTAGGAAAATTAAATGATAGAGGATATGATGCAGAAGGACTTCATGGAGATATCAGTCAAAATTATAGAGAGGTTACATTAAAGAGATTTAAAGCAAGAAAAATAAATGTTCTTGTTGCAACAGACGTAGCAGCTAGAGGTATAGATGTAAATGATCTTTCACATGTAATTAACTATGCTATTCCACAAGAAGCTGAAAGTTATGTTCATAGAATAGGAAGAACAGGAAGAGCAGGAAAAGAGGGAACTGCTATTACATTTATAACACCTCAAGAGTATAGAAGACTTTTACAAATTCAAAAAATAGTTAAAACTGAAATTAGAAAAGAGAGAATTCCTGGAGTAAAAGATGTAATTCAAGCTAAGAAATTTAGATTAATGGAAGAGTTACAACAAATTTTAGCTGATGGAAACTTTGATAACTTTAAATCTCTTGCTAAAGAGCTTTTAGCTGGAGAAGATCCTGTGGATATTGTAGCAGCTTTATTAAAAAATTCATATGAAGATGAATTAGATGAAAATAGTTACAATGAGATCAATGCAGCTCCATTAGAAAAAACAGGAAAAGTAAGACTATTTGTTGCTCTTGGAAGAAAAAATGATATGACTCCTAAAAAATTAGTTGAACTTGTAAATAGAAAAACAAGAATTGATGAGAGAAAACTGAAAAATGTAGAAGTTTATGATAATTTCTCTTTCATGTCTGTTCCATTCCGTGAAGCAGAAGAGATTATAGAGGCATTTAAACAAGATAAAAGAGGAAAGAAACCTCTAATTGAAAAGGCAAAAGCTAAAGATAAAAAAGAGAAATAAGATAGATAGGCTAGTATTAACTAAGGTTAGTTTAATACTAGCTTTTTTAATGTTGAATTATAACTTATCTAACTAAACTCAGTTATCTAGCACATCACTAGGTTTTGACAAAGTACCTTTGCATTTAGCGATTATTAGTCAAGTTAAGTTATC
>OGXE01001071.1_pt1 | contig 24530 bp, 26 predicted proteins | sample 1576181 | NCBI WGS metagenome assembly OGXE01 (sample SAMEA3541478, study PRJEB24748) | human gut metagenome | biome: human gut; feature: human-associated habitat; material: faeces | place: China | collected 2012 | reverse complement strand
TTTTCAGTTTAAGTGTAAGCCCGGTTATAATAAGATTACTGTCGGTATACGCGCTGCAACGATAGCCGAGCTTTAAGCTCTCTTTTTCAAAGTGCCCTACCTCACCGTCAAAATTTATGTGCGACACAGAACACAGAACATCTTTCATTTCCCCACCGTAAGCTCCGGCATTCATATATGCGGCTCCGCCGGCTGTGCCGGGAATTCCATAGGCAAATTCAAGTCCCGAGAGATTGTTGGAAAGAGCAAAAGCACAAAGCTTTGACAAAGAAACACCGGCATCGGCATATATCACACCGTCACCGAGGTACTTGAGCTCAGATAAACCCTTTGCGAGCCTTAAAACAACTCCGCGCAAACCGCTGTCAGATACAAGTATATTACTGCCATTTCCTATAATATACGGCTTTATTTCGCTCTCACGGCAAGCAGATATAAGTGCCGAAAGAGCTTCTATGCTGTTAGGCATTATAACAAGCTCGGCAGGCCCACCGGTTTTAAACGACGTATAATCGCTCATAGGAGCATCTTCGCGAAATTCGCAGCCAAACTTATCTGCAACAGCTTTAATATTACTTAGCAAAATAATTTCCCCTCAAAATTATTCGTCAAGAAGTGCTGCTCCGATTATACCGGCATCATTTCCGAGCTTAGCAGAGCATATTCTTGTTTGAACAACGCTGTGCACACTGTAATGCTCTTGATTTACTATTTTACGTACAGGTTCAAGAAGTGACTCACCCTCATTACCGATACCGCCGCCCACACAGAGTATTTCCGGTTGGAAAAGGTTAATCATATTTGTAATACCCATCGCAAGATAATGTATGTATGTATCAACAACCTTTATACCTGCCGGATCATTTTTGCGCATAGCATTAAAGGCTGTTCTGCCGTCGACCTTATTTATATCTCCGTCAACAAGAGTCCACATAGCAGAATCGAGATTTTTGCCCATAGCTTCTTTCGTCTGGCGAATAAGTGCCGTTGCTGAGGAATATGCCTCCCAACAGCCTTTTCTGCCACAGGTGCATTGCTCTCCGTCAGCAAAAATAACCATATGGCCGGCCTCGCCTGCTGCATCATTACAGCCATTGAGCAGCTTGCCGTTTACAACAATTCCGCTGCCAACACCGGTACCGAGAGTAACTGCAACAAAATTCGCAACTCCCTCGCCGGCACCTGCTTTTGCTTCGCCGAGCGCCGCACAGTTAGCATCGTTTTCAAGATAAATCGGTTTGCTGAACTTAGATTGAAGAATATCTTTTGCCGGAACATTATCGAATCCTAAATTATTGGCATACTCAATAATTCCGTATTTTTTATTTACCGAGCCGGGAGTTCCTATGCCAATAGAAACCACCTCATCAAGCGAAATTTTTGCTTCTTCGAGAGCCATATTTATTGACAAAGCAACATCGTTGATTATCTCCCATGACGGACGCGGACAAGCAGTAGGCATCTTTCCTTTGCCCACTATGCGATAATACTCGTCAACAACTCCGGCTACAATGTTTGTTCCTCCGAGATCAACACCAATTCTATACATCATAATCCTCCGTTTTTATATTCTCTTTAATAATTTTGCCAAATCTCAAGCTCTTCGTCCTTTGACTCGCCCTCTTCCATGCCGAGTTGATGAAGGAGCTCGCGTGCGGCATTATATCCCATTTTTTTCTGCCTGTTATTCATGGCGGCAACTTCAATGATTATTGCAAGATTCCTGCCGGGTTTTACAGGCACAACAGTAACAGGCACCTTAATGTCCATAATTGAAATATAGTCATTATCAAGGCCCATCCTATCATAAACCTTAGCGGAATCCCAAGGCTCAAGTTGAACCACCATATTTATTTTTTCGGTAAGCTTTACGGCTCCCATACCGAAAATGCGGCGAGCATTAATAATTCCTACACCGCGAAGTTCGATGAAATGTCTGATATTGTCCGGTGCAGAACCGACAAGTGTTTTTGAAGAAACCTTACGAATTTCAACGGCATCATCCGCAATCAGACGGTGCCCCCTCTTGATAAGTTCAATCGCAGTCTCACTTTTACCTACGCCGCTGTCGCCGACAATCAGCACGCCCTCGCCGTACACTTCTACAAGCACTCCATGTCGTGTTATCCTTTCGGCAAGTTCTGTTCCCAAAAAAGAAATAAGCGCAGACATACAGCTCGATGTGGATTCACCGGTACGTAAGAGCGGCACTTTGTATTCTTCTACAAGTGAAGAAAGATGCGACGGGATCTCTAAATTCCGTGTAATTAAAATAAACGGCGGTTGAGTTTGGACAAGCCGTTTAAGGCTTTCATAACGCATTTCATCGCTTAGAGTTTTAAGAAATTCTATTTCCGAAAGCCCCAAGAACTGCACACGTTCCGGGTCAAAATAATCATCACGTCCGGCAAGAATAAGACCCGGCCTATTAACGTCCTGCGATGTAACGGATAGGTCGTGTGCGTCTTCCGGCAAATACAATGTTTCAAAGCCGAATTCTTTTATCAGTTTATCTAATGAAACGGAATACTTTGAAGCCAACCCATAGCCTCCCTTATTTAACTGTTATAATGTAATATTATAATCTATTATTACAGACTTTCCAATAGCTTTTTAGCATTTTTTTAATATTTTGAGCTAGTATTTTAAACGTTTCTAACCATTGAATAACCTTATGTTATTTGAAAATAATATTTCGGGGTGATAAAGTGAAGCTTATTGTAGTCTCCGAGGATTTTAGCAGCCGTTTAGCAGCTGAACTTTCTCAGCTGCTAAGCAAGCACGGAGGCGTATTACTGCTCGGAAATAATATAATAGAGGCAAGCTATATTGATACACCCGAATATGTAATTACAGACATCGGTGCAAAACTTGACGACAGTTTCAAAAATACAATTTCCGTGGAAATATCAAAAAACGGCGATATCATTAACGAAGCGTTAATATATAATGATTCTGCCGGGATAAAACAAAGGCTGAACATTGGGACAGATTTCAAAGACGATATAACACTGTCAAGCTTAAATGATGGAGAAATTTACTTCGGAATACAAACGATTATCAAGGATTTATCCGGGAAAAATATATATCCGTGTGAAATAAAATCCAAAACATCAGATATTACCGACATTCACACTCTTCTAACTGCAGCCGGAATTCTTCTGATTTCCGGAAAATATCATGAAAACAATGGGATTTTAAATATATAGAAGCAAAAAGGCTGTACCGCTTTTTCAACGGTACAGCCCTAAACTTAATATATCTCAATTATCGATTTCCGCAGTTGCTTTTGTTCTTCTTTTTTGCAGCTCATCGGCTATATCTTGTTTTTTCTTCCCGACTATATCATATTTAAAAATCGGGAATATAGAAATGAGAGCAAGAAAGCCGGGCACCACGGTATAAGCAAAAAACACAATGTCTTTTGTTTTCTCACTAAATCCGCTTGCAGTACCGGCAGCAATTTGAGCAACAGTATCCGAATAGCCCGATACCTGTATAAACACAAGGCCTAGAGCAGTTCCGAGTGCAAGGCAAACCTTTATGGTAAGGGTTAAAATAGAGTATGCTGCGCCCTCCATGCGTTTGCCGGTCTCAAACTCATAATAATCAACACAATCGGCTGTCATTATCATGGGCATAAGCGTAACAGCGGCAAACTGAAGGCCGATTAAAAACAGCGATGCATAGAATAATACAGTAAGCACTGTATTATCGGGATTTTTGAACCAGAAGTGCCCTACAACAAACGATAGTGCCGATGCAACAAAGCCATATACCGAGAGAAGGATATATACCTTTTTCTCACCCATCTTTTTGATAAGTAATGGACAAATCGCCATACTTATCATAGAGCCGACAGCAGTAACTATACCGAGTACCGCAACAAGATTTTGTGAACCGAGTATTGTATTAGCGGCCTGCACCTGTATACCCATTGACATCTGTCTGCCGAACCCGAGAAAGTATGATACAATAACAAGCATAAGAGGTTTGTTGTCTTTGAGAGCTTTAAACATATCCTTGGCAGTAGTTTTTTCACCGGATACATACGGAACGCGCTCTTTGTTTAAAAGCGGTATAAGTGCAAATAACGCACAGCCGAAAACAGCCGTAAGAATAGCCGTCCAAAGATATTCCGGAGCTATCATAGGCATATCGGTTTCGCCGGATTTAACAAATACTTTTGACCCTCCGGGAATTATGAGACAAGCTATCGGCACAATAACAACACAAGCCGAAAAACCTATCTGCTTAAATGTGTTTGATATCGATACTACATTTGTGCGCTCTGTAGGGTTAGGCGTTAAAACCGAAGCAATACCCTGAGACGGTACATCGCCGAGCGTCATAGCAAGACTCCATACAAGATATGTAACAAATATCCAAATGTACGTTGCCGTGCGATTCTCTTTAAACGGAACATTAATAAAAACAGCTGCCGTCATAACAAGAAGAGGGATAATTGACTTCAATATCATAGACTTAAACTTTCCGCGTTTACTTTTTGAACGATCTATCATACTACCTACAACCGGATCAAAAACCGCAGACAATATTTTGGCTACAAGAATAAGTATGCCGACAACCGCAATGTCAGCTCCTAAAATAGATGCATCAAATTCCGCTTGATATGAATTCAAAAGACCGACTATCGCCTGAAACCCGAAAAGGCCGAGCGAATATGCCGCAATTTCTTTAAAATTCATATGCTTCTCTGTTGTCGCTCCCAAAAAAATCATCCTCTCAATAAAAAATAATAAATAAATAATAATTGTTTTGCGTGCATTCGTCAATAAAAAGCACAGATTTTTTCGAGATTTTTATTCATTTTTATACTTCTTTTTTCAGTAAAGCAACAGCAAATTATTAATATGTTTATAAAACGCTAATTACCGAAGCGGTGGCTATAATCAAGCAGCATATTTTTCAACTCACTCGCAGCAACGCCGAGACTGACATTTTTATTTTCGGCAATACAAATCTGTCTTGACGAAATTTTCTCTTTTAAATTAAGTTTAAATATTTCGCCGCTTTCAAGATCGCTCTCTACAAGATTTTTCGGCAAAAAGCCTATACCGAGATTGTTTTTGACAAGAGGTAATATAAGATCGGCTGTCGCAACTTCAGTATCGGGAGCGTACTTCAGCCCGTTTTCGGCAAATATTTTGCTATAAAAATCATATGCCGAGCTACCTTTGCTAAGACTTATGAGAGGATGCTCTTTAAGCTCTCCAATGCCGATTATCTTTTCTTTCAAAAAAGCCATTTCTTTTCCGCAAACGGGTACATCGTTGAAATCTTTAATATTAACTATTTCAAACTCATCGTCATATTCAACCGGAGATGTTACGACCGCAAAATCAACAGAGCCGCTTTTAAGCGCGTTCATAGCCGCCGGCGTTGTGGAATTGTTTATCCTTATGCGAATATCCGGAAACTTCTTATGAAACGTATCAAGAACCGGAAGCAACACCTCGGACAGAGCAGTTTCGGTAGTGCCGATTGAAACAATGCCGCTTTTAAGTTCTTTTTGCATCAGGAGTTCTTTTTCTCCTGCTTCAATTTGTAAAATGGCAGGAACTATATGGGAATATAGGGTTTCACCCTCGGGTGTCAACTTAACTCCGCGACTTGTCCTACTGAATAGTACACATCCGAGTGTGTTTTCAAGATTTTTAACAGACCTTGATATATTGGGCTGATTATTATCAAGCTCAACCGCAGCTCTTGTGAAATTCTGATATTTCGCAACGTAATAAAAAATTTTGTAATATTCGTAATTTACCAACATTTAATTCCTCTCAATATAAAAATTACATATTAGCCATATCAACAATATATTTTAAATATAAATATGTATGTATTATAATAATAAAGATTGGGATTGTCAAACTTTGTTAGAGGACAGGTAAAATATGATTAAAACCAAAATGGCAAAAAGATTAAAATCTAATCAAATGTCAGACACCTTTACAAATGCAATTTTTCTGACTCTTTCCGGAGGATTTCAGGACGCTTATACATATCTTTGCCGCGGAAAGGTTTTTGCAAACGCTCAAACCGGAAATATCGTGCTTATGAGCACACATTTTTTTGAGGGAGAATTCGGGTTAATATTACATTATCTTATACCGGTAATTTCTTTTATATTCGGGATATGCGTTGCCGAAATACAGCATATTTTCTTTAAAAATTACAAAAAGATACATTGGCGTCAAATAGTTTTAGCATTTGAAATAGTTATACTTTTGGCCGTCGGTTTTATCCCGATTAACTTAAACATACTCGCTAATGCTCTTGTTTCTTTTGTGGCGGCAATGCAGGTTCAAACATTCCGCAAGTTGCGCGGGAACGCCTATGCAAGCACAATGTGCATCGGCAATATGAGAAGCGGCGCGGAAGCTTTGTGCGGCTATTTTAAAACACGTAAAAAAATACTGCTTATAAAGGCAATTGAATATTTCAGCATTATATTCATGTTTGCTGTAGGTGCCGGATTCGGTAGTCTTGCGGCAGACAGATGGGGCATACGCTCGATTTGGTTTTCATGTGCATTTTTGTTTATAAGCTTTATCATTATGTTTATCCGCCTTGAAATTGAAGAAGAAAAAGAAGAAGAACTTGAAAAGGCTGTTGAAAACGAATTCAAATAAAATTTAAGCAGGCAAAGCATTTAGGCCTTGCCTGCTTTTTTTACTGTTTCTTTGCAGCGTTTTTCATATGCAGTTCTTTCATACCCTCAACCTCGTCGCAAATTGATTTTAAATTGCATGTGTTGCAATCAAGAAGCACATTGTCAAGTATGTGATTCAGAGCATCGGTTGTTTGCCTTACTTTATCACAAATCATACCGAGTTCATTAAAACGGTCGAAATCGGTAATAAATATTATCTGCACACTCTTCACCATAGGGAATTTAAGATAAGCCTTAATAAGCGATGAGCCGTAGTCCGAGAATGTCACACCGTTTTTTACCGCTTTTTTGCTGACTCTTATCTGCTCCCGCATATTAAAAGCAGATGCTCTTGTCATAAATTCCTCAGGGCAAAAGCTATATTTAAGACGTTCGAGTTCTTTTATCTTATCAAAAGCCGATTGCTCTTCCCCAATATCTTTGATTTCAAGAAAAACTATTTTTCCGAAACAACAATCAGACCTTATTTCCGGAATATCTTTTCCGTAAAGATATGTGCAATTGTCAAACTTTATACTGTCGCTCACCGCAACCGTGCTTACACACGGCTTTTGACATCCGCCGAGTTCATACGCCGTTTCTTTCAATAAAAGTATTGAATTGTCTTTTTTTATTTTAAGCGTCGGTTCACTATAAGAAAACCTTTTGGCGTTTTCCGGCAAAAGGTTTTTTATTTGCCCGATAAGCTTGTCATAAAGTTTCATTAAAGTTTTTTGTCCTTTTCAAGCGAATCATAATGTTTGCCGAGCGCATCATATATCTTACGAACAAGTTTCATATCGAGATTGAAAAAATAGATGCAAAATGTGAGCACAAAAAGCGCTGCAAGAACGATTAAAATTATAATTAAAGCTTTCATTTATGCCATCCCCTTTTGCCTTGCATACTCGGCAGCACCAAGCGCGCCCATAAGCTGAGGGTCTATTGGAAGGTCAACAACCTTAATTTTCAGAACGTGCTCAATAGCACGCTTGAGACCTTCGTTTTTAGCACAACCGCCGGTAAGCGTTATACTGTCGGTAGCACCTGCTTTTTTTGCCATAACAAAACAACGTTTGGCAACTGCGAGCTGAATACCTGCCGCTATCTCATCCATGGGTTTGCCCTCGCCTACAAGAGAAATTACCTCCGACTCAGCAAATACAGTGCATTGTGCCGTTATAGGAATAGTATTTTTGGCTTGGAGAGACAATTTACAGAAATCCGGAAGTGACATTTCAAATGCGTTTGCCATCGCCTCAAAAAAGCGCCCTGTGCCTGCGGCACATTTATCATTCATTGCAAAATTCTTAACCGTACCGTCGGTGTCTATTGCAATGCCCTTTACATCCTGACCGCCGATATCTATAATCGCCTTTACACTCGGGTCTGTAACATGTACACCCATTGCGTGGCAACTGATTTCAGATATATTTTCGTCGGCAAACGGAACTTTATTTCTGCCGTAGCCGGTACCTATAAGATACGTAAGATCCTCTGGAGAAGACAGTTCCGGGACTTTCGATATAGCCTCACCGAGAGCAAGCTCGGCACTCTTCACCGGATTTATTTTACTTCTTACGGTAGCATCGGCAATAATTTTACCGTTTTCATCTAAAATTACACATTTTGCATACGTTGAACCAACGTCGCATCCGCCAAAATATTTCATAAACACTCTCCTATCTTTTTACCAAGCCATTGTATCGTCGAAATCAACCAGCGTCGGGTCAACGGGTTCTTCCTGAAGAACAGTTGTCATATATTTATTGATCTGCTCACGCATATCGCGACGCGAAACGGTTCTTGGATCCATAAGGTCCTGATCAACCCAAATGAAATTGATATTTCTTTCTCTTGCCTGGTCATCAAATATGCCGTTAAGACCATCCATTCCCTTGCATGAAATCTGATTATACATTATTACGGTATCGGCATTATATTCATCGCAAATGCGCCAAAGTTCATCAAGTACGTTTTGATAACCGCCCTTGGTATGCTTACGCATTGTGGTGCGCTGAAGAGTTTTTGCATATGTGGCAAGCGATCTTTCTTTATCCTCGGTATCGTACATTATATAAGATATCATCGTCTCCATATCCATAACAACATTTATGCCCCAGCAATTTTCGAGCCAATTTGCAAGACTCGTATAATAGTTTGCAGGACACGACCAAACTATAGCTCTGTGCCGCATTTCCTTGGAAACATGTTCTTTTCTCTCATAGCCTTTCATCATAAGCTTATTAACCTTTTTATCGGTTTTAATAAATATCTTATCGATTCCGCCGGAGAGATGGAAGTAAAAAAGTCTGTACAGCCAAAATGTGGCACCGGTCATCTGAGGATAATCGGTTTTGTTGACATCCCATTTTTGCAGCTCATATTCAAGCTGTTTGTTGTATATCTTCATAGCGGAAAAATATGCGTCCCAGTCAAACTTTTCGCCTGTCTGTTCCTCGATAAATCTGATGCAAGATTTAACCTCGTCAACGGCATATTTCTGTACTTCTTCTTCGGTGTATCTAAGCGGAACATTAACAACATGAGACGGAAGATTAAAACGCCTGTCGATATATGACGAGTTCATTGTTGAGCCGTCGCACGGCATATTGCATGATAAAAAGCATTTACCGAACATCGGGTAATCGTCGTTTATTGCCACGCCTGCCTCCGCGGAGGGAAGAGGACAAACATCGGCGGGAACGCCGTAACTCTCGGTTATATCAAGATACGGCGGCGTTATGTTTTGATCAACCATCGATGATAAAAAAATCGGTATAGTCTGTACGGGAACACCATATAAGTTCGGGAAACCCGCCATTATTTCAAAAGAGAAAAGTTCATCCATACAAACTGTTTTATCTGAAAATTTGTCATTCGGATGAAAATGCTTATCATGTTTAAAAAGCATATGTATCATATTACATGTATGCTTAATCATCGCGTTAAAATGAAGATGTGCTATACGAAGGTGTGTTCCGCGCGTACCCTCCGTATGACGGTCTATCCACGCAGGAGCCGCGAGATAACTTGCCATCCAGCGATAATTCCACAGACCCTTTATCGTCGACACGGGTGCTTTTAAAACCATAACTATCATATCTTTCCAAGTTATGAGCCAACGATAGTAATCATACATAGTGTCTTTAAGCCCACGCCACTCGCGGTGCTTTAAAAGTCCGGTCTTATCTTCATGCAACAGACCGAGATTTTTAGGCTGATTTGCCACGTTACTTCGCCTCCTTTGCTTTTTGAATATTCTTAATTTCAAGGCTTTCTACAAATGCCTGAACACGAGTTCGTAGCTGACCAGATGCACTTGCCGTATACTGTCTGTCAACCGAAACCGACGGAATTCCGAATTCATTTGTTATTATATGTGATGCAAGTGCCCTTTCGTATCCCCAGTATTCACAAAACTTTATCTGCTCATATATTACACCGTCTGCGTGATACGTGTTTACAAGGTCACGAACATAGGTTTTTCTGCCTTGCACCTTTTCCTTGCTCATATAACGTGGACATTGGCATGTTTCCATATAATGCAATACAATCTGAGATAAGACATCATCGGTATCGTTAAGTTTTATTTCTTCTCTGCCGGGAAGCGAACCGAAGCAAAAGCGATCGGCAACTACAAGAGCACCGGATTCTTCAATAAGCTTTGTGAAATCCGGATCGTCCATTTCAGAACCCACAACAACAACTTTAGCACGATAATTTTTCTTTTCGTCAGGAACCCTTGTTTTAAGCTCCTCTGCGGTTTCTCTGAGCTTGTCGATTATCAAATACTTGGGGCAACAATATGTAACAAGATTTATAACGTGAAATTCATATCCCGTTATTCGCGGATTTTCCTCTTTGCGATATTCACCTATTTCTGTTATGAGACGACAAACTTCGTTATGCTCTTCAACAGCTTTACGAAGCATATCATCGCTTGTATCAACACCGTAAACATCATGTAGCTTATCGAGCACCTTGACTCTCATCTGCTCTGTATAATGCCTGACTGTATGCGGCTCAATTTTAAAAGGAATATCGGCAATGGAAACGAAGAATTTATCGTTTTGTACAAGATTCAAAAGCATAAAATGCTCATATGTACGATTCATTTCCGAGCATGATTCCGAGCCTATAAGAGCGGAAAGAAAATTATAACCGCCTTCAATACCGCGCTCCAAAAGAGCCTTGGAATATCCGCACAGGTACGAACTGAGATAATAAGTTGCAATATCCATAGAACCTGTTCTCGGAGCTCTGAGTCTTACCGAAAAACAATTATCGACATTGAGCAGAACTTCCGGGATATGATAGCAGGTATACGCAATCGCTTTTTTGCCATCGCTTATTGCCCGCTGCACAAGTTCATTGTTTGCCTCCTGAAGCAGATTCTCAAAATAAATCAGATGTTTCAGATCTTTCATTACAGCACCCCTATTTTAGTTAAAGTCTCCCGTACTCCCTTTACCACCGGTGAAGATTCCGGCAAATTAAATACATTTTCGCCCTGTATATCAAACATAGCGAGATTTGTATCATTCGGAATATAACTGAGAACTTCAACACCGTCGATATTAATATAATCCTTTAAAGACTCGTCCGTCATACGATTAACTATTGCACCGATTTTATCATACATAACAAGATCATCGGCAACACCTTTTATTGTTTTTATTACTTGGCAGCCTTTTTTGCTGGGATCCGTTATTAAGATAAGATGCGTTACTCTCTCCATAACACGTCTGTTAATTTGCTCTATTCCCGCCTCACCGTCAATAACAACATAGTCAAATTCGTCGGAAAGTATGGAGATAACCTCTTTAAGATATGAGTTTATTTTACAATAGCACCCCGCGCTCTCGGGTCTTCCAACAGCAATAAACGAATATCCGTCTGTCTCGACAAGAGCATCGAAAATACGGTACTTGGCTTCGCCTAAAAGCTCAACGGCTCCTCTGGTATCGCCCTCGTCCACGGAAGCTATAATCTCTTTACGAATATCATCAATGGTCATTTTGACGTCTATTCCGAGAGCGGTCGAAAGACCTACTGCCGGATCGGCATCTATGGCAAGTATCTTTTTATCGGGATACTTTTCTGTAAGGCACCTGACGATAGTAGCCGATAATGAAGTTTTGCCTACACCGCCTTTGCCCGCAACTGCAATAATTGTTGATTTACTCATTTCACATCACCGAAAAATATTATACATCTTTGTTTTAAAGTGTGCAATAAAAATTGTTAACATTTTGACAACTTTTTCTTAAAAAGAGCGGTGTTGTTAAACACCGCTCTGAAATACGGAACTGAAATCATTCCGAAATCTCAACCGATTCCGAACTAAAGATATCAGACCAATGCGAATAGTATTCAAGCTGCTTTAAAAGCTTTCGCGCCTGAATATACGCATATGCTTTTTTATGGAAATGATCAAGCTCTTTTGACGCTTCTTTAAGTGCCGCTGATTTTGAACGTATTTCTTCTTTTGTAGACTCGCTCATTGCATTTGCGGCGTTGTATTTATCCATCGAGGGCTCTGATATTCCGTAAAGCTCTTCTACCGAATGAGACAAAAGCTCTTTTGCTTTTTCGGTTTTCTTTATCATTTTAGGGTCATTAAAACGATCTTTTTCGTTTATAACAATTTGAAGAGCTTTCATTTTATTTTTAAGCTTTCTCTTCTCCTTGCCCTTTACGATGTCTATTCTGTCACGACAAATCTCGAGTTCGTTTACTGCATCGGCATAAATATTTTTGGCTTCTTCAAGCTCACCCTCCGACAAGCATTCTGTCGCATAATCTTCAAGTGCCGCCCTAATTTTAAGAACGGAAATATGTGCCTCGTGTTCCTCTTCTGTCAGAGTGTACATTGTAATAAACGGAATTAGTGAAATTATATATCCCACCGCCGCAAGAGCAATCATACCTTTTGAAAGCGGCTCTCTGAAAGACACATTGTAAAGGTCATCGTAATTATTTACAAGGCCGTAATGATTTTGCATTATTATCGTCTGTATAAGATAAGTTACACCCATAGAAACAAATGTTCCGATTATACCTACAAATTGACTCATAAGCCCTTCAAGGCGCTCCCCCGTCTTGTATTGCTGATAATCAAGCACATCGGCATTCATAGCACCATCGGTTATAAGCGTAAATGTCGAGAAAAACCCCCTAAGCCATATAAAAACAAACAGCACCCATATTTGCTCTATAAAAACATACATACCGGCAAAGCAGAAAACAGAACAAACAACATACATAATGAACAAATTGCGTTTACCGATTTTTCTTATCAAAAAAGGAGACAAAAGCATAGCCGGTGTTGCAGCTGCTCCGATAATTGTTGTAAGAGTGCCGTTTAAAACGCCCTGTTGTTCCGTTGTAAGACCTAAAGTATCTTTAATACCGTAATAAAAATACCATGTTGTAACATTGCCGACGCCAGCCTGTAAAAGAATAAACCATGAAGTTATTGAGCGCGCCCACTGGTACTTATTCTGGATACCTGCTCCGATTCCTTGGAAAAACGGTACTTTAGGGGAATAATCCTTGGATACAATTATACGTTCTTTAGTTCCGGCATAACTGAAAATTCCCAAAAGAGCACCACCTATGCCAAAAACAGGCATAATTACGCGATAGGCATTTATATGCTCGAGTCCGCCGGCAAATCCGGCAACTATCGGTACAACAAAGCCCATTACCGAAGGTGCCAAAGAGTATATAAATGTCGATATTGTTATAACATCCGCACGCTCCGTCGAATTCGGGCTCATAACCTGCACAAGAGTTGTATACGCTTGGTCGTAAAACGGATAACAAAGCTGGAGCATCATATAGGTAATAAACAGCGACCATAGTTTTCCGTCATAACTCATACTTTCAAACGGTAAAAAAGCAAACACCGTGGTTACAACTGCCGACGGTATACCGGCATAGATAAGATACGGTCTGAATTTACCGTTTTTACTACGCGTATTATCAATTATCATACCGCGAAGCGGACCTAAAAACATACCAATTACCGTTGCAATCAGATTGAGCTTTACAAGATCTCCGTTTTTAAGTCCTAACGCAGCTCCGGCAAGAAGGCTTGTCGCCGAAAGTCCGATATACGAGACCGTGTACAATACAAATTTGACTCCGATACCGCCTATCGAATAAGACAATATCTCCTTATACGGTATATACCGGCCCTCAGGCGGATTTTTCCAATGCTCTTTTACCGATTTTAAAACATTACCGACTTTATTCTTTGACTTCTCCATAAAAAGCTCCCTAACACTCTTCTTGTTTTTGGCATAATGCACAAAATACCATTACAGTTTAAATGAAATATATTAAATTGTCAATAGAGATATCCGCCGCAGAGTTGCATTTAGACTTACAGGTAAAAAATCATAAAATAAAAGCGCATAAAAGCATTTACAATATACAGAGGGATAAAGTATAATACCAATGATGTTTCAAAGAGAGGGATTTGGAAAAATGAAAAAGACACTAAACGGGAAATGGCAATTCAGAAAAGTCGGTGATAAGCTATACAAGGAAGCCACCGTACCCGGCTGCAACTATCTTGACCTGATGGCAAACGGAGATATTCCGGACCCATTTATCGGCCTTAATGAAAAGGATGTATACTGGGTCGGCGAAACAAATTGGGAATACAAAAAGACTTTTGAAATAACCGAAGAAGAATTAAACTGTGATGATATACTTCTGACCTGTGAAATGCTTGATACAATATGTGATGTTTTTGTAAATAATATGCTTGCTTTTTCCGCTAGGAATTGTTTTAAAGCTTACAGCGTATCAATAAAAGAACGTCTTGATAAGGGTGAAAACGAAATAAGAATATTGTTTCGTTCCCCGGTAAATTATGTTAAAGAAAAATACAAGTCCTGTCCTACTCCCGTAAATTCAAACGGTCAGAACGGTATTGTTCATATACGTAAACCGCAATGCCATTTCGGTTGGGACTGGGGTCCCGTATTGCCGTGCAGCGGTATAACAAAGGAAATAAGTCTTGAGTTTGTGAACGGTGCAAAAATTGAATATCTTTTTGCGTCACAAGCGCTCAATGCCGACGGTACTGCCGTTATCTCCGTAAGAGCCGATATAAAGGCATATAAAGATTACGAATGTTCGTTAAAGGTTGTATTGCCGGACGGCAGCACACTTGAAAAAAGCGGCACAGAAGCTGACTTTACAATAACCGATCCCGAGCTTTGGTGGACATACGAATTATCCGGCAAAGCCGAGCAGCCGTTGTACGAAATAAGTGCAGCAGTAGTATCCGGCGGCAAAGAAGTCGATTTCACTTCTAAAAAAATAGGAATCAGAAAAATTGAATTAAACAGAGAAAAAGATGAATACGGAAGAAATTTCCAATTCAGATTAAACGGTGTCCCTCTTTTCATCAAGGGCACAAATTACATACCGCCCGACAGCTTCATTACACGGTTTACTTCCGACAAGCTCGAATATTTAATTGACACAGCCCTGTTTTCAAATATAAATATGATACGCATTTGGGGCGGCGGATACTACGAAAGCGACGAATTTTATAATCTCTGTGACAAAAAAGGAATACTTGTTTGGCAAGATTTTCAATTCGCCTGTCAAGCCTATCCGTTCTTTGATAATGACTTTCTTGACAATGTAAAAGAAGAGGTTAAATACAATGTAAAACGCCTCTGTCATCATCCCTCTCTCGCTGTATGGAACGGCAACAATGAAATTGAAGATATGCATATGGCTTGGGTACATATGCAAAAGTATGTCAAATGGACCGAGAAATTCTTCTATCATATACTTGAACCCGAAATAAGAAAATATGACAAAAACACTCCATACACACCCGGTTCGCCTGTAGGTGAATCTCATAACGTCGGAGTAGAAAGCGACAATGTAGGCGACACCCATCTGTGGGGCGTATGGCACGGTTTGAAGCCGATGAATTATTACCGCAAACGTATGACACGTTTTTGCAGCGAATTCGGCTTTGAAAGCCTGCCTGATATGAAGGCTATCGAAAAGTTTGCAAAGCCTTCCGACTACTCCCTTTCGAGCGATGTGTTTAAGTCTCACCAAAAATGTGCCAACGGCAATGACAAAATGATATATTATATAGCATCTAGGTTTAATTTACCAAAGGAGTTCAAGGATTATGTCTATTTGTCACAGGTAACGCAAAACGAATGTATCGCAGATGCCACCGAACATTGGCGCAGAAACAAGGGCAGATGCAACGGTTCAATGTATTGGCAGTTTAATGACTGCTGGGGTGTATGCTCTTGGTCAAGTCTTGATTACTATGGCAATTACAAAGCCTTACAATACGGTGCAAAGCACTTTAACGCGCCGCTCAGCATATCGATTGAGAATACAAGCGACTATATACGTGTTTTTGTGCTGAATGATTTAAACGAAAGCAAAACAGTTGATGCGGAATATGAAATATTTGATTTTGAAAACGGAACTCTTGAAACAAACAAAAAAACATTAACCGTCGGTGCCGTAAAAAATTCAGTTGTTTTTGATTTAAATGTTCCGTTCATTTGCTCGGAATACGATAAAAAAAGAACAGGCATTGCAGTAAGACTTTATGAGAACAGTGCCCTTATTCAGCAAAAAGCTGTTCTTTTCTGCCGCGAAAACGAGCTTCACTTGCCAAAAGCCAAGCTTAAAACCGCTTTTGAGGAAACGGCAGACGGATTGAATGTTACTGTGTCATCCGACAAATATGCTCGCCTAGTCAAAGTTGAAAGCAGCAAAAGCACTTTGCCGTTCAGCGATAACTTTTTTGATCTGCTTCCGGGTCAGAAAAAAACTGTAACGATTAAAAAAGACACGTCTATTTCAACTACCGAGCTCAGAAACAGTATTACGACATACTCCCTCTCGGACATACCGTTCAGTAATAATAAGCTTGATACAAAGTTTAAACAGCTCAAGGTCTTTTTATCACCGACAAATATATCAAACGCTATATACCACGGCAGACTTACAAAGGATGCCGAAATTACCGAATAAGCTAAAAAAAGAGTCTCAACGGTTGCTATAAGCAATCATTGAGACTCTTTTTATTCAAGAACAATTTTAAAGCATAACGGCAAGGTCGTTTGCGGAATTTCCATAAGTTTAAGTTCCATATATTTTTCGGTTCGGCTGATTATTATCGGTGAGTGATTACCGAGGAGCTTTACCGAATATACAATTGCGTCCTGCGCTATCTTTTTAAAGTTCTTAATTCTTATTACACCGTCATGTGTCGGTTTCATTTGGAAAACGTAAACCGCTCCGTCCTTATATGTAAAACGAAAATCATTTTCGGTATACTTTTTTGTCTTATTATCCTTAAAGGACCCGTCCTTTGTATTGACTTTTCCTTCGCCGAAGGTTTTCCACGGAACCGTATCGTATATCCCCTCACCGTTAGTCTTCAGCCAATCGCCGATTTCATTCAAAACCGCAGTTTCTTCATCTGTAATCGTGCCGTCGGGTTTCGGGCCGACATTTAAAAGCATAACGCCGTTTTTACTTACAATATCGATTAAATCGCATATAACATGGTATGCCGACTTAAACTTGTTATTTTCGGTATATCCCCATGAATTTTTTGCTATTGAAGTGCAGGTCTGCCACGGTACGGGCGAAATATCTGTCAAAGCTCCCCGTTCAACGTCAAACGTAGCACTTCCCGGAGCAAAAGCCTGAAGCTTATAATTTATCGTAACTTCAGTTCCCCATTCTGCGGCACGGTTATAATAATATGCCGCAAATTTCTTTAAATACGGTTTAAACGCCCTGTTATGTATCCACCAATCGAAGTAAACAACTTTCGGCTTGTATTTATCTATCAGCTCACATATGCGGACAAGCCAATCTTTTAAGAAATCCTCCGTCGGAGGTACAGAACGGCAGTTTGATGCCGTTACACCCATTTTATCGGATGACAGCTCCCTACAATAATAAGCAGGTCCGTAAAAGTCGGCATATCTTTCATTGCACACATCGCTGTCAAATGTTCTGCCCATATTCATAAAGAAATAATGTTCGGCACGATGGTTTGACGCACAAAAGGCAAGTCCGACATTTTCCACAGCCGTTTTCAGTTCTCCGAGAACATCTCGTTCCGGTCCCATATTTACACTGTTCCAACGGTTAAACTCGGTATTATACATGGCAAAGCCATCGTGATGTTCAGCAACCGGCATTACGTATTTTGCGCCGCTGTTTTTAAAAAGCTCCGCCCACTTTTCGGGATTGAAGTTTTCGGCTTTGAACATCGGTATAAAGTCCTTATATCCAAAGTCCTTTTGATTACCGTACTTTTCACGGTGGTGCCGATATGCCGGCTTTGATTTATCATACATCTCACGCGAATACCACTCATTGCCGAATGCAGGTACGCTGTAAATTCCCCAGTGAATAAAGATTCCAAATTTAGCATTCTTATACCATTCCGGTGTTTTATGTTTACATAAAGATTGCCAACTGTCGGTATAAGGTCCCGATTCGATAACGTAATCAATTTGTTTTAAATAATCCTTTTCTGTCATAATTTTTCACCCCCAAAAAATCTCATTGCTCAATATAATACTTTTATGTGAGAGAATCACTATCCTGCGGAAGTGTTTTTTTCGACGAAGAAACGATGTTATTTTTTTGCTCGGGACTTATATTTTCCGCCTGTTCCAAAAGATCGAGGCGGCGATTTATCTTCTTTTGGTTTTCAAGAACAAGATCCATCTTTCTGTGCAAATCATCGATTATAAGTTCACTTTTTAAATTGACTTTAAAATCATTTTCCGCACGCTCTCTGTCCTTGGACTCCTGCCTGTTTTGGCTCATCATAATAAGCGGAGCCTGTACTGCCGCAATACAAGAAAGCACTAAATTCAAAAGGATAAACGGATATGCGTCAAAAGCCTTATCTTTAAGTACTATATTCAGAACCATCCAAATAACCATTATAGCTATAAAGCTGAATATAAACGCCCAACTTCCGGCAAAACGCGCAACAGCATCCGCCGCACGCTGACCGAAAGATAGTTTGTCGGTTTTATCCGAATCCTTAGAAAGCTCGGTGTTGATAAGCTGATGTATCAGTTCCTCATCCGTAAATTCCTTATCCGTAACGTCAAGCAATTCCTTTACTATTCTGCGACGCTCTTTTTTGTTGCTCATAATTTTTAACCCCTTTCACGTTTTCATATATTAATTATACTAAACACCTGTTACGATGCAAGAATTTCTCAACAATCAAAAACCAAACAAGCTTTTTTGGGAAATACAACAATATATTCCAAAAAGCTAATTACTTTCGCGCAACAATAATTATTATTTTATCACATCTTACTTTCAGATTCTACAAAAACAAAAGCTAATAAAACTAAAAAAGGATTTAGCTTATGCTAAATCCTTTTATGGTCGGAGTGACAAGACTTGATTTTTCCTTGATGCCCGAAAGTCCTTGATATTGCGTTGTTTTTCGATGTTTTAAAAATTGATTTTTTAGTTTTACTGCAGTTTTACTGCAATTTTACAACTGTGATTTATCAGCATACTATAATATAGGTGCAAGGTATTTCACCGGCTTAAACATACTTTGTTTGTTTACACTTATATATGGACGGAAAACGAAAAGATTTGCACTTTTTGTGCGCTTTTTGCGAAAAAAGAAAGCCAACACCCCGAACGGTGTTGGCTTTCTAAGTTATAAACTATTTCTTAGCAGAAAAAGCTGTCTTACGGGTTACATTGAACGGCATATCCTACTCGAACAAAGACAACTGAACATTTTCTTGCTCATCATCTTTTCTTTCGGAAATGCACTTTTTAACCTTCTCGGCACAAGTCTTAAATGATTCTTGATATGTGCTGCCTTTTCGATGCCGCCTCATTAAGACTAAATCGTTATTTGCGATTGCCTCAACCAAGCGGTTATGATAGCCCAAAACTGCCGATATTGATGTTTTTTCTCTTTCCTTGTCAGACAATTCCCTGTTGATTGATAGAAGATAAAGATAATTTTCGTCGCGCTCATAAAGCGCAAGGCTTTCTTTTGCTTCTTTGATAATCTTTTCCGGGTTTACCATATAATTATCCGGGACCTCATCCGGGTCAAATACACTATTGACTTCTTCCGGAATTGTCAATTCGGGATGTTCGGTTACGAACGCCTTAATTTGTCTTTTTCCGTAAATTATATGATTTCTCACAAGGTTTAGATTAGTGCCGTCGCAGTAGAACGGGTCGCTTGTTCCGTTTTCGTAAATTTCATTCCAACGGTCACGGTCATCCATAAGTTCGTACACAAGACGATTCAATTCGTCTTTAGGTGAAATTTTGCGTTTCACATTACCACCCCGCTCGACTTATTAAAATTACGTGTATCGACCCAATCGCCAAACTCTAACAGCTCTTCACAGCGGTCAAGATTAGTTGTCTCGCCCTCACTATAGTTTTCATATGACGGGTCATCCCATATCTCGCCGCCGGGTCCGAGGAAGGAGCTCCAATAATCGTCGTTTTTGTTTGCAAGGGCTGAAAGCTCCATCGCGTCCTTTTCGGTTATGTGGTATGTTGCTATTGAGCCTGCGTCATTGTAGCCGAAAACATAAACTTCTGCTTTTGGGCTGTAAAGGTCGTGGCTGACATCACCGTTTTTACCGTTGATAAAGTCAAGCATTTTCTGTGCAGTATTAAACTTCATATCTTGCTCCCTTTTATTTTTTTACTTCAATTTTCACTTCGTAAGGGCTTATGTAAAACATCCCTTCTTTGTAATCTGCGTAATTTACAGTCTTTTTCTGAAAGTAAATTTTACAATCAGAATTATCCTTTGCTGTAAGCCAAAGATATTTTACATTTTCGGAATATTGTTTGTCATTATAGCGATACTCCTGCCCTACTTTTACTTTGATATTTTGCTTTATTGCTTGAGTTTTATCGAACTCAACAAAAGCGCCATAATCGCCAATAACAACTCTGTTATACCCTGTTGCTATCAATGTGCCGCCTTTTGAATAAAGATTACAATTTTTATTTCCGTCAACATCAAATCCTTCTGGAAGAGCATCCAAGTATTCCTGCCTTTGTTGTACTGAAATCAGTGGAGGTAAGGGCTTATACTTATATGTTTCAGCAAGATTTTTCTGTTTGTTAAGAATTATGCTTTCACTATCCATAAAGCTCTCCTTTCAAATCGCATTACAGCGACCGTTATTTATAAATCTTCCCTCTGTATATAGCATTTCATCAATATCAGCACCTTCCTTGTGAATTACTAAAGTTGCAAAATGCGACATATTTTATCCTCCTAATATTCAATCAATTACTTCTTGTTCTTCAATGGAAATGTTAATGTGGTCCGTACAGTAACAACCATCTCGGTAAGCGCATAAACTGTTTTCGCTTTCTTCTACTACCAAATCTTCATCTTCCAAATCAACAAACAAGTGGTCGTTTTTCTTTCTCTCTTTTACCGTGTCATCGAAGTATTTTTTCGCTGACTTGTAATTTGAAAAGACTTTTACAAAAACATCATTTTCCATCTGATAAACAGATTCGTCAATAACAACAAATACTGTCATATTTTTTCTCTCCTACTCTTGTATTTCTTTTGTAAAAAACAAATACATAATTTCACGATTATGTTCATTATTTGCCATTACAACATTTACCAGTTTATAACCAAGTTTTCCGTAAGCTCGTAAGGTCTTACCCAACTGTAAAGTTGCATAATTCGATACACCAATCACAATATTGTCATATTTCACGACTTTTTCCTCCTTTTACTCTCTGAAGTATGATATGTACCACCCACGATGTCTTTTGCAGAGTTCTTGCAGTTCTTCGTCGGAATAGCCAACGCAAAGAGCTACCACAAGTCCATCTGCATCTCTAACGCAAGGTACAATTCCCGGCTTTTTAGAGTATTCTTCCCAAGTCATTACGCTACTCCTTCCTTACTTGCATATGATTTTTATATGCCTTGTCTTGTTCAAACAGTTCTTTCGGCTGTTCGTTGCTTTTAAAGTCAATATCAAACATTTCTTCGAGTGTATCGCAAACATTTTCGACACCCTCAATGCTGAAATTGTAATCAGCATAAATTAGCCTGCCATTCACAAATATAACCTTTCGCGGTTTTTTCCCATTATGATTGCAGGGGTAGTCATAACCAACCTTGCCGTTATCATATTCCACATTGCAACGCCACCATACATTTAACTTATCTTTATTATTTTGTAAGTCCGCTGCGTATGTTTCCGAAGTTGTAGCAAGGACTAAATCGCCCCTGCTGTCTGTGACTGTGATTTTAACCGTGTTATTATTCATTGTCTTGTAACTCCTTTATTGTGTTGCACTCAACCGCTTCAACTGCCTGCGGCTAACTCTCACCGTACCAATAGCTGACAACCTCTGAATAATCAAATTCTTCATCATCTTGATAACAGTTCGGTCCGAAAACTTCGTCTTTTGGCTTCAACGGAAAACGATAATCTTCCATATCGTCAAAGATGATATATTTTTCTACGATTTCAGCATCGTATGGTATTCCATCGTAGCCTTCAAAAACTGTTTGAATATCATACACTTCAAAAGTCTGCATATTAACTTTACAAGGTGTAAGATATTCTTTGCCGCTAATATCAACTGAAACGATGTTTGCGTCCAAAGGTGAATCATAAAATTTCACTTTTGTGTCCGGAACAATTCTTGCTTTAGCCAGCAAAGTATCAACATACCAACCGCATAATGTTACCGAAATATCGTCGGCATCGTCGGTTAATAGTGCTTTCAGCAGATTGTATCCTATACTTTCGTATGTATCCTCATCGCTTGCAATTTCCTGCTTGATGGTTTCTGCAAAAGCAGCATACATATCCGGTGTGCCGTTGTTAATAAGCTTTTCAAGTAAACATTTATTCATTACGGTCATCTCCCTCTTACTTTCTTGATTTCAAGTTCTTTTATCATTTTGTTTGCCTCCTTAAATATTTTCAGCCTTTTCTTCGTTGAATAATTGTTTTACCCAATTGCTCATATCCTCCCAAGATTCGGAAAAATTACCGTCGCACGACAACCATTTGCCGTATAAAAACTCAAGAGGATTTTTTTGTTTGTTAAGCCAACAAATAACATCTTCGCCTATTTCGTCAGCTGTCGAAAAGAACATGTTGAAATAAGATTCGATAAAGAAGATTATATAGTAGTCTTTGTAGACTTCTTCCGGAAAAAGAAAAGAAGCATAGTTTTCACGAAACTCTTTGACTTCGTTATCAATAGTTTTTAAAAACTTCTCTGTCGCATAAGCCATTGTTATTCTCCTTTCAATTCTTTCACTTTTTCTTCAAACTCATCTATCGCTTCGGATGCTCTATCATTTTTATCTCCTCGATAAAGTGCATCCTCAATATCGTAAATACAATCTTCGGCGAGTTTTCTTATTGTTTCCTGTTCTTTCAACTGACTTTTGAGTCTTTCGTTTTCTTCAAAGAGATACAAACACTCAATAACGTCAATAAGTTCATCCCATTTTTTTGAAAAAGCATATTTTTCTTTTTCAAATTCCTGATACAAGAATTCTAATGGCTTTTCTTTGTCGTTAAGCCACTTAATAACATCAAGATTGATGATTTCCTTTGCGTCTGATGCAATGTTAGTGCAAAACAACATATCATAAAGCGTTTCAACAAAACAGACCTTTTCGCAAGCTGAATAAACATATTCTGATGATTCGTTTGTTATTCTTTTGTGAAATTCTTCCACTTCCGACTGAATTTTCTTGTTAAACTCAATCTTAATTTTTTCTTCTGAATTCATACAAATTTCTCCTTCTTTAAATTTAATTTAATAAAAAACAAAAAAAGAGCCGCAGCAGTACAAACTTGTACCGATACAACTCTGAATTTTTCTTTTAAAACAAAAAAAATCTGCCACCTCAAAGAGATAGCAGATATAAGTTATTTTTAAATTTTTATTATGTGATTATTATATCACACATTACATAAAAAGTCAATAAACATATTATAATACAAGGTCAACAAGCTCATACATAATTTTAACCGCAATATGTTTCTGATAGGAGAACGTGGCAAAAGTAAATATCGTCGTTAATAAGATTTTCAACTTGTTCTCTTGTCATATCACAAACAAGTAGAACTGTGTCAATAATAATCTCGTGGACCTTTTGAATAGTTTTTGGTTCATCTTTTTTCATTTCCCACGGATATTTACGAGGATAGAACAAATAATCTTCGTCTTCGCTCGACCCGGACTCGAATAATACATTCATACAGGCAAGCATTTCACAGATATTGCTGTAATACCAGCCGAGACAAATATATCCGTCTACGATTTTTTTCAATTCGCCAATATCGTTAATGTCTTTCGTATCATTCTCTATGTTCTCCAAATCGGAAGGATATAGCTTTTTGATACACTCAATGACTTTTTCTGGATTGACAAACGGTGCAATACTGCTCGCTGTGACACCAATGCCTTCGACTGTATAATAATTAAAACTCATATTTTTCCTCCTTTTTTGATTTCAACAAGCCGAGTTTGACGGCTCATTTCAAGATGCTTTGATGAAAAAAGACAAACTGGAATGACTCCAGCTTTGTCATCGGTATTTAATGAGCCAAAGCCAAAACCTGCAAAATCTTTTCTGTCATAAAATGTGACAAAGCGGGCATCTGAAGAAAATGGTCCTCTGTATGAGGAACAACTCCACGGGGTTAAAGTCCATGCTTGCACATGTGGCACAAGGTCTCGGTACTTACGGTACTGGTCGCAGGAGAGAATTGTTACATAATCTTCGCTTGTACCG
>OGXE01001062.1_pt1 | contig 24607 bp, 19 predicted proteins | sample 1576181 | NCBI WGS metagenome assembly OGXE01 (sample SAMEA3541478, study PRJEB24748) | human gut metagenome | biome: human gut; feature: human-associated habitat; material: faeces | place: China | collected 2012 | reverse complement strand
AACGCGGCACAACGTGCCAATGTTACCGAACCGTAAATCAGTTGAGTAGCTCCAAATACATGTAAATACATATAAACCTCATCCCAATTTATGTAACATATACATTATTCATTCATATCTATCTTTTAATATTTATCCCTAAATAACCACTATATTATTCAATGGAGATTTACCTCTTAATGATCAAATATCCACCATATAGCCCTAATTTTACTCTTTTTAGTGCTATACCTATACATAATAGTTTATGTTTAACTGCTTTAATAGATCATTATACATGTTATTCTTTAATCAACTTTACTAATTAATCATCTTTATGTAATTAATATTACTTTAATTTTAAATTTTAATAATCACTATCTACTACATATTCTATTCATGCATAGGTTTATCTGAAATTCACATATAAAGCTTTAAATATAGATAAATACTGGGTTTATACCTATATTAGTATTGTCTAAATATGTACCAAAATTTACTCGTTTCATTTATATCTCATATAACTTTCACTATGTTTTCACATATAATCTTTATACTAGCAATAGTTGATTGAGATCAACTAAGGAAATGGAGGTCTACTGCAAATAACTTTTACCTGTCCCTTTTACAAATAATACAAACAACACAACACAAAACAATACAACACATAAAACAACACTTAAATACACAACAATACTCTCCCTGTGTATAAACAAAACAATACATATACAAAACTCTCTAATTATATATACCATCTCCCGTATATATAAAGGTAAAAGTTAGGTAGACATAAGAGCCCTTGAGAAAGGGCTCTTTTTCCTTTTAAATTCACTATTATTTCATTATTTTAAAGGGCTTTGTTTCTTGACATGGGACCTAATTTTTGTTAAACTAATCAAGTATCAAGCACAGCTTGATGAACATAGGGGTATAGCTCAATTGGTAGAGTAGCGGTCTCCAAAACCGTTGGTTGTGGGTTCAAGTCCTACTGCCCCTGCCAAATTTGGATTGCGGTCTTCGGACCGCATGTCCATAAAATTACTCAAAAAATATTAAAAAAATGCTTGCATAGATGTAAGCGTTATGTTAATATAAGTGAGTACCAAGTACATGACTCAGTAGCTCAGCTGGATAGAGCGTTTGACTACGAATCAAAAGGCCAGGGGTTCGAATCCCTTCTGGGTCACCAAATGAAAGCATCACAGTAATGTGGTGCTTTTTTATTTTAACAAAACCATTTATCTATTAAAAAGACTCTACACATAATTGTGTAGAGTCTTTTAGTTTTCATAATTTAAATCTAATTAGATTATGGCTTAAGTGCTTTACCTTATTTTAGCTGTCCTGCAGCTACAGCAAGATCTCTCCAGTAGATAGCTTGCATATAACCATACGTATCCGGTTTTAAGGTAATTAATTTAGCTTTAGGTCGTTTTTCCTCACGTAATACTCTGCCTGTACGGGCATCGATGATATTACGTTGTTCTTGAACCCATTGAATCGTATCGGCATCTTGATCAAAGTAATAATGATTTATATACTCTGTCATATAATATTGAGCACCTTGATGACTATATGTACGAGCTACAATTTCAAATTTATTACCTTCTCCTGCGATGACCTTAACGCGTTGCTCTGCGTAATAATTTTGGCCATTCATACGATATAAGTAGGCATAACCTCTGGCATTCTCTAAATCAGCAATATTAACTGCTTGAGAGGGGAGGATACCTAAGATTGTGAAAGCCGCTGCAATTAATAAACTACGCTTCATGTATTCTCCTTATTACTTCGCATGTGGCTGATCAGATTCAGCAACCACATGTACAACTAATTCTTGATTAGAAGGAATCTGAGCCATGACTACAGGCATTGGTACATTCATAGCTGCTGCAATACCCTTGATCTGGCGCATTGCAACAGGTACTACAGTACCATCTTCTTGGATGTTTTTTCTAATGCTTCAATCTCAGTAACTGTTAAGCTTGCTTTGTTCGCAAAGTCTTCGATAGATACACCATTAGCTTCGCGATATTCTTTAATGAAATCTCCGATATACATAGATTCCTCCTATTTTTAGATACCTTTATATTGTAATTAAAAATATCATATATGGCAATAGATGAATAAAAGATGAATAAATTAAATTACAAAAATAAATTGACTTAATACGATAGTGGTGTTAATATTAACTCATAGAAAACATCATATTTGGGAATAGGTGCTGAAAAGCATAATAGAGAAGCTGGTTAAATGCCAGCACGGTCCCGCCACTGTATGGTTGAGCAAGTCTAAATTAAGTCACTGGGAAACTGGGAAGGCTAGATGAGCGATGACGCCGAGTCAGGAGAACTGCCTATTCAACATTCACCATTTGACCTACGAGAGATAGGGAGGAGAAGTTAGTAGCTCCTTTTTACGTACCCGTAAAAAGGATTTTTTAGTTCTATACGATTTTTATCAGAGATGATTTAAATTGTATTCGAAAGACCTTAATGTCGATGGCATGGTCATGGTGAATAATACCTTCTTGGTATTACCAGCATGACATGTGTTATGACTGTTAATATATTTTATGGTAAATGTAGGGCATGCATTTATTCATCATCATCCTAAAAAAGAGGCTGACCCAGGATTCTAGTAGTTCGGATTCTGGGTCAGTCTCTTTTTATTTTTAGGGGATACATGAAATTTAAGTTAATTCTAAAAAAATGATTGACGATGAATTCTATACATGATATTATTATTTCAGTTGAGACGCGGGAGTGGCGGAATTGGCAGACGCACCAGACTTAGGATCTGGCGCCTTACGGCGTGGGGGTTCAAGTCCCTTCTCCCGCACCAACTTTATTGCACCTTTTGAGGTGCTATTTTTTTTGCCCAAAAATGTTATAATAAATGGGTTAGAACTATTAATTTAAATAATCATAGTAATACTATATGGTGCAGTATGGATAATACATTAACACAGCTGCTTTCACAGAACCCATCCTTTGTGGATGGGCTAAACGCATTTCAGCGGAAAGGAAAGTCAGTCATATATGGTCTTAGTGGATCTCAAAAGAGTTTCCTCTTAAACCAAGCTTTTTCTACGGGCCTTACAAAGCCTGTAGTTATCGTAGTCCATGATAAAGACCATAAAGAGATGTGGGAACGGGATTTAGCCTTTTTCTGGCCTAATATTCCTGTCCTATCATTTCCTATAACAGATCATGTGGACTTTACAACGATTGCTCGTAGCCTTGAGGACCAAGGGGCACAAATGCGTGCCTTAGCATTGCTTGCATGGCAAGAACCTGCCGTAGTCATAGCGAATGCTGAAGAGGTTACACAGTATGTGGTATCTCCACAATATTTAAAAGGACAGTCGTTACATTTCTCTTTGAATGATACGATTGAACGCGATAAAGCTCTTGAACAGCTCGTTACAATTGGATATGAACGTGTAGACCAGGTGGAACAACGTGGTCATTTTGCCGTGCGCGGGGATATTTTAGACATATATCCTGTTAATAGTGAACATCCCATACGGATTGAGTTCTTTGGCGATGAAATTGATACGTTGCGGTTCTTCTCTGTGGAGAACCAACGTTCCATTGAACAAATTGATTCTTATACAGTGACACCTTTCTTTCTTGGTAAAAGTGATGCAGATTGCACCTTATTGTCCTATGTGAAAGAAGGCACTCTTATTTACGATGAGCCTGGTCGTATTCAGGAAGCATTAAAGAAATTCCTTAAGGAAGATCCAACACATCGTAAAAATCATTGTGACTGGAGTGAATTGCAACGTACTGTAGAAGCGACGAATCAAGTAGCTTTCACATTTATGCAACAACGTTCTATCGGCTTAGCTGGATTTACCCCAATTGGTATTCAAGGCAAGACGATGACGAGCTTTGAGCGTCAAATTCCTTTATTAACCGATGAGATTAAGCAATGGCATCGCTTAAATCATCAAGTTGTATTGGTATTAAATAATCAACAACGAAGAGAAGGGATTGAACGTGCCCTTGAAGGGGAAAACATTGATTTTGTTCATAGTGCGGAATGGATTGCAAAGCCTAATACGGTAGTTATCTTACAAGGTTTATTGACCGATGGCTTTGAATTGACTAATAGCCATCTCGTTGTGGTCGTTGAAGGTAATATTTACGGACAGCAAAAACGCAAACTTCGGAACAAGCCTAAAAAGGGCCAAGAAATTAATTATTTCACCGATTTAACACCTGGTGACTATGTTGTACATAGTATGCACGGTATTGGTAAATATATTGGCCTTAAAACGATAGAAACAGAAGGCATTCATCGGGATTATATTGAAATTGACTATGCGGGATCAGATAAACTATTCTTACCCGCCAACAATTTAGATCAATTACAAAAGTATATTGGTAATGAAGGTGATGTGCCGCGCATCAATAAAATGGGTGGCCGTGACTGGGCTAAGGTTGTTACAAAGGCAAAGAAATCTATTGATGATTTAGCAGATAAGTTAGTTGAACTCTATGCACAGCGTGAAATAACGCAAGGCTTTGCATTCTTGCCTGACCAACCATGGCAGCAGGAATTTGAAGATGCATTTCCTTATGAAGAAACGGAAGATCAATTACAAGCAACAGCAGAAATAAAGGCATCCATGGAAAAACCAGTTCCTATGGACCGTTTGCTAGCAGGTGACGTAGGCTTTGGTAAAACAGAGGTGGCCATGCGTGCCATCTTTAAGGCTGTTATGAGCGGCAAACAAGTAGCGGTACTTGTTCCAACTACTGTTTTGGCACAGCAACATTTCCAAACCTTCTTGAACCGTTTTGCTCCATTTGGTGTCAAGGTAGATGTACTCAATCGTTTCCGCAGTACAGCAGAGAAAAAACAAGTTCTAAAAGGCGTTGAGGATGGCTCCATTGATGTTCTTATCGGTACACATTCCTTGCTCAATAAAAAGGTTGTCTTTAAAGATTTAGGTATGCTCGTTGTAGACGAGGAGCAACGTTTCGGGGTAGCTCAAAAGGAAAAATGGAAAGAGTGGGCCAATAATATTGATGTACTCACCTTGAGTGCGACCCCAATTCCTCGGACATTACATATGTCCCTCGTTGGTGTTCGTGAAATGTCCGTTATCAATACGCCACCAGAAGAACGCTTGCCGGTTCAAACCTATGTAGTGGAATATGATATGAACCTCGTGGCCGATGCAATCAAGCGCGAATTGGCGCGTGGTGGTCAGGTTTACTTTGTATATAACCGCGTAGCATCCATTAATCATATGGGTGAGTTACTAGCAGAAGCTTTACCAGACTTGCGCTATGCCATTGCTCATGGACAGATGACAGGCCGTCAAATTGAGGAAATCATGACTGATTTCTATGAAGGCCATTATGATGTATTATTGTCTACCAGTATCATCGAAACTGGTCTAGATATACCAAATGCGAATACCATCATCATTTATGATGCGGATCGCTTAGGCTTATCTCAGCTATATCAAATGCGTGGCCGTGTAGGACGTTCTCGTAGACGGGCCTATGCATACTTTATGTATCGACCTGATAAAATGCTCTCTGAAGCGGCAGAAAAGCGCTTAAAAGCTATTGAAGAATTCACAGAGCTCGGCGCTGGTTTTAAATTGGCTATGCGCGACTTAGAAATTCGCGGTGCTGGTAACCTCTTAGGTTCACAGCAACATGGCAATATTGCATCTGTCGGCTTTGGTATGTACGTGAGCATGCTTGAAGAAGCCATTGCGAAGGCTCAAAATAAAGAGGTTGAACGGGAAGTATCTATTGACCCAGCCATCGACCTAGAGGTAGATGCTTTTATCGACGATGCATATATCAAAGATAGTGCCCGTAAGATTTCTGTATATCAACGATTATTACATATTAAATCGAAAGAACAGCTTGATGATATGACGGATGAACTCATCGATCGTTTTGGTACGCCAACAGATCCGGTAGATCGTTTGTTACGCATTGCTCAAATCAAAGAACAAGCGCGATTACTGGGCATTAAAAGTATTGTCCGTAGAGGTCAGCAGCTTACCATTCATTGGCATGACGATTCCAAGATGGCTGACTGGGATATGGGGGCTGTACGAGAAGATCTATGGAAGAAGATGAAATTTGCAGACACCAAGCCAGCCACATTATATGTGAGCCTTAATGGCATGAAAGGTTCTATTTTGACCATTACGGAAGCGGTGATGAAGGCTCTTAGCCAGAAATCATCGTCTAAGGAGGGCCTATGAATCGATTTTTAAAGGGTGCTATGATTTTAACCTTAGCTGGGATTATCGTTAAAGTTATCGGTGCTTTCAGTAAAGTCCTTATTGCACGTGTTCTCGGTGGTGAAGGGATTGGCCTATATATGATGGCCTATCCGATTTATCAAATTATCGTTAGTATTTCCGCGGCAGGTATTCCTGTGGCCATATCTATTATGATTGCGGAAAAGCTAGCTAATGATGATATGCGGGGCGTACAACAGGTATTTTCTGTATCGTTAAAGGTGTTAACACTATTAGGCCTTGTATTTAGTGTAGCTTTATACGGCAGTGCACAGTGGCTCATAGATACCCATATTATTACAGATCCTCGTGCACTCTTAGCGATTCAGCTATTGTCGCCAGCTATCTTCATCGTTACAATTTTGAGCTGTTTTAGAGGTTACTTCCAAGGCTTCCAATACATGGTGCCTACGGGAACTAGCCAAGTCTTTGAACAAATCTTCCGCGTATCCTCTATGGTGGGCTTAGCCTATTATTTCATTGATAGAGGGCTACACTTGGCGGCAGGTGGTGCAACGTTTGCTACATTCCCCGGTGTATTAGCTGGATTGCTCGTATTGATTTACTTTTACTATCGTCAGCGTCGTGTACGGGCGCAAATGTTGGCGCAGCAGAATCCAAATGCTATCGGTGAAAGCAATAGCTCTGTAGTGAAACGACTATTTAGCTTGGCTATACCAGTTTCAATGGCCAATATTATGTTGCCCATGGTATCTCTTATCGATACATTTATCGTCCCAAAGCGATTGATGGATATCGGGTATTACCTCAATGAAGCGACAACACAATTTGGCTATCTCACAGGGATGGCTACATCGTTGATAGGGTTACCTATCATTTTGACTACCTCTTTAGCAGCTAGCCTTGTACCAGCTGTATCTGAGGCACATGCCCAAGGTGATGTGCACCGCATTGTACAGCGCGCCGGCACAGCCATTAAGATTGCCAATATGTTCACTATACCGGCCTGCATTGGGCTCTGTGTATTAGCGACACCTATATCTAAATTGATATACGCAACGCCTCATGCTGGTCCTGTTATTGCTGTTATTAGCTTGAGTATTATATTCTTAGGGTGGCAACAGATTACAGCAGGTATTTTGCAGGGCTTAGGTAGAACGGTTATTCCTATGGTAGCCATTTTTATCGGTCTATTGGCTAAGACATTCTTGGACTATCAATTGACAGGTACTATTGAGCTTGGTATTAATGGTGCCGCATGGGCAACGAATTTAAACTTTGCTATTGCTGCACTCATAAACTATATATTTGTAAAAAAATATGTAGGCTCCGTACTCAATAAATTAGAGTTATTAAAAATTGTAGTGTCTGCCATGGCTATGGGCGGTGCTACACAGGTGGTGTATGTGACGACTGTAGAACTGTTCGGTAACGGTGGTGCAGTGGCAGCGGCTATTATTGTAGCGGTATTTGTGTATGGTTTATCCCTATGGTTAACAAAGGCCGTTGTAAAAGCCGATATGTATCATTTCCCTGTTATAGGTAAGCGATTACAGGCTCGCCGAGATAAGGAGGAGGCTAAGCTATATGAAAAACAATACTGATAAGCCAGTATCGGTACAACCATTAGTAGATGTAGTAAAAGCTTTGCGTGCTCCGAATGGTTGTCCTTGGGATCAAAAGCAAACTCATGAGTCGTTGCGTCGATATTTCATCGAAGAAACCTATGAAGTAGTAGATGCTATCGATAATAAAGATATGCCAAATCTTCGTGAAGAACTTGGTGATGTATTATTACAAGTTGTCTTTCACAGTCAATTAGCTGAGGAAGCAGGTCAATTTACATTAGAAGATGTAATTCACGATGTGACAGAAAAGATGATTCGTCGTCATCCCCATGTTTTTGACCCTGAAAATAATGAAAAATCATACAGTTGGGATGAATTAAAGGCGCAAGAAAAGAAAAATATACAAAAATCTGTATTGGATGGTGTATCTAAAGGTTTACCTGCATTAGTAGCGGCTTACAAACTACAAGAAAAGGCTGCAAAGCTAGGTTTTGACTGGGATGAGCTCGATCCAGTTTGGGCGAAAGTTTCCGAAGAAATGGGTGAATTTAAGGAAGCTATTGCCCAAGAAGATAGAGAAAATATGGAAAAAGAAGCGGGAGATGTGCTTTTTTCCTTGATTAATCTATTAAGATGGTATAAAATAAGCGGTGAAAATGCACTAAATCGCACAAACACAAAGTTCCGACAGCGTTTTTTACATGTAGAAGCTTGTGTTAACCAAAGCGATCGCTCATGGGAAGACTTTTCATTAGCTGAGCTGGATGCTTTTTGGGAGGAGGCTAAAGTGCAGGAAAAGTAGCCTAGAGGTTTGCATGCTTCTTAGGTATAGTATTTTTAAGGAGGTTCTGTCATGAACAAAACAGAATTAATCGCAAGTGTTGCACAAAAAACTGAATTAACTAAAAAAGACGCTGAAAAAGCGGTAAAAGCTGTATTTGACACAGTTGCTGAAGAATTAGCTGCTGGCGGTAAAGTACAAGTTATCGGCTTCGGTACATTCGAAGTTCGTGAACGCGCAGCTCGTGAAGGCCGTAACCCACAAAACGGTAAAACTATCACTATCGCAGCTTCCAAATCCCCTGCATTCAAAGCTGGTAAAGGTTTGAAAGAACAAGTTAACGCTGCAAAAGCTAAAAAACGCAAAAAATAATCCCTAATGGATTGGAAAGAGACCTTTCGAGGTCTCTTTTTTTCGTCTATTTATGGTATAATGCACAGAGAAAGGGTGTACTATGAATAACGAAAGATCACGGAAGGTTCTCATCGTGTCCGCTTCTATTGGGACAGGACATATGCAGGCCGCCAGAGCCATAGAAGAATATTGGAAGGAGAAAGAACCACAAGCATCGATAACTCATGTGGACTTTCTTGATACAGAAACCATGTCTGTAGAGCATTTGATCAAGGGCACATACATCAAGATGATTGACGTATTCCCGATGCTATATGATATGATTTATCGCGTATCAAAAGGGGAAAAACGAGGTACGATTATGCAAACTGCATTATCATACCTATTGAAAAGCCGCATGCTCAAATTGGTACAACAAGAAGAGCCAGATGTAATGGTATTTACGCATCCATTCCCATGTGGTGCAGCGTCTATCTTAAAACGCCAAGGACATATCGATGTACCATTAGTGGCTATCATGACGGACTTTAGTAGTCATCAATTTTGGCTATACCCTCAAATTGATACATACTATGTAGCTACTGAATCGATGGTAGATGAAATGGTAGCAGCAGGTATCGATGAATCACGCATTCATGTATCAGGTATTCCTGTGCGCCGCTCCTTCTTCCGTGATGCCATTGAAGAATATAGCTTAGAGAAACCGGTAAAAGTGCTCGTTATGGGTGGGGGCTTAGGTTTAGGTTCTCTAGAAACGGCATTAAAACATTTAGATGAAGTAAACGGTATTGATGAAATTACTGTCGTAGCCGGTCAAAATACATCTCTTTATGAATCCTTAGTTACCCTTAGTGAATCTATGCGAACTAAGACCATTGTATACGGATATACTACGAATATTTCGGAACTTATGAAGTCGTCTTCTTTGCTGGTAACAAAGCCTGGTGCGTTAACATGTATGGAAGCGGTTACTATTGGTTTGCCTATGGTATTCTTTAACGCTATCCCAGGGCAAGAAGAGGCCAATGCAGAGCTGTTAGAACAACGAGGTTGTGCTCGTTGGGCTCGTGATATTCATAACTTGGAAGACGTTGTGACCGCGCTTCTTATTAACTCTCCAAGACTTCAACAAATGTCTGAGCACGCTCGTGAATGGCATGTGGATGGTGCGGCTAATATCGTAAATAGTCTTATAGCCATATTAGATGCTGAGACGCCGGTAGAATTAGTGAAAGCAGAGCAATCTATCAGTTAATAGTTTAGTATTTACAGAATTATAGTGATTGTAAAAGCTATATAGCTCGATATGTTTCATTAACGATGTTGGTTCAATAAACGTTATATGCTATATCAACGTTATATGTTCCATCATAAAATTATAAAAGCGATGACCTGTCTAAGGTCATCGCTTTTGTTTTATTGGTATTGTTCAATATGTTCTTGTCGAATGTTTTGAAGTGTTTCCAAGAATGTATCTATGCTTTCAGCACTATCTAACAAGTCTTTTAGTTGGTAAGAGTCATCGAGGGTCACACTCCATTGGAAGGAGTCATTGTCGTCGTATACATTGAATACGATTGGCGTTTCTAAATCCTCTGGCAAATGACCGTCATCATCGGACACAGTTGCATAGGTGCCATCTTCCAAGAGCTCTGTAAATAATGTATCATACCCATCGATATCGATAAGTTCAAAATTGATAGTTTCATAAAAGTCTAAAACGATATCTGCTGCCATGTGGACCTCCTCATGAATATATACGTTACGTTTATTCTACTGAGGGGGCCTGTTACTGTCAATGGTAATGTGTAGTATAATAAATATCAGAATGACATAATAGGAGCATACGATGAACGTTATTAGTTTACAAAACATAGAAAAATCATATGGCACACGACTGCTGTTTAAGGAGGTAAATATTACTTTCACCACCGAAAAACGGCTAGGTCTCGTGGGTATTAATGGGACAGGTAAATCTACCTTCTTAAAAATTTTGGCAGGACAAATGGAGCCAGATAAGGGGACCATTGAGCGAAATGGTAAGGCTAGTATACATTATCTAGCACAAACACCTGAGTTTGATCCGGATTCAACATTACTAGAAGCTGTTCTTGATGGTGATCATCCTCGTTTACGAATGGTACAATCCTTTGAGCGCATTAGTCGTGAATATCGCGAAATGCAAGAGGCTGGTGGCGAGGATGCTAAAGTATCACGGAACTATATGAATTCCTTGGAGCAGATGGACCAACAAGATGGTTGGCAAGTGGAGCAAGAGGCTCGTATTATTTTATCTAAATTAGGCTTTCCTGATGTAAATCAAAAAGTGGCTATGTTATCTGGTGGTCAAAAGCGGCGCCTTGCATTAGGGCAGGCATTATTATATCCTTGTGACCTATTATTGCTAGACGAACCGACAAACCATTTAGATGAAGATAGTATCGATTGGCTAGAGTCTTATTTAAGTGCTCGTCAAGGGGGCTTATTAATCAGTACCCATGATAGATATTTCCTTGACTCAGTATGTAATGGTATTTTGGAATTATCTAATCGACGTATGTACCAATACGATGGCAACTACGAAGAATTTATTGCCTTAAAGGCTGATCGAGAGGCGCGTGAGGCGGCTACAGAAGAGAAGCGCCGTCAGTTCTTAAAACGAGAAATCGAATGGGTGCGCCGTGGTGCGTTGGCGAGAACGACAAAGCAAAAGGCTCGTTTAGACCGCTATGAAAAACTTAAGAATATGGAGAAAACTAGACGCCCGGATCAAATGGATCCTATTGCTTTAAAAACGCGTTTAGGGAAAACCATCTTTGATATTGAACATTTAGCATTCTACTTTGGCGAGCGTCCTATGATTAAGGATTTTACCTACCACGTAGTACGTCATGATCGTATCGGTATCGTCGGTCCTAATGGGGTTGGCAAGTCCACCTTTATGAACATTCTTGATGGAACCTATGAACCTACAAGCGGTACGATTGGTAAAGGCGAGACAGTTCGCATTGCACATTTCAAACAAGAACTGCCTGAGTTTGATGAAGATATGCGTGTTCTCGATTATATTCGGGAAGACCATTCCTATATGGTGCTTGGTGATGGCTCTACATTGAGTGCTGGTCAGATTCTTGAACGATTCCTATTTACACCTGAGTTACATGGTGTGCCTATTCGCAAACTTTCTGGTGGCGAACGACGTCGGTTGTATCTATTGAAATTGCTTATGAGCGCTCCTAATGTGTTGTTACTAGACGAACCGACCAATGATCTTGATATTCCTACATTAGAGGTACTAGAGGACTTCCTCGATTCCTTTAGTGGTGTCATTATCACCGTATGCCACGATCGTTATTTCTTAGACCGCGTTGTGGACAAACTTTTTGTGTTCAGTGGTGATGGTCATATTGAGATTGTTCATGGCTCCTATTCTGATTACAAGGATTCTTTAGATGAAAGTAGCGTTGGAAAGCGCCCATTCTATATGGCTAATACAGGTATATCTGTTACTTCTAAAGAAGAAAAAGCTGAAGGAGTTGCACCTAGTACTGCCAGTGATGATTCATCGTTAGGCAACTCAGCAGATGGTAGTGATAGTAGCATTACAACTTCTGGGGGAGATACTTTCAAAGAAGCACCAAAGAAGGGGCTAAATAAAGCGGAAGAAGCGGAGTATGCTAGTATCATGGAGGAATTGCCTAAATTAGAGCATTTAGTAAAGGGCCTCGATGTCATGATTAGTCAAGTTGCTACTGATTATGAGAAGATGCAATCCTTGATGGCTGAGCGAGAAGAGACTCAATCCCAAATAGATGCGCTCACAGAACGGTGGATGGAATTGGAAGAACGCCTATAATTCCTTATAGCATGCGATTTTTTAATATCTGTTATGCAAAGGAATTACATGTAAATTTATTGATAAAAGTCACAATTTATAGTATAATTTCATCGATTAACGATAACAACGTTACCTAAGTAGGAGGAACTCATGAGTAAGTACCAATTTTTAGACCGTCGCGTACCGATTGAAGACGGCAATATTGCTTTAGTTCAAGATTTATCCAAATGTAAAAACTGCTCCTTATGTCGTAAAGCGTGTGCTGTAGACATGGGCGTATTTGATTATTATGATTTAACAACAAATGGGGATCATCCAATTTGTATTCATTGCGGTCAATGTGCATCTATTTGTCCATTTGATTCCATCAATGAACGCTCTGAAATTGATGAAGTAAAAGCAGCTATTGCTGACCCTAATAAAATCGTTGTATTCCAAACTGCACCTGCTGTACGTGTTGGCTTAGGTGAAGAATTTGGTCTTGATGCGGGTACATTCGTAGAAGGTAAAATGGTAGCTGCTCTTCGTAAATTAGGTGGCGACTATATTCTCGATACAAACTTTGGTGCGGACATGACTATCATGGAGGAAGCATCTGAGTTGTTGGAACGCGTTATCAATAGTGATTCCGTATTGCCTCAATTCACATCTTGTTGCCCTGCTTGGGTTAAATTTGCTGAAACATTCTATCCAGAATTCTTGCCAAACTTGTCTACTGCTAAGAGTCCAATTGCAATGCAAGCGCCTACACAAAAAACATATTTTGCTGAAAAAATGGGCATTGATGCAAAACAAATCGTTGCTGTTGCAGTAACACCTTGTACAGCTAAGAAATTCGAAATTCGTCGTGACGAAATGAACTCCTCTGCTGAATATTGGGATGTACCAGAAATGCGTGATACAGACTACTGTATTACTACACGTGAACTTGCAAAATGGTTACGTGCAGAAGAAATCAACTTTGATGAATTAGAAGATTCTGCATTTGATCCATTGATGGGTGAAGCATCTGGTGGTGGTATCATCTTCGGTAATACTGGTGGCGTTATGGAAGCAGCTATGCGTGCAGCTTACAAATTAGCAACTGGTGAAGATGCACCTCAAACATTGATCCCATTCGAAGCAATTCGTGGTATGGACGGTGCTCGTGAAGCAGACGTAGTCATTGGGGACAAAACATTACATGTAGCGGCTGTTCATGGTACAGGCAATTTGCGTAAGTTCATCGAACGCATGCGTGCAGAAAATATCCATTATGACTTCATTGAAGTAATGGCGTGCCGTGGTGGCTGTATTGGTGGTGGTGGTCAACCACGCGTTAAATTACCAATGGCTGATAAAGCTCGTGAAGCTCGTATTGCTTCCTTGTACACTCGTGATGCGGAAGTAAAAGTAAAAGCAGCTTGTGATAATCCAGATATCCAAAAATTATATGCTGAGTTCTTCGATGGCAAACCTATGAGCCATAAAGCACATCATATGTTACATACAACATTTGTGAACCGCTCTGAAGATTTGGGCCCTAATGGTGCTTGCACACCAGCTACATGCCCAACATCTGTGCCTAACTTGAAAAAGGCAGCAGAAGCGGCTAAAGCAGCAGCGGAAGCTAATAACTAATAGTAAAAAATAGTTAATAGTAAGAATTAACCGTAACCGTAATAGTAACAGTTAACTATAGTTAGTTGGTACATACTATAAAAGCATATATATGGCTTAAGATAAAAGGCAGATAGTTGATATTTTAATCAGCTATCTGCTTTTTATTTTGAATATTTAGGGGACTACCTATATGATATCTAAATGTTGTTGATACTTTCACGCTAATGAATAGTATATATGCCATATACGCATAGTGGTTAGAATATAGAAATTGGTAAATTGTTTAGGAATTATGGTTAGTGTGCTATAATTAAATTATATTTATAGAAGCAATCAATACTGTTTCAGGAGGATCTTCATGGCTTTTAAATTAAAAGGAAAAGAAGAAAAATTTTTCAGTATTTTAGAAAATCATGCTGCTCTTACATATGAAAGTGCAGAGATGATGGAGCGTGTGTTTAAAGGCGAAATCTCTAAAGAAGAGGCTTTTCTTGAAATTGATACAAAGGAAAAAGCTGCCGATGAATTAGTAACCGAAACTGTAGAACGTTTGCGTAAAACATTCATTACCCCAATGGATCGCGAAGATATTCAGCTTCTAATCGACCAATTGGATACTACATTGGATAATATTAAAGAAATCATGGACAAAATGGTTATGTACCACGTTGGTAATCCAAGTGATGGTGCTATCCGTATGAGTGAAATTGTTGTAAAATGCGTTAAGCATATTAACAAATCTATTGGTTATATGGGTAGTCTTAAAAAGGACCATGTAAAGGTAGAAGGCCGTGTACACCAAGTATTGAAACTTGAGTCTGAAGCGGATAATATTTACCACGAAGAAATGGCTAAACTCTTCACTGAGTGTACAGATCCTATTGAAATTATCAAATGGAAGGAAATCCTTAGCGCCATGGAGGATGTAATCGATGGTTGCGAAGATTTGGTAGGTACATTCCGCCGGGTAGTATTGAAATATGCTTGAGTCTCATTATTTAGTATGGCTAGTAGTATTTTTAGCATTAGCCTTCGACTATATCAATGGCTTCCACGATACGGCGAACGCCATTGCTACATCTGTTTCGACCCGTGCTATTGAGCCTAAAAAGGCTATTATGATGACGGCAGCACTCAATTTCCTTGGTGCCATGGTTAGTACAGGGGTTGCAAAGACAATCGGTGGCGACATCGTAATGTCTGCGTCCCTTATCAATAGTGGAATCATTTCGGCTGCTCTCATCGGTGCCATCACATGGAACTTGCTTACCTGGTATTGGGGGATTCCTAGTTCCTCCTCTCATGCGCTTATCGGTGGTATCATCGGTGCTGTAGGTTGGTCCGTAGGCTTTGATGCCTTAAATGAGGCGGGTATTTTAAAAATTTTCTTATCCCTTATTTTATCTCCAATTGTAGCCATGATTGGTGGCTATATTGTGATGAAAGTATTGTTGCTTATCTTTGGTAGATTCTCTCCAATTGTACTAAATGATAGATTTAGATCCATGCAAATTGTGTCTGCCGTCATGATGGCTTTCTCTCATGGCTCTAATGATGCGCAAAAGGCGATGGGGATTATTACCTTAACCTTGCTTAGCGGTGGCTTCATTGATACATTGGATGTACCATTATGGGTTAAACTTTGTTGTGCTACGGCTATGGCTATGGGTACAGCAGTGGGTGGTTGGAAAATCATCTCTACCATGGGGACTAAGATTTTTAAACTAGAAACAATTAATGGTTTTGCTGCTGACTTAAACTCTGCTATCACTATTTTTACAGCTACATTCTTACATTTACCTGTAAGTACGACACACGTTGTAAGTGGTTCCTTGCTTGGCGTAGGTTCCTCTAAACGTCTTAAAGCTGTTAACTGGGGCGTAGCAAGATCGATGGTTTTGGCTTGGTTTGTAACAATTCCATTATCTGGTATTGTAGCGGCTATTGCTTATGAAATCGGTCACTTACTATTTGGTTAATAAATAACTATATAAAACTAAAAAAGACTGCGAAAGCAGTCTTTTTTTATTTCTGTTGTTTAAGAATTGGATTCATTGAGTTATACAATTTATCAATCAGATTTTAATATTTTTTGTAGTTTATTATGAACCTGTCATCAAAGAATGTAGGCATACACTAGGTTTTAAATACTATATTCTATAAAAGCGATTTATCTATATTTGGCAACATTAATGTTAGATTTCAAGTTGAATATAGCGAAATGCTTATAAATATGTGCTTTTCTTGATTATGCATTTTATTAATAAATGCGGTTTATTACTTGTTTAATAGTTGTTTTAGGACTGTTTATAATGAATAACTATTGCATACTTATGTAACGGAGGTTATACTATCGGTAGAAGGAGTTTTTCAAGTGAAAAGTGAGGTATGTATATGGCATGGGGTGGAACTAGACGCGGTGCCGGGCGCCCACGTAATCCGATTAAACGTATTGGTAGAACCATTCGACTTAGTGATGAAGAGTTTCTTTCACTCAAACCATTAATTATGGCCATCAAGGCCAATAATGATAAACGCTATAGGCAACAATGTACTAGAAATGCATAAATGAGGCATTGTCACAGCATATACAACATAATAAACTTTTAATCTATTTTACAATAACCCATTATTTAAATCTTTCAACTACAACACATCTCTACTCTCTAACAATATGCTGTGTGCAATACAAGCAGTACGAAGAAGGTCCCAATTCAATGAATTGGGACCTTTTCCGTTGCGTATAGTATAATTCCTATTTTGTTATATGAAAAAATTCACAGAATGGATATAATAAAGTATGTACGTAAGCAAATTTAGGAGGTGTTAGCTTGTTACAAGATTTACTATCTGAGGATAATGTATCTTTTCATTATCCCGCAGAAACGTGGGAAGAGGTAATTCGTCACGGTGGTCAACTTATGGTTGATGCAGGTTTTACTGATCCATCTTATACAGAGGCTATGGTAGAGGTTGTACGTGAAATGGGGCCATATATTGTATTGGCACCAGGTCTTGCTATGCCACATGCTCGCCCGGAAAATGGGGCAAAACGTGTAGGTACTGCTTTAGTAACCTTAGAAAAACCATTAAACTTTGGTAGCCCTGATAACGATCCGGTTTCTGTTGCATTATTCTTATGTGCTCCTAACAAGGATGAACATATTCAATTGTTGACTGATATTGCTACGTTATTTGAAGATGACGAGTTTTTAGATGCAGCCGTTGATTTTGAAAGTATTGAAGATGTACAAGAATTCTTGGCAGAGCGTTTAGAAGATCAAGAATACGTTTAGGAGGAGGCAAGTATGATTTCTGTATTAACTGTATGCGGTAATGGCATTGGTTCTAGCTTGATGCTAAAAATGAAAATTGAAGAGATTTGTGCTGAAAATGGTATTGATGCACAAGTTGAATCTATTGATTTTAATGCTGCACAAGGCCGTAAAGCAGACCTTATTGTAACCGTAAAAGAGTTAGCTGAACAATTTGAAGACAAGAATGTCGTTATTGTTCGCAGCTATATCAATAAAAAGAAAATCACTGAAGATATTCTTGATGCATTGAAACAAGCAGCTCAATAAAATGTAACAACTATATATAGGAGGTAGTGCCATGGAAATGGTATTAGAGTTCTTACGCGATGTGCTGTCTCAACCAGCACTTTTGATTGGTATTATGTCATGTATTGGCTTGATTGCCTTGAAACGTCCGTTTCATAAGGTAATGACCGGTACATTAAAACCTATTCTTGGCTACTTGATGCTCGCAGCCGGTGCAGGTGTTATCGTTAATAACCTTGATCCACTAGGTAAGATGATTGAGCATGGCTTCCACATTACTGGCGTTGTACCAAACAACGAAGCTATTGTAGCTGTAGCGCAAAAGGTACTTGGTGTTGAAACGATGTCTATTCTCGTTGTAGGCTTATTGATGAACTTATGTATTGCTCGTTTCACCAAGTTCAAATATGTGTTCTTAACAGGTCATCATAGCTTGTTTATGGCATGTCTTATGTCTGCCGTACTTGGTACAGCAGGTTTATCTGGTATGGAACTCATCCTTGTAGGTGGTTTCTTGATGGGCGCTTGGTCTGCTATCTCTCCAGCAATCGGTCAAAGTTATACATCCAAAGTTACAGACGGTGATGAAATTGCTATCGGTCACTTTGGTAGCTTAGGTTACTATTTATCCGCTTGGGTAGCTAAATATGTTGGTAAAGCAGACGATAGTACAGAAGACATTGAAATTCCAGAAAAATGGGGCTTCTTACGTGATTCTACATTATCTACAGCATTAACTATGATTGTATTCTATTTGATTGCTGCTTTAGCTGCCGGTTCTGAATTTGTAGCAACATTATCTGGGTCCATGAGCCCATATTTATTCGCAGTTATGAGTGCTATGAACTTTGCTGTAGGTGTAGCTATCGTATATTCTGGTGTTCGTATGATCTTGGGTGACTTGATTCCTGCCTTCCAAGGTATTGCTACAAAAATTATTCCTAATGCCATCCCAGCAGTAGACTGTGCCGTATTCTTTACATATGCGCCAACTGCGGTAGTATTAGGTTTCATAAGTTCCTTTATCGGCGGTATCATCGGTATGCTCATCCTTGGTGCTGTAGGTGGTGTATTGATTATTCCTGGTCTAGTACCTCATTTCTTCTGCGGTGCAACAGCTGGTATTTATGGTAATGCTACAGGCGGCCGTCGTGGTGCTGCAGTAGGTGCATTCCTTAATGGTTTGGCTATTACCTTCTTACCAGCATTGGCATTGCCAGTTCTTGGTCAATTAGGTTTCCAAAATACAACATTTGGTGATGCAGACTTTGCAGTAATGGGTCTTGTATTAGGTCATGCATTCGAATGGATCGGTATGGCTGGCATCTATGGTATCGTAGCCATTGCAGCTCTTGTACTTATTATTCCAAACTTTATTAAAACAAAAGGTAAAGTTATTAACTACGTAGAAGAGGAGTAATGAAAACAACTGAGCAACATAGTAATGTGGTTGTGCGATACATATTCTTGACTGTTGGAGCAATCAGTTTTGGTCTCGGTACAGCAGGAATTGTAATACCACTATTGCCAACAGTTCCTTTTTATATGCTTACTTTATTTTGTTTAGCTCGAGGATCTGAACGTTTTCATAACATGTTCTTAGAATCTAGTTTATATCAAAAGACTGTTGGTGCTTATGAGCGCGATAAAGCGTTGACGTTGCGGACAAAGTTGTCTATTCTCTTATCGGTTAGTACAATAATGGCGATTGGTGCATATTTTAGTCAAGATATGCCCATTGCACTTATCGTTATGGCCTTTGTATGGATTGGTCATGTTATAGCATTAGTCTTTATTGTAAAAACAAAAAAATAAAGAATTATCTCTGATAATTCTATATATAGCCTTGTAAGTTAGACTGCATTGGTTTAACTTGCAAGGCTTATTTTATTGTAAAATCAATCATACATAGAGTAGATTGTGTAATGAATGGATTTTAATGAACAGAACGCTATATATTACAGAAATTGTCTTATGTGGATTACAAATAGTAGAAACTTATATTTTTAAAGAAAAAATGAATTATTACAAAATTAAATTTGACAATAAATATCAACAATTATACTATGATAACTGTATATATAGTAATTTATATAGTATTTGTGTATATGGTGATCGTATGAATCCACATAATCATGCAATGTCACATGCAGGGACGTCTATATCGAGACATAAGGTGTTTGATGGTATCGATTTAATGTTCCTTGATGTGAAGCAAGAAACGATTCAATTTTATGCTAAATCACATACTAAGACATTTGCCATAAATCATTGTGAAGAGGGGCGTATAGAGTGTAAGTTTACCTCTGGTGAATATTTATATATGGGGCCGGGGGATATGTCTTTAGGTTGGCATATTAGCTCTAATTATCAACATGAAAATTATTTTCCTACTAAGCTTTTTAAAGGGGTTGTATTATTAGTAGATGTTGAAAAAGCTCAGCCTATTTTAGATATGCTTGTTACTGAGACCCGTATTGATTTAACTCAGCTAGCAAATCGATTTTGTGAGCAATCTGAATTTGGTATGATGATGGAAGAGACGGAATCTGTTCGTCAGATTTTTTCTAGCTTATATAAAGTGCCTAATCAAATTAAGGGGCACTATTTTAAATTAAAAGTTATTGAAATTTTCTTATTATTATCTATTATTTCTACAACTAATCATGAAAAGAGAAGCTCCTATCGTAAACAACAAGTAGATATTGTGAAAGCTGTTAATGAATATATATCTACACAGTTTATGAAACGGATAACCATAGATTCCTTGTCTGACCTATTTGATATTCCTACATCAACATTAAAGCGTTGTTTTAAAGGGGTATATGGTACGACAATCCATCACTATTTAAAGGAATGCCGTATTAATGCAGCTAAGCGCTTGCTTCAAGAGTCAGATCAATCTATTTTAGAAATTGCTAATGCCGTAGGCTATGAGAATGGTAGTAAATTTACTAGTGCATTCAAAGAGGCCACAGGTGTAACGCCTAGTGCATATCGTAAAGTATAAATACCTTCAAACTAAACTAAGGCATGATTATAGTATTAGTAATATTTAAAATATAATTGTTTAAGGTTTAGAACTAGTAGGTTATAAAAACTTAATATTGTCCGAAATGTATATTTTTGGTCTTTTCGGAGTAGATATACAAGATACACTTTGCTAACATTAAAATGTAAATGATATTCAATGTCATTATATGTTGATAGAGTGTATCTTTTTTATTTTGTGTATGAGATACAAAACATATGGTTAGTTAGAAATTGAGGAGGGCACAATGAACCGGTGGGGACATGCAAAACGCAGCATTATTCTGTCTAGTGCAGTTGCCTTGTGGCTTAGTGCACCGCTTGTAGTGTGGGCGGAGAATGCGACTGTTACTACGGATGTTGTTCATGTCAAAGGTACATGGGCAGAAGAAGAAGCAAAATTGAACTCACAGCAAGTGCAAATCATTACTAAGAAAGAGATTGAAAAGAAACAGGCGAAGTCCGTCGAAGATATTATATTTACTCAAACAGGTGTATCTAGAACCGTTGATGCTATGGGCCGTGTTGGTGTATCCATCCGCGGTGCCGAAGCGCGTCACACATTAATTCTTGTAGATGGTCAACCTGTACTAGGCGATTTTGATAAGTACTCTGGTGCAGCAGACGAAGTCCAACGGCTAGGTACAGAAAACGTAGAGCGTATTGAAGTTATCCAAGGTGCTGCCAGTGCTAAATACGGCTCTGATGCTATAGGTGGTGTAGTTAATATCATCACCAAAAAAGCACAAAAGAAACCAACCCTCCAATTGAATGCAGAAGGTATGCGTCGTAAGAGCGATGGCGATGCGTTCCCATATCAAAACTTCTTCATTCGTGCCGACTCTGGTCAAATGGGGAAATTAAAGGTCGGTTTATCCGGTAGTAAACGTGATCTTATGCCTGTTTTAGCATCCGTTAAACGTCGTGACTCAGGCATGGCTTTTGATTATGCTAAGCATAACTTCAAACCAAATGTACTTCGTTACTATGGTGATGCGGCAGATATTGGTCTTGTAGCAACTTATGATGCAAACGATAAAAATAAATTTGAAATGCGTCTCAACCGTTATACAGAAGATCTTGTACGCGATGTTAAACACTCTGACTCCGACTTAGAGCCACAACAACATTTTAAACGTACTGCGGATCGTAATACGGCAAACTTACAATGGTCTTCTCGAGCTGGTAAAAGCGACTGGACTGTTGAAACTAACTACTCCCGCATCAAAGAAAATGATGTAGCCCTTATTAATTATACTGGTCGTTCTGCTTATGAGGGCTCCAATGAGTTACGCTATATCGATAATATCGACCACCGTCAATTAGACATTCGAGCTAATGCGAATACACAGCTCAATAAAAATCACTTGCTTAGCTACGGCGTAAGCTATGCTCGTGAAGAAGGTTCTGGTAGCCGTCTAAAGAGCTCTCCTAATACAAGCACTATGTACATCGATCCATGGGATTATGATAAGAGCTTGCTAGTGGATAAACTTGACCGTCTTGTAAGACGTAAAGGTGATAATAGCATTAAAGTATACTCTCACATCCACGACTATAAATTCATTAATTCCGGTGGGGGTATGCCGCAATGGGATATGGATTATGAATACTATGGTGCCGAAACAGATGCTCAAAAACCAGGTATCACATACGATGACTATATAAATTATGGTTTATCTGAAAGCCGATTGAGTGATTGGTCTAGTACATCCCCTAATAATCAACCTGTAACGGATGAGTTTAAAGCTCGTTATAAAGCTTTAGAAGATCGTTTAAAAGCAGAAAATCCTGTATTATCTGCCACACGTGCCAATATCGTAGGTGACTACTTTAAATATGGCGAGTCCAATGATCCAGAAATGCGTAAAAAAGCACCTAAGCTCAATGGTAAAGCCTTCTTAGAAGAATATCGTAGTCGTGATCAGCGGCTAACAACTGGTAGTGGTACGATCCGCAAGTTAAATGCTTATGTTTCTGATACTTGGCAGGTGAATAAGAACTTAACCTTATCTCCAATTCTTCGCTTTGATAACAGTAGCCTATTTGGTTCCAATTTGTCTGCGTCCTTGGGGATGACCTATAACGTAAAGGGCAATACACACCGTAGATTTAAAGCTAATGTAGGTACTGGTTATACAGAGCCTGGTATGGGTGAATTATGGTATAACTGGGAAATGTATGCTTCTAACCCTGTAGGGATTGGGGTAGCGAAACTCGGTTGGTACTGGGCGGGTAATCCTAATTTAAAACCTGAAAAGTCTGTCAATTTTGACATGAGCTTAGAAGGGGAAAATAAAAATACCTATGCTCGCGTAGGCGTATTCCATAACCGCATCAAGAACTATATGTCCGTGTACTTCACAGGGGACTTCATGGACTTTGCGCCATACCTCAAAGGCGATGCGAAGTACCAACGGGCCCCAGATATGATTTACAGCTTTAAAAATATTGGTAAAGCAGAAATCACAGGTGTTCAAGCGGAAGTACAACAAAAGTTCGGCAAATATTGGTCTGGTAAGTTAGGTTATACATACTTACATGCCATCAACAAGAGCGATCCTTCGATGCCTCGTCAATTGCTTGATAAACCAATGCACAAGGTTGATATCGGCATTACTTATGACAATCCTAAATCCGGTTGGAATGGTTCCATCTGGGGCGATTATTACATCAATATGCTTGACAGTAATACCCTTAATAATGGCGGTAACTACTGGCCAGATATTTTGTCCGGTGATGCAGGCGTTTATAATAAACAAACCTATGAAAAGAAAACATTTGGCATTTGGAACGTAATGGTTCAAAAACGATTCAATAAAAATGCCATGATGTACTTTGGTATCAACAATATCTTTAACCATCGCGACGATGACCGTGCTACACAAGAACGGGTATATCGTGTGGGGGTTAACCTTAAATTTGGTGGTGGAGACAGTAGCAAAACTACAGCAATCGGCAAATCCAAGGATGGCACAACTATGAATGCAGTAGGGGCCAATACACCTAATGGCGCTAATGGCGAAGTAGTAAATGCAGAATCTGGTGTACAAAACGTAGCTGATGTAGTTCGTTTAACTGACTTTATTCGTTCTGATTTTGATACTACTAAAGAACGTGGTATTACAATGGTTGGCGACTATAGAGCGCGTTGGATGGCACATGATGGTTCTAATAGACCGCAATCTCCATTTAGAGCAAACTCTGCCATCGGTTCTGCAAAAGCCAATATGTACGATGCTAATCGTCATAGTTTTGAACAACGCTTACGCCTTGGCTTTGATGCTCGACTCAATGAGTTCACAAACCTCAAAGTTATCGGTAGCATGAGTGGCATGAGTGGAGTAGATACAAGCTGGACAAAATCTGATTCCAAAGGTCTCAACCATCAACGACTCGATACAGTTGATCTTACAAGACGCGTTAAGAAATGGGACGTATCCGTAGGGCGTTTAACTGAGCCTATGGGCGTTAGTGGCTACTGGTTTGGTCAATCATATGATGGCGTTCGTGTTGTTTGGAATGGCCATGATTCTCAAGTTCGTATTGGTGTTGGTACTTTCAAACATAGTACAGGTATCACTGATTCTGCATATACACATGCAGTGCATAAAGTTATCTTTAGACCACCAACAGCAGCTGAAT
>OGXE01001037.1_pt1 | contig 24986 bp, 17 predicted proteins | sample 1576181 | NCBI WGS metagenome assembly OGXE01 (sample SAMEA3541478, study PRJEB24748) | human gut metagenome | biome: human gut; feature: human-associated habitat; material: faeces | place: China | collected 2012 | reverse complement strand
CAGTTCATAATGCTTCACTTTCACATCCTTCGGGATCGGCGGCGTATACTCAATCTCCTCTGACGGCTTTTTCAACTCTTTTATCATTGCTTTTGCCGCCTTGAGCGGATCCTTTTCTTTGCTCTCATAGGACACTTTCTGAAGACCGGTCCTGTCACTGTTTAAACAATAAATATAAGAATCTCCTTTCTTTACTTCCGTACGTTTGGCACAGGAAACTGTCGTGCACGCAAGACAGATCCCCAGAAAGATGAGGAAAATTTTTCTGACTTTTTTCATCTGCTCCCCCTTATGCTGCATAGGTCAGAGGAATCCGGACGGTAAATGTGGTTCCCTCTCCCTTACTGCTGTATGTCCAGGACGGTGACGTGCACCTCGGGGTGGTTGTTCACGACGTGGTGCACGAAGTTGCTGCCGATGAAGCCGCAGCCGCCAGTGACGATGATGTTCTTGGGTTCGAAAATCTCAGACATGAAAATCCAATCTGAAGCATGTACAGCTTCTTTAGTATGCCGCAGGAAGTGACGCCGCGACGCTATTCAACAAAACTATCGGACATTTCGGCATGCGATAAGAGCCATTACCTTCGCAGAATTACCTCCTGTACAAAACGCCTCCGAAATGCAGTCTTTGTCGTAGTGAAAAACCGAATCCCCAGTTATTTCACGTAAGTACTTATAGAAGAAATCCTCCCAGCTTTTATACTTCTCACTGTTTACAAAGGCTTCTGGGGTTTCCAAAACCGTCTTAACATCTAGCCCTGAAATTACGCCGGAGCTCAGTAGAAGCCACTCGAATGATTCGGGAAGACAAACCGTAACAGTATCGCGGTGAATGTCTTGCAGCTTAAGGACGCGGTCCGCATAGCACCCAAATGCCGCCCCGTCCGCGACAACAAACACGCGATCGTCGAGATGCTGATCCAACCAGCGCAAAATCGCGCTGTTCGTCATGGCCGAAGTGCAGGTAAGCTCACTGTCAGCGAAATGCCGTTCAAAGAACTGGAAACCAGACTTACTGTCCTCGCATAGAAGGATAGAAAAGTCCCGTTTTGGCGCCGACCGGGAAATAGCATAACGATGATTCCCGCGATCTTGATAAACAGGGACGAAAGAATGGTATTTTCCGCTCGTCTTAATCTTGTAAATCTCATCCACGCTATACGGAAGATTGGGGAAATCAGCCCTTGAGATCAGCACGAAATAATTCGAGGAAAACAGCACATGATGGGCAAACTCATCAGAATTGATCTCTTTTAAGCCCTCATCGACAAATACAATCGAGTCATGAACGGACGAAAGCTGGTTTCGCCAATCATAATCGGTCAGGGCGACACAGGGACAATCGCATTGCAAGGAAACACCCGACTGCTCGCCCGTTCGCATGTAGTCTGCGACCATGTCAAACAGTGTCGTCTTACCCGTGCCGCTATCGCCACGCACAATAGTGATGTTCCGCTTGATGGTAAATGTGTACTTGGTTCCCCTGCGGCGGGAAATCTTAACGAGATGCGAACCGTTCATAAGCAGTACCTACAGATACGGGATCGACTCGTGAATCAAATCGGCCATGCTGTGAACGATTCGGCCGCTATTCACGACTTTAATTTTAAAATCCTCGCGACCAAAGTCCATCACATGATAGAGATTCACAACGAGCTTGCGGCCTTTCGCCATGTCGAGAATCCACTTGGCACAGTTGTCACCACAGGTAGAAGCGTTAAAAATATGCTTACGATCAAATCTCATAAGCAGCAGCGTTTTCACGCCACCAGAAAGCTGGAGTGGGGAGATGGATCCAAGCACAGGGCTTTCGATGACGTTTTCGGAGACAACAACCGATCGATCGACATCTTTAATTATCGAGACTGCATAGGGATCCGTAATCCAAGAAGACCGGTAAGAGTTTTTGAAATATGTCGCTGTGTTGTAAATCGCTTCTGGCATATCGCCAAAGTAGACGCTTAACACATCCACTCCCAATCATATTGTCTTTATGGTCAACGTAATCATAACGAAAGGGGCCACCAGATAAACGGTGACCCCTAAAGAAAACAAGCTTGCGCTAGTACTCGCGCGGGCTGTTGACGATCTCGCCGGCGGCGACCTTCTTCAGGTGCTGGCCGTAGACCGACTTGCCGTAGGCCTTGGCCGCCTCCTCCAGCTCGGCGGTCGTGATCCAGCCGTTCTCCCAGGCGATCTCCTCGGGGACGGACACCGGCAGGTCCTGGGAGTGCTCGACGGCGCGGACGAACTCCGCCGCCTCGTGGAGGCTCTCCATGGTGCCGGTGTCCAGCCACGCGTAGCCGCGGCCGAGGGTCACCACGGACAGCGTCCCCTCCTCCAGGTACATCTGGTTGAGCGTGGTGATCTCCAGCTCGCCGCGTGCGGAGGGCTTCACCTCGGCGGCGCGGGAGGACACGTCGCCCGGGTAGAAGTACAGGCCGGTGACGGCGTAGGAGCTCTTGGGGCACTCGGGCTTCTCCTCGATGGAGACGGCCCTCCCCTCGCCGTCGAACTCCACGACGCCGAAGCGCTCGGGGTCGTCCACGTGGTAGCCGAAGACCGTGGCGCGGCCCGACTCGGCGTTCTGGACGGCGCGCGTCAGGTGGCGCGACAGGCCGTTGCCGTAGAAGATGTTGTCGCCGAGCACCAGCGCGCAGGGCTCGCCGCCGATGAACTCCTCGCCGATGGTGAAGGCCTGCGCCAGGCCGTCCGGCGAGGGCTGCTCGGCGTAGGAGAGGTTCACGCCGAAGCGCGAGCCGTCGCCCAGCAGGCGCTGGAAGTTGGGCAGGTCGGTCGGCGTGGAGATGACCAGGATGTCCTTGATGCCCGCCAGCATGAGCGTGGACAGCGGGTAGTAGATCATGGGCTTGTCGTAGACCGGCAGCAGCTGCTTGGAGGTCACGAGCGTGAGCGGGTACAGGCGCGTGCCGGACCCGCCGGCGAGGATGATGCCTTTCATAAAAATCCTCTCGATTGACAATCGTTGAGCAAAAGCCGCTGATTACAGATGCATAGTTAATTAAATTATACGCACCGGCAGCAACCTCCCCGTCTTCTTATTTAAATCGGACAGCAGAAACACGCAACTCTTTCTGCATTTCTAGCGAGGCAACAAATGAAAAAGTACAATGAGCAGTGTCCAACAAACGAAAGGCAAACAATGCGAGTCGAAACAACCGGAGTATGCAGAGGAAACTGGAAAATCTACCAGCAGCTTAAGATTGAAGGCATCCATAAAGGCTCCAGCGTAACAGCCCAGGCGGCTACAGACGATAACCGCTGCTTGCCTTTATCCCTCCTAAAATTCCGGGACAATAGCTGTGATTCGAACTCATACGTCCTTGTAATCCCCGATCCCGATGCTCGCGCAATCAAAATTGAGTTTAGCGAAATCGGCAAAGACGGTCGTAACCTGAGCAGCGACTCCCTTTCGCTCAATTGCAAGAACATCAAATGGGAGTCGCGTCTTAACTACAAAATTAAACCTGACATGTGCAGCAAACTCAGAAATTACGATGACGTTTCAGAGTTTGAGATGGCGACGATTGATTTTTGGCAGTGCATCGAAGATTCAAACGAGTATATCCTGAGGTGCACGGTTAGAACACCGTACCGCAACGACTCGCAAATCAAACTTCGCTGCCTCGATCGGTTCCTCAATGAGGTTGAGCTGAGCATAGTCAACTTCGGCTCAAATGTAACGAGTGTTGGATTTACATCCGAGAAAAAACAACTTGAAACACAGCTCTCGATCCGCATGCCAAAGGCGTTTGATCGTTACTACTTTATAATTGGCGATCAAAATCACCCTTCATTCAGTGCATTTGACTGCTTAACGCCTGATAAATTAGGCTTGCTTCTTGAGGAGACCAACTTCCTCTTTACCCATGCGCAGTTTGACCCTGAATACCCCGAATGGTTTACAGAGCATAAGGCAACCATTGGCGCACTGGAGAAGCAGAGAAAAATCGTCTTCAATAGCGCTCCGAAATTCAGCATCATTGTCCCTCTTTACAACACGCCCATTTCGTTTTTTAACGATATGGTCGAATCCGTAAAAAACCAGTCTTATGCAAACTGGGAGCTCCTCCTAGTTAATGCAAGCCCTGACAATCAGGAACTAAAGGCTCGCGTTGAGCAGGAAACAGCCCGCGACAACAGAATTAAGTCAATTAATCTTACCGAAAATAAGGGTATTTCCGAAAACACAAACGCAGGCGTTGCCGTAGCTTCGGGCGATTTCGTTAGCTTCTTTGACCATGACGACATTCTTGAACCGGACTTGTTGTTCTCATATGCCGAGGCAATTGAAAACAATAATGGCGTCGATCTTCTTTATTGTGATGAAGATAAACTCATGCCCGATGGAAAGTTAGCGCAGCCGTTCTTTAAGCCGGATTTCAATATCGATCTGCTCAGAAACAATAACTATATCTGCCACATGCTTACCATCCGTAAGTCCCTGCTAGACACTCTAGAGCCGAACACAAAAGAGTTCGATGGAGCACAGGATCATAATCTGACTCTCCGCGCCGTGGAAAAGGCAAGGAAAGTTCATCATGTTGCGAAGGTTCTATACCACTGGCGCCTAAGCGAGACCTCCACCGCAGCAAATGCCGATAGCAAGCCGTATGCCACTATCGCAGGTATCAAAGCGGTCCAGAGTCATTTGGACAGGCTTGGGCTCAATGCGAAGGTCGAACAAGCGCGTCGTCCCTTTACATATAAAGTAACCTACGCTGTGCCAGATTCCCACCCACTCGTGTCAATTATCATCCCGACTAAAGACCACGCCGACATTCTGAACAACTGCATTACATCAATTGTTGAGAAATCAACGTACGACAATTACGAGCTCGTCATAATCGAAAACAACAGCACAGAAAAGGTGACGTTCGATTATTACGATAAGTTGCAAGCAAAATATCCTGACATCGTTCGTCTTGTAACTTGGGAACACGAATTCAATTTCTCCAAGCTCATGAACTTTGGCGTTGCTCACGCCAAGGGCGACTATCTCTTGCTATTGAATAACGATACTGAGGTAATTACGCCCAATTGGATCGAGACCATGCTTGGCATCTGCGCACGTGAGGATGTTGGCGCAGTCGGTGCAAAACTCTACTATCCCGACAACAACAGGAAGCACGATTGCATATCCGTTACGGCCTATGCGTCACTGGCGGCGTGGCGGGACATCTTTGCCAGAGCATGCCAAGGAATAATTGGGGCTACTTTGCACTCAACGATGCGCAACAAGACTTCAGCGCTGTCACTGCAGCTTGCATAATGACCAAGCGTAGCGAATATGAGAAAGTCGGAGGTTTCACCGAAGAGCTTCAAGTTGCATTTAATGATGTTGACTTTTGCTTAAAGCTACGCGAGATTAACGACCTGATCGTATACACGCCCGAAGTCGAGCTCTATCACTACGAGTCGATTTCTAGAGGCGTTGAAAACAATACGGAAAAGCAGATTCGGTTCCACAAAGAAGTCGCATACATGAATTATCGCTGGGCAAAATACTATGTCGAAGGCGATCCGTACATTAACCCAAATTTCAGCGTGGGAGAACCCGGAAATCGCTACTATCATTTATAAAGTGTTAGCTTAATTCTGCGCTTTCTAATTTTAACCTTATTAAAATGCGACTAATAGATAAGGGAATCGAGGGTCAACCCTCGATTCCCTTACTATGAATAATTGCATTCCATACATGATATACAGTTAAGAAGCGTTTGTGATTCGATACACAAGCAGGCGTTGATTCCGCATGCTGGCCAGAATCCGCATCATTCCAAAGGCGTATTTAAAACCCAGCCCCACTGTGGTATAGCGGTAGTGTGGTAGTAGTTCAGCCACCAAGCAAGTGATGTTGTCCTGATGTAACCGATGTTATCCATAACCATACCGTTTCCGATATAAATAGCAATATGGCCCCAGCGGGCACCAGCACTTGTATGAGTATGCGTAGGGACCGCAACGATCATTCCAACTTTAAGCTGAGATATATCTCGGCTGTAACACCAATTCCAGAACATGTCGCATGCGTCGCCGTTGGGATATGACCCCAGCACGGGGTAAAACACATGGCTAACCCACTCCGAGCACAGTCCCGCCCCAGGAGAAGGAACGCTATGGCAACGATTAACGATCTGGGACTGCAAGGAGGCGCGCGCGGAGTGCTCAGGCTCCACCCAAGCACCTGAGGCATTAAAGAAATACTCGGAGTCTCCAATTCTGTTCCAGCCATTTACCATTTGTCCAGAAGACATAAGGTAGTACCACGTTCCATCATCATCGAGGAACCAGCCAGTATTCATAGCTCCGGATTCGTTGTCGAGGTGATACCACCTACCGTCAATGAATCGCCAACCGCGCTGCAGAACCCCATCTGAGTCTGTGTAAAACCACACCTGTGCAGCTGAGGACCAATACCAGCCAGCGACAGGCTTTCCCTCGGGATCCCTGAGCTTAATTCCACCCGCGCCGTCCTTGACGCCCGAAAGCACAATCGCACCACTGCTGCACGCATAATATACGTTTTCATCTTGTGAGAAGACCCAAGTGTTGCACTTTAATGCACCGCCGCTATCCGGATCCAAATAATAAATGGAGCCATTTACAGTTTGAAATCCTTCCAGCATGGCGCCATTATTATTGGGGTCTAGCAAATACCAGCTAGAACCATTGTAAAACCACCCGGTACGAATCTCTCCCGATGCGTTGGAGCAATACCATGCCCCATCGTTAATAAACCAACCGGAGCTCATAGAACCGGATTCGGAAAAATGATACAAAGAGCCGTTAACAAGCCTAAAGCCCGTAGCCATTAATCCAGAAGGCTCAAGCCAGTACCAAGTATTGCCAAGGAGTAACCACCCGGTCTGCATAGCGCCCGAACTGTCCAAATAGTACCAGCTATCATCAATTAAAACCCAGCCGGTCTTCATTGAACCCGATGTCTCGTCAAGGTAGAACCAGCGCCCACCGGTGGCAGCCCATCCCTTCAAATGTGCACAGGAGTTAGAAAATAAATGCCAGCCATCGTTCAAGTATTTCCAGCCAGTAGCTGCATAACCTTCGGAATCAAAATAATACTCCGCCCCTCTAATGGACAGAAAACAGTTTGACGGCCAACCACCAGCCTCATATCTCCACCACCATTTACCGTTTTGGTAGGCCCAAGAACCAGGAAGAGCGATGTTATTATCAGAGGAACGAACGATCTGGAACGACAGTTGAGAGGTAACGCCGGCGTAATTCCCTAGCCCATTCACTCTTATAGTGGCGCAGCCAGGGGCAACATTATCTGAATACGTGACTTCATAATCGATTCCGCTTGCTAGCACAGAACCGCTGGCAGTCAAAACAGAGACATCAGGAGTAATCACATCGCCAGTATATTCATATATCGACGAATCGATAGATGCTTTGAAATTATCGGAATCCAAAGTCAAACGATCGCTACCTGATGTCCCAAATGCTTCCTGACCCGATTGAACCAAAGAGCCATCAGTGCCTTCAGCCACGCAATCTTCAGTTAATGAAAATGCGATTGCGGGCCATAAAAGAGAGATGAAACAAATAGATGTTAGACAAACCACGCTGATTAAACTCAGATGTCGATTTTTCATCATTTTTCTCTTCTCGCCAAATCAAATTAACCTTTGAATATCCAGATGCAGTCGACCCAGAGATGCAGTTCCCAAATTAATTAATATGCAAGACAACTCGCTTGATACGTTGCACCAGATAAAACGATAAGACACTCAACATAGGGATTGTCTATTTGTTAGACAATCCACAACCAGCAGTCGAGCGCGATCAATGGTGCACAAACTTAGGAGCCCTAATGAGGGATAGCCGAAGGAACTGAATCAAACCATGTATTGAGCTCATTCATGATCAGACCTTTTCTCAAGCTCTTTTTCGAGCAGGGCAATCCTATGAGTAAGGTTTTTGATCGCCAAAACATGACGACTCGCGGCAACGCTAAGAGACAGAGAGATTGCAAGCAACAGCACGATTGCACCCAAAAAAAGGAAATTGGCCGGGTTGACAAACCCAATAGCTGTTGAACAACTATAAATAATCTGAGGACATAAATCACAGATCAAGGCCGCCATACACATCAAAATCCACAGCAAAGAGTACTTAAGAAGCATCTTTCCGTTGGACACGAGACGTAAAACATAGACGAGGAATCCGCCGAAAAAGAGGGCCGCACCAATCCTCAAAATAAGATTCATTATTTGTCTCCCCTATGAACCCAGCACACAAGGACAATGGCTAACGTAACCTTGACCATATAGTAGACGGAAGAGAAGCCCCCGATAGATGAACGTCCACCTTGGCGCTCATTCATCTTTACAGGCGCTTCCATAACGGGAAGACCAAGCTTCATAGCCAAAGCAATCGACTCTGGCTCCGGGTAGTCATCAGGATAACTCTTGCAGAACAGGTCGATAGCATCTTTATTGCAGGCCCTAAAGCCAGAAGTGGGATCGGTGACCACCTTACCCGTAAGCAACTCGAGCAAAAATGAAAGCCACCTGATTCCAACACGACGCATAAAAGTTGATTGAAAACCATCAGTCTCAACCAGAAATCGAGAGCCTATCGCCAAACTCGCACCGCTCTCAATCAGCTTTACAAGCTCAGGAATATAAGAAGGATCATGTTGGCCATCGCCGTCAACCTGAATGTCGATATCATAGCCAAATCTCTGGGCATATTTATGGCCCGCTTGGACCGCTCCACCGATACCAAGGTTCTGCGGCAAATCCAATATGTTGATACCATGCTCTCGACAAAGCTCAAGCGTTGTATCTTGTGAGCCGTCGTTGATTACGACATAGTCATAACCCGCAGCTTTTATAGCTGCAACGGTATTGAGAATGCACTCCTGTTCGTTATAGGCAGGAATTATTACGAGAACACGCAGATGTCCTTTTGAACATGTCGTTGAAGTAAAAGACAATCGAGATTCATCCATTCCAAAAACAGTTGGCTCTTAGCGACGCCCAAAGAATTTGCGACTCTTACAGTCCAACGCATAGCTTAACTCAGACTTAAGTTTACTGTATCCTGTCTAACCATTAGGAAGTTACATCTCAAGCTTAGATATTTAGCTTGCTCAACTAGGGCACACATGGAGTCCCCATCCATCACCGCAGGAAAAGGACCCCTTGCAGTTCTGCCTCAAATACGGGGCGCATGTCCTGAGCGAACCCTCAACGCCGTCCCATTCGATCCAATCGAATCCAACTAATTGCCCACTCCTACTATAACCATGACCTATATCGCTAATTTAGAAAAAACGGATATACAGAAGCTCGAACATCACAAAATACAGCAGCGCAAATGGAGCCCCGAGCATAAAGGCTGTAACTTTAGCCTTCACCTCCTCATCGCAGTAAATAGGGAACCTGAGCAATAGACAGGCAAAAGGTATTATCAAAGGTATGAGATATCGCGCTTGGACACCCGCAACTGTCTGGCTTCCAACTCCTGTAAAAGCGATGTATAGAGCCAAAGCAACTAGGTGGCAAGTAGCAAGAACCAGGAATAGAGTCCAAACAATTCCGCAACGGCTAAGCTTTATTTTAGTATCTTTTTCATTATCAATAATGCAAATAGCTTCAAACAGCATGATGGGGAGATACGAAAGCCATGGGAACAGATTAGACACGTCCCCAAGATAAGCCATATTCGTTGATATTGAATTGAGAAACGCCGGGGTCAGCATCGATCCAAAAACGAAATTCGAGATTACAGCTATAGTTCCAACTGGATTTGCAAGCACTCCCGTCGTTTGACCAGCCGTAGAGACTTCGGAGCCACCACGTGCATCAGAAATATTATTTACGACAGATGAGAAATATGGCGTCAAGAAAGATAGGATCATAATGGCACAAACGAATAGAGCAGTACCAATCAAGATACGTCTTTGCTTGCTTGAAACATATTTATTTGCAGGAATTAAAAGCGCAAGTCCAAATAAGGGAAAATAAATCGCTTTAGCTGCAAACCCGATTGCAAAAGATAGTAGAAATGCGAAGAACGTTTTAGCAGAAATATCCTCTTCAGAAATAAGCATCTTCAACAAAAGAGCTGTTCCTAGCAAACTGAACGATATCACACAGGGATCATACGAGTAACTGGCTGCCATTAACACAGCAGACGGGAACAACGCAATACAAGTGAAAAGACATTTTCTGCAAGGGGCTATACGAATTGCGATTCCGCAGATAACTGCATACGCAAACAAATTAAAAATTTTACCCAATGCAAATTTGATAGAGAATGGGAGATGAAGCAAGCGACCCAAACAAAGGCCGATAGATGAAGGAATATAGGCAATTTTAGAAAGAGCCACACTATCAAAACAATTAAAACGTTCGATACCTTCAGCTAAATCATTTTTATCAGCCTCTCTGACCAATTGCTCAACAGAGCCACGGTTAAACTCTCTTGTTTCATCTATTGGGTACTTACCCAAAGCTGCATCCAAACTAAAGCCGTCCCCCATACAAAACTGCTCGACTATCATTCGGTCAGAATTTGTTATTTCAGCATTTGTGAGGTAGGAAAAACTGTTTGCATTTCCATAGTGGACCTCATCATCCCATGTCAAAAAATTTGTAACGGGAAAGCAAATAATTACGGATAGACCAATTGAGACAATGCATGCGAAAGCGAACAGTTCGGGCTTCAGATAAGAAATGCCCCCATTAATAGCAATCAATCCGATCAAAACCGTAATGGGCAAAGCAGACGCGAACAACACCGTCTTTGACTTATCGAGCGGAATGCCAATAAAAGCGATTAAAACAGCAAAGCCAACAAAAACCGCCAAATAAAAGAAACACTTCTTAGCATCAGTTTTCTTAACCGAGGTTACGAAGCTCTTCATCAGGCCATAGCAAAGCTCAATTCCCTGGAACGCTAAAACTAAATGAAAGCATATAACCAGACCTGAGATATTCCATGCACCAAGACCGAAGGGGCCAAACGTCTTCGCGCCAGCCAATATGATGAAAACTAGCAGAAAGCTGCTGAGGATACTGGACGCGACGAGAACGGTTATCTGACGAATAGCATCACCGCTCGACTGTGATTTCGGTTGCAAATATAAGCACGCAACAGCAACGACATCGCAAAAGAGTTCAAGAATGAATAGATTTAAATTCTTATAGTGCAATGATGTCGCGACAGCTAACAAAAGAAGTCCCAGCCCAAAGATGGCAAGCGCGTACTCGCTTTTCTTAATTGCAGGATTATTCAAAACGTGCATCTCCAACTAAAGACAAAATCGAATAGGATAAGTCGACAATAACAAATTCGGGTCTTAGATCCAACTTCACTCAAAAGCTAAGTAAAAGCCAGCCAAGTATCACTTAGCAAATACAAAACGCCTTCTCGACATCTATAGCAGTGGCGTCCCAGCTATATCGATTTTCAACAAGGGCCCTAGAGTTTCGAGACTGTAGAGAAAGCAGCTTTCGATCATCAAAAAGCCTGCATAATGCCGAAACCACCTCATCAGATGACATGGACTGAATTATCGTGCCGTAGCTATCATCTGGAATAAGCTCGTGCGCGCCTCCCACATCTGTTACCACAGCAGGCGTTCCGCAAGCTGAAGCCTCAAGAAGTACCGTCGAAAAGCCTTCGGACCGAGTTGGAAGACAAAGCACATCTGCTTGCTGAAGTAAGGAGGAAATGTCCTCTGCGCTACATCTCCCAAGCCAAAACAAGTTCGACGAACAGGCTTCCTTGACTTCATTGGCCAGCGGACCATCCCCTGCAAGAACAAAACAAATATCACGCTTGGTAATATCCTTTGCGCGAGCTGCCTCAATAATTGAATAAATTCCCTTTTCAGGAATAAACCGCCCAACAAAAGCCACAACTAAAGATGATTGAGGGACACCTAATTCTGATCGGAAATCTCTACCCGAAGAGATGCTCCTATAAATTGAAGCATTGATTGAGTTCGATATTACGCCCTTTGCACCGATATTAAAATGCTGAAGCCATTCAACGCTTTTAGAAGAAATCCCATAGAAATCAGGTTCAAACGTCTTTACGCGATCAGTAATCCAATCCTCATATCGGCGCACAAAATAATCAAGGAATGGCTGATTGAAAGAAAGATACGCTGAACCATGGTCGAGAACGACGGCCCTAGTGTTATGATCCACAGCAAACTTCAGCCCTTCGAGTGAGAGGGGGAAAAGCCTCGTGTTGATAAGTACGCCGTCCCACTCATAATCATCAGGGCTTTGCAGGAGCCGGTAATAATCGCCGGTTTTTTTGGGAAGAGGAAGCCTTCCATCAAGCAATGAAATACATGGAAGCCGAATTATCTCGAGACCGTTTTCGACTGAATGACCGACTCCTACGCGCATTGAATCATTAGTAACGATAACCACCCTGTCGCCGCGGGCAGCTAGGGCATGAGCGAGACCATCGACAAAATTACCAATTCCACTAAGTTGCGGGTGATAATGATGGGTGAAAATACAAATAGAAGAACTCATTACATAACCTCATCTGGTAAAGATTTCATATCCTTAATTCTGCGCAGTCCAGACTTCACCATCCCCAAAGTCAAGCAGAAGAGGAAGATGGGTATGTCGATTTTCCGGCTCCGGAATTTTCTTCCATTCGCCATACATCGTTGTAAGATATTTATCCGTCATACGAGGAACGGGGAATTCACTGCCTTCGAAAACCGCACTGCTCAGAGGGAAAATCTCTGAAATAGGCACTGGCGCCATATTCGGCCAGCTTAACGTCAGACAATAATCAGAGACCTCACCCGTATTTGAGTCGGCAATACAGGAGTCGAACAAATCCTGGTAAGAGCATGCGCCTCGAGAAACCAGTCGTTCCACTACGTGTATAGCAGAACAACCAATTTGCTCGAGTTGTCCAAGGAACCCTTTATGAGGGACAACAATGGAAGAAGAGTGATATAAATAAGCTCTTTTCTGTGCAATTGATGCAGTTCGGACTTGTTTTGCACGAAGGCGTTTATCTGTATAGAGCTGGTCATATGGAAAGATGTCGACAAAAATACCCATCGAACTGGAAGCCTCTCGAGCCTCCTGATTCTCGAAGCGAGTTTCATCGCGATACACCTTAGCAAACATCGCAGCATAGCCAATAGTATTCCGCGATGTATGGAGCGAATATCCTTCCGGTAAACCATCCTCGGCTAAAGAGCAAAAGCGGTCATAGTCTGAACGCATCATTCCGATATCTATATCATCATCCCAAGGGATAAACCCCCTATGACGCATTGCTCCTAAACATGTTCCGCCATCAAGCCACCACCTGATGCCGTGCTTAGAGCAGAATGCAGCGACAACCTGAAGGATATCCAATTCAGTGTTTTGAAGCTTTAATAGCGCGTGAGCTTTAGACATCATCGGCCTATCTCTTTTCCCCAAACCATTCTTGCGTCTGTTTCCCCAAAACAAAAGACTGATAAATAAGGCAAATAGCATTGGATATAAGCGCCGTTACAGTAGGGCCATTTAAGCCAAACAACACTTGCGCGGGAGCCATGACAGCAACAGCACTGATTAAGGACAATATGCTGCCAACAAATACCCCTCGGTAGTTATCAAGAGAAACCAGCAAATCGTTGACAAACCAAGCAATGCCAGTCAAAAAGGCACAAGCCAACATAGGCTGAAGGAGATCAGAATGTTTGGCTATTCCAGCGCCATAAAACAAAGACAGCAATAATTTGCCGAAAAAGAAAAGCGCAACTGCTGATATGACGCCGACAAATAAAATACCGGCAAGTATTTTACCTATAAGCGTAAAAAAGGACTTTTCCCTAGAATAGTAACGCTCTACTAAATAACCTAATAAAGGATTATAGATATACGTCGCACCCATTTGGATAATTGCCACGGGAGCAGCAACTGATGCATAAATGCCTAGAGCAGAATCTCCGAATGTATAAGATAAATACTGCCTTGGAATATTCGGCGCCGCAGAAGCAGCAATGCCGCCCAGAACGATGGGCAAACAGCCACATAGGAAAGCTCTGACCTTCGCTTGGGTAATTCCAAGTTTGATTGCAGAGATTCGATTTGATCTCGGATAATCGTAAATAACACCGATACCTATAGTCACTACCGTCATTAGCAACAATGCACCTTCGAGGCTATTTAACAGCCCAAAGACAACAATGAACGAAAGGAGAGAACCAATGCCCTGCATTATGAGGGATTTCCCAATATAGTCCATCCTATGGCCAACCTGATCATTGGCATGCATGACATCAATAACTAAGCCGGCGGTTTTATAGAGAGCATACAAAAGAACAGCAGGCACCGTATCAATACGACACGTCGCAATGGAATAGACGGCCAACATTGCAAACGCCATAAACGTAGTAAAGAAACGAAAAGTCAGGTATTCACCAGCAGAGTTTTTCCTTTCAACATCTGCAATTTGTACCGTGTACATCCTGTATTGGGCCAATTGAGAAAACATGTTGAAAATAGACATAGCAAGGGAATAAATTCCAGCAGCACTATATCCATCAGACAGTCGAACGACCAATATAGTGATTAGCCATTGACAGCCTAAATTCGTCAACGAGCCAACGGTATTCCAGAACATATTGTGTTTAATCGAAAGAGTCTTCTCTGTGGCTTCCACAAATATAAGCGCCCTTCTGAACAAGTCGCGATTCGGATACGAAGCTATTTTGCTTCTTTAATCATGTTTAAAATCAAAAGAAACAGCCAATTCGGTACAAGTCGCATAACGATTTCAGCTTTAGCAATGGACGGGCAAGCTCGTCGATATTTAAGCAAGCCAATTATGGAGCGTCGCTCTCTTGCATCGGCGAACCCCATTATTTCCTTTAGGTGCGGTGAATCAGGAAATCTTTCGGCAAATTGCTTAGCTGTATCAACCCTGTTTTTAACTCTTGTTAAATACCAATCATCTTTTGAAGCAACACCCGCAAGGAATCCAGTTTCATTCCCGCCATGTCGACGATACTTAACCAAGGGAGTCGTTGTAAAACTGCACTTCCCCAGTTCGCTGCAGCCCAATGTCAACCACAAATCATGTGCAGTGGATTCCGGAAAGGGAATCATCGACTTAGCAGCACTCGCATCTAGCATGAGAGCCATACCAATGCCGTAGCATACACTTGCAGCCTGAATAGTAATATCCTCTCCGGAGCACCAATTTACTTCAGGCGAATTTGGATGAGCTTTTCTGTAGCTCTCTACCAGCATGTTTCCGTTTTCGTCGATTACCGATCTATCGCAAACATCAAGAATTGAGCCTTCTTCTAGCATATGGTTGAGCGAAACTTGAACTCTGTTAGGCTCCCAAATATCATCTTGATCGCAAAATACTACGTAATCCCCTTCTGCCAAAGAGAGTAGTGCCTCGAACGATTTGACATAACCGAGATTTTTATCGCCATGATAATAACGATAGGCGTTTTTCTTTATATGCTCTTGGATAAACCCCTCTAAAGAGGCCGATTCGGGGCAGTCATTTCTGACCAAAAGCGTAACCGGAAACGTTTGTTCATCAATCGAATCAAGTTGAGCGGCGAAAAACTTAAGATCAGGTTTATATGCTGAAAGAAGTACGCATACGCCTGTACCATTTCCCTTTTCTATTTCCAAAAATCCTCCCAAAGTCATGTTTTCAAGATTAGCAAAGCAATCATTAGAGATTTAAGGTGTTGTTTATTACGCTCAAAAAAGACAGGAGAAGGCTCGGCCTTTAGATAATACATGGCGGCAAATTGAATGGTGCTCCCGTAATTTTTAACACCAACACCGACATCTCGCCCCCCTAGAGGGAGCGAGATGGTTGGCTTTTCAAAATAATCTGAAAAGGAAGCTCGTAGAGAATTAAAATCCTGCGCACCGGAAGTGCATACAGTTTATGACTGCCTTCTCATGAAACCGCTTGCCAAATCAAAGCACCTCAATTGGAAAAGAGTCCCTTAAGAATCAGTGTCTTTCTCCCACCTTTAAAGACACTTGTCCAATATCAATAGGTAACAACCTTTGTTCCATAAGGTATGTTATCGTAAATCCATTTTGCGTTCTGGATCTCAAGGCGCACACATCCTGCAGAGGATGGAACGCCCATCGTGGGATCCATCACCCGGTTACTGTTGACGTAGTAGGGCGAAGAATGGAATAGATAATCACCGTAGAACTGTGTGTAGTAATAGCAAGTATATCCATGCCCAAAGGAGTATCCCTTTCCGTAGACTTGGTACTCCCCTATCACAGTTGGCGTACTGGCTTTTCCCGTCGAACATACATATCGACGGTTTAAGGACCAATTATTCCATGACCCAGTGTAGATGCTCGTGATACAACGCGACGTATCGACAAGTATCAGCCAATTTGTATTACTTGAATAACTTTGAGCTTTAGCGTCCATATAGTCTGACACCCACGCGCCGTTAGCCATGAAGTAATTCCAGGATCCGTCCACAACGCGCCAGCCAGTAGCCATAGCCCCACTAGCATCAAGCCAATACCAGGTGCCGCCCAAATTGAGCCATCCCGTCTGCATATAACCAGACGAATTCAAGTAATACCAATATCCGTTAACGGCAACCCAACCGGTTTTCATAACGTAAGTAGATGGATCTAAATAGAACCAGGAGCCATCCTTGCTCAGCCAGCCAGATCGTGCATAGCCAGCGGTCTCATCAAAGAAGTACCATTTTCCGTTAACGTTCTGCCAGCCGACGCTCAAGGAGCCATTAGTCGGATCAGCATAGAAAATGCAGCCACCAAGCGTCACGAAACCGCGCGCTTCGACCAATTCGCCATCGCCGTTTGAAGTAAATAACTTCCCATTGCGCAATGTTCCGCACAACGAGCAGTCAGAACCAGCAAAAGCCTTAGACGGACCATCCTGAACCGAGTCCTGGACATCTACCCATTCACGACAAGCAACAGCGCCTGAGCCTTTTGCATAATAGCTTTTCCCATTTACAGAAAAATGCCCGAGCAGCATTTTGCCGTCGACGGCAGGATCAAGATAATAGTATTGGCTACCGTCCTTCAGCCAACCCGTCTTTACAATACCCGATGCATTAGATGGCTCAGCGTAATACCAGTCTCCATCGCTCATAAACCAGCCGAGTGACAGCGCTCCCGTTGAAGAAAAATGATACCGATTCGATCCGATGGAAAAAAAGCCGGTAACCATTCTATTGTCATTTGCGATATCGAGCCAATACCAAGCGCCGTTCACCGAACGCCAGCCCGACGCAAGTGCGCCGGAACCGTCTGCGTAATACCAGTCCGTACCATCAAACGCCCAACCAACGGCCATTGCACCGGAATCCGATAAATAATAACGTGATGAGCCAACGGAAACGATTCCCCTAGACATAGCACCATCATTGGCGGGATCAAGCCAATACCAGTTATTGCCAGTTTGAAGCCAACCGGTTAAGACTTCACCATTGCTACCCCAATACCATAAACCGTTATCAAGACACCATCCATTAATCAGTCCATAGGTTCCAAGAAGATAAGGATGCCCATCGATAACACGTCGCCCAGTAACCATGGAACAGCCGTCAAGGGAGTCAAACCAGTACCATTGGCCTCCGATAAGCTGCCAACCATTTGCCAAAGCGCCTGACGGACCCGCGTAATACCACTTATTTTCAGTAAAAATCCAGCCGCAGCTCATTGCGCCGTCACGAGCGGGGTCCAAGTAGTACAGCGAGTCGTCAATATTCTGCATTCCGGTCAAACGACAGCCATCTAGATAGTAATACCAGGACAAACCGTTCCATTGCCATCCAGATAGTTGTTCTGTAGTCGACGGGTCATGGCTTTCGACAACCTGTAGGCTCGAATCTTCCGTTGTTTTGTCGGCACAATCGCTGGAGTCTTGAGAGCAACCGCCACCGACCAATGCTCCCGGCCCTCCTGTCGAGTCGCGCTCTACGACACCGTTATCCGCCCCCTATTCCACGGCATAAGCAGTGCAAGAAAATGCGGGGGCTGTAACTGAGAGTAAGGCGGAAAATAGCATCAAGCGAATTACTCGCCAGCAAATTCGATGATCAATCCGAGCATTCATTTCAGGCCCCCCAAACCGATATCGACCGCCTTGCAGCAAATCAATTAAATAAACGGACGAGCTGCGCCGATTACATTTCCCCTTGCGCCAATAGGATGAATTCCGACACCTTGATGAGGCCAGGAATCAATCATCAAGCCGCCGCCAAGTGCAATTGCGATATGCCCGCGATAATAAATCACATCGCCACGCTGAATTGAGTTCGTGCTCACGGGCATAAAGATATTGCTTCGATACCAATTCATGGAATTATAGGTTTGGCTTGGATCCCAGCGATGGTTATAAGGGTTGTAAACACCCATATCCATGCCAGTAGCATAAAGGCACTGCAAGACAAAACCAGAGCAATCAACAGCTCCACCGGGAGCGGTAGACCAAGGCTCAATATATTGCGTACCAATATACTCATAGGCGCGCTGGATAAAGGCGTTCACGCAATCTTCCCGCGTTGCTTCGACAGAAATGCGAGAAGGGGTCACATAGGTAAAGTATCCGGTGCAATAGCTAGGCAGCCGAACAGTCCAAGAACTGACCTGAGGATACTGGGATGGATTTTGCCAGCCAACTTTGTCGCACTGTCCATCGCTCCAGAAAACTCGACGAACGCCATCGATGGTCCTTGCGCCCGTTGCCATAGCGCCGCTGCCGTCTAACCAATACCACTTACCCGAATCTTTAAGCCAGCCAACGTGCATGCTTCCATTGGACTCAAGGTAATACCATGTTCCATTCAGGCATTTCCAACCAGTTGCCATTTTTCCGTCAGCGTTTAGGCAATACCATGCACCGCCAGTAAAAACCCATCCGGTCTTCATCACGCCAGAATCGGCATCAAGCCAATACCAATCGCCGTCAATCTGCAGCCATCCAAGATGAATGGCACCCGTTCCGGGCTCAGCGTAAAACCTAAGGTTTGCGACATTAACCCAGCCGGACGCAACCTGCCAACCATCAGCTCCAGCGGTTTTTAGGATAGTGCCGTTTTCGCGAATCACATCCTTGCAAAGATATCCATTATCATTAGCGTATCTTTGAACGCCGTCATTAACGGTAACCCAGCTTGAAACCACAAGCCTACCGCTCTGGTTTGCAAAACAATCGTTACCGCCCACCTCAAATAAGCCCGTTTTCATGAGATGGCTAACAGGGTCCAGGTAATACCAGCTCGTGCCCTCTTTATACCAGCCAGAAATTAGTGCACCAGATCGGGAGGCGAAATACCAGCCGTCCTCGACCTGGGTCCAACCAACAGCCATAGCCCCGTTAGGCTTTAAATAATAAGCTGCATTGCCAAGGTCTAAATACCCAACGGACATCTTACCATCGGAGGCTGGGTCGAGATAATACCAAGCGCCGTTAACGAGTTTCCAGCCAGTGGCCGCAATACCGTTAGAGCAGTAATACCAATCTACTCCGTCTTTGTACCATCCATTTGCGAGGCCATAGTCACCAAAAATGTAGGTTCTTCCATCAATCTTTTGACGACCCTTAAACATGATGAACGTCTGTGGGTCAAAATAATAGCGAGCCCCACCTATCGTTTGCCATGACGAAGCAAGGGCACCCGATGAATAAGCCCAGTACCAATTCCCGTCAACGAGAATCCAGCCGGTTTTCATAGCACCAGTGGCATCTAAATAGTATTTCCCGCTCCCGAGGTCGACAAAACCAACCTGCATTACATGGGTGGCAGGATCCAGGTAATACCATGTGCCGTTTTGGTAAAACCAACCAGCAGCTAAATCGCCTCCAGCATTGGCATAAAAACATTTTCCATCTGAGTTGCGTAGCCAGCAGTTCTGATATAGCGCGCCAAAAGGCGTTGCGGCATTACCGTCGTTCGCATAAAACGAAGTAGTTGATCCGCCAGCATCGGTCACATTGAAATAACCTGTCTGCATTGCACCATCATTGGCAGGATCTAGCCAATACCAATAGCCCCCGCTTTGCAGCCAGCCAGTTTGGTGTTTACCGTTTTTTCCGTAATACCAAACTCCAGACGACTCGTCTCGTTGCCAGCCATCTTTTATGACGGAAGAATTATCAGGTTGCAAATCATCGGAAACCACAGAAGAAAAATCCGCTTTTGACTCAATACTCTGAGCCTCAACGGAATCCTGTGCAAACGCGACATTCGCACTCAGGGGCAAGCAGCAAGCAGTGATTAATGACGCAGCAGCACAAACAAGCGTGGCCTTCTTTTCGAATCGATACATAAGCGACCCTCCCAGATATCTCGTTTATCTATTTTAATCCACATTCCAAAATTGATTTTCGTTACTGTCTGTTCAGTCTGTGTAGATAAATATATTAAATTGAACATATCGTTCAATCATTCTATTCTCTTCCTAAGTAATGAACATCTTAATTGGAGGCCTGTAGTGGAACTGACCAAGCGTAACTTTACAGTTCTGTACGAATACCTAAAGAACCCATATGCCAGCCAGCGAGAAGTTGCCGAGCGGACTGGCCTTTCACTTGGATCAGTAAACGCAGCAAATAAAGAGCTCACGAATGAGGGCCTTCTCGAATCGGACAGCCTAACCGACAGCGGTTACGAAGCGCTTCATCCCTATAAGGTTGAAAACGCAGTGATATTGGCTGCAGGGCTTTCGAGCCGCTTTGCTCCCATTTCGTATGAAAAGCCCAAAGGCCTTTTAAAAGTACGTGGTGAGATTCTCATTGAGCGTCAGATTAGGCAGCTGCAAGACGCGGGTATCAGCAATATCACCGTCGTTGTCGGCTATAAAAAAGAGTATTTCTTCTATCTTGAAAGCAAGTTCGGCGTTTCTATTGTCGTCAACAACGAATACGCATCCAAAAATAACCACGCATCGCTTATGTGCGTAAAAGAGCGGCTTGGCAACACCTACATTTGCTCAAGCGATGATTACCTTCTAAACAATCCGTTTGAAGCATATGTTTGGAAAGCATTTTATTCTGCTCAATATGCTGAAGGCGCCACCAAAGAATGGTGCATTCAAACGGGAGCAATGGATAGAATCACCAATGTTACGATTGGCGGTTCCGATGCATGGTATATGCTCGGACATGTTTACTTTGATAAAGCGTTCTCGCTTACGTTTAAGCAGATTCTTGAAACGGAATATAACAAGCCCGAAACAACGGACAAGCTTTGGGAAGATCTGTATATCGAGCACATCAAGGAGCTCGATATGGCGATCAAGAAGTATCCTGAGGGCGAGATCAACGAATTCGATTCTCTTGATGAGCTGCGTGCCTTTGATCCGCATTTTATCGAAAACGTTGACTCCGATATTTTCGATAACATCGAGCAAGTGCTCGGCTGTTCCAAATCAGAGATTCACGACGTTTATCCCCTTAAACAAGGCCTTACGAACCTGTCGTGCCACTTTAGAACCAATGATGGAGAGTACGTTTACCGCCATCCGGGAGTCGGAACCGAACTGCTTATTAACAGAAATGGAGAAGTAGCCGCACTTAAAAAGGCCAAGGAACTCGGCCTTGACGATACGTTTATTCATGAGGACCCAAAGCGCGGTTGGAAAATTTCGAAGTTTGTACCCAACGCAAAGCAGCCTGATCCGCATGATACTGCCCAAATGAAGCGAATGATGCAGATGTGTCGTTCGCTTCACGAGAGCGGTGCAAATGTCGAAACCGAATTTGACTTCTACCTCGAAGCGAAGCGCTACGAATCACTTCTTCTGGAAAAAGGTCCCATCGACATTCCGGGCTACAGGGAAATGGCCGCCGAAATCGATGAATTGGAGCACTTTGTTCAGGCCGACAATGCGCCAAAATGCCTTTGTCACAATGACTTCTTCTACCTCAATTTTCTTATCGATGAAAACGACAAGTACTATCTCATTGACTGGGAATATGCTGGCATGAGCGATTACGCGAACGATTTTGGAACTTGCAGTGTCTGCTGTGAGCTTTCCGAAGACGAAGTCGACCGCGCGCTTGACGCATATTTTGGGCGCAAGGCAACAAACAACGAAGTTGCGCATAACTATGCGCACATTGCCCTTGCTGGATGGTGCTGGTACCTCTGGTCTCTTCTGAAAGAAGCCGAAGGCGATTTCGTGGGCGAATGGCTCTATATCTACTTCAATTACGGTGCCAAATACCTCAAAAAGGCACTGGAGATCTATCGGAAAGGTGAATAACGATGCAATTCGGCTTTTTTAGCGGTCTTCTTTGGGGCCTTGATACAGTCATTCTTGGAATCGGCTTGGCGCTTGCGCCCTATATTGGATCGGCGGAAGCGCTTGCATGCGCCTCCATTGCGGGATCCTTTCTCCATGATGCCTTCTGTGCAATCTGGCTCTTTGGCTACATGGGAGTTAGAGGCAGATTAAAAGACACGCTCGCTGCACTTAAAACTCGTTCGGGCAAGGTCGTCATCGCCGGCGCACTGCTCGGTGGACCTATCGGAATGACCGGCTACGTATTGGCAATTAATAACATTGGAGCTGCCTATACGGCAATCATCTCCGCCTTCTATCCCGCTGTCGGAGCATTCCTTTCTTTCGTGCTGCTGAAGGAGAAAATGGGCAAAGGACAGATTCTTTCCCTTCTCGTTGCTCTTTGCGGCGTAATGACGATGGGCTATCTATCGGCCGGGTCGAGCGAGATTGCAAATGCCCCTCTCGGCTTACTCGGCGCGGTGCTTGCCGTTATCGGATGGGGATCCGAAGCGGTGCTGTGCGCATGGGGAATGAAAGATGATGCCGTTGATGACGAAACGGCTTTGCAAATCCGCGAAACTACAAGTGCGCTTGTTTATGGAGTGCTCGTACTCCCCCTCTTCGGAGCATGGCATTTCACGCTGGGCGCTATCCCGAGCATGCCCACATTGATTATTGCACTCGCCGGACTCGCAGGAACTGCATCCTATCTGTTCTATTACAAGGGCATTGCGGCAATCGGAGCAGCGCGAGCGATGGCTCTAAATATCTCCTATTCGGCATGGTCGGTGGTCTTTGGCCTGATCTTACTTGGAACAATTCCCGACATGGCATCCGTAATCTGCTGCGTTGTAATCGTATGCGGAACAGTTTTGGCAGCCAGTAACTGGGACGAACTATTTGGACGTAATAAGACGGCTTAGCTTGATTAACAATGTAGTAAAAGGGGAGAGCTCGTCGAGCTCTCCCCTTTTAGCATCATGGCTATTCAATTACCACGGCCTGACTATCCATCTGTTGCCACGTGCCGAAGAACACCTGGGCATTTCGCGTAACATTGCCGTTAATCGAATCCGAAAGATAGACAATTCCCTGCTCGTCATCATAGCCTTTAAGGACTACGGCATGATTACCGCCCCACAGGCCATAAGAATGCCCATTATACCAACGTGCAGCATAACGGCCTCCTGGCCAACTTCCCCACTCGGTATTCCACATCTCAACAGGTTGACCACAGGTCAGTCTGTTCTTAATGGAAGAAATTGACGAGAAAGAGACGTCTTTTGCCTGCTTGCCACTTCCAGCAGCACGCAGAAAGTTATTGCCAGCAATAGTAATCGCAGGGGCGACGCATCCCATGAGACCCCCGCTGCTACGCCTTGGGTTGCCATCAAAGGCGGTAACAAAGTTGCCGTTGCTTCCCTTGGGCAAGTAATAATCCGCAATAATCGTCTTACCTAAACCGAAACCATAATAGTTAAGCAAGTTTGTAAGGGCAACCGACTCACAGCCAGTAGGAAGTTCCGGGTACTGCGAATAGCACGGGACATCGACCCAAGCGCCAACCATTGCGCCGGATGAGCTGAACTTGTAGTCAGTAGAGCCGATCCAATACCAACCACTGCTCAGCATTACTCCCCCACGTGCGGCATCAAGGTAATACCATGTGCCCCCAAGGGAAAGCCATCCCGTTTTCATTGTGCCAGAAGCGGAATCTAGCCAGAACCAGTTACCGCCATCGTTAAGCCAGCCGGTCGCCATTCGACCATCCGAGTTAAAGTAATACCAAGACCCAGCTATTTGCTGCCATCCAGTCAGAATTACCCCATCAGCAGAACAATAATATCGAGAACCCTGACTCTCAATCCAGCCAGTTCTAACATTCCCGCCATCGTCAATCAACTGGATTCCCGAATCGGTCATGATGCCTTTAAGGTCAATTGCGCCGCTGGATGACGAATGATACATCCAAGACCCATCACCGTTTGACCAGCAATTAGCCATCATCTTGCCGGTACTATTAAATATGTATTCACATGATCCGATAGTTTGAACGCCCGTGGCCATGGCGTGCGTCGAGGGATCGAGCCAGTACCAGGCCCCATTGGTATAGAGCCAGCCAGAATGCAACGAGACCGGATTGACTGAATCCACATAGAACCAGTTGCCGTCAAACGAATTCCAACCCAGATTCCATTTAACGGATTCTTGAGCAGGACCATCATCGATTGAATCGGAAGGAGAAAGAGTCGAGGGGACGGATTGCCTCTCAATATCAGTAGGGATAGAGGAGCTTATGGGTTCTGCGTTCGCGATATCAACCACACCGGGCCCAGCGAGCAGTAGGGTTGAAAGAATGATTAGGATTAATGTTATTCGCTTTTTCCTTGCCATGTGCAGCCCCCAGTAGTAACCAATTTTTACATAAACATAGTCTACAAATGGATGGCTAAGAGCAATATGTAATTAGAAAAAAGCAATTAAAGAAGAGCTGCTAGCCAAGCCATACACCATTGCTAGCAAAAGAGTATTGCACCCCATCGATTTCTTGAACACCCGTAGTCATTGCGTGCGTCGTGGGGTCAAGCCAGTACCAGGCGCCGCCGACGTATGCCCAGCCGGAGGTACAATTTTATGAAAAAGAGCATCATCGAATATCAAATCTGATTCTATCAACAAA
>OGXE01001034.1_pt1 | contig 25027 bp, 18 predicted proteins | sample 1576181 | NCBI WGS metagenome assembly OGXE01 (sample SAMEA3541478, study PRJEB24748) | human gut metagenome | biome: human gut; feature: human-associated habitat; material: faeces | place: China | collected 2012 | reverse complement strand
GGCATCGGAGGTGCTCTTTACTCGAATATATTGCAGGAGCGTCAGCAACATTATGGTCGGAAATGTCAATGTCTCGATCAGTTGTTCCGATAATATGGAAGTCGTGGGACCGGCCACCCAGCAATTGAACTTTACGGAAAAGAGTGACAAGCAAGCCTCGTTCCGTATCAAGGTGAAAGACCAGCCGGGAGCGGGACGCGTAACGATCACTGCATCGGGCAAAGGCGATAAGTCGGTTTACACGACGGATATCGAGATACGTTCAGTCTCCCGTCCGCAGGTGAAGGTATTGCCTGTCACCCTGGAAGCCGGTAAGTCCTGGAAAGAAACGGTTCGGATGCCGGGAATGAAAGGTACCAATTCGTTGACCCTCGAAGTATCCGACGTGCCGCCTTTGAACCTGTCTTCCCGCCTGTCATATCTGATCGGTTATCCGCACGGATGCGTCGAACAGATCACCTCCAAAGGTTTCCCGCAATTGTACGTCGGTGAATTTGCTGCTTTGTCGAAGGCGCAGCAGACAACGACCGGAAACGCCGTTAAGGAAGTCATCCGTCGCTTGCGTTCTTACCAGACGGTAGACGGTGCATTCTCTTACTGGCCCGGCGGAACCAGCAGCAATGCCTGGGGAACGGTCTATGCCACCCACTTCCTGCTTTCTGCCGAGACGAAAGGATATCTGGTGCCCGACGGCATGAAACGGAATGTCCTGAATAATCTTCGCCGTGTGGCACGCGACTGGAAGCCCGTCAACTCCTATTATTCCCGTTCGGAAGAGATGACGCAAGCCTATCGCCTCTATGTCCTCGCCTTGGGACAGACGCCGGAAGTAGGCGCTATGAACCGCCTGAAAGAAAATAAATCGTTGCAACCGATGAGCCGCTGGCTGCTTGCCTCCGCCTATGCCTTGATCGGCCGCAGCGACGTGGCAAAGAACCTGATCGAAAAGACTACGGAGCTGAAAACAGATTATTCGGACTACGACCTTACATTCGGTAGCGACCTGCGCGACCAGGCCATCCGCCTGATGACGCTTACCCTGCTCGGAGACGGTAAGGAAGCCGCCCTGCTCACCCGTGACATCTCGAAAGAACTTTCGTCGGACGATTGGCTGAGTACGCAATCCACGGCCTTTGCCCTGGTATCCCTCTCCGAATACATGGCAAAATACAAGGTGGGCGGATCGATGGATTTCACCTATTCCTGCGCCGGAAAGAATGACAAAGTCAGCTCCGCCAAGAACGTTTGGACGGAAACCTTACTGGAAAAAGCTGGGGCATCCGCTTCCGTAGAACTAAAGAACACCGGAACATCGACCTTGTTCGCCCGCATCATTACCGAAGGTATTCCCGAACAGGGCAAGGAAGAAGCCTATGCGAACGGCCTGTCGCTGGCCGTCAGCTACACCGACCAGAACGGCCGGGCTGTGAATATAGCTGACATGCAGCAGGGAACGAATTTCATAGCCGTGGTGACGGTCAAGAATCCTACCGCCCGTGGCATAAACAACCTGGTCTTGACGGAAATATTCCCTGCCGGCTGGGAAATCCTGAACACCCGCTTCCTGAACGACGGGGCGACAGACAAGACAGCCACAGGCATAAATTACCAGGATATCCGCGACGACAAGGTGTATAGTTACATCGACTATCTGCCTTCCGGCCGCCAGGTGACGGTAAAGATCAACCTCTGTGCCGTTTATCCGGGACGTTTCTATCTGCCCCCGGTTTATTGCGAAGCCATGTACGATAATTTGGTACGGGCGAATACCGAAGGGAAAGAAGTGGTTGTAGAGTGAAAAAAAAGTCTTTTAGGCCTAAGAAATCCCGGTTAACTGTTTAAAGTGGACTTCTTAGGCCTAAAAAGTGGCTTTTAAATGGTGAAAGTTCATCTTTTAGGCCTAAAAGACGTGTTTCAAACGTTTAAAGTAGACTTCTTAGGTCTAAGAAATGACTTTTCACCGTTTAAAGTTCATTCCCTAGGTCTAGGAAGGCAACTTTCACCGTTTAACCGGCATTCCCGAACTTCCAAATCGTAAGATAGTCCAACTACATCGAAACAAATGCTTGTTTTATTCAGAAGTAACCTTTTTATCTTTGCCGTGGATAAATACAACTGATTCATGAAGAAAAAACACTTACTCTTTGCTTTGTTTTGTAGCGGACTTCTATCCTGTACAGCGCCTACAGCAACTCAACAGTTAGCCGGGGATATCCTGGCCGACCAAAGTTTTCATACCGTCGACAGTATGGCCCGTGCCGTAATCCGCAGCGGTTTTAATGCCGGAAGCGGTTACTCCCAGATATGGGCGCGCGATATGAATACCTTTATTGAAGTGGCCTGCGAAGAAAGCAACCCGTCCGATCTGCGCAATGCGATCCTGCTGTTTTTTGCCCTGCAACAGCCAAACGACGAGATGATAGACGGATATGTCCTGAAAACAGACTTCAACTGGGGTGACGATCATCCTTATTATTCTGATGCTGCGCCCGACCATGTCGCTTTCAAGAATACAGTCGAAACAGACCAGGAATCTTCCCTGATCCATATCGTAGGAAAGTATATCCGCAAGACCGGCGACACCTCTATCCTGAACGAAGTGGTAGCCGGCCGCACCGTCTACGATCGTATGGTCGGAATGATCGACTATCTGATGAAGGAACGTTATAACGAACAATATGGCCTTCTCTACGGAGCCATGACGGCAGACTGGGGCGACGTGCAACCCAACGACGATTTCGGTTGTGATATGAATGAATTGTCGGACCCAGCGATCGATGTCTACGACAATGCCATGTTTATCATCGCCCTCGATTTTATGCAGGAAATGACTGCGGATAATGTGGATAAGACCCGCTGGAAAGAACTTCGCCAGCATATAGCAGCGAATACCCGCAAACATCTCTGGGATGAACAGCGTCAGAAGTTCATTCCCCATATCTACCTGGAGAAATCTCCGATACCGGAAGGCTTTAACGAACTGGATGTGCATTATCACGGAGGAACCGCCATCGCGATAGAAGCCGGTCTGTTGTCTCCCGAAGAAATAGCCGTTGTCAATGCGCAGATGTTGGAGAATGTCCGCCTGTCCGGTATGCCGAGTATCGGTCTTACGTTGTATCCTACTTATCCGGAAGGGTTCTTCCGTGGTGGAATGTCCAAACCCTATATTTATCAGAATGGGGGAGACTGGACCTGGTTCGGCGGTCGTATGATCCAGCAGCTTATTGCCAACGGCATGGTGAAGGAAGCCTACGAAGAAGTGCGTCCGATGGTCGATCGCGTCATAAAGAACCAGGGATTTTATGAATGGTACGGCAAAGGTGGCGTACCCAGCGGTTCCGGTCATTTCAAAGGCTCGGCCGGGGTACTGGCGAAAGCTATCGAGATGTTCAATCAATGGGCGGAAGAGAATAAATAAAGAGACAAATAGAAGGTGTGAGCTATCTGTTTATAGTGACGGGAGTAACTGTTTCCCCTCTTGAGAGGGGATAAGGGGTGTGTTAAAGCTAGTTATGGGGCGGAATGATAACACACCCCCTGCCCCCTCTCAAGAGGGGAATCGGTTACAACCAGTTGCTATAAACAGATTCAAATCAGATTATAATAAACATCATACAAATGAGAAAAAGTAATTACGATAAAAGCCCCTCGACAACCGTCGACGGGGCTCTTTGGAAAGGTTGGGAGTCTGTTCTGGATAAGTTGAAGGACGTATGCAACGTCCCGGAAGAGTTGGCACGAAAGGTCGTTGTCATTGAATGTTATCATGGTGTATACCCGGAGGAACTGGCTGAACACCTGGCAACATTGCATCCTTCTTTGATGATTCATTCGGATCAATGTTTTAAAGGCGTAGAAGATATTGAGAAGATGACGCGTCCTTATCTGACAGACGATCGCCTTTTTGGACGCCGTGCCCCGTTTTACTATGCAGACTTCCTGGATGCGGACAAAGTAAAAGAATGCCGGGAAAAGATAAAAGCAGCGACCGGACTGGTAATCGTTTACGGGCATGCTGCGGCAGAGGTTGTTCCCGAAGCTGACGTATTGGTCTATGTCGATATGGCACGTTGGGAGATACAACAACGTTTCCGCCAGGGAAAGATCGACGGCCTGGGAGTAAGAAACCGGGAGGAAGCGCCTTCGCTCCATTACAAACGCGGATATTTCATTGACTGGAATGTCTGTGATGCCCTGAAAAAACAACTGTTACCGAAAGCCGATTACTGGCTGGACACTCATATCCCCGGTATGCCTAAAATGATAACCGGCGAAACCCTGCGTGCCGGACTGGAAAAGACAGCCCGTAAACCGTTCCGTGTGGTTCCTTTCTTCGATCCGGCCCCCTGGGGAGGACAATGGATGAAGGAAGTTTGCGACCTCGATAAGGAACAGGCAAACTTCGGCTGGTGTTTCGACTGCGTGCCCGAAGAGCAGCAGGGTTTTACCCATATCGGCATTGAAAATGGTGGCAATCGCAGTCGGACCCGGATGCGGTGGCAGGAAGCCGTGGGTCACAGACAGTGCAGCCGCCATTGGTACACCAACATACAGCAGTGGAATATTCGCAGAAGCCGCGATGGTAAACACCAGCGGCAGCATCAGCACAAAGCCCACTTCATAGAACAGGGCAAAACCAACGGTAAAACCGGTCAGTACCACCGCCCACTGGATGTGTTTTTTACCAAATTTGGCAATCAGCGTGGTGGCGATACGTTGTGCGCCACCGCAGTCTGCCAGCATTTTGCCCAGCATTGCGCCAAAACCCATGATCAGGGCAAGGCTACCGAGCGTCCCGCCGACACCGGCTTTGATGGAGCCAATAACTTTATCCAGCGGCATTCCTTGCATTAATCCAACAGCAAGCGCCACGAGGACGAGAGCGATGAAGCCGTTCATTTTGAAGCGGATCATCAGGAGCAACAACAAGATTACACCGATAGCAACAATGACTAATGGCATGATTTACCTGGCCTTTCATTTGTTATGGGTAACGTCAATTTTCTGACGACAAACTCTAATTATCCCAATCGGGAACAGAGATATTGCGGCACCACGACTGATACCCACTAAAACTAATTATTGTAGTCAGATGTCAGGAGTATGTTTGGTACCCATGTGAATGATACGGGTAACATCTGGCGTTTGAGAATCACCAGAGCGGGGTAAATTTAAATTATGAGAGGTTGGTCATATTATCGCGGGGAAACGAACCGAGGATTTGACAAAGCAATGCTGCGCCAACGTCTGGCACATGTTCAACGTAGGCCCGAAATGACGCTTTAGCGTCGCATCGGGCAATCTACAAAAGAGGGGATAACTTAGTAGTAGGAGTGTTCGCCGCGCTGGTGTTCGGTGAGATCGCGCACACCTTTCAGCTCCGGGAATTCGTTCAGCAGCTGCTTCTCGATCCCTTCTTTCAGCGTCACATCGACCATGGAACAACCGTTACAGCCGCCGCCAAATTGCAGAATGGCGTAACCGTCTTCGGTGATTTCCATCAGCGAAACGCGACCACCGTGACCAGCAAGCTGTGGGTTGATCTGCGACTGCAGCATATACTCCACGCGCTCCATCAGCGGTGCATCGTCTGCCACTTTACGCATTTTGGCGTTCGGGGCTTTCAGCGTTAACTGGGAACCCAACTGGTCGGTAACAAAATCGATCTCTGCATCTTCCAGGTATGGTGCGCTTAACTCATCAACATACGCGGTCAGCAGGTCAAATTTCAGGGCTGTGTCGGTGGCTTCCACAGCGTCCGGCGGACAATAAGAAACGCCACATTCAGCGTTAGGCGTGCCAGGGTTAATCACAAATACGCGGATTTGTGTCCCTTCTTCCTGATTTGCCAGCAGTTTGGCAAAGTGCGCTTGTGCAGCATCGGAAATACGGATCATAGTAATGGCCTAATAGTTGACTATTTTAGTTGGTTATAATACGCCCATCATCGAGGCTCTACAAGGTTCGACAAAGGCACCAGACCTGGACAGCCGCCGCACCATTGCGTAAAAGCAACTGCGCAATCTCTGCGACGGTACTTCCGGTGGTAACGACATCATCCACAATCACCATATGGCGACCTTGCACGGGCAATTCAAGACGAAAGGCATTTTTCAGGTTGCGCTTGCGCAGCCGGGCACTGAGAAAATGCTGGGTCGCAGTGGCCCGTGTACGTGTGACGGCTTCGCTATCCCATTGGCAGTGCAACCAGCGTGATAACGGCTGACACAGCAAATCGCTCTGATTAAATCCCCGACGCCAGTGACGCCGCTGCCATAACGGAACGCTGACGATGCGATCCGGCAATTGCAACCCGGTGGTGCGACGAGCGTGTAAGACTTCCAATAGTAACAGACGTGACAGGGCGCTGGCGATTTCACTGCGCCGGGAAAATTTAAGCTGGTGGATAAGCGGACTTAACGGCGGCGCATAGTCGGCAACCGTGACCAGTCTTTGCCAGGGCGGCGGTTTTTGCAGGCAGCGACCGCAGGGAAGATGGGAGTGTGTGGCGGGTAATCCACATTGTGGGCATAACGTTTTATCTGTGCGGGTGGCGCGTGAACAGACCGAACAAATCCCCCAATGACCTAACGCCAGTGGCATTCGGCATAGCCAGCATAATCCCGGTACTGTTAGCATATGTTCATCCTTGTAAGTCAAAAGAGAACAATAGCGGATGAATAACATCTGGTGGCAGACCAAAGGTCAGGGGAATGTTCATCTTGTGCTGCTGCACGGATGGGGACTGAATGCCGAAGTGTGGCGTTGCATTGACGAGGAACTTAGCTCGCATTTTACGCTGCACCTTGTTGACCTGCCCGGCTTCGGGCGTAGCCGGGGATTTGGTGCGCTGTCACTTGCTGATATGGCCGAAGCCGTGCTGCAACAGGCACCTGATAAAGCCATTTGGTTAGGCTGGAGTCTGGGCGGGCTGGTGGCAAGCCAGATTGCGTTAACCCATCCCGAGCGTGTTCAGGCGCTGGTCACCGTGGCGTCGTCACCTTGTTTTAGTGCTCGTGACGAGTGGCCGGGGATAAAACCGGACGTGCTGGCGGGATTTCAGCAGCAACTCAGTGATGATTTTCAGCGTACAGTGGAGCGGTTCCTGGCGTTACAAACCATGGGGACTGAAACGGCGCGCCAGGATGCGCGGGCGTTGAAGAAAACCGTTCTGGCGTTACCGATGCCGGAGGTTGACGTGCTTAATGGCGGGCTGGAAATCCTGAAAACGGTCGATCTCCGTCAGCCGCTGCAAAACGTGTCCATGCCGTTTTTGCGATTGTATGGCTATCTCGACGGTCTGGTGCCGCGCAAAGTGGTGCCGATGCTGGATAAACTTTGGCCTCACAGCGAATCATATATCTTCGCCAAAGCGGCCCATGCGCCATTTATTTCGCATCCGGCCGAGTTTTGTCACCTGCTGGTGGCGTTGAAGCAGAGGGTGTAGGTGGCTTTTGAAATGGCGAGACAGAACTTTACTGACTCGCCGCAGCCAACTCTTCTTCTGACAGCCCGGTAAAGCGCATGATGTCTGCAAGAGGAACTCCGGATTCAAGCATTATTTTGGCTATATGCAGGGCTTTGGATTGTTCCCCCTCCTGCCGCAATCTTTCCGCAATAGTCATTAAACTCTCCTTGTGTTTCGGTGAACGTTCGGCAACGCCGTCGATAAAATCGTTAAAACGTACAGCGTCGCCAGTTTGCAGTATGTAATTAAACAGCCCTTTGATTTGTCTGTCATTAGCGTATCCACTACTTAATAAGCAGGCCATTTGCTCTACCAGCCCCATCAGGTCGCGTTGACGAATATGTTTTTGAATTAACTCCAGCAGCGCCATACGTCGGTGCTGCATGATTTCATCATCAGGCATGACGGTGACATCAATCAGCGGAAATGCGGAGGCATAAAGCTGCCTTGCCAGTTTGGGATCGGCGAAACAATCCAGCCAACACAGCGAATAGGGATAGGGGCTTTCAATACCGTGGTAAAACAACAATGGCACCACCATCGGCAACGTTTTGTATCCAGCATCAAGGTGATTTTGCATTGCGGCAATAGCGTAACGCATCATGCGAAATGCGATCAGTTTGTTTGAGGTGCTTTGATGTTCAATCAGACAATAGATGTATCCTGGTCCTTGTTCCGTTTTCACCGACCACAGCACATCGGAATAGCTTTCACGCAGATCGTCATCAATAAAGCTGCTCGACTCCAGCTTGAGGGTTTTCATATCACAAAGCGCGTGAATGGGTGCCGGTAAATGAAACGCAAGAAAATCACGAGCCGTGTCCGGTTGGCGTAAAAAGAGTTTGAACAGCGCATCGTGTGGGGTGGAACTCTGCTTTTTGCTCATGGCGTTCCTTCACCTGTTGTTTGAATGCCGCGACTCTACGCGCCACTCCACACCTGTGTATTAGCGAGTTTTCATCCCTGCGAGATGCTTTCAAAGGAACTTACGCCGTGCTGCAAGAGTTGCATTTTTATGGAAAGCCGCACGCAAAAAAGCCCGGATGCAGACGCATACCGGGCTTTCCAAAACAGGCGATGGAGTAAGGTTAACGCAGCGCCCACCACTCGCGCAGACAGGCTTTTCCTTCCGGGCAGCTTTTACAACTGCCAGAGAGGCAGCCGTCAGGTTCTTCCTGAATCCGCACGGCTTTGCCCATACTTTCCAGTTGTTGCAGCATGGCGTTAATCATTGGCTGTGGAGTGTTCAATGTCTGGCTTATCTGGGCCGCTTCCATACGGCCCCGTAACGCCAGCAAATCGCGCACCTGAATAAGTGAAGCCATTAATGGCAATCACCGGTGGTGCTGGCTGCGCAGCAACTGCTTACCGACTTGCGGGTTGCCAGCAGTTCGATATCCACCCGGCTACGCGCGCGGCGCAGCAGACCGATAACCACGATGTTAAACAGGATAACCGCCAGAATGCACACCAGGCTGTAAGTTGGATGCTGACTGTAGCTGGCGACCTGATAGAACAATGTTGCCAGTGAGTAAGCGATATTCAGCCCCCACAGGATGGAGAAGCCCATCCAGCCACGGCTTGATTCACGGGCGATAGCCCCCATCACCGAGATACATGGTACATACAGCAGGACGAAAATCAGGTAGCTGTAAGCTGCTGCTGCGCTACCGAATTTCTGATCCATCACGCCCATCGCCCCGGTACCCATTTCGCCGTCGCCTTTGCTGGCTTCAATGGGGTTCATCAGTACGCTAAGGCTGAAGGTGTCTTTCAGGCTCTGCCAGGTTTCATCTATCGCACTGAACAGCTCTTCACCGAGGTTAAATTCTGCCGGATTGAACTCTTCGTCCTGAATATTTTCTGCGGTGTAGAGGGTGTTGAGCGTACCCACTACCACTTCTTTCGCCATGGCACCTGTAAACAGGCCAACCGTTGCCTGCCAGTTATCTTCATGCACGCCAATTGGCTTGAAGACCGGGGTGATCACCCGGCTGACGGACGCCAGCGCCGAGTCGTTGATGTTATCGACGATTTTCCCGCTCAGCGAGAAGCTGTTGAAAGCGCTCAGGAAAATGCTGACGATGATGATCACTTTACCAGCACGCAGAACGAAGCCTTTCAGACGCTGCCAGGTCTGGATAATCAGGCTTTTAACGTGTGGTACATGATAGACCGGCAACTCCATGACAAACGGCGTCGCTTCACCGCGCATGATGGTGTACTTGAGCATCAGGCCAGTCAGCACCGCCATCACAATACCCAGCATATACAGCGAGAAGACCGCCAGCGCACCGTTCTGCCCGAAGAAGGCAGCCGCGAATACTGCGAAGATAGCCAGACGCGCGCCGCAGGACATAAACGGTGCCATCATGATGGTCATCAGACGTTCACGCGGTGCATCAAGCGTACGTGCACCCATTACCGACGGTACGTTACAACCGAAACCGACGATCAGCGGCACAAAGGATTTCCCCGGCAAGCCCAGCGCCTGCATCAGACGGTCCATCACAAACGCCGCACGCGCCATATACCCGGAGTCCTCAAGGAAGGAGAGGAACAGGTACATCATGCCAATCTGCGGCACCAGTGGCAGCACGGTGTTAATGCCGCCACCCAGGCCCTGGGCGAGGAAGATAGTCAGCCAGTCCGGGAAGTGGAGCGTGTAGCCAATCCATTGAATACCATGCACAAATAGCGCCACGGAGCCGACGTCAAACAGCGGCTGTAACGCCCCGCCGATGTTGATAGCCAGCAGGAACATCAGGTACATCACAAAGAGGAAAATCGGCAGACCGAGGAAACGGTTGAGCACGATTTTATCTACCGCAGTGGTGAAACGGCTGGGTTCTGCCGTCAGGGTGTTGCTTACCACATCACAGATGGCAGCAATGCACTGGTAACGCGCATCGGCAATGTGCAGCGCCGGATCGTCCATCTCATTACGCAGACGGGCGAGGGCGGCATCCAGATGCTGCGACGCTTCACCGGCGTAGGCGCGGCTGTAGATATCGCCTTCCAGCATTTGCAGGCCCAGCCAGCGACGTTGTTTCAGCGGGATGTCGGAAGGCATCACTTTTGCCAGTGAATCTGCTTCGTTGAGCAGCGGCTGTGCGTAATGCACCAGTTCCACATTCTCGTTAGCTTTATAGCGATCAATCGCCAGCTTGAGCGCTTCAATACCGCGACCACGGGTTGAAACCAGCGGGATCACCGGACAGCCCAGACGCGCCGACAGAGCATCAATTTCAATACGAATATTTTGCTTCTCGGCAATGTCGAGCATGTTCAGTGCCACAATGCAGGGAATGCCGAGTTCCAGCAGTTGTAGCGTCAGGTACAGGTTACGCTCAAGGTTAGACGCATCCACCACGTTAATCAGCAGGTCGGCGTCGCCACTCAAAATGTAGTGACAGGCGATTTGCTCATCGAGCGAGGTCTGCGATGAGATGGTGGTCAGAGAATAGGTGCCGGGCAGGTCCACCAGCGTGACCTGATGATCGGTGGTGGAGAATTGCCCTTCTTTACGTTCGACGGTAACGCCAGCCCAGTTACCTACACGCTGACGTGAGCCAGTGAGCTGGTTAAATAACGTTGTCTTGCCAGAATTTGGATTACCAATTAAGCCAATGGTTAATTTTTTCATTGTTGTTATCACCGTATTAACAGGAAACCGCTTCCACTTCTAATAAGGCCAGATCTTTTTTGCGTAATACCAGGCTCACACGACGGGTTTCGATATGAATGGGGTCGCCGAGTGGAGCGACGCGCACCACATTAAAAGAGGAGCCAGGTAACATGCCAAGAGAAAGCAGTTTTTGGCGATATGCCGGGCTGATTTCACGGGAAAAGCCAGTGATTTTCCACGCAGTATCTGGAGTGTATTGCATAGGTGCCTACTTGTTTCTCATTAACTGGATAACTACCTCATGGGGCGTTTGACAGCGACATGAGACCAGATGATTTGCCAACAAAGGAGAGATTAAATAATCAACAACACAATGATAATGAGAATGGTTTCTATCAGCAATACTTAAAATGTGTGCGAATGTTGGTTTGAATAATAATCTGACTCAATGTTGATGTGGCTCAAGGTTATATCGCAGCGAAAATATAATTCGAATAGTGAATTACCCGGACTGGCTAATGTTTAATTAAGGTTTCAGTTGTTAATGAAATGATAAATATTGCCGGAATATATTATGAGTTTGGCTGTGGAATAAAAATGCCGGAGATATTCTCCGGCACTTTTATGTCAGGCAAGGCGTTCGTTGCCAGATGCGGCGTGAACGCCTTATCTGCCCTACGATTTCGTGCAAATTCGAACCGTAGGCCAGTACGGGCGTTTAACGTTTTTTGCCCATTGCCGCCGCCAGCGCATCCATCATCGCGCTATTACCGGCAGGCTGCGCTTCACGACCGCGTGGTTTGGCTGCCGGGCGGTTGTTTTGCGGGCGTTCATTACCGCCGCCGCGACGAGCGTTGGTTTCGCCAGGCTGCTCATCCAGGCGCATAGTCAGGGCGATACGTTTACGCTGAAGATCCACTTCCAGCACTTTCACCTTCACAATGTCGCCCGCTTTCACCACGGTATGCGGATCTTCCACAAACTTGTTCGACAATGAAGAGATGTGAACCAGGCCGTCCTGATGCACGCCAATATCGACAAACGCGCCAAAGTTGGTGACGTTGGTCACTGCGCCTTCGAGGATCATACCCGGTTGCAGGTCGTTCATTGTCTCGACGCCATCGGCAAACTGAGCGGTTTTAAATTCCGGACGCGGATCGCGACCCGGTTTTTCCAGCTCTTTGATGATGTCGGTTACCGTCGGCACACCGAATTTCTCATCAGTAAAGTCAGACGCTTTCAGGTTACGCAGTTCGCTGCTGTTACCCATCAGATCTTTCAGTGCCTGCTGTGTTGCTGCCAGAATGCGTTCCACCACCGGATAGGCTTCCGGGTGAACGGTAGACGCGTCCAGCGGGTTATCACCGTGGTTAATGCGCAAGAAGCCCGCGCACTGCTCGAAGGCTTTCGGCCCCAGACGGCTCACTTTTAACAGTTGCTGACGGTTCTGGAACTGACCGTTCTCATCGCGCCAGGCAACGATGTTTTGCGCCATCATGCGCGTCAGGCCCGCCACGCGGGTTAACAGCGGAACAGAAGCAGTGTTGAGATCGACGCCAACGGCGTTTACGCAGTCTTCTACTACTGCGTCCAGTTTGCGGGCCAGTTGCGTCTGGCTGACGTCATGCTGATACTGACCTACGCCGATAGATTTCGGATCGATTTTCACCAGCTCCGCCAGCGGATCCTGCAAACGGCGGGCGATAGACACCGCGCCACGCAGCGAAACGTCGAGATCCGGGAACTCCTGTGCAGCCAGCTCGGAAGCCGAGTAAACCGACGCGCCTGCTTCGCTGACGATTACTTTCTGCGCGGTCACTTTCGGGAACTGCTTCTGCACATCGAGATAGAAACGCTCAGTTTCGCGGGAAGCTGTACCGTTACCGATCGCTACCAGTTCAACGTTATGTTTTTCACACAGCGCAGCAACGGTCATCGCTGCTTTTGCGGCCTGTCCGGTGTGCGGGTAAATGGTGTCGGTCGCCACCAGTTTGCCAGTGGCATCGACCACCGCCACTTTTACCCCAGTACGCAGACCCGGATCGAGGCCCATCGTTGCACGCAGTCCGGCAGGGGCCGCCATCAGCAGATCGTGCAGGTTACGGGCAAAGACGTTGATTGCTTCATCTTCCGCACGTTCGCGCACGGTGCCCATCAGTTCGGTTTCCAGATGCATCAGCACCTTGATGCGCCACGTCCAGCTCACCACGCCTTTGCGCCAGCTATCCGCCGGGGCATTGTTCAGGCGCAGGCCAAGGTGATCCATGATGATTTGCTCGCAATAGCTCTCTTTGGGCGGCTCATCGAACTGTGGATCGGCATTCAGCGAAAGCTGAAGTACGCCTTCGTTACGCCCACGGAACATCGCCAGCGCGCGGTGAGAAGGCACCGTGGACAACGGTTCGTGATGATCGAAATAGTCGCGGAATTTCGCCCCTTCCTCTTCTTTACCGCTCACCACCGTAGAAACCAAATGCGCGTTCTTCCACAGATAATCACGCACTTTCGCCAGCAGCGCGGCATCTTCGGCAAACCGTTCCATCAGGATATAGCGCGCGCCATCCAGCGCGGCTTTGGTATCTGCCACGCCTTTATCGGCATCAACATATTGTGCAGCGGCGACTTCTGGCGTGTGTGACGGATCGCTCCACAGCAGGTCAGCCAACGGCTCAAGCCCTGCTTCAATGGCGATTTGCCCGCGGGTGCGGCGTTTAGGTTTGTAGGGCAGGTAGAGGTCTTCGAGTTCGGTTTTGCTTAGGGTGGCGTTGATGGCCTTCGCCAGATCATCGGTGAGTTTGCCTTGCTCGGAAATGGACTTGAGGATCGCCTGACGTCTCTCTTCCAGCTCGCGCAGATAGCTCAGACGCGTTTCCAGATTACGCAGCTGCGTGTCATCCAGACCGCCGGTGATTTCCTTACGATAACGTGCGATAAACGGCACGGTATTCCCTTCGTCAAGCAGGCGAACGGCAGCGTCAACCTGTTCCGGGCGCGCCTGAATTTCACCCGCAATAATGCGGCAGAACGAATCATTCATCATGGTTTGAGTTCATCTTTTCGGATCAAAAATCAGGGGATAGTTATACGGACTGGCTGGCAAAAATGCCAGCCATCGGCAGGAGGTTAAGACTCTTCCTTACGGTTTCACGTACTCGATAGCATTAACATACCAGCTCGCTTCCCCGGCAGGGGTATTCACCACCGCCAGATCGCCGACTTCTTTTTTCAGCAATGCGCGGGCCATCGGGGAATCGATAGAGATGTAATCTTTACGGCCAAAAATTTCATCGTAGCCGACAATACGGAAACGGTGAGTCACGCCATCGTCGTTTTCAATCTCCACCCACGCGCCAAAAAAGACTTTGCCTTCCTGCTGAGGGGAGTAATCGACGATTTTGAGATTTTCCAGGCATTTAGTGAGATAGCGCACGCGACGGTCGATTTCACGCAGACGCTTTTTATTATACTGATAGTCAGCATTTTCGCTGCGGTCGCCCAGACTTGCGGCCCAGGTCACCTTTTTTGTGACCTCCGGGCGTTCTTCACGCCAGAGATAATTAAGCTCTTGTTTGAGTTTTTCATACCCTTCCCGGGTAACCAGGGGCGTTTTCATCTCGTTGATTCCCTTTGTCTGTTTGATAATGCGCACATTGGGTATAACGTGATCATATCAACAGAATCAATAATGTTTCGCCGAATAAATTGTATACTTAAGCTGCTGTTTAATATGCTTTGTAACAATTTAGGCTGAAATTCATACCAGATTTAGCTGGTGACGAACGTGAGCTTTTTTAAGAATACACGCTTACAAATTGTTGCGAACCTTTGGGAGTACAAACAATGCAAGAGAACTACAAGATTCTGGTGGTCGATGACGACATGCGCCTGCGTGCGCTGCTGGAACGTTATCTCACCGAACAAGGCTTCCAGGTTCGAAGCGTCGCTAATGCAGAACAGATGGATCGCCTGCTGACTCGTGAATCTTTCCATCTTATGGTACTGGATTTAATGTTACCTGGTGAAGATGGCTTGTCGATTTGCCGACGTCTTCGTAGTCAGAGCAACCCGATGCCGATCATTATGGTGACGGCGAAAGGGGAAGAAGTGGACCGTATCGTAGGCCTGGAGATTGGCGCTGACGACTACATTCCAAAACCGTTTAACCCGCGTGAACTGCTGGCCCGTATCCGTGCGGTGCTGCGTCGTCAGGCGAACGAACTGCCAGGCGCACCGTCACAGGAAGAGGCGGTAATTGCTTTCGGTAAGTTCAAACTTAACCTCGGTACGCGCGAAATGTTCCGCGAAGACGAGCCGATGCCGCTCACCAGCGGTGAGTTTGCGGTACTGAAGGCACTGGTCAGCCATCCGCGTGAGCCGCTCTCCCGCGATAAGCTGATGAACCTTGCCCGTGGTCGTGAATATTCCGCAATGGAACGCTCCATCGACGTGCAGATTTCGCGTCTGCGCCGCATGGTGGAAGAAGATCCAGCGCATCCGCGTTACATTCAGACCGTCTGGGGTCTGGGCTACGTCTTTGTACCGGACGGCTCTAAAGCATGAGGCGATTGCGCTTCTCGCCACGAAGTTCATTTGCCCGTACGTTATTGCTCATCGTCACCTTGCTGTTCGCCAGCCTGGTGACGACTTATCTGGTGGTGCTGAACTTCGCGATTTTGCCGAGCCTCCAGCAGTTTAATAAAGTCCTCGCGTACGAAGTGCGTATGTTGATGACCGACAAACTGCAACTGGAGGACGGCACGCAGTTGGTTGTGCCTCCCGCTTTCCGTCGGGAGATCTACCGTGAGCTGGGGATCTCTCTCTACTCCAACGAGGCTGCCGAAGAGGCAGGTCTGCGTTGGGCGCAACACTATGAATTCTTAAGCCATCAGATGGCGCAGCAACTGGGCGGCCCGACGGAAGTGCGCGTTGAGGTCAACAAAAGTTCGCCTGTCGTCTGGCTGAAAACCTGGCTGTCGCCCAATATCTGGGTACGCGTGCCGCTGACCGAAATTCATCAGGGCGATTTCTCTCCGCTGTTCCGCTATACGCTGGCGATTATGCTATTGGCGATAGGCGGGGCGTGGCTGTTTATTCGTATCCAGAACCGACCGTTGGTCGATCTCGAACACGCAGCCTTGCAGGTTGGTAAAGGGATTATTCCGCCGCCGCTGCGTGAGTATGGCGCTTCGGAGGTGCGTTCCGTTACCCGTGCCTTTAACCATATGGCGGCTGGTGTTAAGCAACTGGCGGATGACCGCACGCTGCTGATGGCGGGGGTAAGTCACGACTTGCGCACGCCGCTGACGCGTATTCGCCTGGCGACTGAGATGATGAGCGAGCAGGATGGCTATCTGGCAGAATCGATCAATAAAGATATCGAAGAGTGCAACGCCATCATTGAGCAGTTTATCGACTACCTGCGCACCGGGCAGGAGATGCCGATGGAAATGGCGGATCTTAATGCAGTACTCGGTGAGGTGATTGCTGCCGAAAGTGGCTATGAGCGGGAAATTGAAACCGCGCTTTACCCCGGCAGCATTGAAGTGAAAATGCACCCGCTGTCGATCAAACGCGCGGTGGCGAATATGGTGGTCAACGCCGCCCGTTATGGCAATGGCTGGATCAAAGTCAGCAGCGGAACGGAGCCGAATCGCGCCTGGTTCCAGGTGGAAGATGACGGTCCGGGAATTGCGCCGGAACAACGTAAGCACCTGTTCCAGCCGTTTGTCCGCGGCGACAGTGCGCGCACCATTAGCGGCACGGGATTAGGGCTGGCAATTGTGCAGCGTATCGTGGATAACCATAACGGGATGCTGGAGCTTGGCACCAGCGAGCGGGGCGGGCTTTCCATTCGCGCCTGGCTGCCAGTGCCGGTAACGCGGGCGCAGGGCACGACAAAAGAAGGGTAAATAAACGGGAGGCGAAGGTGCCTCCCGTTTTGCTTTCTATAAGATACTGGATAGATATTCTCCAGCTTCAAATCATTACAGTTTCGGACCAGCCGCTACCAGCGCGGCACCCGCAGGGGTGTCGGTGTATTTATCGAAGTTGTCGATAAACAGTTTCGCCAGGGTTTCGGCTTTTTCCTGCCACTGTTCCGGAGAAGCGTAGGTGTTACGCGGATCGAGAATCTTCGTGTCTACGCCCGGCAGTTCGGTTGGGATCGCCAGGTTAAACATCGGCAGAGTGAAGGTTTCTGCATTATCCAGCGAACCGTTGAGGATGGCGTCGATAATGGCGCGGGTATCTTTAATCGAGATACGTTTGCCAGTGCCGTTCCAGCCAGTGTTAACCAGATAAGCCTGCGCGCCCGCCGCCTGCATACGTTTCACCAGCACTTCTGCGTACTGAGTCGGGTGCAGCGACAGGAATGCCGCGCCGAAGCAAGCGGAGAAGGTTGGCGTCGGTTCGGTGATGCCACGCTCAGTACCGGCCAGTTTGGCGGTGAAGCCAGAGAGGAAGTGATACTGGGTTTGATCGGCAGTCAGGCGAGAAACCGGCGGCAACACGCCGAAAGCATCAGCAGTCAGGAAGATAACCTTAGTCGCGTGGCCCGCTTTGGAAACCGGCTTAACAATGTTATCGATGTGATAGATCGGATAAGAAACGCGGGTGTTCTCGGTTTTTGAACCATCATCAAAGTCGATAGTGCCATCTTCACGCACGGTGACGTTTTCCAGCAACGCATCACGACGGATAGCGTTGTAGATTTCAGGTTCCGCTTCTTTCGACAGCTTGATAGTTTTTGCGTAGCAGCCGCCTTCGAAGTTAAACACGCCGTCATCGTCCCAGCCGTGTTCGTCATCGCCAATCAGGCGACGTTTCGGGTCGGTGGAAAGGGTGGTTTTACCGGTGCCGGAAAGGCCGAAGAACACCGCAACATCGCCTTTCTCACCAACGTTGGCGGAGCAGTGCATAGAAGCGATACCTTTCAGCGGCAGCAGGTAGTTCATCATCGAGAACATCCCTTTCTTCATTTCGCCGCCGTACCAGGTGCCGCCAATCAGCTGCATGCGCTCGGTCAGGTTAAACGCCACGAAGTTTTCGGAGTTGAGACCCTGTTCTTTCCACTGCGGGTTAGTGCACTTCGCGCCGTTCATAACGATAAAGTCTGGTTTGAAACCTGCCAGTTCTTCATCGCTCGGGCGAATAAACATGTTTTTGACAAAATGCGCCTGCCAGGCCACTTCGGTGATGAAACGGACGGAAAGACGAGTATCCGGGTTCGCACCACAGAAAGCGTCGACAACGAACAGACGTTTGCCGGAAAGCTGCCTGGTCACCAGGCCTTTCAGATGCTGCCAGGTTTCCGGAGAGAGAGGTTTGTTGTCGTTCTTACCTTTGCCTTTGTCTGCCCACCAGAAAGTATCGCGAGTGGTATCGTCACGGACGATATACTTATCTTTTGGTGAACGACCGGTGAAGATCCCGGTATCGACGGCAACGGCACCCAGATTAGTTAACACCCCGCGCTCATAACCTGTCAGGCTCGGATCGAGCTCTTCCTGATACAGCAGGTCGTAGCTTGGGTTGTAAACGATATCATGTACGTCACTGATACCATAAGCCTCGAGTTCTTGCGGGGTCAAACCATTGTTAACGCGCATTTCACTGCTCCTTAGCCAATATGTATTGCCTGAATAGTAAAGTCTTTTTGGGGGTGTTAACCGCGACAAGGCTCATAGATTTACGTATCTGGAGAAATTCATATTTGACAAAAAACTCCGTGATTCCTGTCACGAAACGGTTGCTATTATCGCAGAAATAGCATTTTAGGTGTGGAAAATGTTCTCAAAAGGTTAAATCTTGGTTTATATGGCGGGAATATTGTGAGTGGAATCGCATTCCTGAATGAAATTGATGCAAATTCAACCGGTAAAGTATCGATTCACCACGCTAACTTTTTTTGATTATTTTCTGAAAAAAGCAAAATACTACTGCCCGGATGCGATAATTAACCCACCTTTTGATTCTGGATAACCAACATGGATAACGTTGAACTTTCACCCGCAACACGCTGGGGGATGATTGCTACCGGATTACTTCAGGGTCTGGTTTGCTACCTGCTGATCGCCTGGCTTTCCGGAAAAAATCACAGTTGGATTGTTTATGGCGTGCCTGCGACCGTCGCGTTTTCATCCGTTTTACTCTTCTCCGTGATCTCTTTTAAACAGAAGCGCCTTTGGGGATGGCTGGCGCTAGTGTTTATTGCCACGCTGGGGATGAGCGGCTGGCTGAAGTGGCAAACTGATGGCATGAACCCCTGGAGAGCTGAAAAGGCGCTTTGGGATTTTGGTTGCTATCTGCTGTTGATGGCAATGTTGTTGCTACCGTGGATACAACAAAGCCTTCGCATCCGCAATGACAGTAGCCGCTATCGCTATTTTTACCAGTCAGTATGGCATAACGTACTTATATTACTGGTGATTTTTCTCGCCAATGGCTTGACGTGGCTGGTGCTTTTACTGTGGAGTGAGTTGTTTAAACTTGTTGGCATCACGTTTTTCAATACGCTCTTTTTTGCAACCGACTGGTTTATTTATCTCACGTTAGGTCTGGTTACCGCGCTGGCGGTGATCCTCGCGCGAACACAGTCACGTTTAATCGACTCTATTCAAAAGTTGTTCACGTTAATCGCCACGGGGTTGCTGCCGTTAGTATCATTGCTAACCCTGATGTTTATCATCACCCTGCCGTTTACGGGCCTGAGCGCGATTTCTCGCCACATCTCCGCCGCCGGGTTGCTGTTGACGCTGGCCTTTTTGCAATTGATCTTAATGGCTATTGTCCGCGATCCGCAAAAAGCGTCACTTCCCTGGACAGGGCCGTTGCGTTGCCTGATTAAAACCGCTTTGCTGGTTGCTCCGCTGTATGTGTTCGTCGCCGCCTGGGCGTTATGGCTGCGGGTCGCTCAGTACGGCTGGACTGTCGACCGCTTGCAGGGCGTGCTGGCGGTGCTGGTGTTACTGGTGTGGTCGCTGGGGTATTTTGTCAGCATCGTCTGGCGTAAAGGGCAAAATCCCGTTGTTCTTCAGGGCAAAGTGAACCTTGCGGTTTCGTTATTGGTGTTGGTGATACTGGTGCTTCTTAATTCGCCGGTGCTGGACAGTATGCGCATTAGCGTGAACAGCCATATGGCGCGTTATCAGAGCGGCAAAAACACGTCAGACCAGGTAACTATCTACATGCTCGAGCAGAGCGGTCGCTATGGACGTGCTGCGCTTGAGTCGCTGAAAAGCGATGCCGGGTTTATGAAAGACCCGAAACGCGCGCGGGATCTGCTGATGGCGTTAGATGGAGAGCAACATCTTCAGCAACAGGTATCGGAAAAAGTATTAGCCGATAATGTGTTAATTGCCCCTGGTTCTGTTAAACCTGATGCGACATTCTGGTCGGCCTTAATCCAGGATCGCTATAACGTGATGACCTGTATTGAAAAAGACGCCTGCGTCCTGGTCGAGCAAGATCTGAATAGTGATGGTCAGGCGGAGCGGATCCTGTTTGCTTTTAATGATGACAGAGTCATTGTCTATGGCTTTGACTCAGACAGAAAAGAATGGGACGCGCTTGATATGAGTTTACTTCCGAACGAAATAACGAAAGAAAAATTACTCACAGCTGCGAAGGATGGAAAACTGGGGACGAAGCCTAAAGCGTGGCGCGATCTTGTAGTGGATGGTGAAAGGCTGAATGTGAATCTGAATGAGTGACAAAGCGCATCAGGTGTATTAGTCGTAAAATCCGGCAGAGCCCTCTCTGCCGGACATACTCATTAATGAACTTGCGGATCTGCCGGAGACGCGTTGTTGCGGATTTCAGCAATATCCATCGCATTGAACAGATAGTGGTTACCGCAGTAATCACAATGCATGTCAATTTCGCCATCTTCCGCCAGGATGCTATCAACTTCTTCATCAGGCAGCGTTTTCAGCGCATCGGCGCAACGTTCACGCGAGCAGGTGCATTTGAACTCCACATCCTGCGGATCGTAAACCGTCACCTCTTCTTCGTGATACAAACGCCACAACACTTCGTTTGCCGGTAAGGTCAGCAGTTCTTCGGTTTTGATGGTTTCGGTTAGCGTCGCCAGGTGGTCAAAGTCGTCCTGCTGGGCATTTTGCGCAGGCATTACCTGCAACAACATACCGCCTGCAGCCGGTTTGCCGTCTACGTCGCCGGTGCGAATAAACAGGCGCGTCGGCAGCTGTTCAGAACGCATAAAGTAATCTTCCAGGCAGGCCGCCAGGGTATCACCTTCCAGACCAACTACGCCCTGATAGCGTTCGCCTTCGCTCGGGGTAATGGTGATCACCACGTAACCATTGCCGACCAGCGTTTTCAGGTCGGCATTTTCTGGAATTTCGCCCTGCACGCGCGCCACACCGCGCATCTGCTGGTTATTGTTACCGTTAATAACCGCCAGATTCATCGGACCGTCGCCCTGCAGCTGTACGGTGATATCACCATCAAACTTCAGCGTAGCGGTTAACAGGCTGGTCGCAACCAGCAGTTCTGCCAGCACGTTTTTAACGGGCTGCGGATAATCGTGGTTCTCAAGGATCTGTTGCAGGGTTTCCGAAACGGTTACCAGTTCGCCGCGCACGGCAAAGTTTTCAAACAGATAGCGATGTAATTGGTCATGTTGCGGCATAATCATCTCTCTTGCAGGTGACAGTTATTCACTGTCGCCGTGTTTAAATCGTAACAGGTCGCGGCGCTCTTTTTTGTCCGGGCGTCGGTCCGGGTGCGGCATGGTTAAGGCATTAAGTTTACGTGCCAGCGCCATTTTTTCGCGTTTCTCTACACTTTCCGCAGTCTCTTCATACAGCAAGGCTGCCTCGCTGGCGGGGCGACGCTGTTCAGTAATCGCCTTTACAATCACCGTGCGTTCGTCATTTCCCTGGCGCAGAGTGAGCGTGGCATTCAGCTCGACGATTTTGCTCGGCTTGCTGCGCTGCCCGTTGTAATGCACCTTACCGCCTTCAATCATTTCACGGGCCAGCGCGCGGGTTTTATAAAAACGGGCAGCCCATAGCCATTTATCCAGTCGAACCTCAACAGCAGGTTTCTCTTTCATGGCGTCTCCTTCACATTAGCGAGGGGATCAGGCGGCGGTAGTCATTCAGTGACGGATGGCGTTGATACTGTTTCTCGGCAATCCCGGAATCAGGATTAGTCACGCCGAGGCAGTAACGAATACCAAATTGCGCGGCAGCATCGAGAATCGCTTCGCTGTCATCAATAAACAGCGTTCTTTCAGCTTTCAGACCCGTAGCTTCGGCCACCGCATGCCATAACCGCTGATCCTCTTTCGGATAACCAAATGTGTGGGTGGAAAGTAATAAATCAAGGTGTGCGTCCAGACCGGTATGCTCAAGTTTTACCGCCAGGTTGTGCGGATGCGCATTGGTGAGCAAAATTCGCTGCTTACCGCTGGCTTTCAGTGCCTCAAGAAACGGAATGGTATCTTCACGCAGTACGGCACGCGGTCCCATCTCGGTGGTCATCGCACAGATATCCAGACCCAGTTGCTCACTCCAGTAATCAAGACAGTACCAGTTTAGCGTATGCTGTACGTCGTGATATTGCTGGCGCATATATTCCATCGCTTCCTGTGGCGTAACCCCGTTTTTCGCGCCCCATGTTTCAGGCACCAGCTTTTGCCAGAAATAGTTATCGAAGGCGAGGTCGAGCAACGTGCCGTCCATATCCAGCAGAACGGTATCTACGTCCTGCCAGGCAATGTTGATATGCATGAGGGAAATCTCCAGAGTGAAGCAATTTGCGCGACAGGGTAGCATAACCTGCCGCGCAAACGTGTTATTCGATAAGGCTTTCTGAAGGGGTGATCAGTTGCGGGTTCAGGCAGCTTTCATAATAGGCCTGAATCTCCATCATGCGAGTGCGATGACGCTGGTAACGACGCCAGGCCTGTACGCCATTGTAAATGGCGCTACCCAGCATCGTCAGTAGCAGCAATGTGGTGCTGAGATAGCGCCACAGGCCGGAACGATCCGGGATCGGATGAAGGCCAATATGCTGCGTACCATTGGCGTCAGTGAAGATTTTTGTGACGATACCCTCGGCGTTAAACGGCGTATGCATCAGCATTTGTGCCAGTTTCTGGAAAGCGTTCCACTGTTCTTGCGGCGGGTAGTCGTAAAGTGATGCCGAAGGCCAGGGCTGATCAACAAAATCGCTGCCTTCGTCGCTGACAATCAGGAATCCGCCGGGGGCCGGACTGTTTAGTGATTGTGCCGCTCGCGCCGTTTCATGCGTGATAAATGGCGCGGTGGAGGTTGCCACTAGGTTATCCAGCGATTCCGCACTCACCGGGCGTAATAACACATTCACGCCATCGAGCTTCCCGGCGTTGGCGCGTTTTACCAGCGCGTCCCAGTCTTTACTGTTGCCGAGATTGACCAGCGCATTTTTCAGTCGCACACAGTCATCTTTGGCAGAACATAAATCCGCTGTCTTCAGTACAATGTCGCCAAAATCATCAAGCAATACCATGCCGGATTTTTGAATTGCTGAACGTAATGAGGCACTGACGCGAGATTCATCTTCCGGTTTAGGGTGCAGCTGGCGATTAACTGCTTCAGTCAATGCCGTCGCTTTGTTGACCAGTTCAGATTCTGGTAATGGCAATGAGCGGGCGTCGTTCCAGATGATCTGCGAGCAGTCAAACGGTAAAAAAGGTGAATTGGTTTTCGCGCTCCAGGTTCCGGAAGTTCGAATATTACACATTCCCGTACCGCTAATACGCAATGTATCGCCTACCCGCACGCCAGCGTCAGCCAGTTGTTTTACGCTGGTGGCTTCAATGGTCTGCGCGCCTTTCATCCATGAGAGAGTGAATTTCAGCGGCATATCCAGCGGGATCCAGAATAACAGCATAAACAGCACCAGCAGCGAGCCCGCAGCGATAATCGTACTGCGCAGCCAGTGCTGTAACGGAAAGTTTTTTACTTCATCATGCAGTGAAAGATATCGTCCCTGACGCACTACATGGCGGTCGAGATAGATATCGATATCGGTTTGTTGACCGAGATCCTGAGCAATGTATGGCTGCCAGTGTGCGGGATAGACCAGGTCGATAATACCGAGTGAAATATTGTTGATCTGTTCCTGATCGTTTTCGCCAAACAATCCCCAACGACGGGGTGTACCGCGCAGACAATGAATTTCCCGCAGGGAGGATTTTGCCGGGGGCGCGAATAGCCCCCACAGACCTGCGCCCAGCAGCAGTAACGCGCCGCCTGCCAGCCACGGAACAAATACATCCGGGGTAATCAGGCAGAAAAAGAACATCAGGAAGGAGGCGACGATCAGCAACGCTTCACGCAGCCCGCGCGGACGACTCAGCGCATATTCTTCATGCGTTTCTTTGCGAATATTGAGTAGCTCGATTTGCTCACTCTCTTCCCCGCGAATCGACGCCTGCGTTGACGGAACAGGTTGCAAGGCATAGCTGCGAGTTTCCTGCATGTACTCCTGCAGCGTATGACCGTTGAGTGAAATAACCAGCGGCAGCGAATCGGTATGAATCAGTTCAACGGTATTCTCATCGTTGATGTACTGTTCCCAGAAAGGGGGCAGGTGGACTTCTACCGAATCGAGGTAGTAACGCCATTTATTCGGATCGTCGGTAGAGATGCCGTAACGCGTGATAGCGTGTGTCAGCATCATGACGTTGTTGCTTTCGGCATTCAGCGCCAGAGAGATCGGTGCCGCGCTGGCTCCCGTTGGGCCAGGCACCTGTAATACCTGCGTCAGGCTCTCAAGATAATTTTCAACGGCGCTACGTTCTTCAGGTGTGAGTTTACGCGTTTGCGCATCCGCGAAGGCGTTGGTCCAGGGCAGCTGACGCCGTCTGGATCGCACTTTTATCAGCCATCCCGCAAGTAGTGAGCAGGCCAGCAAAG